>ERZ772918.165-NODE-165-length-51693-cov-170.326_pt1 | contig 51693 bp, 38 predicted proteins | sample MGYA00512118_ERZ772918 | MGnify/ENA primary metagenome ERZ772918 (study PRJEB29015, sample SAMEA2737939) | human oral metagenome | biome: human oral; feature: human-associated habitat; material: dental | place: China | collected 2135 ... | reverse complement strand
GCTCGGCCGCCGGCGAAGCTCGGCGGGAGCCGCGACGGCGGGGCGGGCCGGGGCGTCCGCCTCGGTGACGAGGCGCAGGAGCGGGCGGCGAGGAGCGCCGGCGGCGCGCGCGGGCAGCGCCTCCTGCCCGGGGGTATCCGCGGAGTGGGCGGAGGCCGCCGACTGGGCTGACAGGGGCGTGACCATCCGCAGGCGGCGGGACGGCTGCGGCGGGAGTGCGAGTGCGCTCATGGGGAACCTCCTAGAACACATGTTCGACGAACAACTGTTCGAAGAATAGCGGAATCGGTGCGACACGTCCAGCATCTTTCGAACATGTGTTTGAAAGCGGGGCGAGTCGGCCGTATGGTTGCCGGGAACCAGGACATCACCGGGCACTGACACGAATCGGGAGCCCTTAACGGCCCGCCCGGGCTCACGGGCGCCGCAGCGGCCCGCCGTCAGCCCGAACCATCCAGACCGGCCAGGATCACCGAGGAGATCGCGATGAGCACGTCCCGCGGCAGCGACCGCCCCACGAAGGCACGAGCCGGGAGCCCGGCCGGGCGGCGGGCGGAGCGGGCCGCCGAGCAGGAGCGCCCCCGCCAGGAGAACGCCGAGGACACCGCTGTCGCCGATAGCGGCACTGGGGTCCTCGCGAGCCTCGATGAGCGCGCCCGCGCGGTGTACGAGGCCGTGCGCGACGCCGTCGTCGATCACGGCTACCCGCCCTCGTTGCGGGAGATCGGCCAGAGAGTGGGGCTGACGAGCCCCTCCTCGGTCAAGCACCAGCTCGACAAGCTCGAGCGGCTCGGCCTGGTGCGCCGCGACCCCAAGCGCCCTCGCGCTCTGGAGGTCATCGTCCCCGAGGAGCCTGCGACCACCGATACCACTGCAGCCGCTGAGGCCGCCACTCCTCCCACTCCCCCGGCCGCCCCGGGCCGGCCCGCGCTGCGGGCGATCCCCGGCGGTGCAGCCTCCCCCGCCGAGCCCGCCGCCCTGCCGACCCTGCCGGGCGTGGCCGAGGGCGAGGCCGTGGCGGTGCCCCTCGTGGGGCGGATCGCGGCGGGCTCACCGATCCTCGCCGAGCAGGAGGTCGAGGACGTCATGGCCCTGCCCCGGCGGCTGACCGGCTCCGGGGAGCTCTTCATGCTCCAGGTCCACGGGGACTCGATGATCGACGCCTCGATCTGCGACGGCGACTGGGTGGTGGTCCGCGCGCAGTCCGATGCCGCCAATGGGGAGATCGTGGCGGCGATGCTCGACGACGTCGACGGCGCCTCGGCCACGGTCAAGGTCCTGTCCCGCAAGGACGGGCACCAGTGGCTCCTGCCGCGCAACCCCGACTACGCGCCGATCCCGGGCGACGACGCGACGATCATGGGGAGGGTCGTCACCGTCCTGCGCGCGCTCTGACGAGCCTCACCGGGGCACAACATCGGCGGAGCCCCTATCCCTTTCCGGGATAGGGGCTCCGCCGTCGTACTCGCAGTACTGCTGTCAGTAGCCGAGGCCGCGGGCGACCTCGCGCAGATGCTGGGCGGAGGCGGTGAGGCGGTCGCGCTCGTCGAGGGTCAGGGGCAGCTCGAGGCGGCGGCCGGCGCCCTCGCGGCCGACGATCGTCGGGACGGCCATGCACACGTCCGAGATGCCGTGCCAGTTGTCCAGCAGCGGGGAGACGGTGAGCACGCGCTGCTCGTCGTTGAGGACGGCGCCGATGATCTTCTGCACCGCCAGGCCGACGGCGTAGTTGGTCACGCCCTTGCCCTCGATGATGCGGTAGGCGGAGCGGACGACGTCGTGGGCGATGCGGTCGCGCTTGGCCTGGTCGAAGGTGCCACCGTCGAGGGTCGGACCCCACTGGGTGATCGGCACGCCGCCGATCTCGCAGCTCGACCACAGGGCGACCTCGGAGTCGCCGTGCTCACCGGCGATGTAGCCGTGGATGTTCTGGGTGGCGGTGCCGGTCTCCAGGGAGACGAGGTAGCGCATGCGGGCGGTGTCCAGGACGGTGCCGGAGCCGAAGATCTGGTTCTCGGGCAGGCCGGTGATCTTCTTGGCGCAGTAGGTGACGACGTCCACGGGGTTGGCCACGAGGAGGAAGATCGCGTGCGGGGCGACCTCGACGAGCTTGGGCAGGATCTTCTCCATGATGCCCACGGTGGCGCCGGCGAGCTCGAGACGGGACTGCCCGGGCTTCTGCTTGGCACCGGCGGTGATGGCGATGACGTCGGCGTCGCGGCAGATCTCCGGGTCATCGGAGCCGGCGACGGCGCCCGCGGAGGTGAACTGGATACCCTGGGCGATGTCGAGGGCCTCGGCCTCGACCTTCTCCTTGGCGATGTCCTGCAGGACGATCTCGCGGGCGACGCCCTTGGTCACGCAGGCGTAGGCGAGGGTGGAGCCCACGGCTCCCGCGCCGATGATGGCGACCTTCGAGGGGCGGCCGGACTTCGCCGTCGGGTAGGAGCCTTCGGCGTTGTTAGTGATCGCGGCGTCGGACACGGGAAACCTCCAGATCTTCGTGGGACGGGCCGTTCGGCCCAGGGCCCAGCCTAGCGGCAAGAGGCGCGCGCCACAGCGGCCCTAAGCCCCGAAGTCCCACGACTCGCCGTCTCCTCCCGCCAGCGACGGCGCCCGCCCGCCCCAGGCCCCGACGGCCCCGGCCCGTCTCAGTGGCCAACAGCGGCGAGGCGCCTCAGCGCGCCGAGGACCACCTCGCGGTCCGTCGTGGGCCACAGGCCCGGCATGGAGCGGGCGAGGAAGGAGCCGTAGCGGGCGCGGCGCAGCCGGGGGTCGAGGACGGCGACGACGCCGCGGTCGTCCGAGCGGCGCACGAGCCGGCCCGCGCCCTGGGCGAGCAGGAGCGCGGCATGCGTGGCGGACACGGACATGAAGCCGTTGCCGCCGGCGGCGCTGACCGCCTCGGACCGCGCGTTGGCCACGGGGTCGTCCGGGCGCGGGAAGGGGATGCGGTCGATGATGACGAGGCGGCAGGCCCGCCCCGGCACGTCCACGCCCTGCCAGAGGCTGAGGGTGCCCACGAGGCAGGAGTCCTCGTCCTCGGCGAAGGCGCGCACGAGCGTGGGCAGCTGGTCCTCCCCCTGGGCGAAGACGGTCAGATCCGTGGCGCCGCGCAGCACGGCGGCGGCCTCCTCCGCGGCGCGCCGGGAGGAGAACAGGCCGAGCATCCCGCCGCCGGAGGCCTCGGTGAGGGCCAGGACCTCGTCGAGGGCCGCCTCGGAGATGCCCATCTGAGGGCGGGGCAGGTGCGTGGGGGTGTAGAGGATGCCCTGGTGGGCGTAGTCGAAGGGCGTGCCGACGTCGACGCCGTCCCAGGCGGCGGACCCGAGCGTGAGCCCCAGCGAGCGCGCCATGGGGTCGAAGCTGCCGCCGAGCGCCAGGGTGGCGGAGGTCAGGACGGCGGCGCGGCCCTGAAGGAGGGAGTCGGCGACACTCCCGGCCACGTCGATGGGGGCGAGCAAAAGGCGGGGCGGGTCGGCGCCCATGCGGGGCCGCTCGATCCAGGCCACGTCCCGGCGCGCCTCCACGCTGCCCGAGGTCATGCGCTCGACGGCGTCGAGAAGATCGGCGACGGCGGTGCGCGCCAGGGCGATCGCGCCGGCGTCCCCCGAGCGGGCCTTGGCGGCCTCGCGGATATCGCTGGCGACCTGCCGGGCGGCCTCGTCGAGGGTGATGAGACCGTCATGGAGGGCTGAGGGCAGGCCGGCCTCGAGGCGCCCGTCGGGCAGGTCCGCGAGCGCGAGCTGGAGGGTCTGGCCGGCGGCCTCCAGGTCGGCGGCGATGACGCCGGCGTGCTTGCGGGCGGTGGAGGCCACGCGCATGACGGCGGCGGCGGACAGGCTGACGGTCCCCTGGGAGCGGACGCGGTCGGCGAGCTCGTGGGCCTCGTCGACGACGACGATGTCGTGCTCGGGCAGGACGTTCGGGTTGCCGGCGGCGGCGATGCCGAGCATCGCGTGGTTGGTGATGACCAGGTCGGCCTCGCCGGCGGCGGCCCGGGCGCGCTCGGGGAAGCAGTCGTCGTGGAAGGGGCAGGAGGCGCCCAGGCACTCGGCGCGCGAGACGGAGACCTGCGCCCAGGCGCGGTCCGTGACGCCGGGGACGAGGTCATCGCGGTCGCCGGTGGTCGTGGTGGAGGCCCATTCGCGCAGGCGCAGCACCTGCTCGGCCAGGGTTGTGGAGGCCGCCTGGCCCAGGCGCGCGGGGGCCAGGGCGCTCGTGGCGGAGAAGAGGGAGTCGGCGTCGTCGTCCTCGGGGTAGCCCCCGGCCAGGCGGTGGCGGCACAGGTAGTTCTGCCAGCCCTTGAGCAGGGCGATCGACGGCGCGCGCCCGGTGGCCTCCTCGATGGCGTCGGCGGCCAGCGGCGCGTCCTTGGTGAGGATCTGGCGCTGGAGGGCGAGCGTGGCGGTCGAGACGACCGCCCGCTCTCCCGCCTCGACGGCGCGCGCGAGCACGGGCACGAGGTAGCCGAGCGACTTCCCGGTGCCCGTGCCGGCCTGGACCATGAGGTGGGTGCCGTCGGCCAGGGCCTGGGCGACCCTGCGGGCCATCTCCTCCTGGCCCGCCCGGGGACTGCCGCCCATGGCCTCGACCGCGTGGGCGAGGGCCGTCAGGGGCGTCCCGGCAGAGTCCGGCGAGTCCGGCGAGCCCGGGGGGTTCACGGCCTCATCACTCACAGGGCGGCGCCGGTGAGCTCTGCGGCCAGGGCGGCGCTGACCTTGGCGACCACGCGCGTGCCGGCCTCGACGTACTCGATGGACTCGATCTCGCCGTCGGCGTGGACGCGCGAGACGAGGTCCCCCCGCGAGTAGGGCACGACGACGTCGACGGGCACATCCGGGCGGGGCAGCATCTCCTCGATGCGCTCGCGCAGCTCGTCAGCGCCCTCCCCGGTGCGCGCCGAGACGGTCAGGGCCCCGGGCAGCTGGGTGCGCAGGGCCACGAGCGTCATCGGGTCGGCGAGGTCGGCCTTGTTGAGGGCGATGAGCTCGGGGACCTCCAGGGCGCCGGGGATCTCGGCGAGGACAGTCCTCACGGCGGCGATCTGGCTGAGGGGGTCGGGGTGGGCGGCGTCGACGACGTGCAGGACGAGATCCGCCTCCGCGACCTCCTCGAGGGTGGAGCGGAAGGCCTCGATGAGCTCGTGGGGAAGGTTGCGCACGAAGCCGACCGTGTCGGTGAGCGTGTAGACGCGCCCGTCGGAGGCCTCGGTGCGGCGCACCGTGGGGTCGAGGGTGGCGAAGAGGGCGTCCTGCACCATGATCCCGGCGCCGGTGAGGCGGTTCATGAGGGAGGACTTGCCGGCGTTGGTGTACCCGGCGATGGCGACGCTCGGGATGGGGCCGCGGCGGCGCGAGCCGCGCTTGACCTCCCGGGAGGGCGCCATGGCCTTGATCTCGCGGCGGAGCTTGGCCATGCGCTCGCGGATGCGGCGCCGGTCGAGCTCGATCTTCGTCTCGCCGGGGCCGCGCGAGCCGATGCCCTGGCCTCCGGCGACGCGCCCGCCGGCCTGGCGGGACATGGACTCGCCCCACCCGCGCAGGCGCGGCAGCAGGTACTCCAACTGGGCGAGCTCCACCTGGGCCTTGCCCTCGCGGGACTTGGCGTGCTGGGCGAAGATGTCGAGGATGAGGGCGGTGCGGTCGACGACCTTGACTCGCACGACGTCCTCCAGGGCGCGACGCTGGGAGGGGGCGAGCTCGCCGTCGACGATGACCGTGTCCGCCCCGGCGGCGGAGACGATCTCGGCGAGCTCCTTGGCCTTGCCGCTGCCGAGGTAGGTGGCGGGATCGGGGTGGTCGCGCCGCTGGACGAGCGCGTCGAGGACCTGCGAGCCGGCGGTCTCGGCCAGGGCGGCGAGCTCGGAGAGCGAGGTCTCGGCGTCCTGGGAGCCCTGGGAGCCGGCGGGCCCGTCGGCCGAGCGCGGCAGGTCGAGGCCGACGAGCACGACCTTCTCCAGGCGGATCTGGCGGTACTCGACCTCGCTGACGTCCTCCAGCTCGGTGGACAGGGAGGCGACGCGCCTGGTGGCGGCGCGGGCCTCGCGCTCCAGGGAGCCGTCGTCGTCGCTCTCGCGGCTCTCATGCTGGGAGGCGGTGGAGGCCAGGGCCGTGCCGCGGCGCGAGAGGATGCGGGCGACGATCTCCTCGGCGCGGGTGTCGGCCTCGGCGAGGTCGGGCTGGTCGGTGGTCTGGTGGGTGGAGGGGTGGGTCACTGAGGTCCTTCGGGGTTCCGTGAGGCGGGCCCGGAGCGGGGCTCGACGGGCCGGGCGATCTGGCGTGTCGGTCTGGGTCGCGGCGCGGGCGGCGACTGCTCGCCGCCGGTCACGGCATCCGGGTGATCCACATGGGCGCATCGTAGCGCAGCGACGCCGCCGGTAGGGCAGGGCGCCCCGGAGGCTCCAGGCGGCGCCCACCAGCGCCGCGGGGCGAGCGTCGGCGCCCCACCGCGGTTCCGGCCTGCTGGCTGGGGCGCGGCGCTAGTCTCGGCCCGTGAGCCCATCGCCGACGGCGCAGGACCCCGCGCCTCCACCATCGCCGTCGCCGCGCGCCCTGGCGACCACGAGGCTCGGCCACCTGGCGATGGCGATGCTGGCGGTCGAGCTGCTCACCGGGATGCAGGTCTACGTGGGGCAGACGGTGCTGCCCCTCATGGCCACCGAGCTCGGCGCCCGCGACTCCTACGGCCTGGTGACCGCCGCCGCCCAGGTGCCGGCCTTCCTGACCATGCCGCTGGGCGGCGCCATGCTGGGGCGGTGGCGCGCGGACCGGCTGATGACAGCTCTGACCGCCGTGCTGGTGGCGGGCGCGGGGGCCTGCGCCCTGGCGCCGACGGTGTGGGTCTATGTGCTCGGGGAGGTCGTGCGCGGCCTGGGCGCCGGCGCCCTCGCGACGGTGGGCATGGGGGTGCTGGTGGCTGGTCTGCCGGGGTCGTGGCGGCGCCTGTTCCTGTCCGCGGGCTCGGCCATGTGGGTGCTGTCGGCCCTGCTGGGGCCCACCTACACCGCCGGGGTCAGCGCGGGGTGGGGGTGGCGCTGGGCACTGGTGGGGTATCTGCCGCTGTTGGTGGCGGCGCGGGTAGCGGCGGCCCGCGCGATCCGGGACCTGCGGGTGCGCGCCGACGAGGAGGGCGCCCCACTGATCCCCGCCGTCGCGCTGGCCACCGGGGTGGCCCTCGTGGGGGCCTTCTCAGCCTCCTCCTACCGTTTCTGGGTGGCGAGCGCCCTCGGCGGGGCGCTGGTGCTGTGGGCCTGCGCGCGGGTGCTCCCCGCGGGGGTGGTGCGGGCGGCGCGCGGCCGTCCTGCGGCGCTGGCGGCGCTCGCCTGGGTCTGCGGGGCCTACTTCTCCCTCGACTACCTGGTCTCGCCGGCCGCTCACGACGTGCTGGGCCTGGCCCCAGGGGCGATTGGCTGGGCGCTGACCGGCGCGGGCCTCGCGTGGAGCGCGGTGGCCATGTGGTGCGGAGCGCATCCGGCATCCACCCCGGCCGCCTACCGGCGCCGGACGACCGCGGGCGCCGCGCTCTTCGGGGTGGGCGGATGCGTCATGGCCTGCGCCCTGGGGGGCGCGCTTCCCTGGTGGGGGCTCCACGCGGGATGGATGCTGGCCGGTATCGGCATGGGATGGACGCACCAGGACACGCTCGCGCGGTGCGTCGCCGATCCCGCGGAGACCGGGCTGCCCGTCGACGGGATCTCCCAGGCCAGGATCGCCGCGTCGGTGACCGTGGGCGGCGCTGTGGGCGGCGCGACCCTGGGCACCTTCGCGACCTCCGTGGTCGCCCCCGGCGCCGACGGCGTCCAGGCCGCCCTGGTGGTGCCCACCGTGCTGGCCCTGGCGGCCGCGCTTGCGGCGGCGCCGCTGCTCACGCGGCGGGTCGGCTGAGCGGGCGCTACCCTCGTGGCGTGAGCGAGCACTACTTCACCGCCTCCCCGGCCGCCGAGTCCGCCGAGCGCGGCCACCGCTTCACGATCCGCGGCCACGAGGTGGAGGTGACGACGGCCTCCGGCGTCTTCTCCGCCGACCGCCTGGACAAGGGCACGCAGGTGCTGCTGGACCACGTGCCCGATCCGCCCGCCACCGGCCGCTTCCTGGACCTGGGCTGCGGCTGGGGCCCCATCGCCCTGGCCCTGGCGCTCGCCTCCCCCGACGCCGAGGTCCTGGCCGCCGACGTCAACGAGCGCGCCGTCGACCTGACCGCCCGCAACGCCTCCGCGGCGGGGCTGACGGGCGTGCGCGCCGCCGAAGCCGGCGCGCTCGGCGCCGAGCTGCGCGCCTCTGGCCAGCGCCTCGACCTCATCTGGTCCAATCCCCCGGTGAGGATCGGCAAGGAGGCGCTCCACGCGCTCCTGGAGGACTGGCTGCCGCTCCTAACCGACGACGGCGAGGCGTGGCTCGTCGTCGGCAAGAACCTGGGGGCGGACTCGCTGGCCGCCTGGCTCGGCTCGCAGGGCTGGGCCGTGGAGCGGGCCGCATCGGCCAAGGGCTTCCGGGTCCTTCGGGTCAGTCGCTGAGCGCCCCGCCAGGCCCGCCGTCGCCGGCCGCGCCGCCAGGCGCGTCTCCCCTACCCCGCAGCCTGGTACCGCCTGGCGCCGCCGCGCAGGTCGAGGGCCGCCAGGGCCACCGCGATGAGGCAGATCGCCACACTCGCGCCCAGACCCATGAGGAAGCCGTCGTCCCAGCCCCTCCGACCCGCCGTCGAGAAGGCGATGCCAGTGATGGCGGCGATCCCCACCGAGGTGCCGATGCGCTGGCTGGTCTGCAGGATGCCGCCGGCCGCCCCGGCGTAGTGGAGGGGCACCTCGGCCAGGGTGAGCGTCTGGTTCGGAGAGACGACCATCGCCTGCCCGGCGCCCTGGAGGAAGAGGGTGAGGCCCGCCCACCAGAAGGGCAGGCCGGAGGTGGTGTGAAGGCGGACGACGAGCATCGTCGTCAGGAGGCTCGCGATGATGAGCGCCAGGCCGACGAGCACCATGGAGCGCCCCATGCGCAGCACGTAGCGCCCGGCGATGGGGGCTCCGACTGCGCCGGCCAGGGCGGAGGGCAGTCCCACCAGTCCCGCGGCGAGCGCGGAGGAGCCCAGACCCTGTTGGACGTACTGGGCGATGATGAGCCAGATCCCCGCCACGGCAGTGAAGTAGGCGCCGATGAGCAGGGTCCCGACGGCGAAGGACCGGGTGCGGAACAGCCCGAGGTGGACCATGGGCCGGCGCCCGCGCATGGCGTAGCGGCGCTCCCAGACGAGCCAGCCGGCGGCCAGCGCGAGCCCGATGCCGAGGCTCGCCCAGATCCAGGCGCCCACCGGCGAGTCGGAGGACTCCACGAAGGGGAGCATGACGAGGAGGGTCGCCAGCCCCAGGAGCGCCATGCCCACGGGGTCGAAGTCGGCGCGGGGCCGCCTGGCGCCCGCGCTCGCGCCGGCGCTGGCGGCGGTGGCCGGGGAGGGGGCCCAGGCGGATGCGGGCAGGACCCGCAGCGCGACGATGGCCCCGATGATCGCGACAGGCACGTTGACGAGGAAGGAGGCGCGCCATCCCGCCTCGGGGCCGAGCGCGCCGACGAGCGCGCCGGACATGACCGGTCCCACGGCCACGGAGACGCCCACCATCCCGCCGAACATCCCGAAGGCGCGCCCGCGCCGCTCGCCGGCGAAGTACTGCTGGATCATGCCGGTGACCTGGGGGCTCAGCAGCCCGGAGCCCACGCCCATGAGCAGGCGCGCCAGGTTGAGGGCGAGGAGCGAGGGCGCCAGGCCGGACAGGAGGGAGCCGGTGCCGAAGACCACCAGGCCGGCCACGAACAGGCGGCCCCGGCCCAGCACATCCCCGGCCCGCCCGGCGGCCACGAGGAGGATCCCGAAGACGAGCGCGTAGCCGGAGACCACCCACTGCAGCGCGGAGGTGGAGGCGCTAAGGCTCGTCTCGATGGCGTGCAGGACCACGTTGACCGAGGAGACGGCCAGGAGCGACATGAACGCGGCGATGAGCAGGACGGAGAGGATCTCCTTCTGCTGGCGGTTCATCGGCCCGGTGGCGCCGGCGCGAGGGGCGTCGGGGCGGGAGGGCTCGCTGCTACTGGGTGTCACCGGCCCACCCTAGGACCAGGGGCTCAGTACTGCGAGGCAATGGCCCGCCGCACGTCGTCGGGCGCGTCACTGGTGTCGGACGCGGGCGTGCTCCAGCGCCCCGTGGCGACGTCGACGACGATCGAGAGCACGGTGACGATGAGCACCGGCAGGATCCAGCCCGTCGAGTTGTCCCAGGCCCCGGTGCGCGACAGGAGATCGGAGGGGGCGGACCAGCCGATATCCGCCGCGGCCGAGATGGCGCCGAGGATGACGGCCAGGCTCACAGGCAGCCGGTAGGTCCAGCGCAGGTGGCCGGGGGCGGCGCTGTCGATGAGCGTGACGGCGATGAGGGTGATGACGATGGGGTAGAGCAGGAGCGTCACCGGGGAGATGACGACGATCATGGCGGCCAGGCCCAGGTTCGTCAGCGCCAGGGCAACGGCGGAGCAGCCGATGGCCTGGACGCGGAACTCGATCCGGGGCCAGGCGGCGTTGGCGTAGCCGGCCCAGGAGGAGACGAGCCCGACGGAGGTGGACAGGCAGGCGAGCACGACGATGAGCGCGAAGACCACCGTGCCGGCCGAGCCCAGGGAACTGGCGGCGGCGGAGCGCAGGAGCGAGGTGCCGTCCGCGGGGTCCCCGGCGGCGTGCCTGCCCAAGAGCGCGAGGCTCCCGTAAACGGCGGCCAGGCAGATCGCCGCGACGATGCCCGCGCCGCTGGTGCCCCACAGGATCTGCTTCTCGGTGCTCATCCCCTGCGAGCGCAGCGAGGTGATGACGACGATCCCGAAGACCGTAGCCGCCAGGGCGTCCATGGTGAGGTAGCCCTGGGTGAGCCCGGCCGCCACCGGTGCGGCGGCGTAGGAGTCAGCGGCGGGGCGATCGATCAATGGGGAGCCGACGACCGTGGCGGCGCACAGCACCGCGATGAGGAAGAGGAGGGCGGGGGTCAGGAAGTTGCCGATGCGGTCGGCCAGGCGCGAGGGGCGCAGTGAGAGCCCCAGCGTGGCGGCGAAGAACCCAATGGCGTGCAGGGCCAGGGCCACGCGCCCGGTGGGCAGCCCGACGAGCTCCAGCAGCGGCCTGGTGGCCAGCTCGTAGGAGACGATCGCGGTCCTCGGAATGGCGTAGAGCGGGCCGATGGCCAGGTAGACGACCAGTGGGAGGACGCGGCCGAAGCGGGGCCCGACCCTGCGGGCCAGGCCGAGGATCCCCTCCCCCGAGGTTGACACAGCGATGACGCCGAGCAGCGGCAGGATGACGCCGGTGGCGATGAAGCCGAGGACGACGATGCCCACCGAGTTCCCGCTGGAGGCACCCAGGGAGGGTGGGAAGATGAGGTTGCCCGCCCCGAAGAACAGGGCGAAGAGCATGAGCCCCGTCGTGAGGACTCGGCGGAGGAACTGGGTGGGAGTCATAGAACTGTGATTCTTCCGGTGATCTGTGCGGGGCCTGTCAGCAGCACCGCGACGTCGTCGGATGCGGGGCTGGCGCCGACGTGGACGCCGATCTCGCCGCCGGGGACGAGCATCCGGTAGGACTGCGGGGCGCCCGGCCCGTCCCATTCGTGGAGGGCGACGGCGGCCGCGCAGCAGCCCTCCCCGCAGGAGGGCGCCTCCCCCATCCCGCTCGTGAGGAGGCGCAGGCGCGCCACCCCGACCGCCTCGCCACTGCCGGGGTCGGTCTCCTCCCCCAGCGCGACGATGAGCTCGAGGCCGGAGCCCGGCTCGGGCGCGGGCTCGTAGCGCACGGGCTCGCCGGGGCCATCGGGGCGGACCAGGATAGCGGCGTCGAGCTCGGCCTCATCGACCAGGGCGACGGCGGTATGGGCGCAGCGCATCGCCGGCATGGTGACGCTCAGGCCCGCGCGGGGCCCGTCGATGCCGGGGATGAGGACGGAGGTGTCCCAGCCCTGCCAGTCGGAGCCGCCCGGCTCCCCGTCGTCCTCGGGACGCGCGGGCAGGAGCGCGGTCCCCATGTCCACGGTCCACAAGTCGCCGGTCCTGGTGACGGCGCGGGCGCCGGCGCGGGTCCCGATGGTCACGGACGCGCCCTCGGGGATCTCGGCGAGGGACTCGGCGAGGAGCACCTGCGCGAAGAGGCGGGCGGCGTCGCCGAGCTCCTCGGCGACGGAGCCATCGGCGTTGTAGTGATCCATGAACCACTCGGCCTCGGGGACCGCCTCGGCGAAACGCTCCGCGCCGGGCAGGCTCTTGGTGCGCGCGACGCGCACGAGGCCGTCCGCGCCGATGCCGGTGCGGCGATCGCAGGCGGCGGCGATGGCCCCGGCGCTCAGGGGGAACTGGCAGTCGGGGTCGATGAGCATGAGGAAGTCACGGGCCGCGGCATGCCCTTTGATGAGCTCACGACCCGTCAGGCCGGTGCCCGTCGAGCTTGTCATAGTGCCACCCTATGCGAGGCGCCCGGGTGCGCAGGAATCTGTCCATTCTCGGGACCTCGCTGGCACGGGGGGTCACCCACGGACCCCGGTGGCGTCTGGGAGGAGGGAGAGGGCGATGTCGAGCACCCGGCCCCGCTCGCCGTCGGGCGGCGTCCCATCGGGGGCCAGGCGCATGTCGATCCAGTGGATGCGGGGGTCGCGGCGGAACCACTTGAGCTGGCGGCTCGCGAGCTGGCGGGTGGCGGCGGCGGTGGCGTCGATGGCCTCGTCGATGGCCATCGCGCCGTCGATGACGGCCAGGGCCTGGGCGTAGCCGATGGCGCGGCTCGCCGTCGGGCCCTCGCGCAGCCCGGCGCCGATGAGCCCCTGGGTCTCCTCGATGAGGCCCGGCCCGGACGCGGGGCGGAACATGGCGGCGGCGCGGGCGTTGATGCGCGCGTTGAGGGCCTCGCGCGGCGGCCGCAGGGCGAGGTGGATGGTGGGGGCGAGGTCCTCGTAGCGGGGCAGTGTGGCGGAGAAGGGGCGCCCGGTGACGGCGAGGACCTCCAGGGCTCGCACGATCCGGCGGGTGTCGCTCTCGCCGATGCGCTGGGCGGACAGGGGGTCGACGGCGGCCATCTCCTCCCACAGGGCGCGGGTCCCCTCGGCGCGGGCGCGCTCCTCCAGGCCTGCGCGCACGGCCGGGTCGGTGCCGGGGAAGTCGAGGGCGTCGGTGACGGCGCGGACGTAGAGGCCCGAGCCGCCGACGATGAGGGCGCGCCGCCCGCGGGCCTCGATGGCGGCGAGGTCGGCGCGGGCGTGGCGCTGGTAGGCGGCGACGGAGGCCTCCTGGGTGACGTCGAGGACGTCGATCTGGTGGTGGGGGTAGCCGCGGCGCTCGTCGAGGGGGAGCTTGGCGGTGCCCACGTCCATGCCCCGGTAGAGCTGGGAGGCGTCGGCCCCGACGATCTCGCTGCTGGCGGGCCCATCGCCGAGGGCGTCGGCGAGGTCGAGGGCGAGCTCGGACTTGCCGGTGGCCGTCGGGCCGACGACGGCGATGCGCGTGGGCGGCACGGCGGGCCTCACAGCTCGGGCAGGAGCGGGCCGACGGTGCGCAGCGCCTGGGTGCAGGAGGCCAGGGCGGTGTCGAGGTGGAGGCGCAGCTGGTCGTCGGTGATGCCCGCGCGCAGGTCGGTGATGTAGATGGCGCGGATGAAGGGGCCCTCGGGGCTGTCGACGATGGCGACGGTGGGGAAGAAGCGGTCGCGGTTCCAGTCGTTGACGGCCAAGGCGAGCTCGTCGCGCTGGCCCTCGGAACCGGGCTCGGCCCAGTCCCCGGAGACGAGGAGCCACCCGTCGTGCTCGGCGGGGATCTCGATGATGAAGGGGAAGCCGTCCCAGTTGCCCATGAGGGAGGCGTGGCCCTCGTCCTCCTCGCGGCGGATCCGGTAGGACATCTCCGAGGCGAGCATGGACTCGACGCGCTCGAGGGTGAGGCGCGAGGTGACCTGCTCGCGCGGGCGCTGGGCGGGGCCCCGCGAGCCCCGGGCACCGCTGCGGGTGCGGGTCGCGCCGCCGCGGCCCGTGGAGACGTTCTCCGCCCCCTGGCGCCGGGGGCTCCCAGTGGGGTGGGCTCGATCCGCTGGGTCGGCGGAGTTCGCCGAGCCGGCGGAGCCGGAGGAGGACGACGGCGCCGAGCCCGCGGAGGCCGGAGAGGCCCCCGTGGAGGGCGAGGGGCCTGGGGCGGTCCGGGCGGCGCCGTCGGCGCGCTGGTCCCAGCCCTTGCCCATGGAACGGGCGATGAGGTCGGCGAGGCGCTCGAGGCGCGTGCGGCGCCGGGGGGCCTCGCTCACGGCTCGAGGCTCCCGCGCAGGGGGTCGGGGAAGAACTCCTCGGCCTCGCGCACGAGGGCGACGATGAGGCGGCACCCGGTGAAGACGAAGTCGTCGATCTGGGCGTCGGTCATGCCGGCGTCCAGCGGGTAGGTGATCTCCCCGTGGAGGCGGACGATCCCGCCGTCGCCGACGGTGAGGAAGGCCTTGGGGCCGATGCGGGTGGCGTTCCACTCCTCGACGAGGGAGCGCAGGGGCACCAGGTGCTCGGTGTCGGCGATGCGGTGCCAGGTGCCGCGCAGCTGGACGGCGCGCGTGTCCTGGAAGATGACGTGGACGACGACGCAGCGCCAGGGGATGCCGACGTCGCCCTCGTCGTCGACGAAGTACCTCAGGCCCAGCCGGTGGGTGGCCTCCAGGACGCGCTCGGCGGTCACCGGCGCAGGGGCTGCGACGACGGTGGTGTCCGTGCGGGGGTCCGAGTCAGAGGGCATGGGACCAGCCTAACCGCCCCACTGCGGCGCGGGGTAACCCGGTCGGCGGGCGATCCGCCCTCGGCGGACGGGAGGACTACCCGCGCCTGCTCAGCGATGGAGACGATCGCGCTATCGACGGCGGGAGGGGGCCGCGGGGCCCGGCGCGCCCACGCGCAGGGTGGGCAGGCCCAGGCTCACCGGGGCCGTGTCCGCCTCGGGGGTGGCGCGGGCCTCGGCCTGGCGGCGCTCCCAGGCGTCGCCGGCGCGGGTGCGGCGCACCTCGAACAGGGCGGGGCCGTCGTCGTACCAGACGCGGTCCCCGGCGGCGCGAGCCTCGTTCTCGGCGCGCTCCTGACCGCTCACAGACCGCCCGCACAGGGCGGAGTCGGCGATGAGGTTGTGGGGAGCTCCGTGGGTGACGCGAACGGTCACCATGTCCCCGGGCCGGGGAGCTCCCCCGGCGTAGTCGTCGGCGGCCAGCCCCGCGGGCAGGGCGGCGTGGACGAGGCGGTTGTCGGCGGCGCGCCCGGAGACGCGCGCGGTGACGGCGTCGCGCCGCCCCTCCCCCTCGGCCACGAGGATCTCGATCCTCCGGCCCTCCTGGGCCATGTTCTCCTCATGGGTGATGCGCCGCACGAGCTCGTCGAGGCGCCGGTAGCGGTCCTTGACCACCTCGGCGGGCACGGGTTCCAGGTCCGCGGCAGGGGTGCCGGGGCGCGGGGAGTACTCGAAGGTGAAGGCCGAGGCGAAGCGCGCTTTCTCGACGACGTCGAGCGTGGCCTGGAAGTCCTCCTCGGTCTCCCCGGGGAAGCCGACGATGATGTCGGTGGTGATGGCAGCCTCGGGCATGGCGGCGCGCACGCGCTGAAGGATCCCCAGGAACCGCTCGGAGCGGTAGGAGCGGCGCATGGCGCGCAGGATCCGGTCCGAGCCGGACTGCAGCGGCATGTGGAGGCTCGGCATGACCGCGGGCGTGGAGGCCATGGCCTCGATGACGTCGTCGGTGAAGGCCGCGGGGTGGGGGCTGGTGAAGCGGACCCGCTCGATGCCCTTGACTCCCCCGGCGGCGCGCAGGAGCTTCGCGAAGGCGCCGCGGTCCCCGAAGCCGACCCCGTAGGAGTTGACGTTCTGGCCCAGCAGGGTGACCTCGATGGCGCCCTGGTCCGCGACGGCCTGGATCTCGGCCAGGACCTCGCCCGGGCGGCGGTCCCGCTGCTTGCCGCGAAGCGAGGGCACGATGCAGAAGGTGCAGGTGTTGTTGCAGCCCACGGCGATGGACACCCAGGCGGCGTAGGCGGACTCGCGGCGGGTGGGCAGGGTGGAGGGGAAGACCTTGAGGGACTCCTCGATCTCGACGGCCGCCGCGGCGTTGTGGCGGGCGCGCTGAAGGAGGGCGGGCAGGACGTCGATGTTGTGGGTGCCGAAGACGACGTCGACCCACGGCGCCTTGTCCACGATGCCCTGACCCATCTGCTGGGCGAGGCACCCGGCGACGGCGATCTGCATGCCCGGGCGCTCGCGCTTGACGGCGGCCAGCTGCCCCAGGTTGCCGAAGAGGCGGGTGGCGGCGTTCTCGCGCACGGAGCAGGTGTTGACGATGACGACGTCCGCGCCGCCATCCCCGGCCTCGGTGGCGCGGGCGGCCGCCGCGGGGACGGCATCGGCGCTGACATAGCCGGCGGCCTCGAGGAGCCCGGCCATGCGCTCGGAGTCGTGGACGTTCATCTGGCAGCCGAGGGTGCGCACGTGGTAGGTGCGCGGGGCGCGCGCGTCAGCGGCGGCGCCCGCCCCGTCGGTGGCGGCACCGGTCATTCCCGCGGCGCTCATCGGATCGGTCGTCATGGCAGTCATCGCCAGGCAGTCTAGGCGCTCGCGCCCCGCAGACCCGCCTCGACGGCGCGGGTCCAGGGCTCGATGGCCAGGGCGGCCGCGCCCCGGGCCCACTCGCCGAAGGAGAAGGCGCGGGTGACGATGCGCGGTGGCGGCGCGGACCAGTGCCGGGCGCGCTCGACCGCGGCGTCGAAGGCCTCCCGGTGCGCCTCGACGAGCCCCACGGACTCCCCCGAGACGACGACCACCTCGGGATCGATGAGGGCGACGATCGAGCCGACGATCCTCCCGGCGGCGTCGGCGGCGGCCTCGAGGACGCCGGCCAGGCGCTCATCGAGGGCGAGCTCCGTGAGCCCCTCGGGGCCGACGATCTCCTCAGGGGCGACCTCGCGCCCGAGCACCGCTGAGGCCTGGTGGGCCAGGCCGGGCGCGGCGGCGAGCGCCCGGGCGCAGCCCACATGCCCCATCTCGCAGGCGGGGCCCGTCTCGCGCAGGGGCAGGTGGCCGACGCTGCCGGCGGCGCCGTGGGCCCCGGCGATCGTGCGCCCGCCGACGACGAGCCCGCAGCCGATCCCGGCGCCGAGGGTGAGCAGGGCGAAGGGGTCGACGCCGTGGCCGAGCCCGAACCAGGCCTCGGCGTGGGTGAAGGCGCGCACGTCATTGGCCACGAGGACGTCGAGGCCCGTGGCCGAGCGCAGGCGGGCCCCGATGGGCTCGTCGCGCCAGCCGAGGAACGGCGCCACGGTGATCGTGCTGCGGCCCCGCACGCTGGCGCCCAGCGACAGCCCGATCCCGGACGGGGCCATGCCGGCCTCCGGCTCCAGGCGGCGCGCGAGCTCGGCGATCTGCGCGACGACGCCGTCGGGCTCGCGGGAGGCCAGGGGCTCGGAGCGCTCGGCCAGGACCGTGCCGAGCGGGTCGATGACGCTGGCGTAGAGGTGGTCATTGGTCAGCTTGACGCCCAGCAGCGCCGCGGCGCTCGGGGCGAGGCGCAGGCTGCGGGCCGGCCGCCCGGCCTCGGCCGGCGGCGACGGCTTGTCCTCCAGGACCAGTCCGTCCTCGATGAGGGGCCGCACGGCGCGGGTGAGCGTGGGGGCGGACAGGCCGAGGTGATCAGCCAGGTCCGTGCGGGTCTGGGCGCCGGCGGCCGCCAGGCGCAGGAGGACCCTCGACGCCGGTCCCGCGGCAGCGGTGGCCTCCATGCCCGCTCCTCTCCCGCGCGGCTCTCGTGTCGGACGGGAGGAATCCTGCCATATCGCCGCTGGCGCGAGCGGCCATCACTCGGCCGCGGGGTCTTGACACCTCGTCGCCACCGATTTATTTTCATCCTGAAAGGAATGGTTCGCGGCGCCGCGGACCACCAGGCGGCCCTCCTCGGGCCTGGAAGGACGACGATGACCCTCCATCTCCGCTCCGGCGGCACCTCCCTTGTCCTCGACACCCCCTCCGACCGCTTCCCCGTGGTGCGCCACTGGGGGGCCGACCTCGGCGATATCGACGGCGGCGCCCTGTCCGGCGCCGCCCGCGCCCAGGCCACCACCCTGGGCGAGAACTCCGCCTGGATGTGCAACGACCTGCCGATCCTCCCCCACGCGAGCCTGGGGTGGTCGGCCCGCCCCGCCATCGGCCTGCACCGGGTGGACGGCACCGCCTTCTCCTTCCACCCCAGCCGGGTCAGCCACGAGTGGGACTCCGCGGCCGCCCCCGCCGCTGACGGCGCGGGGCAGGAGGGCCAGGCCCTTGCCGTCGTGTCCACCGCCGTCGATGAGGCCCACGGCGTGACCATCGTCAGCGAGATCCGCCTGGAGCCCTCCGGGCTCGTCCGGGCGCGGGCCACGGTGACCAACGAGCCGGGCGGGCGCCCCGAGCTGGCCGGGGGCCTCGTCGTCGACGAGATCACCCCCATGCTGCCCCTGCCCCAGGGCGCCGACGAGATCCTGGACATGTCCGGCCACCACATCAACGAGCGGCGCCTCCAGCGCCACCGCCTCACCGCGGGCACGCACCTGCGCGAGTCCTGGGAGGGCCGTCCCGGCCATGACGCCACCACCTGGCTCGCCGCGGGCCGCTCGGGCTTCGGCTGGCGCTCCGGCACGGTCCACGGCGTCCACCTGGCCTGGTCGGGCTCGACGCGCTCCCTCATCGTCTCCCCCTCCCACGGGCGCTCCCTGCTGGGGGCGGGCGAGCTGCTGGCCCCCGGCGAGGTCCTCCTGGCCCCCGGCGAGTCCTACACCTCGCCCTGGGCCGTGTTCTCCTGGGGCGAGGGGCTGGACGCGCTGGCGCACCGCTCCCACGCCTTCCTCCGCTCCCGGCCGGCCCACCCCGAGCGCCCGCGCCCGGTGCTGCTCAACACCTGGGAGGCCGTCTACTTCGACCACCGCCTCGACAAGCTCCTGGCCCTTGCCGAGCTCGCCGCGGGCGTGGGCATCGAGCGCTTCGTCCTCGACGATGGCTGGTTCGGCTCCCGCCGCGACGACACCTCGGGCCTGGGCGACTGGCAGGTCTCCGCCGAGGCCTGGCCGGACGGCCTGGGCCCGCTGGTGGAGCGGGTCCACGAGCTCGGCATGGAGTTCGGCCTGTGGTTCGAGCCGGAGATGATCAACGTGGACTCCGAGCTCGCCCGCGCCCACCCCGACTGGATCCTCTCCGACGGCGCTGGCGGCGCCCCCGAGCACCGCCACCAGCGGGTCCTCGACCTGTGCGCCCCCGGCGCCTGGGACTACCTGTATGAGTCGATCAGCGCCCTCGTGGAGCGCTACTCCATCGCCTACATCAAGTGGGACCACAACTCCCCGCTCGTGGCCACCGGCCACGAGGCCCCCTCCCCCACCGCCGGCCACCACGGCGGCGCGGCCGTCCACGACCAGACCCTCGCCCTCTACCGGCTCCTCGACGCCCTCCACGAGAGGTTCCCGGAGCTGGAGATCGAGTCCTGCGCCGGCGGCGGGGGCCGCATCGACATGGGCATCATGGAGCGCGCCCAGCGCGTGTGGGCCTCGGACTCCATCGACGCCCACGACCGCCAGGACATCCAGCGCGGCACCACCCTCCTCCTGCCCCCAGAGCTCGTCGGGACCCACGTGGGGGCGGGCCGCGCCCACACGACCCTGCGCGACCTCGACCTCGACTTCCGCGCCGGCACCGCCCTGTGGGGCCACATGGGCGTGGAGTGGGACCTCACCAGCGCCGACGACGCCGCCCGCGAGCGCCTCGCCTCGATCATCGCCCTGCACAAGGAGCTGCGCCCCCTGCTGCACTCGGGCCTGACCGTCCACGCGGACCTGCCCGAGGACGACTCGCTGCGCATCGAGGGCGTCGTGGCCGCCGACGGCTCCGAGGCGGTTTACGAGATCGCCTGCCTGGGGCAGACGATCTCCTGGCCCACTGACCCGCGCCCCCTGCCCGGCCTGGACGCGGGGCGCCGCTACCGGATCGAGCTCGCGGCGCCGTCGTACCCCGAGCTGCGGCTGCGCCCGGGATGGATGGACGAGCCCGTGACCCTGCCGGGCTCCTACCTGTCCACCACGGGCCTGGCCCTGCCGATCCTCCACCCCGACCACCTCGTGCTCGTGCGCGCCACCGCCGTCGATTGACCGCCCAGCGGCGGCAGGAGGGCCCGTGACCCGCGGACCGCTCGCCGTCGTCCCCAACCACCCCTATCCGCCTCGACCATCCCCCTATCCGTTTCGACGATGATCTGGAAGGAACCATGACCACCATCGCCTCATCGGCCCCACGGCTGCGCAAGAAGCCGCGCAGCGACGCCCGCTTGGGCTGGGCCTTCATCGCCCCCGCGGGCATCGGGCTCCTCGCCTTCTACATCTGGCCGCTGCTGCGCGGCATCTGGTTGTCCTTCACCGAGTACAACCTGCTCACCCCGGCCTCCTTCAACGGGCTGGCCAACTACTCGCGCATGGTCCAGGACAAGATCTTCTGGAACGCGGTGTGGGTGACCCTGGAGTACGTGGTCATCAACATCGGCCTGCAGACCATCCTGGCACTGGTCATCGCCGTCCTCATGCAGCGCCTGACCCAGTCGACGCTCGTGCGCTCCATCGTGCTGACCCCCTACCTCGTGTCCAACGTCGTGGCCGCCATGCTGTGGCTGTGGCTGCTGGACAACACGCTGGGCATCTCCAACCAGATCATCGAGGCCGTCGTCGGGGACCGGGTCGACTTCTTCTCCTCCTCGCTCGCGATCCCCACGATCGCGGTCATCAACGTGTGGCGCCACGTGGGCTACACGGCGCTGCTCATCTTCGCGGGCCTCCAGGCGATCCCCGGCGACGTCTACGAGGCGGGCAAGATGGACGGCGCCAGCGAGTGGACGATGTTCTGGCGCATCACCATGCCGCTGCTGCGCCCGATCCTGGCCCTCGTCCTCATCATGACGATGATCGGCTCCTTCCAGGTCTTCGACACGGTCTCCGTGACCACTGGCGGTGGCCCGGTCAACGCCACCCGCGTGCTGCAGTTCTACCTGTACGACATGGCCTTCGGCCGCTTCCAGTTCGGCTACGCCTCAGCGATGGCCGTCGGGCTGCTCCTCATCCTCGCGGCGATCACCGCCCTGCAGTACCGCATGACCCGTGCGGGCGAGACCGACCTGAACTGAGAGGGAACCGATCATGACCACCACTGTCACCGCCCCCTCAGCCACCACCGGGAAGGCCGAGGCGGACAAGGCGCCCAAGAAGCGCGTCTCCGCCGGCCGCATCGCGGCCTGGGTCGCCATGGCCCTCATCATGGCCTTCACGCTCCTGCCCTTCTACTGGGTGCTGCGCACCGCGCTGTCCTCCAACGCCGGCATCTACGCCGACCCCTCCAGCCCGCTGCCCGTGGACCTCAACTTCCGCGGCTTCGCGCGCGTCTTCGGCATGCAGTCCTCCGAGGAGGCGATCGCCGACGGCGGCTCCGGCGCGGCGATCAACTTCTGGCTCTACCTGCGCAACTCGATCATCGTGGCCACGCTGGTCACGGTGGGCCAGGTCTTCTTCTCCGCGATGGCCGCCTACTCCTTCTCGCGCCTGAGGTGGAAGGGCCGCGACGCCGTCTTCGCCCTCTTCCTGGCCTCGCTCATGGTCCCGGGCATCTTCACCCTCCTGCCCAACTTCGTCCTCATGAAACAGCTCCACCTCATCGACTCGCTCCTGGGCGTGGCGCTGCCGACGATGCTCATGACGCCCTTCGCGGTGTTCTTCCTGCGCCAGTTCTTCATGAACATCCCCCGTGAGCTGGAGGAGGCGGCGCTGCTCGACGGCGCCTCGAAGGTCCGGGTGTTCTTCACCCTCATCCTGCCCATGGCCCAGGCGCCCATCACGACGCTGGCGATCCTGACCTACATCGCCGCGTGGAACGACTACTTCTGGCCGTTGCTGGTCTCCTACTCGGACTCCTCCCGGGTGCTCACCGTGGCCCTAGCGGTCTTCAAGTCCCAGGCGCCCCAGACCGGCCCGGACTGGTCCGGCCTCATGGCGGCCACGCTCGTGGCGGCCCTCCCGATGCTCCTGCTCTTCATGGCCTTCGCCCGGCGCATCGTCAACTCCATCGGCTTTACAGGCATCAAGTGAGGCACCAGATGACGACCTCTTCCCTCCCCCTCCTGCGCTCGTCGCTCACGCGGCGCTCCCTCCTGTGCGGCCTGGCCTCCGGCGCCGCCGCCATGACCCTGGCCGCCTGCTCCGGCTCCAAGAAGGGCGATGCCAACACGGTGGAGTACTGGCTGTGGGACTCCGCGCAGCTGCCCGCCTACCAGGCCTGCGCCGAGGCCTTCAAGGCCAAGACGGGCATCACCGTCAACATCACCCAGATCGGCTGGGGCGACTACTGGACGAAGCTCACCGCGGGCTTCATCGCGGACACCGCCCCGGACGTCTTCACCGACCACATCGCCAAGTTCGCCCAGTTCGTGGACCTGGACGTGCTCCTGCCCCTCGACGAGCAGGCGGCATGGGCGGATGTGGACACCAGCATCTTCCAGGACGGCCTCATCGACCTGTGGAAGGGCGACGACGGACACCAGTACGGCTGCCCCAAGGACTGGGACACCGAGGCGGTCTTCTACAACAAGACCATGCTCGCCGACGCCGGCCTGAGCGAGAAGGACCTGGAGAACTGGGACTGGAACCTTCAGGACGGCGGAAGCTTCGAGAAGGTCCTGGCGCGCCTGAGCATCGACAAGAACGGCGTGCGCGGCGACGAGCCGGGCTTCGACCCGACGAATGTGGCCGTCTACGGCACGAGCGTCGCCGACGAGGGCTCCTCCGATGGCCAGACCCAGTGGAGCCCCTTCACGGGGAGCGTGGGCGACTGGCACTACACGGACAAGGAGACGTGGGGCACCCACTACCGCTACGACGAGAAGCAGTTCCAGGACACCCTCGACTGGTACTTCGGGCTCATCGACAAGGGCTACATGGCGCCGTCGGGCACCTTCGCCAAGGGCAACGGCACCGACGTGCAGCTCTCCAGCGGCAAGATCGCCCTGTGCATCAACGGCGCCTGGATGTTCAACACCTTCGCCAAGATGGACATCGAGGTCGGCATCGCCGCCCACCCGGTGGGCCCCAATGGCAAGTCCGTCTCCCTCATGAACGGGTTGGGCGACTCGATCGTCAAGAGCTCGAAGAACATCGAGGGCGCCTCGAAGTGGGTGGCCTTCCTGGGCACCCAGGAGGCGCAGGACATCGTGGCCTCCTTCGGCATCGTCTTCCCGGCGATCACGTCCTCCACGAAGAAGGCCATCGAGGTCTTCGAGAAGACGGGCCTGTCCACGAAGCCCTTCACCAGCTACCTGGAGGCGGACAACGGCGGCACGTTCTACTTCCCGCTGACCTACTTCGGCGCGGATGTCAACGCGATCATCAAGCCTGGAGTCGCGGACGTGTACGTCAACCGGGTGCCGGCCTCCACGCTCACGGAGTACAACGAGCAGGTGAACCTCCTGTTCAAGACCTCGAAGAAGAGCTGAGCGGGAAGCGCCCGCGGTTCGTCCCCGATGGCGGTGGCCCCGCCCGCCCGGCTCCCCTGCCGGCGGGCGGGGCCACGATCGTCGTGGTGCCCACTACGATGGGACCAGGCACCCGCGGAGGAGAGCAGCGATGGCACGAGGCACCTGTCTTCATGGCGTTCACGAGGCGCTCGGCGCCTCCTTCACCGTCCGCGACGGCTGGGAGCTCCCGCTGCGCTATGGCTCTGGCTCCACAGAGCTGGGGGCGCTGCGGAGCGCGGCCGGCATCCTCGACCTCTCCCATCTGACGACCCTCAAGGCGCAGGGCCCACTGGCGAGCGCCGCGCTCGACGCCGCGCTCGCCGGCCCCGCCTCTGCCGACCCGGCTGCCACGGGCACTGCCGTCATGGGCCCCGCCTCCCCCCTCCCCGTCGGCCTGGCCATGCGGGCCCGCCTCGCGCCAGGCGGCGGCGACGCCCCCGCCGTCACCGTCCACCGCCTGGGCGACGAGGAGTTCCTCGTGGTCGCGGACGCCGCCGACCGCCACCGCTGCGCCGCTGAGCTGACCCGTCGCGCCCGCCCCCAGCGTGCTGCCATCATCGACGCGACGGAGGCGATCGCCCTCATCGCCGTGGCCGGGCCCCGGGCGGAGGAGGTCCTGCGCGGCGTCGTCGAGTCCGGCGCGGGCATGCCCGCGGCCCTCCTCCCCGAGGGCGGCGCTCCTGCCCCCGAGGACTGCGGGCCCGATGTTCTCTGCGGTCCCGGGCTCCTGAGGCGCCTGCGCGATGGGGCGGCGGTGCGGGCCACCGCTTGCGGCCACACGGTGATTGTGGCGCGCGAGAGCGTGGGGGGCCTGAGCGATGTGGACTGCCTGAGGGTGTTCTGCGGGGCCGAGGACGCCGTCGACCTGTGGGAGATGATCGTCGAGCGCGCCGCCTGCCTCGAGCCGGGCGGGGGCAGCAAGCACGCTGACAACCCTGAGAGCGCTGAGAGCTCAGGGGGCGCGTTGCCCGTGCTCACGGCCTGCGGCCTGGCCGCCTGGGAGGCCCTGGGCGCCTGATCCCGTGCCGGCGCGGGCTTGTCCGCGCCAGCCTCATCGCAGGCCCAGGATCTCCCCCGTGGCGGTGTCGACGTCGATGCGCTCGGCGGCGGGCCTCGTGGGAAGCCCGGGCATGGTGGGGATCGCGCCGGTGAGCGCGTAGACGTAGCCGGCCCCGGCGGCCAGGCGCACTTCTCGCACGGGCAGGCGCCAGCCGGTGGGGGCTCCGGTGAGCGCGGGGTCGGCGCTGAGCGACAGGGGCGTCTTGGCCACGACGACGGCGAGTCCCCCATAGCCGGCCCCCTGGTAGTCGTCGAGGAGCCGGGCGGCGGGGCGCGCGTAGTCGACGCCGTCGGCCCCGTAGAGGGCGGCGACCTTGTCGATCTTGGCGCGCAGGTCGTCGTCGGGGTCGTAGACGGGGGCGAGCGGCGCGGGGCTGGCCTCCGCCTCCTCGCAGGCGGCCGCGACGGCGTCGGCGAGCTCCAGGCAGCCCTCGCCTCCCTCCGTGACGGGGCGCACGGCAGCGGCGGTGGCCCCGGCCTCGGCGGCGATGCGCCGGATCTCCTCGATCTCGCTGGGGTGGTCGGTGGGGAAGACGTGGATGGCGATGATGGGCGCCAGGCCCATGGAGCGCACGATGCGCAGGTGCGCGAGGAGGTTGGGGGCGCCGGCGCGCACGTCGTCGGGGCTCTCGGCGGCCATCTCCTCGGGCAGCTCCTTGCCGCTGGTGAGGCGGTAGCGCCCGGAGTGGGCTTTGAGGGCTCGCGCGGTGGCCACGAGGACGGCGGCTCGCGGCGCCATCCCGGTCACCGCGCATTTGAGGTCGACGAAGCGCTCCAGGCCCATGTCGGAGCCGAAGCCGGCCTCGGTGACGATGTAGCCGCCGCCCGCCATGCCGCGCGCCGCGACGAGGTCGGCGATGACGGAGGAGCAGCCGGTGGCGATGTTGCCGAAGGGGCCGGTGTGGATGAGCGCGGGGATGCCCTCGCCGGTGCGCAGGAGGTTGGGGGCCAGGGCGTCACGCAGGATGGCGGTCATGGCGCCGGCCGCGCCGAGGTCCTCGGCGGTCACCCAGCCGCCGTCGAGGTCGCGGCCGACGACGATCCTGCCGAGCCGCTCGCGCAGGTCGGCGAGCGATGTGGCGAGCGAGAGGATGACCATGACCTCGCTGGCGGGGGGTGATGTCGAAGGAGGACTGGCGGGTGACGCCGTCGACGCGGCTCCCGAGCCCGGTGACGATGTGGCGCAGGGCGCGGTCGTTGACGTCGAGGACGCGGGGCCAGGTGAGGGAGCGCTCGTCGATGCGCAGGGCGTTGCCCTGGTGGAGGTGGTTGTCGATGAGGGCGGCGAGGAGGTTGTGGGCGGCAGTCACGGCGTGGAAGTCGCCGGTGAGGTGGAGGTTCATGCGGTCGGCGGGGTGGATGCGCGCCCCGCCCGCGCCGCCGGCCCCGCCCTTGATGCCGAAGGTGGGGCCCATGGCGGACTGGCGCAGGGTGAGCACGGCGCGGCGCTGGCGGCGCGCGAGGGCCTGGGCCAGGCCGATGGCGACGGTCGATTTCCCCTCGCCGAAGGGGGTGGGGCTCATCGCGGTGACGACGACGCAATGGGCGCCTTTGGCGGGAGCGCTCGGCTCGCCGGGGGTTCGAGGGTCGCCGAGGGCCGTCGGGGCGCCGACAGTAGCGAGGGCGCTGAGCTCGATCTTGGCGACGTCGCGCCCATAGGGGACAGCGTGCTCGGGGGCGATGCCCGCCCGCGCGGCGAGGGCCTCGAGCTCGGCCACCGTCGCGGCCATGCTCGTCCGTCCCGCAGCGCCCGCCGTGAGGGCCTCCTCGCCCCGCGTCTCATCCATGGGCCAAGGCTACCGACGGCGTCCACGCTCCCCGGGAGCCGAGCGGACGAGCCTCCCCGTGCGGCTCGACCACGAGCGTCAATTCTGCTGCCGTCGACGTCCTAACCGCCCGAGGCGGCGGCCAGGATCGCTGGAATCCCAACGATCATCGACAGCGCTCCTCAAGCGGCCCCCATCGACGGCAGCAGAATTGACTCCCAGGCCCCCTGCCCCAGGACCGGATCGAGCGCCACTCCACTGCCCCGGGTCAGAAATGCCCCACACCCACAGCATTTTCACAGGATTTCGCATACCCGAAATCTTGTCTATGATGGCGCCGACCCCGGCCGCAGCACCCTGCGCCCCTGCGGCTGTCACCCTCCGACGATTGGAGTTCACATGTCGCATTCATCTGAGGTCCTTGCCCGAGCAGGAGTGTCCAACCCACACGTCCACGAGTTCGTCGCCGAGTGGGCTCGCATCCTGGAGCCGGACCGCATCGAGGTTGTCGACGCCGACGCCGACGAGCGGCTTCTCGCCGAGGCACTGGAGGCGGGTGAGCTCATCGAAGCCGGGAGCGGCCGCTACCTCGCGCACTCCCACCCCAAGGACACCGCGCGCTCCGAGGAGCGCACAGTGGTGGCCACCCACAACCCACCGGACAAAGGCCTGTACAACAACTGGCGAGACGCCAGCGAGACACGCGCTGCGCAGATCGGCCGCATGAGAGGGGCGATGAGGGGCAAGACCATGTACGTGGTCCCCTACCTCATGGCGCCGCCCGGATCCCCTCTTTCCCGCTGGGCCGTTGGGGTGCAGCTCTCCGACAACCGCGTCGTCGTCCTGCAGATGCTGCGCATGGCCCGCGTCGGCGCTGACTACCTCAACAGCCTCCCAGCCCCCGAGTTCTTCGTCCGGGCGGTGCACGCCACGGGCGACCTGGACAGTCTCGGCCAGGGCACGAGCGAGGACAAGAGACTCTTCGCGACGATCGCCGACGATCGTATGATCCTCCACTTCGGATCGGCCTACGGGGGCAACGCCCTCCTGGGCAAGATCGCCCACGGCCTGCGGCAGGGCTCCTACGACGGCTGGGCATCCAAGAGGTTCATGGGCGAGCAGTTCATGCTCATCGGCATTCGGGACAAGAAGACCGGGCGCGCCTACCACATCTGCGGGGGCATGCCCTCGGCCTCCGGCAAGACGAACCTGGCCATGATGCTCCCGCCTGACGCGCTCGGTGAGCGCTACGAGGTCGAGTTCTATGGCGACGACATCGTCTGGCTGCGCGTGGGCGACGATGGCCGCGTCTACGGCATGAACCCCGAGTACGGCACCTTCGGGGTCGCCAAGGACACGAACTGGGAGTCGAACCCGAACGCCATGAAGGCGGTGGCGGAGGGCACTGGCACCATCTTCGTCAACGTCGCCCACCACGAGGGCACCAAGGAGCTGTGGTGGGAGGGCAAGACACCCGACTACCCGGAGGACGTCGCCGGTTGGCGCGACTGGAGGAACGAGCTCATCTCGGATCGCCCGGTGGAGCATCAGCGCTCAGGGGAGGACACCGACCTGTGGTCCCAGAAGAACTCGCGTTTCACGGCCCGCTTGTCCGTGGTTCCCAATATCGCGAAGGACTACGAGCGCGCCGACGGCGTGCCGATCGACGCCATCATCTTCGGCGGGCGCTGCCGCGACCGCGAGCCGCTCATCCGGGCTATCACGGACCTGGCGGAGGGCGTCTACGACGGGCTCACCCTGGGCGCCGAGGCGACTTTCGCCGCAGAGGGAACCGAGGGGCACCTTCGCTACGACCCCATGTCCATGCGCCCCTTCATGTCCTTCCCCGAAGGGGAATACGCGCGCCACTGGCTTGACATCCTGGGCTCAGCCGAGGACAAGCCGATCTTCGCGCATGTCAACTGGTTCCAGAGGGATCCTGAGGATGGCCGCTTCCTGTGGCCGGGCTACGGGGAGAACCTTCGGGCGCTGCTGTGGCTCATCGATGTCAAGGAGGGTCGCGCCGAGGGCACGCGCACCCCGGTCGGCCTGGTGCCTCGCATCGAGGAGCTCAACCTCGACGGCTTCAAGGGCGACCGCGCCGACCTGGAGCGGGTGCTGCGCATCGACACCGAGCGCTGGCGCCAGGAGATGCGCCTGCGCGAGGAGCACCTGTCCCAGTTCGAGGACCTGCCCGAGGAGATCTGGGAGGCCCACCGCCGGGTGAGCGCCGCCTTGGAGGAATCCGCGCGGAACAGTGAGGGGTGATTCGCCTCCGATAGGCAAGGCCTGGAAGGCGCGCCGTCGGTCCGCACCAGTCGTCCGAGACCGGTGCGATCGACGGAACGTCCGGCTATTCGGTCAGGCCTCCCGGGACTCCTCGGCGAGGGCGCGCTCGATGGCGCTGAAGGCCACGCCCTGGGAGTGGCCCTTGCGGCCCAGCGCCGCCAGGGCGCGCCGCTTGCGGACCACAGGATCGAGCCCGCGCGTGGCCCGCAACTTCTTGCGCGCCAGGACGAGCGCCGCGCCGGCCTCGTCGTCGCCGCTGATCTGGGCCAGGGCGGCGCTGATGGCCCTCTCCCCCAGGCCCTTGCGCCGCAGCTCGTCGGCGATAGCGCGGCGGGCCGCCCCCTTCTCATGGAAGCGCGTGCGGGCCAAGGTCGCGGCGTAAGAGGCGTCGTCGATGAGGCCCGCGGCCTCGAGGCGGTCGAGCACCTCCTCCGCCACCCGGGGGTCGGTCTCCTTGCGCTCCAGCAGCTCGGCGAGGGCCGCGCGCGGCGCGGGGGCGCGGTCGAGGCGGCGCAGGACGGTCTCCCGCGCCGCCTCGACCTCCTCCTGATGCGTGTCAGGGGTGAGCCAGGGCATCAGAAGCCGCCGGCGTCCTCACCGAAAGCGGCGTCGATGTCCAGGGCCGAGGACTTCTTCGCGCCGCTCTTGGCGCCGCCCTTCCCCGAGCCCTTGCCCGAGCCGCGCCCCGAACTCTTGGCTGGGGCCTTCGTCTCCGCGGCGGCCTGGAGGGCTGCCTCGGCAGCGGCTGCCGCAGCGTCCGCCTCCGCGGCGGCAGCAGCGGCCGCGGCCTCCTCCTGGGCCTTGCGCCCGGCCTCCCCAATGCCCAGGGCGGCGAGGATCTTCTGCTCGATCTCATCGGCGAGGGCGGGGTTGTCCACAAGGAAGGCGCGGGCGTTCTCCTTGCCCTGGCCGAGCTGGTCCGTGCCGTAGGTGAACCAGGCGCCGGACTTGCGCACGATGCCGTTCTCCACGCCCAGGTCCAGCAGGCCGCCCTCGCGGGAGATGCCGCGGCCGTAGAGGATGTCGAACTCGGCCTGCTTGAACGGCGGGGCCATCTTGTTCTTCACCACCTTGGCGCGGGTGCGGTTGCCCACCGGCTGGTCCCCGTCCTTGAGGGTCTGGATGCGGCGGACGTCGATGCGCACGGAGGCGTAGAACTTGAGGGCCTTGCCACCGGTGGTGGTCTCCGGGCTGCCGAAGAAGACGCCGATCTTCTCGCGCAGCTGGTTGATGAAGATGGCCGTGGTGCCCGTGGCGGACAGGGCGCCGGTGATCTTGCGCAGCGCCTGGCTCATGAGACGGGCCTGGAGGCCAACGTGCGAGTCCCCCATCTCCCCCTCGATCTCCGCCTTGGGAACCAGCGCGGCCACGGAGTCGATGACGATGATGTCCAGCCCGCCGGAGCGGATGAGCATGTCCGCGATCTCGAGGGCCTGCTCACCGGTGTCCGGCTGGGAGACGAGCAGGTTGTCCGTGTCCACCCCCAGGGCCTTGGCGTAGACAGGGTCGAGGGCGTGCTCGGCGTCGATGAAGGCGGCGTTCCCGCCGGCCTTCTGGGCGCTGGCGACGGCGTGGAGGGCGACGGTGGTCTTACCGGAGGACTCGGGGCCGTAGATCTCGATGATGCGCCCGCGGGGCAGGCCGCCGATACCGAGCGCGACGTCGAGCGCGGTGGAGCCGGTGGGGATGACGGCCACGGGCGGGCGGCTGTCATCGCCCAGGCGCATGACGGAGCCCTTGCCGAAGGACTTGTCGATCTGGGCGAGAGCGGTGGCCAGGGCCTTGGACCGATCCTGGTTCTGGGTTGCTGCGGGCATGGTGTCTTCTCCGGCTCGGGCGGCGGTGGGCCGCGGTGGTCAGGGCTGGTCCTTGAGGACGAGATCCCCTCTCCGGGGCTCGTGGACGACGGTATGCCGGACCACTGACATGTATCCGCGCTCCTCCACAGAACGGGGCCTGTGCGGGCTCGCGGCGCGTCCGTGGTGAACTCTAGCCGAACACGTGTTCGAATCCGCAACCGGCGCGTCGGCGTGTCACGATGCCGGCCCGGCGCGCCCCGACGGCGCGCTCGGAGCCCCCGCCCACGTTCTGGCGCCCTACCGCTTGCGGGCGCGCGGATCGTCGCGGTAGACCCAGCGCTCCGCCTCGCTGCGCTCGGTCTCATCGCACAGGGCGTCCCAGACCCGCCGGGGCGACTCACCGGCGTCGAGGGCCTGCAGGGCGGTCATCGACCAGGGCTGCAGGACGAGGTCCTGGGCGAGCGAGCGCCCGTAGGCGGAGCCGAAGACCTCGTCGAGGGCCCGCCAGAACTCGGAGTGCTTCATGAGGGCTCCTGGTCAGGGGAACGGATGCGTTGGGTGGGAGGAGATGTGCGGCGAGGGCGCGAGGCGGGCAGATAGGAAGAGCCCCGGGCGGTCTCGCGGCCCCCGGGGATCGGGTTCGGACGGGCTGGGCCCGCCGGCGTCAGCGCGCGATGGCGCCCTGCTGGCGGATGAGCTCGTCCGGGACGGTGTCGGGCACGACGACGCCCTCGGCCAGGGCGATGCGCTCGGAGACCTCGCGCAGCACGGCGGACAGGGGCGCGTCGAGCGCCTGGCAGATCGAGGCGAGCAGTTCGGAGGAGGCCTCCTTCTGACCGCGCTCGACCTCGGAGAGGTAGCCCAGGGAGACGCGGGCCTGCGAGGAGACCTCGCGCAGCGTGCGACCCTGGTGCTGGCGGACGGAGCGGAGGACCTCGCCGATCTCGCGGCGCAGGAGGACGTTCTCGTGCTTGGTGGTGTCCACGGCAGAACCGTACCCCGTCGAAAGCGCTGGGCGCATCGCCGCGCGGTGCGCCAGTCGGGACGGGCGGGCGGAGCGGGGGCGAGTCATCTCATTCATCACGTGGCACAACCATTCACTGCGGGGGTTCATTCCCGGCGCGGATCGCGGATTCCTCACCCGCCTCCCGGCCGTTGCCATGAAGCATGTCGTCGGTGCCTGAGAGGACCCTTGGCGGCGCTCATGAGCGGGCCATGATTGCGCGCGGATCTCGCACAGATCTCGCACAGCACCCCTGCCGGTCCCCGATCCTCCAGGCGCCCGGGCCCGTGGGCGGCGCCGCCTCAGAGCTCCCCGCGCGCGGCGCGCGCGCCCAGGCGCAGGACCTCCAGGGTGGTCGCGGCGCGGATCTCGTCGCGCCCGCCGGCCAGGCACAGCTGGCGCTCCACGCTCCCCCAGGGGCCGACTGCGGCGATGTGGACCGTCCCGGCCGGGTGCCCGTCGGCGGGGCCGGGCCCGGCCACACCGGTGGTGGCCAGTCCCACATCCACCCCGAGGAGGCGGACGGCGCCCCGCGCCATCTGCTGGGCGACGACGCTATCCACCGGCCCTGTGCGGGCGAGGCGGTCGGCGTCGACCTCCAGGAGCTCGGCCTTGATCCTCGTGGCGTAGGAGACGACGGCGCCCACGAGGACGGTGGAGGCCCCGGGCACCCCTCCCAGGGTGGAGGAGACCATGCCAGCGGTCAGCGACTCGGCGACGCCGAGGGTGAGCCCGCGCTCGCCGAGGGCATTCAGGAGGTCGCCCGCCGCCTGGCGCCCCGCGGGCCAGGCGGGGGCCGCGCCGGTCTCCTCACCCATGGCGGGAGCCAGCGCTCGCCGCGCCTCCCGCCCGGCCGGCGGTGGACTGCCCGCGCGAGATGCGGATGGCCTGGAGGACATAGTCGATGCCGGTGACCACGGTGACGACGAGGGCGGCGGCGACCAGCGCGTAGGAGAGCCACAGCAGGCCGGTGGCCAGGGCCGCGGGGAGCACGGCGTGCCAGGGCAGGAGAAGGCCGACGAGCGCGAGGATCTGCAGGACCGTCTTGATCTTGCCGCCCCGCGAGGCGGCCATGACGGCACGCCGGAGCATGGCGAAGCGCATGACGGTGATGCCGAGCTCGCGCACGATGATGAGGATCGTCACCCACCACCACAGGCGCCCGGCGACGCTGAGGAGGATGAAGGCGGACAGGGTGAGGGCCTTGTCCGCGATGGGGTCGGCGATCTTGCCGAAGCTGGTGATGAGGTTGCGCGAGCGCGCGAGCTGCCCGTCGAGCCGGTCGGTCGCGGCGGCCACCATGAAGACGACGGCGGCGGCCAGGCGCATCCCATCGCCCGGCTGGAGCATGAGCCAGACGAAGACCGGCACGAGGATGATGCGCAGGACGGTCAGGGCGTTGGCGATGTTGAGCAGGGGCGCCTCTCCCACGGGGGCGCCCTGGCCACCGGCCTGGGTGGGCGCGGAGGGACCCGGTGGGGATGGGGGCGGGGTGGCGTTCATCGTCCCCAGCCTAGAGGAATCGGGGGAATCCGGTTGGCCCATGGCCTGACAGGAAGGCCTATGGATTCTTATCCTGAATCTATGGACCTGGACTCCCTGAACAGATCCTCCGCGAGCGGCCCTGATCGTCCTGCCCGCCCCGGCGCCGCCCACGGCGGACACCGCGCGAGCCGTCCGGCGCGTCCGGCGCGCGCGGCGCTGCTCCTCGCCGTCGCCGTCGTCGTCGTCGCCCTGGGACTCGCCCTCCTGGGCGCGCGGGGCCTCGGACTCCTCGGCGCCCACGATGCCCCGGAGGGGGCCGCGCCGCCCGCACCCGTCCCCTCCCCCGCCTCGCCCTCGCCCGCCGGGCCGCGGGAGGCGCATGTGACGATCGGCTACGCCGGCGACGTCCTGCCCCATATGCCCGTCATGGACGACACGGCGGGAGGCGGGGGCGATATCGAGCCGCTCATCGCCCCGGCCGCGCCGTGGTCGAGCGGGGTGGACCTCGCCCTGTGCGGGATGGAGGTCCCCGTCTCGCCCGACGGCGTCCCCTCCGGCTACCCGGTGTTCGGGACGACCCCGACCCTCGTCCAGGCCCTGTCGCGCTCCGGCTGGGACGGCTGCGCGACGGCGTCGAACCACGCCTGGGACAAGGGCTTCGAGGGCGTGACCACCACGGCCGACGCCCTGGCGGCCTCCGGCATGGGCTACTCGGGGACGAACCGCACCGAGGCGGAGTCGGCCACCCCCTACCAGCTCTACGACCTCACGCGCGATGGCATGACGATCACCGTCGCCCAGCTGTCCTCCACCTACGGGCTCAACGGGTTCAGCGCCGACCCCGCCTGGGCGGTCAACCTCAACGACGTCGTCTGGGTGGACTCCCAGGCGCGGGCGGCGCGCCAGGCCGGAGCCGACGTCGTCGTCCTGCACGCCCAGCTCGGCGAGGAGTACAGCGCCGAGCCCGTGGCGGAGCAGCGGCAGTTCGCCCAGGCGGTGGCCGCGACCGGCCAGGTCGATGTCCTCTTCGGGGCGCACCCTCATGTGCCCGAGACCAATGAGCTCGTCCCCGGCGGCCCCGGGGGCCGGGGCATGTGGGCGTCCTACTCGGCGGGGAACTTCATCTCCAACCAGTCCGAGGAGCTGGGGAGCGTGCTCACCGCGATCGGGCTGTTCGTCTGGGTGGACGTGACCGTCACCGAGGACGCCGAGGGGAGGCAGGAGGCGCGCGTGGACGCCCTCCACTGGCACCCCTTCACCGTGGACACCTTCGGCGGGCACGAGCTCATCGACCTGGGGGCGGCGGCGCGGGGCGAGGTCCCCGAGGGCTCGTCGCTGGGCGCCGACGAGCTCACCCGCAGGTTCCAGGAGGTGAGCGCCGTCGTCAACGCGCAGACCTACTCGGAGGAGCCCCCGGCACCGGCCGCGGGGGCCGCGGCGCCGGTGGTCCGGCCGCGGGGCTGAGGGAGGCAGCGCCTACCAGGACTGGCCGCGACCGGTGAGGCTCCAGGCGTCCTCGGAGTCCTCGGAGGCGGACTCGTCGTCCCAGGACTCGCTCACGGGGGCGTCGTCGCCGGCCTGAAGGGGGTCGACGGCGTAGCGGTCGGTCGGCAGGCCCACCTCGCGCGGGGTGCCGGGCTGGAGGCCGGAGGGCACGCGGGCGGCGGTGGCGTCCGAGGCGCCGGGGTCGTCGATCTGCGGGGCCTCGCCCTCGCCCTTGATCCAGGCGAGGGTCTCCTCGAGCTGCTCGGGCTGGACCAGGACGTCGCGGGCCTTGGAGCCCTCGGAGGGGCCGACGACCTCGCGCGACTCCAGCAGGTCCATGAGGCGCCCGGCCTTGGCGAAGCCGACGCGCAGCTTGCGCTGGAGCATGGAGGTGGAGCCGAACTGGCTGGTGATGATGAGCTCGGCGGCCTGCAGGAGCAGGTCCATGTCATCGCCGATCTCCTCGTCGATCTGCTTCTTGACCTCGGGGACGATGACGTCCTCGCGGTAGTCGGGCGTGAGCTGTCCCTTGACGTGCTCGACGACGGCGCGGATCTCGGATTCGGTCACCCACGAGCCCTGCACGCGGATGGGCGTGGAGGCGCCGGGGCCGAGGTAGAGGGCGTCGCCCTGCCCGGTGAGGGTCTCGGCGCCGTTCTGGTCGAGGATGACGCGCGAGTCGAGCTGGGAGGCGGTGGCGAAGGCCAGGCGCGAGGGCACGTTGGACTTGATGAGGCCGGTGACGACCTGCGCGACGGGCCTCTGGGTGGCCAGCACGAGGTGGATGCCGGCGGCGCGCGCCAGCTGGGTGATGCGCTGGATGGAGGCCTCGACGTCCTTGGGGGCGGTCATCATGAGGTCGGCGAGCTCGTCGACCACCACCAGCAGGTAGGGGTAGGGCGAGATGACGCGCTGCGAGCCGGGCAGGGGCGCGACCTGCCCCGCGCGCACCGCCCGGTTGAAGTCGTCGATGTGCTTGAAGCCGAAGGAGGCGAGGTCGTCGTAGCGGGCGTCCATCTCGCGCACCACCCACTCCAGGGCCTCGGCGGCCTTCTTCGGCGAGGTGATGATGGGGGTGATGAGGTGGGGGATGCCCTCGTAGACGGTCAGCTCCACGCGCTTGGGGTCCACCAGCACCATACGGACCTCCTCGGGGGTGGCGCGCATCATAATGGAGGTGATCATGGAGTTGACGAACGAGGACTTACCCGACCCGGTCTGGCCGGCCACCAGCATGTGGGGGGTCTTGGCCAGGTTGGTGACCACGTAGTCGCCCTCGACGTCCTTGCCCAGGCCCACCACCAGCGGGTGGGTCTGCTTGCGGGCGGCCCCCGAGCGCAGGACGTCGCCGAGCTTGACCATCTCACGGTCGGAGTTGGGGATCTCGATGCCGATGGCGCTCTTGCCCGGGATGGGTGTGAGCAGGCGGATCTCGTCACTGGCCACCGCGTAGGCGATGTTCTTCTCCAGGCCGGTAATGCGTGAGACGTTGACGCCCCGCCCCCGGTGCACCTCGTAGCGGGTGACCTGGGGCCCGCGCGTGTAGCCGGTGACGGTGGCGTCCACGTTGAACTCCACGAAGACGTTCTGCAGGGCCTCCACGATGGCGTCATTGGCCTCGGTGCGCGTGGCGTGCGCGGGGCCGGGCTCCAGCAGGTCCTGGGCGGGCAGCCGGTAGATGGAACCGTCAGGCAGGGACATGGGGTGCATGGCGGCGTCGAGCTCCTGGCCCAGGTCCGCGCCGTCCTCGGCCACGACGGCGGTCGCCTCGGTGGGCGCCTGGGCCGCGGCGGCCGCGCGCACGGCCTGCTCGACGGCGTCGTCGGAGGCGGGACGACCACGTCCGGCGGGCTGCCTGGGGCGCGCAGGCGCGGCGGCGGAGGCGGACGGGACCCGCCCCGGGGCGTCGGCGGGGCTGGCGGACCGCGCGGTCGGCATGACCGAGGTGACGGCGTCGCTGGGGGTCCTGCCCAGGACGGTGGTGGCCTCCAGGGGCGTCCCGGGCTCGACCCGCCTGCGCAGGCCGTTGCCGCGTCGGCGGGGCTGCTCGGAGTCCGTCTCCAGGGCGGAGCGGAAGGCCTCGTCACCGTCGTAGGAGTCCAGCAGGCGGGTGGCCTGGTCGTCCTGGTCCTGGCCGGAGCGGCCCGACAGGCCCGAGCGCAGGCGCCCCAGGGCGCGGGCGGCCAGGCCCTCGGCGGGCTCACCGGAGTCGTCGGCCTCGGCGCGCCTGGCGGCGGCGACCTCCAGCAGGTCGGGGATGGTCTTGCCGGAGACCACCAGCGCGGAGAAGGCAATGAGCAGGACGAACAGGATCATGGCGCCCACGGAGTTGAACAGGGTGACCAGGGGGTAGCCCACCACCCACCCCAGGAGCCCGCCGGCCCTCTCCAGGACGCCTACCCCCTGGCTGATCGAGGGGTTGCCCACGCCGACCTGGATCATGCCGGTGACCCCGGTGAGCAGGCCCAGGCAGCCCACGGAGATACGGGCGTGGACGGCACCGAGCTGGCGCGCGCGCAGCATGGCCACGCCCAGGGCGATGAGCAGCAGCGGGATCACCAGCCCCAGGATCCCCACCGGTCCGGCGGCGATGTGGTGCAGCAGGCCCCCGGCCAGGCCGGAGATCCGGAACCACTCGCGCAGGCCCATGACGATCCCCAGGGCGATGAGCAGGAAGGCCCCGCCGGTGCGCCGGTACCCCGTCGAGGCAGCGGGCTCGGGGGCAGGGGGCCGCTGGGAGGGGCCCGCCTTTCGGGGGGCGCGCGAGGTGGTGCCACGAGGCCCGCGGGCGCCGGTACCACGGGGGGAAGACGCGGAAGAGCGAGAACTGACCATGATGCCCTGACGTTATCCGCCCGCCCCGGCAAACCGCCCTAGCCACGCCGCCACGTTACCTCAATGAGATCCTGGTGGACGTCCCGGGCCGGGCCCTACCCAGAACCGGGCCCGGTAGCCAGGCCGCCCCGGGTCCGGGTGCTCGGTCACCGCGTACCCGGGCCCAGGGCTTACCGCGGGGGCTCAGCGCTCAGGACGGCGTCAATGTCCTTGCGCCTGGGAGAGCGGGCCGGTCCGGAGCGGGCCGCGGCCAGGGCGGCGGCGACGTTGGCGCGCCGGGCCGCGGCGACCACGTCCAGGCCGTCCATGAGGCCGGAGACGAGCACCCCGGTGTGGGTGTCACCCGCCCCGGTGGTGTCCACCACCTCACGCGCGAACCCGGGGACCTCAATGTGCTCGTCCCCGCCCGCGGGCCACAGGTCGCAGCCGTGCACCCCGGTGCGCCGCACGATGAGGGCCTGGGGGCAGGCGGCACGCACCGCCATGGGACTGCCCAGGCGCCCGATGAGCTGGGTCATCTCCAGGTGGTTACCGGTCAGGAGGCTGGTGCGACGCAGCAGGGGCAGGAGGATGTCGTCGGGGATCTCGGGCTGGACGGGCCCCAGGTCCAGCACCAGGCTCACGCCGGAGGGCAGCTCCAGGAGCCAGGGCACCAGCACCGGGCGGCTGGAGGGGTGGGCGATGTCGTAGCCGGTGGCGTAGACCCAGTCCCCCGCCAGCAGGCCGAGCCGCTCCAGGTCCTCGGCCTGGGGCTCGGCCTCGACCCCCTCGGTGGTGATGAAGGTGCGTCTCCCGGAGGGCTCAATGAGGGTGGTGCAGCTGCCGATGTCCCCCACCAGCTCCTCCACCAGGAGCTCGACGCCGTCCAGGACCATCCACTCACGTACCTGGCTGGAGTTGGGCCCGGTGCCGATGGTGGCCGCGAGCGCGGCGGGCAGGCCCTGGCGGGCCACGGCCGAGACCACCGTGTACCCGCCCCCCACGGCCGGGCCGGAGGAGACCGCGGTCACGGCCCCCCCGGGGGCGGGGATGTGGCTGAGCCGCAGCGGGAGGTCGATGAGGACGGAACCGGTCGAGATAAAGCACGCGGGGCGTCGAGGCGTCATGGTGAGCGCACCGTCCTTGTTGCTAGTGGCGGACGCCGTCGCGTCCCGGCGCAGCGGCACCGGTCCGCGACGTCGCCCCCGGGCGGCCTGGCCGTGGTCACGTCGTCCATGCTACCCGCCGGGTACCTTCGCGCCCTAATGCTGACGCGGCGTCATAATCCTCGGACCGCCGTCCCCGCCGCCCGGGGCAGGGACGGCCGCGAACTGACGGTGAAGACAGTGGTGGCGGTGGGCGCCCCGGGCGGGGCCCGCCGTCTCAACCGGCCGGGCGCAGGGGGAGGCAGCCGGGGGCGGGGCGGCTGACCCAGGCCCGCCTCCAGGCGCCCGGCCAGGGTCGAGAGGCATCCGGGGCGGGGCGGCTGGCCTCACGGGGTCGGAACCGCCAGGAGCCCGGGAGGCGGGAGACCGTGGGGCGAGCTGGCCCCACGGGGTCAGGACACCGGCCGGGCGTAGGGGAAGGCAATGACCTCGCGGATGGAGGCGGCCCCGGTAATGAGCATGGCCACACGGTCCACCCCCAGGCCCAGGCCGCCGGTGGGCACCAGCCCGAGCTCCAGGGAGCGCAGGAAGTCCTCGTCCAGGCTCATGGCCTCGGGGTCGCCGGCGGCGGCGCGCAGGGACTGGGCGGTAAAGCGCTCGCGCTGCTCCAGGGGGTCGGTGAGCTCGGAGTAGGCGGTGCCCAGCTCGGCGCCCCAGGCCACCAGGTCCCAGCGCTCGGCCAGGCGCGGGTCCCGGCGGTGGTGGCGGGTCAGGGGCGAGGTCTCCACCGGGAAGTCGGTGTAGAAGGTGGGCACCAGGGTGCGGGCCTCGACCAGCTCGTCGTACAGGACACCGACCAGGTCCCCGGCACCGGCGCCCGCGGGGGCGTCCAGGTCCAGGTCGGACACGATCCGGGCCAGCTCGGGGACCGGGGTGTCCACGCCGACCGGCTGGCCCAGGGCCGCCGAGACCGCCTCGTGGACGCTCACCACCGGCCAGTCCCCGGAGATGTCCACCCCCACGTAGTCCACCCCGTGGCGGCGGGTGACGACCTGGGCCCCCTGCGTGCCGGGGCTGCCGGCCGGGCGCAGTGCGATGGGGGCGCCATGGACGGCGGTGGCGGCCTGCTGGATGAGCTCCTGGGCCAGGCGGCGCATGGTGTGGTAGTCCCCGTGGGCCACGTAGGCCTCCAGGGAGGTGAACTCGGGGTTGTGGGTGGAGTCCACGCCCTCGTTGCGGAAGTTGCGGCCGACCTCGAAGACCGCCTCCATGCCCGCCACCGCCAGGCGCTTGAGGTAGAGCTCGGGGGCGATGCGCAGGAACACCTCGGCGTCGTAGGCGTTGAGGTGGGTGACGAAGGGGCGGGCGTTGGCCCCGCCGTGGACGGCCTGGAGGATGGGGGTCTCCACCTCCGTGTAGCCGGCCTGCCCCAGGGTGGCGCGCAGGGAGGCCACCACGGCGGAGCGCTGGCTCAGCAGGGCCAGGGCCTCGGGGTCGCCCAGGAGCTGGGCGGTGCGGGAGGCCGACGCCGGCACCGGGCTGCGGCGGTGGCCCTGGTCGTCGGGCCGGGGGCGGGGCAGCCCGCACAGGGCCTTGGACAGGATGGTCCAGCTGGTCACGGCCAGGCTCGGCTCCCCGGTACGGGTCAGGACCGCGGTGCCCTCGGCCACCAGGATGTCGCCGCGGCTCATGTCCCTGCGCCAGGTGGGCAGGTCCACCACGGAGGCGTCCAGGAGGAGCTGGAGGCGGTCGTCGCCACGGACCAGGTCGACGAAGACCACGCCGCCGTGGTCGCGCTCCAGGCCCACGCGCCCCTCCACCCGCAGGCGGGGGCCGTCCCCGGCGTGGGCGGCCGGGGTGCCGACCTGCTGCGCCCAGGCGGACACCTGGGCGCGGGCCTGGGCGGGGTGGAGACCGGGGGCGACCCCCACCGGGTAGGCGTCCACGCCACGCCGGGTCAGGTCCTCCAGGGCCGCGCGGCGCTGGCGCTCCTCGTAGGGCAGGCGCCGGGCGGGCATGAGGGCCCTGACGTGCTCGGCGACCTGCTCGGCCACGGCGCGCACGTAGTCCTCCCCCGTCAGGTCGGTGCTGACGGAGGTGTTGCGCAGGGACCACCAGCGGGGTACCGGGACGAACCCCTCCAGGACCCCGGCGGCCAGGGCGACCTGGACGAACTGGGTGGCGTCCATAAAGCACATGTACCGGGGGCTCCAGGTGGGACCGTACTTGGCGTTGGACTCGTAGAGCTGCTCGAGCTGCCAGAAGCGGGAGGCCAGGCGCATGACCTTGGCCAGGGCGCGGGCGGTCAGGGAGGCGTCCACCGCGAGCCCGTCCACGAAGATGGAGCGGAACATGGCGAAGTTCAGGGAGACGACGTCGATGCCCATGCCCGGGCCCTCGGTGAGCAGGGCGGTGACCATGGCCTCGTTGACCCCGTTGGTGGCCGTGGGGCTGCGGCGCATGACGTCCAGAGAGGCACCGCGCATGCCCCAGGGGCTGAAGCCCAGGAGCGCCTCGGGGTTGCCGTCCACGTCCTTGACCGTGACCACCACCTCGCGCTCGTCGACGTCGGCCAGGGTGCGGTCCAGGGCCATGGAGAAGCCGCGCTCCTCCCCGTGGCGCCAGTCGTCGGCGGCGCGGCGCAGTTGCTCGCGCTCCTCGTGGATAATGTCACCCAGGCGGCGGACCTCCACGGTGGCGCCCGAGGAGCGCACCCGGCGGACCGCCTTGGCCACGGCGGGGTGGGCGCGCAGGTCGAAGTTGGCGGCCTTGACAATGGCCTCGTCACCCATGCGCCGGGCGCTCAGGCCCGCCTCCTTGTAGGCCCGGGCCCCCTCCTCCCCCGCTGAGATGACCGCCGGGATCCAGCCGTAGTCGCGGCACTCCTCCAGCCAGGCCAGGATGGCCCCCTCCCAGGAGGAGCGGCGCCCCAGGGGGTCGCCCGCCGCCAGGGCCACCCCCATGGTGACCCCGAAGGAGACCGCCGCCCTGCCGTCGGGGGAGAAGGAGGTCAGGCGGTCGGCGCGGGTGGCGAAGTAGCCCAGGGAGTCCCCGTCGTCCTCCAGCAGCAGGGCCCGTACCCGCAGGTCCGAGCCGGGCACGGGGGGCCGCCGGGCCGAGCGTAGGAAGACCCCCACCGCTGCCAGGGCCACGCAGGCGGCCAGGAAGGACAGCAGGAAGGAGGCCCACCTGGGGCCGTTGTAGGGGACGTGGCCGAAGGCCTTGGCCAGGTCGGTGCCCATGATCCTGGAGAGCACCCACCACACGCGCTCGTCGAAGTCCAGGTGCAGGCGGCGCATGGGGGCCAGCAGCCCCAGGCCCACCACCGTGACCGAGGCGAAGCCCACCACGAGGACCGCCAGGGCCTGTATCCAGGCGCCGGGCACCAGGCGCCCCGGGAAGGCGGAGCGGGACAGCAGGAGGACGATGAGGACCAGGATGGAGCCGGGGAGCATAATCCCCAGCTCGTTCCAGTCCGCGGGCCTGAACTCGTGGTGGCGGAGGAGCACGTAGGACGGGACGGCCAGGCCCACGATATTGACGACCTGGAGTATGACCGCCAGCCACCAGGCCATGTACTTGCGCCGCAGCGCCGTGGCCGCCCACACGTAGAGGAAGACGGTGATGAACAGGGAGGCGCCGACGGGCACCCCCAGCCACCCGAAGGGCTCGAGCAAGGCGTCGTAGCCCTCCCACCGCCGCAGCCCCGCCCAGCCGATGAGGCACAGGAAGGCGTCCAGCTGGAGGACCTTGGCCATGACGTTGGGGACCACGTCCACCCAGGTACGGGTCAGGGGCCCCATACGCCGTCGGGCCGGGCGCGTGGGTGAGCTGGGTGCAGGTGTCGGGGTCGTACTCACGACAGGGCATTCTTCCCTGGTCAGGGGCTGGGCGCATCATTCGCAGGGAGGAGAAGCGCGCCCCGGACCGGTGGGCTCAGGCCTCGATGACCACGGGCACGATCATGGGCCGGCGCCTCAGGCGCCGTCCCACCCAGCGCCCCAGGGTGCGGCGCATGACCTGAGCCAGGGAGTGGGAGTCGGCCTTGCCCCCCTTGAGGGCCTGCGCCAGGGCGTTGGTGACGTCGGGGAGGACCTCGTCGAACACGGAGTCGTCCTCGGCCATGCCCCGGGCCTGGATGTGGGGGCCAGCCAGGATGGTGCCGGTCTTGGTCTCCACCACGGCGTAGACGGAGACGAAGCCCTCCTCGGCCAGGATACGGCGGTCCTTGAGCTCGGTCTCGTCGATCTCCCCCACGCTGGAGCCGTCCACGTAGACGTAGCCCACGCTGACCTGCCCGGAGATGCGGGCGGTGTGGGCGGCCAGGTCCACGGTGACCCCGTCCTCGCACAGCATGACCCGCTCGGGGGCGATGCCGGTCTTGACGGCCAGGGCGCCGTTGGCCACCAGGTGGCGGATCTCCCCGTGGACGGGCATGACGTTGGCGGGCTGGACGATGTTGTAGACGTGCAGGAGCTCCTCGCTCGAGGCGTGGCCGGAGACGTGGACCTTGGCGTTGCCCTGGTGGACCACCCGCGCCCCCAGGCGCATGAGCTGGTTGATGACCCGGTAGACGGAGTTCTCGTTGCCGGGGATGAGGGAGGAGGCGAAGACGACGGTGTCCCCCGGCTCCACGGTCACGCTGCGGTGCTCGCCGTGGGCCATGCGGCTCAGGGCCGCCATGGGCTCCCCCTGGCTCCCGGTGACCATGAGGACCCGCTCGTCGGGGGGCAGGGAGGTGACCTCGCGGGCGTCGATGAGGACGCCGTCGGGCACCTTGAGGTAGCCGCGCTCGGCGGCGATGCCCATATTGCGCACCATGGAGCGCCCGATGAGGGCCACCCGGCGCCCGTGGAGGGCGGCGGCGTCGAGGACCTGCTGGACCCGGTGGACGTGGCTGGAGAAGGAGGCCACCACGATCTGGCCGCCGGACTCGGCAAAGACGTTGTCCAGCACCGGGCCGATCTGCCCCTCGTGGCCGATCATGCCGGGGACCTCGGCGTTGGTGGAGTCCACGCAGAACAGGTCCACCCCCTCCTGCCCGAACCGGGCGAAGGAGCGCAGGTCGGTAATGCGCCCGTCAATGGGCAGGGAGTCCATCTTGAAGTCGCCGGTGACCAGGACGTTTCCGGCGCGGGTGCGGATCATGGCGGCCATGGCGTCGGGGATGGAGTGGTTGACGGCCACGAACTCGACGTCGAAGGGGCCGTAGACCACCCGCTCGTACTCCACGACCTGGCGCAGCACGGGGCGGATACGGTGCTCCTTGAGCTTGGCGTCCACGAAGGCCAGGGTCAGCTCGCTGCCCACCAGGGGGATGTCGGGGCGCAGGCGCAGCAGGTAGGGCACGCCGCCGATGTGGTCCTCGTGCCCGTGGGTCAGCACCAGGGCCACGACGTCGTCGAGCCGGTCCCGGATGGGCTCGAAGTCGGGCAGGATGAGGTCGACGCCGGGCTGGTTCTCCTCGGGGAACAGGACGCCGCAGTCCACGATGAGGAGCTTGCCGTCCACCTCGAAGACGGTCATATTGCGGCCGACCTCGCCCAGGCCACCCAGGGGGGTGACGCGCATGGCGCCGTCGGCAAGGGGGCTGGGGGGCTTGAGCGTCTCGAACGTCGTCACGGGGCTGAGTCTAGCGGGGCCGGGGAGCGCGGGCCGCCAGCTGCCTACCGGGACCGGGACGGCGACCCGGGCGTGCGGGCCGTGGGCGAGCGGCGTCCGCCCAGGCGGGGGCCGACGGCAGTCTGCCGGGGGCTACCCTAGAGGCCCATGAGGTCTTTCAGCCGCCGTCAGGTCCTTCGCACCAGCGCCGTCGGGGCGGCCGGTGCGGCTGCGGGCGGGGCGGCCGGGGTGGTAGGAGGCCGGGTGCTGGCGCAGCGCCGCTCCCCCACGGACCGGGTGGCCCCGCGCCCGGTGGCACCGGGGTACCTGGGGGCGCGCACCGTGTTCCAGGCCTCACCGGGCTCGGGCGCGGTGGCCCTGACCTTTGACGACGGCCCCGGGGAGTTCACGCCCCTGGTGCTGGACCTGCTGGGCGAGGCCGGGATCCCGGCGACCTTCTTCCTGCTGGGCACCAGCGCCTCCGCCCACCCGGACCTGGTGGCTCGTGAGGCGGGCGCGGGGCACGAGGTGGCCGTCCACGGCTGGGACCACCAGGACGTGTACTCCAAGGAGTACGACCAGCTCGGTGACGAGATCGACCGCACTATGTCGGCCATCACCTCCGCGGGCGCCCCCGCGCCCCGTCTGTGGCGGCCCCCCTACGGGCGCGTGGACGCCCCGGCGCTCATGGTGGCGGCGAGTCGGGGGCTGGACGTGGTCCTGTGGGGCCACCACACCCCGGACGTGGCCACCGCCCAGGGCCTGGTGGGCAGCGTGGGGGCGGGTGGGATCATCCTCAGCCACGACGCGCGCAGCCAGCCCACCGAGGCGCTCGTGCGGGCGGTGGTGGCCGCCGCGGCGGCCGTCAGGGACCAGGGGCTGGCCCTGGTGACAGTCTCGGAGCTGCTGAGGCTGGACGCGGCCGCGTCGTCCTAGGCACCCGGTGGCTGGCGGGCTGGCCTGGTGGGCGCGGCAGGGTGCTGCGCGTGAGGTACGTGGTACCCCCAGCCGGATTTGAACCGGCGCTGCCGCCGTGAGAGGGCGGTGTCCTGGGCCGCTAGACGATGGGGGCGTAGATCCTGCGGATCCTTATAAGGTCCGGGACGTCCCGGCTCCGTACCCCCAGCCGGATTTGAACCGGCGTTGCCGCCGTGAGAGGGCGGTGTCCTGGGCCGCTAGACGATGGGGGCCCACGGGCTCAGCGGGTACGACCCGCCTGGCCAGTACCCCCAGCCGGATTTGAACCGGCGCTGCCGCCGTGAGAGGGCGGTGTCCTGGGCCGCTAGACGATGGGGGCGCGGAGCTTTCCTCCTGCGGAGGAAGTCCTTAAGGAGTTCCCTCCTCGCTGGGGTACCAGGACTCGAACCTAGAATGGATGAACCAGAATCACCAGTGTTGCCAATTACACCATACCCCATGGGCTGTGTCCCGGAACGAGGACCGTCCGGAGCAGCGGGAAGTACTCTACGCAGGCACCCGCGCCCCTGACAAATCCCTGGTGCGTGAGTACAGCCACAGTCGTGCCGCGCCCGCCCGCGCCGTCGGGCGCTACCACCGGGCGCCGCCGGTCAGGACCCCGTGGTCAAAGCCCGGCAGTCAAGGCCCAGCGGTCAGGGCCTGACATTCAGGAGCCGGTGCAGGCTCAGCCCAGGCGGGCACGCAGGGAGCGCAGGCGGGCCAGGGAGCTGACGGCCCCCAGGATCTCCATGGACTCGAACAGCGGCGGGGAGACCTGGCGGCCGGTGACGGCCACGCGCAGGGGCCCGAAGGCCAGGCGCGGCTTTATGCCCAGACCCTCCACAATGGCGGCGCGCAGGACCTCCTCCAGCCGCTCCGTCCTCCACTCCCGGTCCCCCAGGGGCTCCAGGGCGCTGAGCGCGGCGTCCAGGACCGCCGGGGCGGAGTCCCTGAGCCTGGCCACGGCCTTCTCCTCGAGCTGGAGGGCGTCGTCGGGCACGAGCAGGAAGCCGAGCATGTCGCGCCCCTGGCCCAGGAGCTGGACGCGGGTCTGGACCAGGGGGGCGGCGGCGGTGAGGATCTCCTGCTCCCGGGCGGTCAGGGCCCCGAAGGTGGTGGCGCTCACCAGGGGGCGGGGCACCCAGTGCGGGTCGGCCGGGTCGGGGTAGACGTCGGCGAGGTAGGGCACCAGGCGGTCGCGGAAGTCCTGCGGCTCAAGGAGCCGGATGTGCTCGGCGTTAATGGCCTCGCACTTGACGGGGTCGAAGCGGGCCGGGTTGGGGTTGACGTCGGTCACCTCAAAGGCCTCGACCATGTCCGCGGGGCTGAAGACGTCCTGGTCCCTGGACAGGGACCAGCCCAGCAGGGCCAGGTAGTTGATCAGCCCCTCGGGGAGCATGCCGCGGTGGCGGTGGATGAGCAGGTTGGACTGCGGGTCGCGCTTGGACAGCTTCCTGTTGCCCTCCCCCATGACGTAGGGCAGGTGGCCGAACCGCGGCACCGCGCTGGCGCGGCCGATCTGCGTCAGCGCCCGGTACAGGGCGATCTGGCGCGGCGTGGAGGACAGCAGGTCCTCCCCGCGCAGCACGTGGGTGATCCCCATGGCGGCGTCGTCCACCGGGTTGACCAGCGTGTAGAGGGGGTCCCCGCCTGCGCGCACGACGACGTAGTCGGGGACCGAGCCGGCCCTGAAGGTGATGGGGCCGCGCACCAGGTCGGTGAAGGTGATGTCCTCATCCGGCATGCGCATGCGCAGGACGGGGCGGCGGCCCTCGGCCCGGTAGGCGGCCTTCTGGGCCTCGGTCAGGTCCCGGTCGTAGCCGTCGTAGCCGAGCTTGGGGTCCTCGCCCCGGGCCCGGTGACGGGCCTCGACCTCCTCGGGGGTGGAGAAGGACTCGTACAGGTACCCGGCCTGGAGCAGCTCGGCGGCGACCTGCCGGTAGAGGTCCATGCGCTGGGACTGGCGGTAGGGCTCGTGGGGGCCGCCGACGCCCACGCCCTCGTCCCAGTCCAGGCCCAGCCAGGTCAGGGAGTCGATAATGGCCTTAAAGGACTCCTCGGAGTCGCGGGCGGCGTCGGTGTCCTCGATGCGGAAGACGAAGGTGCCCCCGGTGTGGCGGGCCCAGGCCCAGTTGAACAGGCAGGTACGCACCATGCCCACGTGGGGGGTGCCGGTTGGCGAGGGGCAGAAGCGCACGCGCACGGGCGAGGACCCGGGTGCCGGGAGGGGCGTGCGGGCCGGGGCGTCGGGGCGGGAGACGGCGGTGTTGTCAGGAGTGTCAGGCATGATGGGCCCAGCGTAGCGCCAGGGACCGCCTGCACCATTGCCAGCCGACGTGGCAGCGCTTACCATGGCCTACCGTAGGCCTGGCCGTGGTCCAGATCTCGACCGCTCCCCCGCCTGCTCCGTCCTTGCCGGGCGTCCCCGCTCCCGCGTGACGCCGACCTCGACCACCTGCCAGTCCGACCCCGGAGGTAGTCATGTCCCCGACCCCACGCCCGTCCCCCGGTCCCCGCCCGTCCCGACCCGCCCGCAGGCTCGCCCTGGCCGCCGGCCTCAGCCTGGCGCTGGCGCTACCCACCCTGACCGCCTGCGGCAGCCAGGAGCCCTCGGCCGCCTCCCCCTCCCCTGCCCCCGCGCCGGCCTCCTCCAGCCCGGCCGCCGGCACCCGGCCCCCGGGGGAGGTCGACGGCGCCCCGTACTGGAGCGTCCCCGCGGACGTGCCCGGGTGGAGCGTCAGGACCATGGACCAGGACGGCAAGAACCAGCTGGGCAACGCCGTCGGGTGCCTGTTCACCACCTCCCAGGACGTCTACCAGACCAGCGGCCGTACCGACCGCGAGGAGACCGACCTCCAGGCTGAGAAGACCACCCACTCCTACGAGGGCTCCCAGGTCACCAACGTCTCCTTCAGCCCCGCGCAGGACGACCTCACCGCCGTTAAGGACGGGGCGGGCAACGCCATTGAGACCAGGCACCTGGAGTGGACCTACACCGGCGCCGACCAGCAGGACTACCGGGGCACCATGTACCTGAGGGTCTTCACCACCACGCACGTGCCGGTGCTCATGCGGGTCATGTACGCCTGCCCCGCCGGCGCCTACTCCGCCACGGAGCTGGAGACGCTCATGAAGGGCACCGCCCTGAACGACCCCGGTCCGGCGGACATGGACGGCTGAGGCCCCGCGGTGCCTAGACTGCGGGGGTGACCGCCTCCGCCGCCCACGCCCTGACCGCCTCCTGGGACGCCCTGACCCCGGAGGTCATGCGCGCACGCGGCAGCCTGAAGTGGGTGCGCTACCCCGAGGCGATCGGGGCGTGGGTGGCGGAGATGGACCTGGGGACCGCCCCCGCCGTCACCGAGGTCCTCCAGCGCGCCGTCCAGGACGCCTCCCTGGGCTACACCCCCGACCACCTGGCCCGGGCCGTCCGCCAGGAGGTGGCCCGCTACCAGCAACAGGCCTTCGGCTGGGAGGTGGCCGAGCCGGACGTCTCCCTGGCCCCTGACGTGCTGTCGGTCCTCATGACGCTCATTACCCGGCACACCCGGCCGGGCTCGCCCGTCATCGTTCCCACGCCCGCCTACATGCCCTTCCTGTCCCTCCCCGGGGTCGTGGGCCGCGACTGCCTCCAGGTGCGCGCGCTACAGGGCCGCGACGCCCGCGGGAACCCCACCTGGGAGCTGGACCTGGAGGGTATTGAGGCCGCCATGGCCGGCGGCGGGGGCCTGCTGGTCCTGTGCAACCCCTGGAACCCGGTGGGCCGCGTCCTGTCCCTTTCCGAGCTCGACGCCGTCGCCGCGCTCTCGGCCCGCTACGGGGTGCCGGTCTTCGCCGACGAGATCCACGCCATGCTGGTGATCGACCCGGATGCCGCCCACACCCCCTACGCCGCCCGTCCCGGGGCGGACCCGGCCCTGACTTTCACGGCTACCTCGGTCTCCAAGGCCTTCAACGTCCCCGGCCTGCGCTGCGCCCAGCTCATTGCCACCGGGCCGGGCCGGGCAGCCTGGGACGCCGACGGACCCAGCCGGTGGCTCTCCCACGGGGCGACCCTCCTGGGCGTCCAGGGCGCCGTCGCCGCCCTGCGCCGGGGGCTGGGCTGGCTGGAGACCGTGCGCGCCTACCTGTGGGGCACCGCCGGGCAGGTGGCGCACGACCTGGAGCAGGTGCCGGGCCTGGAGCTGACGGTGCCCAGCGGCTCCTACCTGGCCTGGCTGGACTGCTCGGGGCTGGAGGGCGCCGCCCTGGAGGCGGCCGGATCGCCGGCACGCTACCTCCTGGGCGCGGGCGTGGCCATGAACGACGGCGCCGCCTTCGGGGCGGGGTACGAGCGCTTCTGCCGCCTCAACCTGGCCATGGGCCGGGGCGTGGCCGCGCAGGCCACCGCCCGTATCGCCCAGGCGGTGGCGGACCTGGGCTGAACCGGCCCCGGGCCACTGGGAGCAGGGTGGCCACCAGGGCCACGGACCTCAGCCCGCCCAGGACCACTGGACCAGGGCCCGCGAGGGTCCGGGACCGCCTTAGCGCCGCACCACGGGGTTGGAGAAGGCGCCGACCCCCTCCACACAGACCTCCACCCGCTGCCCGGGGAGGATCTGCCCCGCGCCCGCGGGGGTGCCGGTCAGGATGACGTCCCCGGGCAGGAGGGTGAAGACGCTGGAGATGTAGGCAATGAGCTCGGGCACGCCCCGGACCATGTCGCTGGTGCTCCCCTGCTGGACCAGCGTCCCGTCCAGGCGGGTGCGCACCACGGCGTCAGCGGGGTCGAAGGCGCCGGCCGTCCCCCGCTCGGGGATCTCGATCCAGGGGCCCAGGGGGCAGGCGGTGTCGAAGGCCTTGGCCCGCACCCACTGGATCTCACCGGGCTGGCGGTCACGGGCGGAGACGTCGTTGGCCACCGTGTAGCCCAGGACGACGGAGGCCGCCCGCTCGGCGGGGACGTCCTTGGCCAGGGTCCGTACGACGACGGCGAGCTCGGCCTCGTAGTAGACCTCATCGCTCCAGGGAGGCAGGACGATCGGGACGTCGGGGCCGATGACCGAGGTGTTGGGCTTGAGGAAGAGGGTGGGGGGCTCGTCCCGGCCCGACGCCGTCGCACCCGTCCCCCTGGCGTGGGCGGCGTAGTTCCCGCCCACGCCCACCACCTTGGAGCGGGGGATGACCGGGGACAGGAGCCGGGCCTCCTTCAGCGGCACGACCTCGCCGGTGGCCTTGGGCACGGAGAAGAGGGGGTCACCCTTGAGCACCAGGAGGTAGCCCTCCGACTCCCCGGTGGGGGCCGCCTCGTCCGCGGGCAGGCCCTGGACGATGCCGTAGCGGGGCTCGTCCCCCGTGGTGAAACGTGCGATCTTCATGGCCGTCACCCTAGCCCCGTCAGGCTCCGTCCCCGGGTCCTGACACGGTGCGACGCGCGCCTCTCGCGGTGAGGCGGGACCACGCCGCGGGGTACCGGCACCCGCGGACCCGCTGGCGCTCGCGGACCCACCGGTGCCCCGCCACCGGCGCCTCCCACAGCTCCGGACCCACGCCACGCCGCCGCGGCCCCACCGGCGCGCCCGTGGGATCACTGGCGCGCCCCGGGATCAGGATCACTGGCACACCCTGCCACTGGCGCCGGCAGTCGCGGACAGGGCCGGTGGCGGGGCGGCCGGAGGGCTACCTGACGACCTCGGCGCCCTCGGCGACCACCTCGCGGACTGCCGGGGCCCCGGCGTGGGCGGCGCCGTCGAGGCTCCACACGTCCCCGGGGAGCTCACCGGGCATGCAGGGGTTGGCGGTGGACACGAACACGATCTCGTCCTGCAGGCCGGCGCGCACGGCCCGGTTCTGGGCCTCCCAGTCGCGCAGTGCCCCCAGGGCCCACTTACCCAGCAGGGTAATGGCCACGATATTGATGATCGCCATGAGGCCCATGGCAATGTCGGAGAGGTTCCACACGAAGTTCAGCGAGGCCATGGAGCCCACGACCGTGGCTACCAGGATCATAAAGCGCAGCCAGGTGTGGTCCTTGTTGCTGCCGCGCAGGAAGTCCACGTTGATCTCGGCGTAGGTGAAGTTGCCCAGCAGCGAGGAGTAGGCGAAGACGAAGACGATCAGCACCATGAGGGTGGAGGCCCACGGGCCCAGGACGCTGGCCACCGAGTCGGAGGTCAGTGACGAGGCGGCGGCCTTGGCGGCCGCGGCGGCCTCGGGGCTGGACAGGGCCCGCACCGGGTCGTAGACCCCGGAGAGCAGCACAATGAGGGCGGTGGCGGTGCACACGATGATCGTGTCCACGAACACGCCCATGGACTGGATAAAGCCCTGGTTGACCGGGTGGGAGGTGGTGGCGGTGGCGGCGACGTTGGGCACCGACCCCTCACCGGCCTCGTTGGAGAACAGCCCCCGCTTGACGCCGTTGAGCACGGCTGCGTAGAGGCCGCCGCCAATACCGTAGAAGGCGGACTTGAGACCGAAGGCGCCCTGGAAGATCTGCGCCAGGGCCTCGGGGATGCGCTCGACCTGCACGGCCAGCACGGCCAGGGCCAGCAGCGCGTACGCCAGCGCCATGAGCGGGGCCACCCACTCGGCTATGCGCGCCACCCGGCGGATGCCCTTGAAGATAATGGGGGCGGTCAGGACCAGCAGGCCCACGGCGGTGACCCACTTGGGCATCTTGTAGGTGTCGTAGAGGATGGAGGAGATGGCGTTGGCCTGGGTGGCCTCGTAGGCGAAGCCGAAGACGAAGGTGATGACGACGGCGAAGACGC
>ERZ772918.160-NODE-160-length-53158-cov-151.309_pt1 | contig 53158 bp, 38 predicted proteins | sample MGYA00512118_ERZ772918 | MGnify/ENA primary metagenome ERZ772918 (study PRJEB29015, sample SAMEA2737939) | human oral metagenome | biome: human oral; feature: human-associated habitat; material: dental | place: China | collected 2135 ... | reverse complement strand
GATCGGCTTGTCAGTGCCGTCCTGCAGGCCGTCCTTGTTGACGTCCTCCCACACGTAGTCACCAACAGACACAGCCGCAGGGGCCGGGACATAGGTCGCAAAGTTGGTGATCTGCACCCTCGTGGTCTGCTGGTCACCGATGACGAAGCTGCTCTCGCTGATCGCAGGAGCGCCCCACTGGACGGTACCGGGAGCGGCCGGCTGAGCGGCGTTCGGGTCCTCCGAAAGGGTCACCTTGGTACCTGCAGGCAGCGTGATCCTGGGGTCGAAGTACGTCGTCTTACCCGGAGCGATCATGATCGTGCCGTGGCCGGTGACGCCGTCGGCGTCGATCGTGAATCCGGCCGGCGGCTGCCACACGGGGTTGTACGTGCTGTACTGCGCCGGGAGAGTGAAGTCCACGTGGAGCGGGAACTGCACGTCGCTGTCGAGCAGGGCAGCACCGGTACCCTCGATGAGCTTGCTCACCTTGAAGGTGCCGTAGCCCGGCTCCATAATCACGGTGATCTCGACGGAGTCGACGTAGTAGGTGCTCACCGTGCTGCTGGACGCGAGGCCCTCGACGGCGACGGTGTTGCTGTACTTGACGCCGGGCTTGGCGGGCTCGGTGAACTTCACCGGGAGGTAGAGCGACATGTTGGTGTCCGCCGGGAACGGTCCCGTGACCTTGAAGGTCACGTCGCTCGGGGAGTTCTTGATGACCTCAACGCTCCAGTCCGGGTGCTGGGTGGAACCGTCCATGGTCCACAGCACCTGGAAGAGCCCGTTATCCGCTGCGCTCTGGTTGAAGGCGAGCCGGACGTCTGCCGGGCGGTCCCAGTTGAACTCCTGGCCGGGGGCGAGGGTCTCGTGGATCTCGAGGGTCGACACGGAGCCGTCGGTCTTGATCGTCCCCTCGGGCTTAACCCGGTCGCGCAGGTAGTTGTTGCCCCAGTAGACCACCCACAGGTTCTCGGTCTGGCCGACCTTGATGACGTCCTGGGTCCACTTGGTCAGCGCGGCGGGCTTGAACAGCTCGGGGGCGATACCTCCGGTGCCGGGCAGGTCGATGTCACGCACCTGGCCGTTGAGGTTGAACTTGGCCGTCTCCTGGTCGGTGGTGTTCACCGCCGTCAGCATGAGCGAGAAGCCGCCCTTGAAGTTCTTGAAACCTGCGGCCGAGAGCCTCGCGGCCTCCTCGTTGAAGGTGCAGGTCATCTCGGACTGCGTCGTCACGCACTCACCGACGGTGCGCTCGACGCCGCCCTCGTCGCGCACCGTCATGGGGTCGGTGCGCGGGTACTGGCGGAAGGTGAAGACGTCGGGCAGGCCCACGGTGAAGGAGGTGCCGGCTGTGATGGCGGGAAGGCTGGTGGCGTCCCAGGTACCGGCGACCTTGGCGACGGCCCACTTCGTGAGCTGGGTGTCGCCCTCGACGGTGCCCTCAGGGTTGGTCGCCACCAGCTTGTTGACCTCGACCTTGATTCCCGGGTCGTCAGCCGCGTGAGCGGTGGTGGACAGGCCCGGGAGCACCAGCCCCAGGACGGCGAGGAGCGCGATGAGCGCGATGCCCACCCTCCTCTGCAGTGGGACAGGCCGCGCCTGCCCTGCGATTGGTACGACGGCGTGCATCGCTACTCCTTGTCACGGTCCGGGCAGCGCGCGCGGGGAACAAGGCGCATTGCCCGGCTAGGGATTGTCAGGACACGAGGTCAGTGACTTCGTGAGCCGTCACCGATATGCGACCATTTGGGATCGCGATGAACGACGCCCGCGGGCAGCAGTGTCGGCACGACTTACCCAGAGTCTAGACAAAGAATTGCGATAACGTTTATGTAACGCCTCAACATGAGGGCTCCCACCTGCGCGAAATAGCAGGGAAGGAGATTCCTCACGCCCCCCACGACTCGAAAAGACTCGTGACCGAACCGTCATCGAAGACCGCCTTGATGGCGCGCGCCAGGAGCGGGGCGATGGGCAGGACGGTGAGCTGCTCGAAGCGCTTCTCCGCGGGGATCGGGAGGGTGTCGGTGATGACCACCTCGCGGGCCCCGCACGTGGCCAGGCGCTCGATGGCCGGGCCGGAGAGCACCCCGTGGGTGGCGGCGACGATGACGTCCTTCGCACCGGCGTCGAGGACGACCTTGACGGCCTTGGCGATCGTGCCGCCGGTGTCGATCATGTCATCGACGAGCACGCAGGAGCGGCCCTCGACATCGCCGACGACGCGGTTGGCGACAGCTTCGTTGGGGCGGGTGATGTCGCGGGTCTTGTGGACGAAGGCGAGGGGGGAGCCGCCCAGGGCGTTGGCCCAGCGCTCGGCGACGCGGATGCGCCCGGCGTCCGGGGAGACGACGGCGGCGTTGGCCACGTCGAGACGGCCCTTGATGTAGTCCACGAGGACGGGCTGGGCCCACAGGTGGTCCCAGGGGCCGTCGAAGAATCCCTGTTCCTGGGACGTGTGCAGGTCGACGCTCATGAGGCGGTCCGCGCCCGCGGTCTTGTAGAGGTCGGCCACGAGGCGCGCGCTGATGGGCTCGCGGCCCAGGTGCTTCTTGTCCTGGCGCGCGTAGGGGAAGAAGGGGGCGACCACGGTGATGCGCTTGGCCGAGGCGCGCTTGAGGGCGTCCACCATGATGAGCTGCTCCATGAGCCAGTCGTTGACGCGGTCCCCATGGGACTGCAGGACGAAGACGTCGCAGCCGCGCACCGACTCGTTGAAGCGGACGTAGGTCTCCCCGTTGGCGAAGTCGTAGGCGGAGGAGGACAGCACCTCGGTGCCCAGCTCGCGCGTCACGTCCAAGGCCAGCTGCGGATGGGCACGGCCGGAGACGACGACCAGTCGCTTCTCACCGCTGGTGATGATGCCCGTCATGGAGTGTTTCCCTTCGTTCGGGCCCATCGGGCCCGGTCGGTGCGCGGGGCCGGGGCGGTCACGCGCCTGTGGTGCCGGAGCCCTGGGCGGGAACCGGCGTCTCGGCGTCGTACTGGGCGAAGGGCGCCACGACGGCCCCTGCCGGGATATCGACGTCGGTGAGGATGGCGTAGGCGCCGATACGGGCGCCAGCGCCGATACGGGTGGCGCCCCTCAGGAGGACGCCGGGCTCCAGGGACGCATCCGCTCCGAGTTCGACAGTGACGTCGACCCAGGTGGAGGAGGGGTCGACGACGCCGACGCCCTCGGCCATCGCGCGGGCGAGGACGCGGAGGTTGAGCTCGGCGCCCAGGGCGGCGAGCTGGGCGCGGTCGTTGCAGCCCTCGACGAGCCAGTGGTCGGTGACGACGAGCGCGGAGGTGGGGCGGCCCGCGGCGCGCGCGTGGGCGACGACGTCGGTGAGGTAGACCTCGCCCTGGTCGTTGTCCGTGCCCAGGGTGGCCAGGGCCTCGCGCAGATGGGCCAGGTCGAAGACGTAGACGCCCGCGTTGATCTCGGTGATGGCTCGCTGGGCCTCGGTGGCGTCGCGCTGCTCGACGATCGCCGAGACTGTCCCATCGGCCTCGCGGACGACGCGGCCGTAGCCGTGGGGGTCGTCGACGACGGCGGTCAGCAGGGTCACGGCATCGCCGCGCTCGTGGTGCTGGGCCACGAGGGCGGACAGGGTGGCGGTGTCGAGGAGGGGGACGTCCCCACTGGTGACGACGACGGCGCCGCTGGCATCGGTGGGCAGGGCGGCCAGGCCGCAGGCCACAGCGCGGCCGGTGCCAGGGATCTCGTCCTGATCGGCGGGGACCGCGTCAGGGGCGACCTGCGCCAGGTGGGCGACGACGGCGTCGCGCTCATGGCGGACCACGACGACGAGGCGCTCGGGGCCCAGGCCCCGGGCCGCTGTGACCGCGTGGTCGAGGAGGCTGCGCCCGCCGATGCGGTGCAGGACCTTGGGGGTGGCGGAGCGCATGCGCGTGCCCTTGCCAGCGGCCATGACGATGACGGCGGCGGGAGTGGTGGGAGCCACGAGTCCTCTTCTCGCTCAAGGTCGGCGTCCCGCGAGCCAGCCGGTGAGATGACGCCCCGTGCTGGCCGAGCGGGTCGGTACGGGCACATCCTACGACGCCGCGCACCGGTTCCGCCCCCAGGATTCGAACCCGGGCCTCAAGGCTCCAAAGGCCTGCGTGCTGCCACTACACCAGGGCGGAATGCGCAGGCCGCGCCCGATTCCAGGAGGAACGGGTAGTGTGCCGCGCGGGGCACAGTCTCTCATCTTTTCGGCACGACTTGATCAAGAGGTGGCATCATCGGCCTTCCGGACCCGGCGAGCAGGGGATCATGGTGCCCTGCGCGCACCGGTCCAGGCCGATCCGGAACGCCGTCCCCGCCCCGCCGCTCCCCGCGCGGCACGATCCCGTCCCTGGAAGCTCCCATGACCCCCATCCACCGCCGCTCCTCGTCCGAGGACGCCGCCACCCCCGCCGCGTCCACCGCTCCCCGGGGCGCGGGCCGCCTGCGGGAGTTGGACGGCCTGCGAGGCCTGGCCGCCGTCGTCGTCCTCATCCATCACTGCCTCCTCACCGTCCCCGCGCTGGCCGAGGTCGGCGCCCGACCGGGCACGGTGCCCGGAGGCGCCCTGGAGCGCCTGCTCGCGCTCACACCGGCGCATCTCCTGTGGGGCGGCTACGAGGCGGTGCTCGTCTTCTTCATCCTGTCCGGCGTGGCGCTCAGCTACCCGATCGCCCGGCGGCGCGCCACTGGCCGCTCCTTCGACTGGGTGGACTACGCGCCCCGCCGCCTCATCCGCCTGTGGGTGCCCGCTGGCGCGTCCACGCTGATGGCGATCGCCCTCATCCTCCTCGTGCCGCGCTCGAACGACGCCTCCCTGGGGGCATGGGTGCGGGCCCACTACGTGTCGGATATCTCGATCAAGCAGACGGTGCGGGAGCTCGCCCTGCTGCCGACCTACGCCTACCGCAACTCCGTGCTGTGGTCCCTGCACGCCGAGGCGGCCTTCTCCATCCTCCTGCCGCTGGTCATCCTCGCGGTGGCGCTGGCGTCCCGGGCGCGCCTGAGCGGGGCGCTGGGCGCGGCGGCGCTGGCGGTGGTCCTGGTCAGCGGGGACCCCGGGTCCGGCCTCTTCCTACCGGTCTTCGCGATCGGGGCCGTGCTCGGCTGGCGCTGGGGGCGCATGGACGATCCCCTGCCGGCGATGCCGGCCCGCTGGGCCAGCCCGGCCGCAGTGGCCTGCCTCATCGCCATGACCGCCCCCTGGTGGGCGGCGCCGACGGCCTGGCCGCATCTGCTCTCGGGCGCGTCATCCGAGGCGCTGGCCTCCTTGGGCTCCCCCGCCTCGCCCTGGGGGCACCGAGTGGGATCGGCAGTCGCCGTCGCCAGCGCCGCGGCCGCCATCGCGCTCATCGTGCGGGCCGGCGCGCTGCGTCCCCTGCTGCGCTCAAGGGCGGCGCAGCTGAGCGGCGAGCTGTCCTTCTCCCTCTACCTCGTCCACACCCCGGTGGTCCTCCTCGTGCGCACGCTGGCGCCGTGGATGTCCCCGTGGTGGATGCTCCTGGCGGGACCGGCGGCGGCCCTGCCCGTGGCCTGGTTGTTCCACCGGCTCATCGAGAGGCCGAGCCACCGGTGCTCCCGCGCGGCGGGACGCTGGGCGAGCGGCGCCCTCACCACCCTCCTGAGCGCCGCGTCCCCGGGGAACCGGGGCAGGCACGTGGTCTGAAACCGCGCCCACCAGCACGGCAGGAGCCAGGCCTGGACCTTGGTTTACCGTGTACCTATGACGGCTCGCTCGCGGGCCACCACTGACCAATCCTGAAGGAACCACACGCATATGGAGCCGGCCGAGATCCTCCGCTTGCTGCGCAGGCACGCCCCCGTCCTCATCTTGCATATCGTGCTCGGCGCCCTGGCCGGGTTCCTTATCGCGATCCTGAGCACCCCCATCTACTCCTCGCACGCCAGCGTCGTCGTCTCGACGTCGAGCCGCGATGGCGGCGGGCAGGACCTCGGCACGGCCTCCGGCCAGAACTCGCTCCTCATGCCCACGCTCGTCGAGCTGGGCACCACCCAGGACGTCCTCAACGAGGTCGCCGCGACCACGGGCCTCGATCCCGCCGCGGTCAAGGGGATGCTCACCCTGAGCGCCCGCGAGAACACCCTCTTCATCGACATCACCGCCAAGGCGCCCTCCGCGGATCAGGCCCATGCCGTGGCCGACGCGGAGGCCGACGCCTTCAAGCGGGCCGTGAGCAAGTGGGGCTACAAGGACGGGCAGTCCCTCAGCCTGGAGGAGCAGGACCCGGCAACGCTGCCCACCGCGCCCGTCTCCCCCATCCCCGAGCGCTACGCCCTCAACGGGGCGCTCGTCGGCACCGCGATCGGCGCCGCGATCGTCATCCTCCTGCGGCGCGCGGGCTTCTCGGGGCGCCGCGCGGACACCTCGGGTCGCAGCGCTGCCGGCCGCAGGACGGCCAGCAGCGCCAGCTCCCCGGCCGGCTCCACCGCGGGCCCTGGGCGGGCCGCGCGCGCTGAGCGGGCTGGGCGAACCATGAGCCCGGCCACGACGGCATCTTCTCCCGCGGAGGAGTACACACCCCCGCCCGACTCCTCCGAGCTGTTCCCGCATTCGATGCGCCACCGCCGCTGAGCGGCCGCTGACCACGGCCAGCCGCATCGCGCGACCAGCCACGGCCAGCACGGCGCTGCTGGCGTCGGAAGCGCCGTCAGCGCTGGTCAGCGTTGTCCGCGCCGCCAGCGCTCGCTGGCGGCGCTCGCGACCCCCTCAGGAGCGGCCGTACTCGGCATGGCTGGCGCGACCCAGCGCGGCTGAGGCCAGGCCCGCGCCCCGGGCCATGAGACGGGCTCCCCTGGCGCGGTGGGAGGTGGAGCGCAGCAGCACTCCAGCGCCCGATCGCCCCGCGCCCGCGACGACGCGCGCAGCGCCCCCGATGAGGGCCCTCCCCCGGATGCGCGCGCGGGCGGCGCGGGCCTCCTCTCCCACCAGTGCGAGCTCGACCCGGACGGAGGTGGCGGCGTGGCTGCGCTGGCGCCGCAGGATCCAGGACCTCTCCAGACGCTGCGCGGGCACGTGGTCGACCACCTGGGCCTCGGCGCACCACAGGAGCGTCCCGCCGGCGTCCACGAGGGAACGGGTGAGGAGGGTGTCCTCCCCGCCAGTGGCTCCGAAGCGCTCATCGAAGCGCAGGCCCCGCGCGCGCAGGAACTCGAGGTCCAGCAGCAGGCAGTTCGAGGCGGCGGCGGGCCGGATCGTTCCCGTGGGCCATGTGGCGCGCACGAAGAAGCCTCCTTCGCGCACCCACGGCTCGGGCTCGACGTCGTAGGCGGGCAGGACGTGGCCGGCGACCGCCTGGGAGCCCCGGCTCGCCCAGAGGCCCACGAGCGAGGCGAGCCAGTTCTCGCGGGCCTCCTCGTCGTCGTCGATGAACACGAGGAGGCGCGCGCCGGCGGACTCATCGAGGGCGCGGTTGCGCACGGCGGCCACACCGGGCCGCTCCTCGACGACGTAGCGCAGCGCTCCCCCGCCGGGCCTTGCGGCGAGGCGCTCGGCGGTGGCGCGCGCGCTGGCAGCGGGGTCGTTGTCGATGACGAGCAGCTCGGCCCGCGCGATGGGGCTGGCGGCGTCCGACACGATGGCGCCGATCTGCGGCAGGACGGTGCCCACCGCCCGCTCGAGGCCGTCAGGGCGCCGGTAGGTGGGAATGGCGACGACGAGGCTGACCCCGCCTGCGGCCTGCCGGCCGCTGGCGCCGCTGCCGGAGTCGTCGGCCGGGATATCCGCGCTCATGCCCCCGGCCCTCACTTCCTCCTCCAGGGAAGTCGGGGTCCGCGGCTGTACTCCTGGACCCGACCGCCGACGGCGCCCAGGACCATGCCCAGCGCGCCCGCGCAGGAGGCCTCGTGGCGCCCCCGGGCCGCCTCGTCCCGTCGGACGGCGCTGGCCAGCGCCAGGGCGCCATCGCGTCCGGCGCGCAGCACCCCCTTGGCGGCGTAGCGCGCGCGCAGGCCCAGGCCCGCCGTGCCCGAGGCCGCCTCGACGCGCACGGCCGCCCAGGTGGCCCCCGAGCGCAGGGAGCGGCGCAGGATCCAGGGGCGCGTAACCCTCGAGGCCGGGACCCTCTCATCGAGGGCGGCGCCAGCGGCGAAGCGGATGACGCCGCCGCCCTGCCGCAGGGCCCCCAGGAACGCGGAGTCCTCGCCGCCGCTGAGCCCGTAGCGCGTGTCGAAGCGCAGGCCGAGGCCCCGCACGACGTCGAGGTCGAGCAGGAGGTTGCCCGTCCCGGCCTTGGTCATCACCGCGCCGTCGGCAGCCGTGACCGCCTCGAAAACGCCCGAGCCGCGCACCCACGCGCTCGGCTCGCCCTCGAAGCGCGGGAACCAGGGACCGGACACGGCCGCGCAGCCATGGGCGCGCCAGGCGCGGACGAGAGAGGTCAGCCAGCCGGGGCGGGTGAGCTCGTCGTCGTCGATGAAAGCCAGGAGGCGGGCACCGCTGGCCTCGTCGAGAGCGCGGTTGCGGGCGGCGGTGATCCCGGGAACGGGCTCATGCGCGTAATGGGGGCCGATCTCGTCGGCCCCAGGCTCCTCGGCGATAGCGGCGCGGACTGCCCGGGCGGTCTCTCGCGCGCCCGCGTCCGGGTCGTTGTCGACGACGACGACGCGCGCCCGCGCGACGCCGGCCTCCTCATCGGCGAGGACGGCGCGGGCCTGGTCGACGAGCTGGGGCAGGAGCTCGGCGAGCCACTCATCGCGCCGGAAGGTCGTCACGGCGACGACCAGTGAGACCGGCGGCGTCGACAAAGGGCTCATGCGTCCTCCTAGGCGGCGGGTCGACGGGCAGGAGCGTCGATGGGAAGGGAAGCAGGGTCGGGTCAACGCTACTATGCAGGCGCGCTGTCGCCCCGCCCGCGGGCGCCCGGGGCGACAGCGCGCCCCGTCAGGACGGCGCGGCGCCCATCGATGCGGACCTGAGAGGATCCCATGCCCGACTTCCCCGCCGATCTCTTCTCCCCCGGCGAGCCCGGCGAGCCCCCTACCGGCGCCGAGGCCGCCGAGCTGCTCGCGCGCACCGCGATCATCGTCGTCAACTACGACTCCGCCGAGCTCCTGGCGCGCAACCTCGCCAAGGTGGCTGAGCAGTCCCCCGAGGCGCGCGTCGTCGTCGTCGACAATCACTCCTCCCCCGCGGCCCGCGAGCGCATCCAGGACCTGGCCCGCGAGCGCGGCTGGGCCCTGGAATGCCCGGAGGCGAACACGGGCTTCGGCGGCGGCATGAACCTGGGGGCGGCCCGTGCGATGGCCGACGGCGCCGAGATCCTCCTCCTGCTCAACCCAGACGCCATCATCGAGCGGGACTCCCTGGTCGCCCTCGCGAGAGACGCCGAGGCGGACCCACTCGCCCTCGTCGGGCCGGTCATCCAGGACTCGGCCGGGGCGACCGTCTCCGACGGGCACCTCGTGTGCCTGGCGGACGGCTCGATGCGCTCGCGCCGATCAAAGCTGCCGGTCCCACCCGGTGGCGCCTCGCCCTGGCTGAGCGGCGCCTGCCTGGCGCTGTCGGCCTCGCTCTACCGCCGGATCGGGGGCTTCGACGCGCGCTACTTCCTGTACTGGGAGGATGTGGACTTCTCCGCGCGGGTCCTGGAGGCCGCCGGGAGCCTGGTGCTGGAGCGCCGGGCCATCGCCGTCCATGATGAGGGCGGCACCCACACCTCAGCCGGGCAGGCGAAGTCGGACACCTACTACTACTACAACGCGCGCAACCGGCTCCTGTACGCGGGCCAGCACCTGGATTCGGCGGGCCGTCGCCGGTGGCGGGCGACGGCGCCGCGCGCGGCCCGCGAGATCGTCCTGCGCGGGGGGCGGCGCCAGTTGCTGCGCTCGCCGAGGCCGGTGGTGACAGTGCTGCGCGCCACGCTCGACGGACTGCGACTCGCGCGCCGGGCGGGCCGGGGCGACTTGCCGCCCCAGGACACCCCGATCCTCCGGTAGCGGGCCAGGGGCCGATATGCGATCCCGCCCGCCGGGCCAGATGGGCTCGGCGGGCGGGATTCCGTGAAGAGGCGCTGGCGCGCGTCAGGCTCAGCTGGGCGCGGCGCCGTCGAAGGTCGCGGCCGCGTGGTCGGGACCGAGGTCGACGACGATATGCACCTGGCCGCGGCCAGAGGCGGGGATCGTGAAGGCCTTCTCCACTGTCTGCGTCTGCCCGGGGGCGACCGAGGCCGGGACGGCGCCGGAGGCGCTGGCCAGCTCCGCGGCCGGAGCCTTGTCCGCGCCGTAGGCGACGGTGACGACGAGCCCGGACAGGGACAGGTCCGATCCCGTGTTATTGGTGATCGTCACCGGGATGACCACGCCGGCTCCACCCGTCTCCCCAGGGCCGGCCTGGAGGGTCTCGGAGCGCATCGTCCCCAGCGCGATGTCGGCGCCGTCGACGGAGCTCGTCTGGCCAGGGGCCACAGGAGGCAGCTCGTCGGCGGAGATGTCGCCCTTGGCCAGGGCCGAGGCGTCCGGGGTGGCCTGCTGCGGGGCGGCGGACTGCTCGGCCGGCGTCGTCTCGGAGGCCGTCGGCAGAGGCTCACCCGTCGTCGAGGGAGTGGCGGAGGCCGTCGGAGTGGCGCTGGCGGATGCCGCCTCGGCCGTGGGCGTCGCGCTGGGCGTGGTGTCCTGGGGCTTGTCGCTGGAGCAGGCTCCCAGTGCCAGGACCAGGGCCACCGGGAGCGCCAGGGCGGTACGGGCGGCACCGCGCGGTGCCGCGCCCGTCCCGAGGAGGCTCAGCGGGCGGCGCATCAGCGCCATCCCCAGTTGCCGTTCCATCCCCAGTTGTTCCACCAGTCGTCGTCGCCGTTGTTGTTCCACCAGTCGCCGCCGCCGTTGTTGTCCTTGTCCTTGCCGTCGCCGCCGTTGTTCCACCAGTCGCCGCCGCCGTTGTTGTCCTTGTCCTTGTCGCCGTTGCCGTCCTGCTGGCCCTGGCCGGGGTTCTCCTTGGAGTCGATGGCGAAGCGGACGAGGCCCTGCTGGCCCTTGTTGTTGACGCCGATGAACTCGCCGCCGTAGACGACGTACTTGTCATTGCCCTCGACGGTCCAGGTGGCCTGGTTCATGCCGGTGTAGGAGCCCACGATGAAGTTGGGGCGGAAGGTCTGCAGAGCCGTGGTGGCGGGCTGACCGGAGAAGTCGCTGTAGTCCGAGGCGTTGTTCGGCTGCACCGTGCCGGTGGCGCTGTTCGCGTAGGCGAGCGCGTTGTAGTAGGTCGTGGGCGTGGTGTCGCCGAAGCCGCCGATGTTGGAGCAGTCGTGCGGGTGGCCCGCGATGTAGACGACGCCGCCAGCGGGGTGGATGTCGTAGGTGTCGCCGTGGCAGTCGGCCATGTAATCGAGGTCGCCGGTGGACCAGTTGGCTCGGAACATGCCCTCGAAGGTGCCCTCCTGGGAGTAGGCCGAGCCGTAGAGGCCCTGGTCGTCCGACTTCAGGGACATGATCGCGGCGTAGGTGCCGGAGTTGTGGATGACCGAGTTGATGTTGGTCGGCTTGAGGACCCCATCGGAGCCGAGGATCGCCATACCGGGGTTGGAAGCGCCGTCGACCTCGCTGAAGGAGCCGCCGATGGCCACCTGGGTGCCGTCGGGCGAGACGGTGACGGAGCGGCCCAGGCCCCGGCCCACCCGGGGCGCGAAGTTGGTCAGGGCGAGGGTGGGCAGGCTGACGGCGGCCGCGCGGTAGCGGGCCTCGTTGTTGACCTGGGTGAAGGCACCGGTGAAGTAGAGGGTGGCGCCGTCGGGGGAGACCTCGACGTCGCGCACCTCGGTGTTGGGGGAGATGCCGAGGCTCACGCGCTTGCCATCGGAGGCGGTCACGGCGCCGAGGCGGTAGGTGTCCTCGCCGTTGACGCTGGTGAAGTTGCCGCCGAGGTAGAGGGTGCTGCCGTCCTTCGAGGCGTCGATGGAGTAGACGACGCCGTTGGTGGTGGGCGCCCAGTCGAGGAGCGCGCCGGTGGTGATGTCGTAGGCCATCGCGTTGGACCGCGGGGTCTCGCTCTCGCCCTCCGCGGCGCCCGCCGGGCGGGCGCTGGAGAACTCGCCGACGGCGTAGACGGTGTTGCCGACAATCGCCTGGTCCCACACGACGCCGTTGATCTGCGCCGTCGGGAGGGCGGTCGGGGAGGCGATCGCGACCTCTCCCGCCGCGCCCTGGGCATCAGCCGCGTGAGCAGCGGGGCTCGCGAAGGGGAGGACAGGCATGACCGCCAAGGCGATGGGGAGCGCGACGGCCAGGGCGAGCCTGCGGGCATGAGTACGTAGACGCATCAAGGTTTTCCGTTCAAGGCTTGGGGGAGACAGGGACAGCATCTGGCTAGGGCGCCGAGCGTCGCCGTGGGAGCTCGGATGGGCCAGGCACCGCCCCAGACACTAACACTCAGATAACTTTCAGGTAACGAAGGATCTCTCAGGGATTCCCCCAAGATCACTACCTTCGTCTATCCGGTTCCACCGAGAGTACTCCGGATATCACACCACGTCAGGTACGTCTTTCCATCCATTGAGACAGCGATCCTGCCCCCGGCGTGCCCGAACCTCGCATCCCGTTCCGAGCGCGGCGCGCGAGGACCGAGCAGGCCTACCGCGCGAGGAGATCCGTCCGCTAGCCTAGTGATACACAACACACTCGACCTGAGTCAGCCGAGGAGGCATGATGTCCCGATCATCCGCCTTGGCGCCGCTCGGTGCCCTCCTGCTCGCTCTTGGCATGTCCGCCTGCGGAGGCGACGCCGCCGTCTCCCCCACGACCCCATCCGCCTCCGACGCGCAAACCACCGCCAGCGCAGGCAGCACGGACAGCGCCTCCACTGCCCCCGCCGCCCCCGCGTCGCAGGGCGCCAAGGCCTCGGACGCCGCTGGTACGAGTGGGGCCACTGCGGCTCCGTCCGCGGCGCCGGGCGGCCGGACGGCATCGCGCCCAATTCGTTCCCCGCGCACTGAGGCCGCCAGGCCCCCGCGGCCAGGCGGGCTCGGTATCATGGCCGGGTTCCCACGCGACGGCCCCGCGCCGTCGTCGTCCGTGGGCCGCGCCGCCGGCTCGCCCAGGACTCCCTGAACCCAGCGCCCGGCGCCCTGGCCGCGCGCCCCGCTCGAAAGGCCCGGATGTGACCACAGCCTCCCCCGACCGACTGCGCATCGCGATGATCGGAACCCGCGGCGTGCCCGCCAGGTACGGGGGCTTCGAGACGGCCGTCGAGGAGGTGGGCAGGCGCCTGGCCGCCAAGGGCCACAAGGTGCTCGTCTACTGCCGCAACCCCGAGCCGGGCACGCCCCTGCCGCGGACCTACCTCGGTATGAGGCTCGTCGAGCTGCCCGCCATGCGCAAGCGCAGCCTCGAGACCCTCTCCCACACGGCGCTGAGCACCGCGCACCTCCTGCGCCGCGTCCACCCCGACGCCGCCATCGTCTTCAACGCCGCCAACTCCCCCTTCCTGCCCGCCCTGCGCGCCGCCCGCATCCCCGTGGCCACGCACGTCGACGGCCTGGAGTGGCAGCGAGGCAAGTGGGGGCCCACCGGCAAGCGCTACTACCGGGCCGCCGAGGCCCTGGCCGTGCGCTACTCCGACGCGCTCATCGCCGACGCCCAGGGCATCGCCGACTACTACGACACCGAGTTCAACGCCCCCACCGACCTCATCGCCTACGGCGCCCCGCGCATCCACGCCGGCACCGACCGGCTGGCCGAGCTGGGCCTTGAGGCGGGCCGTTTCCACCTCGTGGTGGCCCGCTTCGAGGTGGAGAACCACGTGGACGTCGCCGTCGAGGGCTACGCGGCCTCCAGCGCTGACTACCCGCTCGTCGTCGTCGGCTCGGCGCCCTACGCCAACGAGTACACCGAGCGGATCCACTCCCTGGCCGACGACCGGGTGCGCCTCCTCGGGGGGCTGTGGGACCAGGAGCTCCTCGACCAGCTCTACGGCGGGGCCGCCGTCTACCTCCACGGCCACTCCGTGGGAGGGACCAACCCCTCGCTGCTGCGCGCCATCGGGGCCGGGGCCGCCGTCGACGCCTTCGACGTCTCCTTCAACCGGGAGGTCCTCGGCGAGGCGGGCCGCTATTGGACCACCGCCGACGACGTCCGCGCCCTCATCGAGGCCGCCGAGGCCGACCCCGCCGGCACGGCCGCGCGCGGGGAGCTCTCACGAGAGCAGGCCGAGCGCTACGACTGGGACGCCGTCGCCGATTCCTATGAGGCGCTGTGCCGCCGCCTGGCCCTTGAGGGGCCGGTGCGCCGCCGTCCCTCCGGACGCAGGACGGGGGCGTTCCCCGCATGAGCACGATCCTCGTCGCGCACCCCTCGCCGGACCTGTACGGCTCCGACCTGCAGCTGGTCGAGACCATCCACGCGCTCGTCGGCGCGGGCCACACGGTCAGGGTGGCCCTGCCCTCGCATGGGCCACTCGTCGCGGTGCTGCGCGAGGCCGGGGCCAGCGTCGCCCTCATCCCCTTCACGGTGCTGCGCAAGGCGCTGCTCAACCCGCGCGGGCTCGCAGGGCTCGGCGCGGGGGCGGGGCCGGAGGCGCTGCGGCTGGCGAGGATCATCCGCTCCTCCGGCGCCCAGGCGGTCCTGACGAACACCGTCACGATCCCGACCTGGCCGCTGGCCGCGCGCCTGGCCGGGGTGCCCGTCATCGCCCATGTCCATGAGGCGGAGGACTCCCAGCCCCTCGTCATCCGCGCAGGCCTCAACGCGCCGCTCGTCGCCGCGCGCTTGGTCGTCGCCAACTCGGGGGCGGCCCGGGACGTCCTCCTATCCGCCCAGCCCCTTCTCAAGAACCGCACGAGGGTGATCCACAACGGGGTACCGGGGCCGGTGGTGCCGCTCCCGCCGATGCGGGATCGGGCGGCGGGAGACCCCTTCCGGGTGGCCCTCATCGCGAGGCTCTCCCCCCGCAAGGGGATCGACATCGCCCTGGAGGCGATCGGCCTGCTGCGCTCCATGGGTGTCAACGCGAGCCTCTCGGTGGCCGGCTCGATCTTCCCCGGATACGAGTGGTACGAGGAGCAGTTGAGGGAGCGGATCAGCCAGCCGGACCTGAGCGGCGCCGTCGAGCTGCTGGGGTATGTCAACCCGACGTGGCCGATCCTGGCCGATGCTGATGCGGTCATCGTCCCCTCGAGGGCCGAGCCCTTCGGCAACACGGCGGTCGAGGCGCTGCACGCTGGGCGCCCGCTCGTGGCCTCGCGCGTGCAGGGCCTCGTCGAGGTGGTGAGGGATGGGCGCACGGGCCTGCTCGTCGAGCCCGAGTCGCCGGAGGCCCTGGCGGCGGCGCTGGCCGAGATCGAGCGCGACCCCGCCCGGGCCCGCGAGCTCGCGGCGGCGGGGAGGGGGGACGCCGCCGAGAGATTCTCCGTCGAGCGCTACCGCGACCAGATCGCCGACGCCGTCGAATCCCTCCTCTAACAACCCCCACTTATCACCGAGACCGGGCGAACAGCACCGCGAGACCGGTTCCCTGTCCACAGGGGCGGTGAAGGACACGTCCCCTCAATCAGCCTGTGGATATCCACCCGGTCTCGGCGTGCTGATCGCCCGGTCTCGTGGGCTAGAGGGCGCGCATGTCCCGGTACCACTTGGGCAGGGCCAGGGCCAGGTAGCCGGCCGAGCCCAGGAGCATGAGCGCGTAGAGCACGAGGAAGGGCACCGGCGCCCACCGCAGCGCGAGCACGATGCACAGCAGCCCGTAGTCCGTGGGCGCGGACAGGATCGACTTGAGCAACCCCGCGCGCCCCTCATCCTTGGCCAGCGGCGTTCCCCCGTTGTAGCGCAGCTGGTAGGTGAGGATGTACGTGAAGAAGTGGACGTTCTGCACAGCGCTGTAGGCCAGCGGCAGCAGCAGCAGGGCCGGGCGCTCCTCGACGACGCCGGCGAAGCGGAACAGCGAGATCGCGATCGCCAGGTGGAGGCTGGAGAGCTTGATCGCGTCGGCGACGTGGTCGAGCCACTCCCCCGCCTTCGATCCGCCGTGGCGCAGCCTGGCCAGCTGGCCGTCGGCGGAGTCGAGCGCGTAGCCCAGCACGAGCAGGCCCGCCGTCGCCAGCGCCGCCCACACAGTCAGCGGCAGGGCCGCGATGAGGACGACGCCGGTCATCGTGCAGGCCGCGGACAGGATGGTCACCTGGTCCGGGGTGGCGCCCAGGCGATGGGCGATCGCGGCGAGCACCCGCCCCAGCGGGCGGTTGACGAGCCGCGAGTACAGGGGCGCGCCGGCCTTGGCCTTCTGCGCGCTCGACAGCGCCCGGATCGACTCGGCGATGCTGGGGCGCGCGGCACTGGCGGGGTCGGCGGGAGTGGCGGGGCGAGCGGGGCCCGCGGGCTTCGAGGGGTTCATGAGGTCTCCAACTATGCGGGGTTGAGGATCAGGCAGGGGCGGACTGGGGGTCGGCGGCGGGCGCCGCCCCCTCCTCGGCGGCCAGGCGACGACGGCGCTCCAGGTCCCGGCGCACCCACCAGACGTAGGGGATGAACTGGCAGACAACCACGGAGATGACGGAGCCGAGGACGGGCCCGGCCGGCCCGAAGGGCGCGATGAGCGCCCAGGACAGGGCGAAATTGACAGGGACGAGCACGAGGACCGGCACCACCTGGAAGCGCAGGCCTCGCGGGTCCGTCATGTACATGCCCAGCGGGTACTTGGCCGCCTCGACGATGACCGACGCGGCGAACGAGACGATGAGCAGCAGCGGCAGGTGGATGGCACCATCGGACAGGATGCCCGCGGCCCAGGGGGCGAGCAGGCCCATGGCCAGCGCCATCGCGGTGCCCGCGGATGCGAAGATCCCTGCGGGCCTGAAGGGGCTGGTGATCTGCCCGGCCGAGCGCGCTCGCGCGAAGACCGGCCACATGGCCACGCCGGCGGCGACGACGGTCTGCGTGAGCAGGTTGAACAGGGTGCTGGCGAGGTTGTATTGCGCCAGCGCGTCGGAGGCCCCCAGGTGGCTGAGGAGGATGCGGTCGGTCTGAAAGGCGATGGGCAGGACGAGCGACTGCAGGAGCTGGGGCCCCGCGGTGTTGATGACCTTGACGCCGGGGGCCTCGCGCAGCCGGGGGATGTCGCGGGCGGCCTCGCGCAGGAGGGGGCCGGTGGCCCGCCAGGCCACGACGATGCAGATGAGCGAGACCAGGGTGTTCGCCAGGTAGGAGTAGATGGAGACGGCGTTGCCCGAGTCCAGGCGGGCCAGGATCGCCAGCAGGAGGAGGGTGGTCATCGCCGGGGAGACGACGCCGGAGCTGATGACCTGGGTGGCCGAGCGGCCCAGTCCGACGACGATGCGCTGCCCCACGCTCAGCGGCAGGGCGAGGGAGTAGATGATGAGGCAGATGGTGGCGGTGGCGCCGCCGCCGTCCATGAGGCGGGCACCGAGCAGCGTGGGCCAGGCCCCCAGGAGCTGGATGACGACGCCAGTGGTGCAGATGACCACGGTGGAGGCGAGCAGGACGCGGATGGCGGTGGTCAGGGTGCGGCGCAGCGTGGAGTCGTGCGCGGGGTCGGTGGAGCCAGCGACAACGTTGAGGATGACGGCCCCGATGCCCAGATCGGTGAAGGGCATGAGCGTGGGGAAGGTGGCCAGCAGGCCGTACTGGGCGTAGGCGTCGGCGCCGAAGTGGCTGAGGATGAGCCGGGTGTTGATGAGGCCGAAGACGCCCGCGACGACCATGACGATCATCTTCGCGCCGGCCGTGCGGCCGACCGAGGCCCAGGGCCCGGATCTCCGGGAGGCAGGCTGGGCAGGCATAGCGGCACCTCGCTTAGCAGGGCAGGGACCAGCGTCAGGGACGCCGCGGGAACGGCCAGACTCTAGCAGCCGACCCTTCCACGCCCCTGGGGGCGCAGGGCATTTGGCGCCATTCCGTGACCGAGGGGACGTCCTCGCGGGTCCCGAGCGCCGCTCCGCCGCACGGCGGCGCATCTCACACTGGGACGCCCAACCGCGAAACCACAGGCCAGAGGTCTGGACCTCTTGGCGCCCGTCTCCAAGGATGTCCACAGAGCAAGACGATCCGCGCAGGTCAGAGGTGGTTTTCCGCCAGAGGGCGCGGCTTGGCGCCACCGGGAGCGCCCACCCGCGCTTTAACCATTGCCGAAGCCGCATACCCGGGAGATAGAATCTGCTTAGCACTCTGAAACACGACGACTGACGACGAATCTGATCCGTCGTTCCCATGAAACGTCCGATCTCCAGGCTCCCAGCGGGTCGCTCCCTGCGGCTCTGACCCGCATTACGTAGTCTGACCAGGATATTTCTCGTTCCGGGTCCCCTCCCCGACCATCCCTCGCATACTTCAACAGGAGCCCTGATGTACCTGAATGATGTTGCGGCCACTATTCGGCCAGAGACAGGCATGCCCTTGGCGCGCCTGCCCCTCGCCCAGCCCACCCATGGCCGTCTCGCATGGTCCTCCATGCGCCGAGACCTCCTGGCCTGGATCGTGCTCAGTGACCTCGTCGCGATCACCGCCCCCGCCTGGATCGCGCTTCCCTTCGGCGGCGCGGGCGCCACCCTCGCCGCCACGACCGTGGGCCTGCTGATCGTCGTCGGCACCTGGGGCCTGGGCGGTCTGGGCGCCGCCGTCGTCGACCACGGCTCGGTCCCGCTGCCCACCCTCCTCGGCCTGAACCTGCTGGCCCTGCCAGTCAGCCTCCTGGCCCACCGCGCCCTGGGCTCCTCCCTCGGCCCGATCGCCGTGGGCTGCCTGCTCACCGCCCAGTTCCTCCTCATCCTCATCGGCCGGGTGATCGAGTCCGGGCACCTGCGCCGCCGCCGCATGGACGGCCACGCCCTGCGCCGCACCCTCATCGTCATGGGCCCCGGCGCCGAGCCGATGCTCCACGAGATGCGTCGCCACCCCGCCGACGGCTTCCTCGTCATCGGCTACCTCTCCTCCGGCGTTCCCGGCAGCCTCCGCAACGCGATGGCGGTGCCCGACGCCGAGGGCCTGGCCCAGATGGTCAGCGAGGAGATGATCGACGTCGTCATGACGCTCGGCGCTGTCGCCCCCGATGACCTGCGCTCCCTCATGCGCGGCCTCGAGGGCACCCACGTGCGCCTCATCGTCGCCCCCGGGCTGCAGGACGTCGTTCCCGGGCGCCTGATGGGCCTTCCGGTCACGCACGGCTGGACGGCGCTCATCGGCGTCAAGACCCGCCGCACCCGCGAGGCGGGCAAGAAGGCCGTCGACCGCGTCGTCGGGCTGGCGCTCCTGCTGACGGCCTCCCCGATCATCGGGATCGCCGCCCTGGCCGTGCGCCTGGAGTCGCCCGGCAGCCCCTTCTACTCCCAGACCCGCGTGGGCCTGAACGGCACGCACTTCACGATGTGGAAGCTGCGCTCCATGTACGCCGACGCCGACGCCCGCAGAGCGGCGCTCATCGCCCGCGGCGGCGACTCGGGCAACCAGGTCCTGTTCAAGGACTCCCGGGACCCCCGGATCACCCGCGTGGGCCGGATTCTGCGCCGCACCTCCCTGGACGAGCTCCCCCAGCTCATCAACGTCGTGCGCGGCGAGATGAGCCTGGTGGGGCCGCGCCCGGCACTGCCCAGCGAGGTCGCCCAGTACGACGACGAGGCGCGCCGCCGCCTCCTCGTGCGCCCCGGCATGACGGGCCTGTGGCAGGTTTCGGGCCGCTCGGACCTGTCCTGGAGCTCCACCGTGGCCCTCGACCGCCACTACGTGGAGAACCGCGGCGCGCTCATCGACGCCAAGATCCTGGCCGCCACCGCGCGCGCCGTCACCGGCGGGAAGGGGGCCTACTGATGATCGTCGGCTACGTCCCCGGTGGCTTCGACATGCTCCACGTCGGCCATCTCAATATCCTCACAACCGCGGCGGCGCACTGCGACCGCCTCATCGCCGGAGTCGCCACGGACGCGTCCCTGGAGCGGATGAAAGGCCGGGGTCCGATCGTGCCCCAGCACGAGCGGATGGCCCTCGTCCAGGCCCTGCGGATGGTCGACCACGTCGTGCTCGATCACGATCAGGACAAGCGCCTGGCCTGGCGAACCGCGCCATTCGATGTACTCTTCAAGGGAACGGACTGGCGCGGCACCGACAAGGGCCGTCTGCTCGAGGAGCAGATGGCGGAGATCGGGGCCCGCGTCGTCTACCTGCCGTACACGCCGACGACCTCGTCGACGATGCTGCGCAGAGCCCTCCTCCAAGAGGTCGCTTCGCCCGAGCCCGAGGCGGTGAAGGCCACTGCATGAGGGGCGGTTCCATGATCACCAACGCGAAGGGAATGCGCGCGTGACCGCCACCACGACCCAGGCGCCGAAGCGGAATCAGCGACGGGCGCTCCCCGCGCCCACGCCGTCGGCGTCCCCGGGGGCCCGCCTCCTCGCCGTCGTCATCGACATCCTCGTGGGACTCGTCATCGGCGCGATCATCACGCTGGTCGCCAAGAGCTCCCTGGGACTCCTCCTCGCCGCGGGCGCTGCTGCGGTGGGGCTCATCCTCGTCCGCTTCGTGCTCATCGCGACGACGGGCTGGACGCCCGGCGGCAGGATCGTCGGCGTGCGGATGGTGGACGCCTCGAACGACGAGCCCTCCTTCGTGGGTGCGTTCGTCCACGCCGACCTCATCCTCATCACCGCTGGCATCGGCGGGCTGTTCATGCTGCGCAGCGCGGCGAAGGACCCCGAGGGCATGGGCTGGCACGACCGCCTCAGCCGCATGCGCCTCATCTCCACGAAGGCCTCCAGCGCGGCCCGGCTGCCGCGCGGCGCCCAGGAGCCGTCCTCCGGCCGCCCCACCCCATCCGCGTCCAGAGCCCGGTCCACCACCTGGTCCGATGAGCCGACGGCGATGATGACTCCCTCGGCCGTGCCCTCCGTCGAGCGTCTCATGGGGGCCGACGGCGCCAGCGCCGCCCTGGCCGAGCCCGCGCCGACCACGCCCTCGGCGGTACCGTCCGTGCCGCCGTCCTCGATGTCCAAGACGCTCCCAGCGTCCTCAGTCTCCTCGGCCCCCGCGGCGGGCTCTGGCGCGGCAGCCGGGGCGGGCTCCGACTCCGCGCCCCGCACGCGCCGCTCGATCCGCCGCGCCCAGGAGCGCCTCTCCTCCCGCGCCGACGAGCCCGGCGCGGTCGCGATCCTGGGATCGATCCCCTGGTCGGGAGAGGCGCCCGAGCTCGACAGCCCCACGATCGGCGGGAGCACGCTGGACGAGCTCAACGCCAGCCTCCTCCTCGGCTCGGTGGACCTGGCCCCCGGCGGCGGCTCGGCCGGCCACGTCATCGACGCCGCGACGCCGGAGTCGGACTCGGCGCCCTCGCAGGCCTCGGCGGCCAGCGCGAGCGCCCCCAGCGCGCCCAGCACGAGCGCCGCCTCCGTCCCCAGCGCCACAAGCGCTCCCGCCGCCAGCGCCGCCTCCGTCCCCAGCGCCGTGAGCGCGCCGATCGCGCCGCGCGACGAGGAGGATCGCGAGCTCCCTCCCCCAACCGAGCCGGTTGATCTGCGCAACGTGGACCTGGGCCAGCATTCCGACGACGAGGACTCCCTGGACTCCACCGTGCAGTCGATCCGCATGCCCTCCTCCGTCGAGGACACCAGCGCCAGCGCCGTCCTCGTCCCCGAGCGCGACGGCGGGGAGATCGCGCTGGCCGGCGTCGTCGTGCTGGGCCGCGACCCCGTTGCCTCCTCGGAGCACCCCGAGGCGAGCCTCCTCGTGCTGCGCGGGACCTCGCTGTCCATCTCCAAGACGCATGCCCTGCTCATCCCCGTGGTCGACGGCCTGTGGGTGACCGACCTGCACTCGACCAACGGCACCACCATCATCCACGGGGGCGCCTCGCGCCGCGCGGTCCCGGGAATCCCGGAGCCGGTGTTCCCCGGCGACCGCGTTCTCTTCGGCAAGGTGGGGTACCGTGTCAAGGAGTAGCGCCCGGCGGTCCGCCACCCAGCCGCGGCGACGTGGGCACTAGGCGCCGCCCGGGGAGGAAAGGGCGCCTGCGCGCAGAGGCGACAACGAGGAAGCAGGACAACGATGGAGATCGCCGTTCGGCCCGATCCGGGCGACTGGATCGTCATCCCCACCTACCCGGCACCGGGATGGGCGCGGATCGAGGCCCGGCGCAGGGCCGCAGGGGCACTGGACCCGTCGGCTGAGCCCTTCCTGCTCCAGGTCCTGGAGGGCCTCTCGCGCGCTGATCGGCTCGGATCGGAGGCCCGCGTCGTCAGGTGCCAGGCCGGCCGCCCCGAGTTCGTCGTCGACCTGGCGATCGTGCCAGCCACCGATGACTCCTCTAAGGCCGGGCGCCACAGCGCCCAGAAGGCCGTGCTGGGCTCCCTCGTCCCGGACGCCGAGCCCCAGCGCCTGCGCCCCGCCCCCGATATGGCCGGCTTCTGGGCCATGAGCACCGACGCGCACGCCCACCCGCAGGCGGCGATCATCCTGAGGATGGCGGGCCTGCCCACGATCCCCGCCGACCTCATCATGCGGGTGTGGGGATCGATCCCCGAGCAGTTGCGCCAGGCCGTCGATGAGGCGATCTCGCTGGCCAGCCGCGTCGTGCCCGCTGAGGCCTGATCCCCTCCCCGTCTTAAGGCGCACTGATCCCCATGGCCCCCAAGCGCACCCGGATGAGCGCCAGCCAGCGGCGCGAGCAGCTCATCACCGTCGCGCGCGCCCTGTTCGCCGAGAAGGGCTTCGATGGGACGAGCATCGAGGAGATCGCCCATCGGGCGAAGGTCTCCAAACCGGTGGTCTACGAGCACTTCGGGGGCAAGGAGGGGCTCTACGCCGTCATCGTGGACCGCGAGCTGACGACGATCTCCTCCACGATCACCGCCGCGCTCAGCTCCTCCCACAGCCCCTCGGTCATCGTCGAGCGCGCGGCACTGGCGCTGCTGACCTATATCGAGAACTCGCCCGACGGCTTCCGCCTGCTGTCGGCGGGCAGCGACCGCGCCGCGGGCACGTACTCCACGCTGCTGGCCGACGTCGCCATCCAGGTCTCCGGCATCCTCGCCGCGCAGTTCCGCGCGCACGGCCTTGAGGCCTCGACCGCGCCGCTGTACGCCCAGATGCTCGTCGGCATCGTCGCCATGCCGGCGCAGTGGTGGCTGGAGGACCGCTCCATGAGCAAGGAGTCGGTGGCGGCCCACATGGTCAACCTCGCCTGGAACGGCCTGCGGGGCCTGAGGACGGAGCCAGCGCTGCGCCACCCGACGGCGGGCGCAGCGGACGAGCGGCCCGGAGCCTCCTCCTCCGGATCCCACCAGCCCCAACCGCCTCAGGAGTGATCGCCCTCCGCCCGCCCAGGAGCGCTGCGGAGCGGGGTTTGGAGCAGACTTTGTGTGCCCCGCCACGAGGAAGATCACGAGGTGGCGGCTAAGTCTTCGGGGGAGGACACCGGCGAGGGCGCGCCCGTAGAATGGATGGCGAACCCTGGTCGTGGGCTCGGCCCTGTTACTCCGAGCGCGCGATCCCGTCCCGATTGGAGCCATCCCCGTGCCCTCCTCCATCGTCCGCACCCTGGGCGGCCGGATCCGACGCCGCGGCGCCGGCGCCCTGGCCGTCCTGTGCGCTGCGGCCCTGGGCCTGGCCGCCGTGCAGCACCAGGGCATCGCCCAGCAGGACCTCGACCTCCACGATGACGGCGTCTGGGTGACCTCGACGTCGAAGCACCTCGTGGCCCGCATCAACGCCTCCTCCCATGAGGCCGATGGTGTCATCCGCACGGCGTCGTCGGACTTCGACGTCAGCCAGCACGGCGAGGACGTCCTCGTCTCCGACGTCTCCGCGAGCTCGGTGGACAAGGTCGACCCCGCTCTCGTCTCCAGCGCCTCAGTGGGCACCCTGCCCACGGGGACCACGATCGCCCAGGGCTCCGACCGCGTCATCGCGATCAACTCGACCGCCGGCACCGTCAGCGGCGCGCTTGCCAGCGAGGCAGGCATGGTCACCAGCGGCGCTGGCACGCCGGTCATCTCCGACTCCCCCGGGCTGCTCGCGACCATCGGGACCGATGGCGCCATCCACGCGCTCTCCCCCTCCACCGGCACCCTCACCACGGCCACCGCCACGGCCACCGCCTGGGCCACCCCCACCTCCACGGCGCTGACGCTCTCCGCCGGCGCGGACGCCGACCTCACCGCCGTCGGCTCCAAGCCGATCGTCCTGGAGCGCGGCACCGGCACCATCCATCTTCCCGGCGGCACCACCGTCGACCTCGGCGAGACGGGCCTGGCCCTCCAGCAGCCCGGCCCGGACGCCTCCAGCGTGCTCGTGGCCTCGCGCACCGAGCTCATCAGCGTGCCGCTCGACGGCTCTACCCCCACGCGCACGCCCTCCTCGGAGAAGGGCGACGCCGCGGCTGGGGTGGCCGCCCGGCCCGTCCGCCTGGGCACCTGCTCCTACGCGGCCTGGTCCTCCTCCGGGCAGTTCCTGCGGATGTGCGGCTCCTCGGCCCCCGAGTACATCCACGACGACGCGCTGGCCTCCTCGACCACCCCGACCTTCCGCACCAACCGCGACGCGATCGTCCTCAACGACACGACGATCGGCACCGTGTGGCTGCCCGACCAGAACCTCGCCCAGGCCGACCAGTGGACCGAGAACTCCGGGCACTCCAGCGACAACGCCACCCCGGACGAGAACGCCAAGGACACCACCGAGGACCCGGCCCAGACGCCCAACCGCGATGAGGAGAACCCCCCGAAGGCCGTCGACGACTCCTTCGGCGTGCGCGCCGGGCGCACCACGATCCTGCCCGTCCTGGCCAATGACTCCGACCCCGACGGCGACGTCCTGACCACCATCCCGGGCGACCCCGGCGCGACGGCGAAGGTCACCCAGGTCCAGGGCGGCCTCGCCCTGGCGATCAACGTCTCCGCCGACGCCACCGGGACGATCACCGTGCCCTACACGGCCGACGACGGCCGCGGCATGTCCGACTCCGCCGTCGCCACGGTGACGATCCGCCCCGAGTCCGAGAACTCCGCCCCCGAGCAGGAGGCCGCTCAGACCCTCAAGCTCGGCGAGGGCGGCACGGACTCGATGTCCATACTGTCCAGCTGGCGCGATCCCGACGGCGACGACCTGCACCTCGTCTCCGCCACCGGCGTCGGCCTGGACGCCCGCACCACCCCCGAGGGGCTGCTCACCGTCACCGAGTTGACCGGCGGCACGGGCCCGCGCGAGGTGACGCTCGTCGTCTCCGACGGCCGCACGACCGCCGAGGGCAAGCTGACGGTCGAGGTCGTCCCGGCCGCCGACGCCGTTCCCGCCACGCACGCGGACCACGCCAGCGGCGTCGTCGGGCAGCAGGTGACGATCTCGCCGCTGGCCAACGACTCCTCGCCGACCTCCGCCCCCCTGCGCCTCGGGTCGGTCAGCGAGGCGCCCACGGGCACGACCGTCACGAAGGACCAGGCCGCGGGCACGGTCGCCTTCACCGCGCAGAGCGCGGGCACCTACTACCTCGATTACGAGGCCTCCGACGGCACCTCCCTGGCCAAGGGGCTCATCCGCGTGGATATCGCCGAGGCCTCGGACCCCTCGGCGGCGCCCGTCGTGGAGGACGACACCGTCTTCCTCGCCCCCGGCGGCTCCATCACCGTCAACCCCCTGGCCAATGACAAGGACCCCTCCGGTGGTGTGCTCGTGGCGGTCTCGGCCACCACTCCGCCCGCCTCCGGGGTGAGCGCGACCGTCGTCGACCACTCCCTCATGCAGATCTCCGCCGTCGGCGAGCTCCAGGGCCAGACGACGGCCGAGTACACGGTCTCCAACGGCACGGCCACGGCCACCGGCAGGATCACCATCGTGCCCCTGCCCGACTCCGCCTCCCAGGCGCCGGTCGGCGTCAACGACACGGCCGTCGTGCGCGCGGGGGACATCGTGACCGTGCCGGTTCTCGAGAACGACTCCTCCCCCTCGGGCCTGTCCCTGACGACCACCGGGGAGCTCAACGTCCCGGACTCCTCACTGGGCACCGCCTGGATCAACCAGGACAAGCTGCGCTTCAAGGCCGGAGAGACCCCTGGCACCACGGAGATGTCCTACACGGTCCAGGACTCCGCCGGGCAGACCTCCACCGCGACGGCGACCATCGAGGTCCGCGAGCGCAACGACGCCGCGAACGCCGCCCCGGAGCCGCGCCCGGTCACGGCGGCGACCATCGCCGGCAAGAAGGTCTCGGTGACGCTTCCCCTGGACCAGATCGACCCCAACGGCGACTCGGTGACCCTCACCGGACTGGCGAGCCAGCCCACGAAGGGCAGCGTCGAGGTCAAGGGCAACGTGCTCACCTACACCGCCTTCGAGGGCGCCAGCGGCACGGACTCCTTCACCTACACGGTCACCGACCACCTGGGCGCCACCGCCACGGGCACGGCTCGGGTCGGCATCGCCGCGCCCGCCGCCGTCAACACGCCGCCCAAGACCACCGATGACCTCGTGACCGCCAAGCCGGGCCGCAAGGTGCGGGTGGACGTGACCGCCAACGACCGGGACTCCGACGACGACCCGGTCACCCTGTCCGGCGATCCCACGAGCGAGGACCCGGCGTTGACGGCGAGTGCCGTCAACGGCCAGGTGGCCCTCGAGCTGCCCGAGGCCGAGGGCAACTACACCATCCACTACACGGCCACGGACTCGCGCGGCGGCACGGCCCTGGGCACGCTCACGGCGCAGGTGCGCTCCGACGCCCCGCCGCAGGCGCCCGTCGCCGTCGACGACGCGGTCACCCTGTCCGATATCGACGCCTCGGGCACGGCCCTGGTGGACGTGCTCAAGAACGACTCCGATCCCGATGGGAGCCCGGAGACGCTCACGCTGTCCACCTCGGGCCCGAACGCCGTGGTGGAGGGCAACGCCTTGCGGGTGACGGTCATCGACACCGCCCAGCTCATCCTCTACACGGTCACCGACCCCGATGGCCTCACGGCCCAGGCCGTGGTCTGGGTGCCCGCGTCCTCGGGGCTCGTCCCCCAGGTCAACCCCTCAACCACCCCGGTCAAGGTCCCCGCGGACAAAACGACCTCCATCCCCCTGGCGAGCTATGTCCTCACCCGCTCGGGGACCTCGCCGATCATCGGGGACGAGTCCTCGATCGCGCCCGGCACAGGGCTGTCCTCGGCCAGTGCCGATGGGAGCGGCTCGGTCTCCGTGACTCCTTCCTCCGGCTTCTCCGGGGCGACCTCGGTGTCGCTGACCGTGGCGGATGGGACGGGCGCGGGCGCGCTCAGCACGACGCTGAGCCTGCCGATCCTCGTGGAGTCGTCGACGAACCGCGCCCCCACCTTCACCCCGACGGCGGTGACGGTGGCGCCCAACGAGGATCCCGTCACCGTGGACCTGTCCGCCATGGCCACCGATCCCGACGGTGATGCCCTCACCTTCACGATCGGCTCGGCGCCGGCCGGCTTCACGGCCTCCCAGTCGGGCTCGAGCGTGACTGTGGGCGCGGACGCCGCGACGACGGCGGGCACCACCGGCTCCCTGCCGGTGACCATCTCCGACGGCAAGAACCCGGATGTCTCGGCGAGCCTGCCGCTGTCCGCGAGCGCCTCGACGCGCCCGCGCATGACGACGACCCCGGCGACGCTGAGTTCCAAGGGAGAGGCGGTGACGGTGGACGTGTCCTCCTATGTCTCCAACCCGTTCCCGGACAAGCCGATCACCCTGTCCGGCACGCCCACGATCACCTCGGGGCAGGGCTCGGTGACGGCGTCGGGGACCTCTCTGACGATCACGCCGTCGGCCGGGGCCACGGGCGATATCGTCGCCCGCTACCAGGTGCTCGACGCTACGGGCGCCGCGGACCGCGCCGCCACCGGGACGGTGACGGTGACCGTGGCCTCCGCGCCCTCCGCGCCCACGCAGGTGGTCGCCGACGTGCGCGACTACAACTCCGCGAAGGTGACGTGGTCCCCGGGCAGCGCCAATGGCAGCCCCATCACGGGCTACACGCTCACCGAGGTGGGCGGCGCGGGCTCCTGGAGCTGCACGGGCAGCCCCTGCTACGCCACGGGCCTGACAGCGGGCAAGTCGTACACCTTCGAGGTGACGGCCACGAACGCCAACGGGACCTCCTCGGCCGGACGCTCCAACACCATCACCCTGGGGCCGTCCTCGCCGGGCGCCCCCACCGGCGTGCGCATCTCGGCGGGAGAGGGCAGCCTCACCGCCTCGTGGACCCCGGGCGCGGCCGTTCCGGGCACCCAGACCGTCTACCGCGTGGTCTTCCACTCCGACAATGGCGATATCACCCGCACGACGACCGGTACCTCCCTCTCCATCGGCGCGGCCGACGGCGTCCATGCCGGCGGCTCGTACTCCGTGACGGTCACGGCCGTCGCCCGTTCGGGAGACTCCGAGGTCGGCTCCTCCAAGGGGGTCAGCTCCGGCTCCTCCGCGACGCCCTACGGCAAGCCGGGGGACTTCGAGGTCACCAACGTCGTCCAGACGTCGTCGGGGGTGACGGTCTACTGGCAGGGGGCCAGCGCGAACCACGCGGGCCCGGTCTCCTACACGGTGAACGTCTCGGGGCCGGAGTCCCACACGGTCAACGCGGGCTCGGGGCTGTCGTCCTCGATCAAGCTCTCGGCGTCGGGCACTTACACCTTCACGGTGACGGCGACGACGAAAGCCGGCTCGACGGCCTCCCGGAACTCCAAGAGCCTCAATGTCGATCTGCGCTCCAAGCCGCCGGCCCCCTCGGACCTGCGGGCGACGGCCTCCACCACTGTGCCCAACCAGGTGACCGCCTCGGCCAGCACCCAGAGTGGCAATGGCTGGAGCGCGGGCGACCTCACCATCGAGTACAAGGTGGGTGACCGGGGCTGGACATCCAGCGCCACCTTCGACGGCCTCCGCACCGGCCAGAACGTCACCGTGAGCGCCCGCGCCTACGGGACCCGCGGGGACGGGCAGACGGTCTACTCCGACGTCGCGACATCCTCCGTCACAGTGGTCGGCCACCCCGCCGACCCCGATGTGAGATGCGATGACGTGGCGAGCGACGGCACCCTGTGGTGCTCGTGGACTGATTCGCCGTCGTCGGGCAGCCCCAACCCGGACATCACCTACTCGGCCTTCGAGACGGCGGCCTCCGAGGCGCCGCTCCCCGGTGGGCAGTGGCAGGACCCGGCGGGTAGGACCCTGACGACGAGCGTTCCAGAGGGCCAGTCCCGCGGGTGGTGCGTCGTCGCCACCAACAACTACGGGTTCTCCAGCCAGGACTGCGAATGGGAGAAGAACTCCCATCAGCACCACCACCACCAGCCCCAGGCGAAGCAGGCGGGGTAGGCATGGACCCTGCCGCTCCTCACCACGAATCCCAACGCGGCCTGCTCCCCTCAGGATCTGGCCAAGACCGGGTTCTCCGCGAACGCCTGCTGGCGCGTCGTCGTCCACCTCACGGTCTTCCCCATGGGGACGCCGCTTGTCTGCAAGTTCAATGACACCAGCGTCTGGCCGTCCTCCGACCCCTACTCGGCTTTGACATCCCAGGGCACTCAACGCTGGCTCAACCCAACGATCACCAACAAGTCCGACCTGACGGTCACCTGCTACAACCTGACCGGGTGACCACACGAACCAATGACCTCCCTGAATACCCTGAACACCCTGAGCACGAGCCCCTCCCCGGGGGCCCCCACCACATCCCCTGACCTTCCCAGCACCAGCGCGCCCGGGAGCACCGGCGCCCAGGTCCTCACCCGCACCGGCTGGACGGCCGCCGGCCTCGCCGTCGTCGCGCTCCTGGCCGGGGCCAGCCTCGGATGGCAGGAGGCCTGGGCCGGCGCCGCCGCGCTCATCGCCTGCCTCCTGACCGCCCTGGGCTGGATCCTCCACAGGGGCGGCCACACCGTCACCCACGGGCTGATCGCCCCGCGCATCGCCGTCGGCGACCACGCCCTCGTGCGGGTCACCGCCTCCAACGAGAGCACCCGCGCCCTCCTGCCCGCCCGCATGGAGATGCCCATGGGCGAGGGCCTCGCCGAGATCAACGTGCCCCTCCTCCACGCCGGGGACTCGCACGAGGAGGGCTTCGCCCTGCCCACCGAGCGCCGCGGCATCCTGTCCATCGGCCCCGTCATGCAGGTCGTCGGCGACCCCCTGGGCCTGGCCCGGCGGACGCGCGCCATGAGCACGGCGCAGACGGTCCACGTCCACCCGCGCACGGTGCGCATCGGCCAGGCCATCCACGGCGTCATGCGGGACATCGAAGGCGCCGTCACCCAGGACCTGTCCATGTCCGACGCCTCCTTCCACGCGCTGCGCCCCTACGTCCCCGGCGACGACCGCCGCCACATCCACTGGAAGTCCACGGCGCGCGTGGGCACCCTCATGGTCCGCCAGTTCGAGGCCACCCAGCGCGCCAGCCTCCTCACCCTGCTGTCCGAGCGCGAGGACGACTACCTCGACCCGGACCACTTCGAGACGGCAGTGTCCGCCGCCTGCTCGCTGGCCCTGTCCTCGATGATGGAGAGTCGCGAGGTGGCCGTGCTCACCCAGCGCGACACCCTGCCCACCACCGGCCCCACGCGATTGCTCGACGCGTCCTGCACACTTGACCTCACGGGCGCCGAGGAACTCGACGCCCTCGTCAACCACGGCACCGGGCTCCACCCCGGCGCCTCCATCGTCGCGCTCATCACCGGCACGGGCTGCTCCGAGGCCACCCTCGCCAAGGCGCGCCTGCGCATCCCCGCCGGCATGAGCTCGATCATCATCTCCTGTGGCGCTGCCGAGCCCGGCATCTCCATGCTCGCCTCCACCCCCGTGCTCAACCTCGACACGGTCGACAGCCTCCCCCAGCTCCTGAGGAGGGCCCTATGACCCCATTCCGACGTCGCACGGCGGGCTCCCCCAAGCCCGCCGCCCAGACGCGCTCCCAGCGGGCGCGTCTGACCGCGATTCCCTACCTCCTCCTGATCGCCCTGCTCGCGGTCGGGACGGTCCCGATCTACTCCCCCTTCGCCGGGCCCCGCGGCGTCATCGCCGCCGCCGAGGGCATCGCCGTCGGCGCCCTCGTCGCCCTGGCCGCCGCGCGCCTGCGCCTGGGCCCCCTGCTCACCCTCGCCCTGGCCGCCATCGCGCACGTGGGCCTGGCCCCCCTGCTCCTGCGGGACGTCGCCTCGGGGATGACCGCCGTGCGGGCGGTCCTGGCCGGCACAGTCACCGTCTGGAAGGACTCCCTCACCCTGCCGCTCCCGCTCAGCGGCTACGCGGGCATGTCCATCCTGCCGTGGCTCGTGGGACTGGCGATCACCACCCTGTCCGCCCGCCTGCTGCTGGCCGGCTGGGCGCGCACCGCGGGGCTCGCCGCCCTGGCGCTGCCCACGGTCCTCATCGCCTGGGGCGGGCGCAGCGCCCCCGCCGCCCGCCTCATCGGGCCCGCGCTCGTCGTCCTCCTGCTCCTCATGTGGGCCGCCGCCGCCCGCGGCCAGCGCGCGAGCCGCCTGGTGACCGGCACGGCGGAGTCCCAGCAGGCCCGCCGCCTCGTCACCCTGCGCCACCTCGTGGGCGCCACCGTCATCCTGTCCATCGGGGCGAGCATCGGCCTGGCCCTTCCCGCCGCCCAGGGCGAGCGCCACCTCCTGCGCGAGGCCTTCGAGCCCCCACTGGACCTGCGCGAGTACGCCACCCCCCTGGGACTCACCCGCTCCCTGGAGACCGACCAGGCCTCCGCCCGCCTCTTCGGCATCGAGGGCCTGCCCGACGGGAACCGCATCGCCATCGCCACCCTCGACTCCTACGACGGCCTGGCCGCCCGGATCAGCGGCGGCACGGGCACCGACTCGGGCTTCCGCCCACTGGGCACCGGCGTCGCCCTGGCGCCCACCGCCTCCGAGCCCACCACCGTCCAGCTGACCATGGACGGCTACGCCCTGCCCTGGGTCCCCACGGTCCCCACCACCGCCTCCATCGAGGTCGGCGGCGAGCGCGCGCCCCTGCTGCGCGAGACCCTCTACCGCGACGCCGCCTCCCCCACCCTCATCACGACCGCGGGCCTGACCAGCGGCGACGTCGTCACCGTGCGCACGAGCCCCCAAGCGGCACCCAGCGCCGAGGAGCTCACCAGCGACACCGTGGTGCCCACCCAGCTCGGCACCGTGGAGAACGTGCCCCCGGGGATCGCCTCGATGGCCAGCCGGATCGTCGGCGACCAGTCCGACCCGGTCACCCAGATCGTGGCGCTGCAGAACGCGCTGCGCGCGGGGGCCTACTCCGACGGCACCAACTACGCCTCGCCCCCCGGCCACGGCGCCGCCCGCCTGGCCTCCATGATCAGCCACGAGCAGCTCATCGGCGACGACGAGCAGTACTCCGTGCTCATGATGCTCCTGTGCCGCTCGCTCAACATCCCGGCGCGCGTCGTCATGGGATTCCGCCCCTCCACCGACGGCGACGCCTCGAACGTCACCGGGGAGGACGTCTACGCCTGGGTGGAGATCCCCTTCAAGAACCACGGCTGGGTGCCTGTCGACGTCACCCCCGACCGCGACCAGGTCCCCCAGCAGCAGGCCGCGCAGGACACGATCAACCCGCAGCCCCAGGCCCTCCAGCCGCCCCTGCCACTGCCCAAGCCCGAGGAGCTGCCGCCCTCCTACGACGACCCGGACCAGGACCACAACCAGCCCGAGCCCGCCCCGCAGTCGGCCTCGCGCCTCGTTCTGCTCATCGGCGGATCCATCCTGGCCCTCCTGGCGCCCTTCCTCCTCATCCTGGGGCTCAAGGCCCTGCGGCGGCGACGCCGTCGCCGCCGACCTGGGGCCGACGGGGCCCTGGGCGCCTGGGACGAGCTGATCGACCTCGCCCGCGACCTCCGGGCGCCGATCACCTCCGGCGCGACCCGCCAGGAGACCGCGCAGAGCCTCGATGACCGCTTCCCCTCTGCGGGTCTCATTCCCGTCGCAAATGACGTCGATGAGGCTGTTTTCGGCGCTGGCGAGCCGGCCTCCGATACTCTGAACTCGCTGTGGTCCTCCGCGGACACGGCGGCGAGTCAGATGAGGTCCTCCCTCTCCCTGCCGAGGCGCCTGCGCGGTCGCCTGTCGCCGCGATCCCTGGCCTCCCGCCGCCGCACCACAGCGAGCAACCGAGCCAGAAGGAATCGCACCTCATGACCACCGACCCCCAGGAGTCGGCCACTGCGCCAGGGCGCGGCGGCCGCCACGTGGGCCCACCGGGGGCCGCCCGCCATGTCCTGCCCGATCTGCCGATCAGCCAGTCAGCGGCCGGCGCGTCCGGGGGCGCGGGCGCTGCCGGAGGCGCCAGGGCAGGGGCCGCGGGTTCCGGGGCCGCGGCTGGCCTGCCGTCGTCGAGCCCTCTGAGCGCCACCGCCCCCTCCGACGCCGCGCGGGCGGGCCGGCGGGTCCGACGCCGCCCGGTGCAGACCTTCAAAACGGTCAGGCCGATCCGCGTCGTCGACATGTCCGCACCCTCCGCGGACGCGGCCGCGGCCCTCCCCGCGCTGCACGACCTGGGCAGCGCGGCTCCCGCCCCCTCGGCGACCTCCAGCGCGACAGGCATCATCCAGGAGGTTCCCCCGGCGCGCCCCGTCATCGAGGAGGTCCCCTGGACGGGATCGGGCGCCTCGAGTGCCTCTGCCGCCTCTAGCTCGTCCGCCGTCTCCGGGGCGTCGGCGATCTCGGAGGCCTCAGCGCCGTCAGGGGCCTCAGCGCCGTCGGCGGCCGCGGCCACGTCGGCGCGCGTCGCCTCGCCTCCCCGGCGCAGAAGGTCCTCGCTCTCCGCAGCAGTGGCCTCGGTCTTCTCCGCCCGCTCCTCGGCCTCCGCGGCCACGCCCCACTCGGCGGGCTCCGCCGTCACCACCGGCTCGGCGGCCTCGGCCGCCTCCAGCCTCTCGGCGCCCTCGGCACTGAGCGCGGCCTCGGCGCCAGCGGCACCGACACGTCGCTCGCGCCGCCGGAAGGGGCGCCACGCGGCCGAGGCGGTCACCCGGCCCGTCCCCCTCGCCTCGCTCGGCATCCCCGACGACGCCTTCTCCTCCGTGCGCTCCCCGGGCACCCCCTCACCCTCCCCGCAGTCCCTCACGTGCTCCCCCTTCTCCCCCGAGCCGCCGGCGACGCCGTCGTCCCCCGAGGCCCCGATCATCACCTCGACCCCGCTGGACACCCCCGAGTCCGGCCGCCATGCCGCGGATCCTGAGGATTCCATCGAGGACTGGTCCGAGGGCAGTGACGCTACCGTCCACGCGCTCACCGGGTCGATGGCGCGCAGCGTGTCCACCCAGGCCGCGCCGCCGCATCTGCGGCTCGTGCCGCTCACCGGCGGGCAGGCCATCGCGCTGAGCGCCATCGCCCTGGTGGGGCGGGCCCCGGAGAATATCTCGCGCTACAACGCGGCTGAGGCGATCCGCCTGTCCGACTCCTCGCGGACGGTGTCCAAGACCCATGCCTGCATCGTGCCTATGTCCGACGGCGCTTGGATCTCGGACCTGCACTCGACCAATGGCACGCGGGTCATCATGGACGGCGTGCTCACGCGCCTCCTGCCGGATGTCCCGGTGCCCGTGCTCCCCGGCACGACGATCTACTTCGGCTCGATCGGCTTCGTCCTCGACTCCTGATCCCCCTTCCCCTCCCCTCCACCGAGACCGGGCGAACAGCACCGCGAAACCGGGCGGTTTTCCACAGATCGCAATCTCGCGGTGCTGTTCGCCCGGTCTCGGATATAGGGAAGAGCTATGAGTGGAACGGGTGGGGCGCGGAGCGCGGAGGCTCAGGGGGTGGGGGCGGGGGTGGCGGCGCAGACGTGGACGGGGTCGGAGGCCTGGCGGTCGTCGCGCACGGCCACGACCTCGATGCAGGTCTGGCCCGCGGGCAGCACGGCGGCGGTGTCGGTGGTCGTCTCCCACGTGGGGCTCGCCCCCCTCCACTGGCGGTACTGGTACTCGCCCGCCCAGTCGGCGGCGGGCGCCGACCACGTGAAGTGGACGGTCCCGTCCTCAGCGCTCTCGCCAGCGAGTCCCTGCGGCCCGGGGGCGGTCTCCTTCAGCGGCGCCGCCTGGTCGGCCTGGATCGTCGCGAAGCTGCCCGGCGGCCTCTCCTCACCGGGGGTGCTCCACACGAGGTAGCCGCCCGCGACCGCCGCGGCGATCGCGGCCGCCCCGATGAGGCTGGGGACTATGAGGGACCTCTTGGGGGCCTCCTCGTCGGTCTCCTCGACGTCGTCGTCCTCGTCGGCGGCGGCGGGGGAGGCCTGGGTCGGCGTCGTCACGCGGGAGAAGACGGCGATGCGAGTGCCCGAATCGTCGTCGTCCCCGGCATCATCAGGACCGTCGAGGGAGTCCTGGAGGAGGTCGATGGTGGTGGGCGGGAGGTTGAGCGAGGACTCGATCTCCTGCAGGGCGCGACCAAACGCCAGGGCGCTGGGGTAGCGCTGCATCGGGCTCTTGTCCATGGCGACCTCGAGGACGCGCTTGAGGGCCTCGGGGGCGTCGGGGCGCTGGAGCGGCGGGACGGGGTCGGAGATGATCTTGCGGGAGAGCTGGAAGATGTCGTCCTTCTGACCGACGGCTCCGAAAGGACTGCGCCCGGTCAGGAGGGAGTAGCAGGTGGCGGCCAGGGAGTAGACGTCCGCCGAGGGGTGAGGGTTGGCGACATCGATGAGCTGCTCGGGCGGCGCCCAGGGCACGGAGAGCCCCCGGGTGGCCTGGTTGGCGTCCCCGGCAACCGACGAGATGCCGAAGTCGGCCAGGACGGGCCGGCGGTAGGCGGTGAGCAGGATGTTCGCGGGCTTGATATCGCGGTGGATGATGCCGGCCCGGTGGGCGGTCTCGACGGCGCCCGAGATCTGGATGATGGTGCGCAGGGCATCGGCGATGCTCAGGGGCTTGCGGCGCGCCACGGTCCACAGCTGGGGCGGCGGGCAGTACTCCATGACGATGTAGGCGAACCCATCCTCGGTAACCCCCGCGCCGAAGAGCGACAGGATCGCGGGATGGCTGGAGACGCGGGCCATGAGCTCGGCCTCGGACTGGAAGAGATCCGAGGAGGGGCCGCGCATGACCTTGACCGCGATCTCGCGGCGGGGCACCTGCTGCTCGTAGAGGTGGACGGTGGAGTAGCCTCCCGAGCCCAGCACCCGCAGGTGCTTGAGCCCGGTGATATGCGGGGGCGGGTCGGTCTGGGAGCCCATCAGGCGGCCTCGAAGCGCGCGGTCACGCCCTCGCCGAGCTCGAGCACGTCCCCGCTGCGCAGGATGGTGGTCTCCACGCGGGACAGGTGGACGGGCGCGGAGCCCTCGCGAAGCAGGACGGTGCCGTTCGTGTTCGACAGGTCCCGGGCGAGGACCGACCACTCGTCGATGTCGATGAGGAGGTGGTTGCGGGAGATCTGCCGGTCAGGGCTGGAGACCTTGATGCAGGTGGGGAAGCCGGCGTCGAAGGTGGCGACCCTCTCAGCGGAGGGGCGCCGCCCAAGCACGATCGGCCCGCCGAGGGAGAGGACGCGCCCGTCGGACAGGATGAGGCTGCCGAGCACGGGGCGCGGCGCGAGCCGGACAGGTCCCTCCAGGGGCGCCCCGCAGACGCGGCAGGCCACGAGGTGGGTCGGATTGGGGTGCGAGTTCGCGCAGAACGCGGACAGGACGCGCGCGCCGTGGGAGGGGACGACACCGCTGCGATCCGGCGTCGGGAGCTCGGCCAGCTCGGTGCGCGCCGCGTGGATCTCCTCGAGGAGGTCGCCGGGGAGCTCGGCGACAGTCGAGCCGTCATGGTCCCCGCGCTTGAGGGGGCCGGGGCTGGTGAGGGAGGCCTCGCCCGTGGACTCGGGGGCGACGGCGAGGCTGGGCACCGCCCCGAGGCCCGGGCCGGTCTGGGCGGACATGTCCGCGGAGAAGGCCGCCGGGGCGGAGGGGACCACGGGGGCGGAGGCGGCGATTGGGGCCGACGATGCCGCCTGGCCAGACAGGGCCGCGGGCGCCGATGCCGTTGATGCGGCTGAGGCGGTTGAGGCCGAGTACAGCGGCGCTGAGGCGACCGAGGGAACCGACGGGGCCGAGCGGATGGAGGATGTTGGAGTGCCCACGGCGCCCTCCGGCACGAGGGGCGCGGAGGCTGTCCAGCCCCCCATGGCCTCGGCGGGGGTTGATCCCTGGTTCATGCCAGCGAGGATCGCCGCGGGGTCGAAGGGGACCGCCAGCGTTGACTCGGCCGCGGGCTCGGGCTCGGTCTCCGGCTGTCCCGCCTCAGGCGCCAGCGCCGCGGGGGCGACCGGCACCGACGGCGATGCGAACGGCGAGGCCGCTGGGGAAGCGGACGGAGCGTCGGCAGGAGCGCCGGTGAGGACATCGCCGGAGGGGCGGCTGGCGGCGGGAGAGGAACCGGAGGCCCCGGCGCGGCGCGGGAGGCTGGCCGCGTCGTGGACGGTGGACACGCCCTCGGGCCGTTCCTCCTCCGCGAGCGCGGGCAGGGCGACGACGCTGACCGGCACGATGCCGTCGGCCAGGGGGCGCATGATGCCGTCGCCCGTGTCAGGGGTGAGCAGGACGAGGGTGTCGGAGGGCTGGACGATGGTCTCGGTCCAGGTGGAGGTGGGGCCGGAGGCGACGTCCCCGTGGGAGGTGCGCACGATCCCGCGGCCGCGCACGGCCACATGCCGGTTGCCGTCGGGCTCGAGGAGGACGAAGGCGAAGTCGGGCCGGTCACCCGTGCGCGCGACGACGCTGGAGATGACGTCCCACAGGACGGCCGCCGTCGTCAGCCCGTCCCCGTGGAGGTCGTCCCAGAGCCGCTCGACGATCGGCATGGGGATGACCGGGGGAAGGATGAGGGCAGTGCGCGGCGTGATGATGCCGTGCCAGTCGCCAGCGCCCCAGCGGGCGTCGCCGATCGTGCCTGCAGCCTCGCGCACAGGACCTCCTCTTGGGCCAGCCGGCCTGACCCTCAGGCTCGGCACCAGATCGTTGCGTCCCGACCATCGTAAGGGCAAGTCGGGCGAGGAGCCGAGTCAGGACTCCAACGATTCGGCAGCAGCTATCCACTCCTCCTCCAGCGAGACATGCTCGGCCTCGGCCTGGGCGAGCTCGCGCCCCAGCTCGGCAAGCTCGCCGAGGCGCGCCGGGTCGGCTGAGACCGCCTCGAGGCGGGCGTGGAGATCCTCGATGTGGGAGGCGGCCCGCTCCATCTTCCGCTCGATCCGCCCGAGGGCCTTGGTGGCCTCACGGCGCTGGGCGCCGGTGAGGGAGGGCTGGCCGGGCTGTGCCGACGCGCCGGGCTGCCCGTCGTCGTCGGGGCCCTGGGAGCCGGAGCGGTCGCGGGCGCCGACGACGACGCCCCGCCCACCGCCGTCGGCCGCCTCACGGCGCAGCTCAAGGTACTCCTCGACGCCGCCGGGCAGGTCGCGCACCTGCCCGTCCCCGAGGACGGCGACCTGGTGGTCGGTGACGCGCTCGAGGAGGTAGCGGTCGTGGGAGACGACGACGAGCGTGCCGGGGAAGGAGTCGAGGATGTCCTCGACGGCGGCGAGGGTGTCGGTATCGAGGTCGTTCGTGGGCTCGTCGAGGAGGAGGACGTTGGGCTCGGTCATGAGCAGGCGCAGCAGTTGGAGGCGGCGCCGCTCCCCGCCGGAGATCTCGCCCACGCGGGTCCAGGCGCGCTGGCGGGTGAAGCCGAGGCGCTCGACGAGCTGGGAGGCGGTGAGCTCCTTGCCGCCGACTATGACCCGCTCCCCCACCTGGGCAACGGCCTCGACGACGCGCAGGTCGGCCAGGGCGTCGAGCTCGTGGGTGGACTGGGACAGGGTGGCCACGGCCACGGTCTTGCCGCGCGCGACCCGCCCGGAGGTCGGCTCGAGGACGCCCTCGAGGAGGCGCAGGAGGGTGGTCTTGCCGGCGCCGTTGACGCCGACGATGCCGACGCGCTCGCCAGGGGCGAGGCGCCAGGTGACGTGGCGCAGGACCTCCTTGGTGGCGGGGCCGGCGGTGCTCGCGGAGCCGCCCGCGGCCGGGGCGCCCGCCGGGTCGGCCACCCCTCCGCCCGCCGGGTAGCTGAGGCTCACGTCCTCCAAGTCGATGACCTTCTTGCCCAGGCGGGCGGTGGCCATGGCGGCGAGCTGGACGGTGTCGCGCGGCGGTGGGACGTCGACGATGAGGGCCTCGGCGGCCTCGATGCGGAAGCGGGGCTTGGAGGTGCGGGCGGGGGCGCCCCGGCGCAGCCAGGCGAGCTCCTTGCGCAGGAGGTTGTCGCGCTTGGCGGCGGCGACGGCGGCCTGCCGGGCGCGCTCGGCGCGGGCCAGGACGTATGCCGCGTAGCCGCCGTCGTAGGTCTCGATGCGCCCGGGGATCTGGGGGCGGTCGCCGCCGGGGTCGATGCCGGGGACGACCTCCCAGACGTTGGTGCAGATGGCGTCGAGGAACCAGCGGTCGTGGGTGACGACGACGAGCGCCCCCGCCCCGGCGCGCCGCCCGGAGAAGCGGGCGTTCAGGTGCCGGGCGAGCCAGTCGACACCCTCGACGTCGAGGTGGTTGGTGGGCTCGTCGAGGAGGACGATCTGGGCGTCTGCGGTGAGGACCGCGGCCAGGGCGACGCGCCGCCGCTGCCCGCCGGACAGGGTGGTGACGTCCGCGGCGGGGTCGACGTCGGCGAGCAGGCCGGCGTGGATGTCGCGCACGGCGGGGTCGGAGGCCCACTCGTGCTCGGGGGCGTCTCCGTGGATGGCGCGGGTGACGGTGGTGCCGGGGGCGAAGTCGTCGGACTGGGTGAGCAGGGCGAGCCGCACGTCCCCGGCGCGGGTGATGCGGCCGCCGTCGGGCTCGCGGGCCCCCGCCAGGGCGGCGAGGAGGGTGGACTTCCCAGCGCCGTTGGGGCCGAGGACGCCCACGCGGGTGCCGTCCTCGATGCCGAGGCGGACGTCGTCGAGGAGGGTGCGGGACCCGACGATGATGCGCAGGTCCTCGATGCCCAGCAGGTGCGCCATCAGCCCACCACCCGGGCGCCGGCCACGGGGGCGTCGGCGCGCAGGACGCCGGCGCAGGCGCCGGAGGCGGTCAGGGCGCGGGCGACGCGCTGGGCGGTGGCCGAGTCGGGGGCCAGCGCGGCAATGGTGGGCCCGGAGCCGGAGACGATGGCGCGCAGGGCCCCGGCGCTCTCGGCGGTGTCGATGATGTCGGCGAGCTCGGGGCGCAGGTCGAGGGCGGCCTCCTGGAGGTCGTTGGCCAGGCAGGCGGCCAGGGCCTCGGCGTCGCCGGCGCGCAGGGCGGCGGTGAGGGCCTCCGGGCACTCGGCGGGGGCGGCCTGGCCCGCGGCGCTTGGCGCGGCGGCGGCCTGCCCTGCCTGCCCTGCCTGCCCCGCCCTGGCTGCGGCGAGCTCGTCGAAGCGGGCGAAGACGGCGGGCGTGGACAGGCCCTCACGGGCCAGTGCGAAGACCCACTGGTAGGAGCCGCGCCCCATGAGGGGGGTGAGGCGGTCGCCGACGCCGTGGCCGAGCGCCGTGGCGCCCATGAGCGGGAAGGGGACGTCGGCGCCGAGCTGGGCCGCCAGCTCGAGCAGGTCGCCCAGGCCCAGGCCCGTGCCCCACAGGTGGTTGCAGGCCAGCAGCGTCGCGGCGGCGTCGGCGCTGCCCCCGGCCATGCCCCCGGCCACGGGGACGCGCTTGCGCAGGAGGAGGTCGACGCCCTCCGTGACTCCCTCGGTCTCGGCGAGGAGGCGGGCAGCGCGCACGGCGAGGTTGCGCTCGTCGGTGGGGACGGCGTCGTCGGGCTCGGCGAGGGTGAGCGTGATCTGGCCCCGGGCGTCGAGGGCCTGGCGGCGCGCGGTGACGGTCTCGATGAGGCGCACGGCCTGGAAAACAGTGGTCAGGGGGTGGTAGCCATCGGAGCGGGGGGCTCCGACGGACAGGAAGAGGTTGACCTTGCCGGGGGCCTCGACGCGCACCGAGGTGGCCGAGCCCGCACGGGGGCCGGTGGCATCCGGGTCGGGGACGGCGCGCAGGTGGCTCATCGGGTCTCCTCGGTGGCGTGCGGGGCGGGGCTGGCAGGGCTTTCAGAGCTGGCAGTGCTGCCGGGGGCGGCGCTGGTGGCAGGCCCGGCATCGGGGGCGAGCGCCTCTGCGAGGGCGGCGAAGGCGGCGATGTCGAGCCGCTCGCCGCGCAGCGCGGGGTCGATGCCGGCGCGGCGGCAGGCGGCCTCGGCGGCGGCGGGGCTGCCGGCGAGGGGCGCGAGGGCCTGGCGCAGCGTCTTGCGGCGCTGGGCGAAGGCGGCGTCGACGACGGCGAAGACCTCCTCCCGGCCGGCGGCGGTGGCGGGCGGCTCGCGCCGGGTGAGCTCGACGAGCGCGGAGTCAACGCCGGGGACGGGCCAGAAGACGGTGCGCCCGATGGTGATCGTGCGGCGGGCGGCGGCGTACCAGGCGGCTTTGGCCGAGGGGACGCCGTAGGTGCGGGTGCCGGGGGCGGCGGCGAGGCGGTCGGCGACCTCGGCCTGGACCATGACGGTGGCCGAGCGGATCGTCGGCAGCGCGGCGAGCACGGTGAGCAGCACCGGCACGGCGACGTTGTAGGGGAGGTTGGCGACGAGGCGGGTGGGGGCGGGGTCGGGCGCGGCGGCGCCGTCGGGCGCGGGGTGGCCCGGCGAGGCGAGGCCCAGCGATGCGGGGCCGGTGATGGTCAGGGCGTCGGCGTTGATGACGCTCAGGCGCTCGGCGGCGCCCGGCATCCGGTCGGCGATGGTCACCGGCAGGGCGCGGGCGAGCGGGGGGTCGATCTCGACGGCGATGACGCGCGCCCCGGCCTCCAGGAGCGCGAGCGTGAGAGAGCCAAGGCCGGGCCCGATCTCGAGGACGGTCTCGCCCGGCTCGACGCCGGCGGAGCGGACGATGCGCCGCACGGTCCCGGCGTCGTGGACGAAGTTCTGCCCGAGGGTCTTGGTGGGGCGGATGCCGAGGGCAGTGGCCAGCCCCCGGATCTCGGCGGGGCCGAGCAGGCCGCCAGCCTGGGGTGTCGTTTCGGGCATGTGCCCCAGCCTACCGGCGCCCCGCCACCCCTCTCGCCGAGACCGGGCGAACAGCACGGCGAAACCGGGCGAACAGCACGGCGAGATTGGTCCGAAGCGCCCTGGGCAGCGCCGCCGCGTCCCTGAGAGCGCGCAGCACGAGCGCCGCGCGCCTCAGTGCCCGCAGCCCCACTGGCCCCAGCCGGAGCGCTGCTGCAGAATCTTGGCGCGCATGGTCTGCTCCTCGGGGCTGGCGTCGATGGGGTTGCCGGTGCCGCCCACGGAGGCCCAGGTGTCCAGCGAGAACTGGTAGAGGCCGTAGTAGCCGGCGGGGTTGACGGCGCGTGGGTTGCCGCCGGACTCGCACTGGGCGAGGCGCTGGAAGTCGTCGTCGAGGCTGCCGTCGTCGGCGGGCGCGGCGGCGCTGGACGATGAGCCCGCGCTGCTGGCCGTCGTCGGCGCGGCGCTCGGGGTGGCCGCGGCGTCCTTGGTCCCCACGAGGACAACCTCATCCACCTTCGCGGTCACCACCACGGAGGAAACGGCCTCGCGGGAGATCTCGACGCCGTCGGCGCTGGTGACGCGGTAGGTGACGCGGGTAACGCCGTCGGCGCCAGCGGTCTTGACCTTCTTCTCGCCCTTGGCGAGTTGGTCGCTCTCCTCCTCGGTGGAGCCGTGCGCCTCGGTGACATCCTCAACCACAAGCGCCTCCTCGGTCGAGGACGAGGGGGTGCTGGCGGCCTCGTAGGCGCTGCCGAGCGAGGCGATGCCGGAGCCGTCCGTGGCGGCGGTGGCCTGGCCGGCCTTCTGCGATGAGGCATTCGTCGTGGTGACAGCGGCATAGGCGCCGCCGGGGACGAGCAGGCCGACGGCGACGGCGATGGCGCCGGCTCTCAGGGCGGAGGCTCGGCTGCCGGGGATTCGCGGAGTCATGGGATTCGCTCCTCGGGGTGGGACGTGGTGGTCACGCTACCCGAGGAGGCGCGCCCCGCGCTATTGAGCCGGTCACGCCCGAGCGGCGTCGCCGCGGGGAGAGGGGAGCCGCGGAACCACAAGCCGGCTCGCGACAGGCCGATGGCGCCACCTGTGGATACCCGCCCGGTTTCGCCGTGCTGATCGCCCGGTCTCGGCGGGGAGGGGCGGGAAGGGAGGGGCGGGATCAGTACCAGCCGGTGCTCTCGGAGTGGGACCACGCGGAGCAGGGGCTGCCGTAGCGGCCCTGGATGTAGCCCAGGCCCCACTTGATCTGGGTGGCCGGGTTGGTGGCCCAGTCGGTACCCTCCGAGGCCATCTTGGAGCCGGGCAGGGCCTGCGGGATGCCGTAGGCGCCCGAGGAGGCGTTCTGGGCCTGGTAGTTCCAGCCGGACTCGCGGTTCCACAGGCTCACGAGGCAGGAGAACTCGCTGTCGCCCCAGCCGTAGGCGCCCATCATGGAGCGGGCGGTGGCCTGCGCGCTGGCCGCGTCGGTCCCGGAGACCGCCTGGGGCGCCGACGCCGCTGCGGCGCTCCCGCTATCGCCGCTCCCGGCGCTGTCCTTCGAGGCGGCCTGGGCGGCCTCCTCCTTGGTGCCCACGAGGACGACCTCGTCGACCTTCGCGGTCACGGCGACGGTGGAGACGACCTCGCGGGAGAGCTCGTTGCCGTCGGCGTCGGTGGTGACGCGCGAGATGGTGCGCGTGACGCCGTCGACGCCAGCGGTCTTGACCTTCTTCTCGCCCTTGGGGAGCTGGTCGGTCTCCTCCTCGGTGGAGCCGTGCGCCTCGGTGACGTCCTCGACGACGACGTTCTCCGCGTTGGCAGTGGCGGTCTCGGCCTCGGGGACGTCGTTGCCGATCGCGGGGGTCGAGTCGGGCTCGGCGGTGGGGGCCTCGGCGGCCTGCGCGAGATCACCGCCGGTGAGGGACGGCAGCGGCAGCGCCTCATCGCCGGTGGCCTCGACGGCGGCGTAGGCGCCACCGGAGACGCTCGCGGCGACGGCGGCGGCGAGCGCGCCGGAGCGGACGAGGATGTGCTTGCGGGGGGCGGGAGTCACGCGACTCCTCCTTCCATGGGCTTGACTGCCCTCACGCTAACCGACGCGCGCTGGCCGTTTCTATTGAGGCCAGTCACATGCAGGGCGCCACGACGGCGGAGCGCCAGGTCAGAGGCCCTTCAGCCACGAGCGGTCGCGGCGATCCACACTCAATCGCAACATCGCGGGCCAGACGCTGGCCAGGCACGGGGCCCCCACGGGCAACGCGCGAGCTACCCGCGGGCCACGCGCGCAGCGCGCCACCGCGCAGCGCGACGCGGCGCCGACCCGCAGGGTCCGGCGCCGCGCAATTTCCAGGCAACTGCCTGGCAGTTGGCAGTCGGCTCAGTACCAGTTGGTGGCCTCGGAGTGGGCCCAGGCGGCGCAGGGGTTGCCGTAGCGCTCCTTGATGTAGCCCAGGCCCCACTTGATCTGGGTGGTGGGGTTGGTCTGCCAGTCGGCGCCCGTGGAGGCCATCTTGTCCCCGGGCAGGGCCTGCGCGATGCCGTAGGCGCCCGAGGAGGGGTTGACCGCACTGAAGTCCCACTGGGACTCGCGGGTCCACAGGCTGTCCAGGCAGCTGTACTGGTCCTCGCCCCAGCCGTAGGAGGACAGCATGGCCTTGCCGATCGCCTGGGCGGAGGCCTTCGTCTTGCCGTCGCCGGCCTGGGCGATGGCGACGTCCTGGGGCGTGCCCTTGCCGACGACGACGACCTCGTCGACGCGCTTGGTGACGACGACGCTGGAGACGACCTCGCGGGAGACCTCAGCGCCGTCGACGCTGACAACCCGGTAGGTGACGCGGGTGACGCCGTCGACGCCAGCGGTCTCGACCTTCTTCTCACCGGCGGCGAGGCTGGTGCTCTCCTTCTCCGAGGAGGTGTGCGGGTCGGCGACGTCCTCGGTGAGGGTGGAGATGGTCTCGGCGCCGGTCGCGGTGACGGTGCCGCTCGCCTCGCTGGTGGACGCGCTGGCTGAGGAGTCCTGGGAGGAGGCCTCGTCGCTGACGGTGGAGCCGAGGGCGGCCATCGCGGGCGAGCCGGAGTCATCTCCCGCGCCCTCATGGGCGTTGACGGCGGCCCAGGCACTTCCGGAGACGGCGATGGACAGCGCGGTGGCGACGCCACCGGCCCTCATCATGACGGGCGCCACCGAGGTGCGCGCAGGGCCCTCGGCGCGACGGCGGCCGTGGCCCGCGCTGCGATCCGCGGTCAGGGAACGGGCGGCGAGCGCCCCGAGCTCGGTGAAAGTGGTGCTCAGGGAACTGCTGTCGGAGTGACGACCCACGGTATTGACTTCCTATCACTCGGGAGTGAGCCTCACGCTAGCCGACACCCCGTCTCATAGGCAATGCCGCGCATCACATCGCCCTCACCGCGACCTGATCGTTCAATCACGGGCCTCGTATTTTACACGCATGCGCCTTGACACGCCCTGGCCTGGGGTTCGCCTCAGCGCGGGGCGTCGGCGGCGGGCCAGTCCCCGTAGACCTCCGTGGTCGTGGCCTCGAGGCGCTCGCACATGGCGCGCTCGTCCAGGCCCCGCTGCTCGGCGAGGAAGCGGACGGTGTCCCCCATGAGGTAGCTCGCGTTGGGGCGCCCGCGCCAGGCCTTGGGCGGCAGGTAGGGGGCGTCGGTCTCCACGAGCAGGAGCTCTTCGGGAATGGTGGCGACGGCGTCGCGCAGCGCCCCGTTGGAGGGGTAGGTGAGGGGGCCCGCGATGGAGGCGTACCAGTGGTGCTCGGCGCAGGCCTGGGCGAGGGCCTGCCCGCCGCTGAAGCAGTGGAGCACCGTGCGCTCGGGGGCGCCGTCGGCCAGGAGGACCTCGGCGCAGGCCTCGTGGGCCTCGCGGTCATGGATCTGCAGTGGCAGGCCGAGCTCCTTGGCCAGGGCGATATGGGCGCGGAAGGCCTCGCGCTGGACGGCGGCCCCGCGCTCACCGGTGCGGAAGAGGTCCATGCCGGTCTCCCCCACGGCGACGACGGCGTCTCCCGCCCCTCGGATAAGCGCCTCGAGGCGGCTCATGGCCTCGTCGAGGGGCTCGTCATGGTGCTCCTCGGCGCGCGGCTCCAGGCCATCGGGGCCCATCTCTCGCACCCCGGCGTGGAGGACGGCCTCGTTGGGGTGGATGGCCAGCGCCACGCGCACCCCGGGCAGCTCGCGGGCCAGGGCCAGCGATCCCTCCCATGTGGGGGCCTCGCAGGCCGACGTGATGATGCGGCGGATCCCGCGCGCCGCGGCCCGCTCCACGAGCTCGGCCGCGCTCAGGGGCGCGTCGGCCCCGGGCCCGCTCGGCGGCAGCCCCGGAACGGGCAGGTGCGTGTGGTTGTCGGTGACGGGCGCGGCCAGGGGCGCGACGGCGTCGGCGGGCGGCCAGGACCGCTCTCCGGGGGCGCGGCGCTTGCGGCTCATGCCCCGGTGACGTCGTCGGGGGCGGCGTCGGCGTAGCGGGCCAGTTCCTCCTCGACGATCGACTCATCGAGCTTGGTGAACACGGGGGCGGGCTTGGCGATGGGGGTGCCGACGACGACCTCGCGCCTCCCCCAGGCCGGCGCGCCGGTGTAGTCGCCGGTGATGATGGGGTAGCTGTCGCGCCCGTCGAAGGCGTCGGGAAGGACCTCGGGGTCGAGCTCGCCGACCTCCTCGATGCGCGGCATGGGGGCGATCCGCCCGGCCCCGCCGAGGACGCGGTCGATGTCGTTGGCGGCGTGGGGCAGGAAGGGCGAGAGCATGAGGTTGAGGTCGGCCACGGCCTGGGCGAGGGTGTGCAGGATGGTGGCGAGCCGCGCCTGGGTGGCCTCGTCCTCGCCCTTGAGCTTGAAGGGCTGGGTGTCGGCGATGTACTTGTTCGCCTCCCCCACGAGGCGCATGGCCTCGGCCAGGGCGGCCTTCTGCCGGTGGGCGCTGAGGAGGGCGCCGACGGCGTCGAATCCGGCCTCGATGGCGTCCAGGAGGGCGGTGTCCTCCGCGGCGCGCTCGGCGGGGGCGGGGATGGCGCCGAAGCGCTTGTGGATCATGGTGGCGGTGCGGTTGACGAGGTTGCCCCAGCCGGCGACGAGCTCGGAGTTGGTGCGGCGCACGAACTCGGCCCAGGTGAAGTCGGCGTCGGCGGTCTCGGGGCCGGCGGCGCAGATGAAGTAGCGCAGGGCGTCGGCCTGGTAGCGCTCCAGGAAGTCGCGCACGTAGATGACGATGCCGTGGGAGGAGGAGAACTTCTTGCCCTCCATGGTGAGGAACTCGCTGGAGACGACCTCGGTGGGCAGGTTGAGCGTTCCCAGCCCCCCGGGGCCGACGCCGGGCTCGCCGGCGCGACTGCCCTGGCCGTTGTAGCCGAGCAGCTCGGCGGGCCAGATCTGGGAGTGGAAGACGATGTTGTCCTTGCCCATGAAGTAGTAGGACAGGGCCTCGGGGTCGTTCCACCACTTGCGCCACGCCTCGGGGTCGCCGGTGCGGCGCGCCCACTCGATGGAGGCACTCAGGTAGCCGATGACGGCGTCGAACCACACGTACAGGCGCTTGGTGGGCTGGTCCTCCCAGCCGGGCACGGGGATGCCCCAGTCGATGTCGCGCGTCATGGCGCGGGGGCGGATCTCGGCGAGGATGTTCTTGGAGAAGCGGATGACGTTGGGACGCCAGGTGCCCGAGGCCTCGCGCTCGTCGAGCCAGGCGCCCAGGGCCTCGGCCAGGGCGGGCAGGTCGAGGAAGTAGTGGGTGGAGTCGATGAACTCGGGGGTCTCGCCGTTGATCCGCGAGTGCGGGTTGATGAGGTCGGTGGGGTCGAGCTGGTTGCCGCAGGTGTCGCACTGGTCGCCGCGGGCGCCGTCGGTGCCGCAGATCGGGCAGGTGCCCTCGATGTAGCGGTCGGGCAGGGTGCGGCCGGTCGACGGCGAGATGGCGGAGCGGGTGACCTGCTCGACCATGTAGCCGTTGTCCCGCACGGTGCGGAACATCTCCTGGACCACCCGGTAGTGGTTGCCGGCCGTCGTGCGGGTGAAGAGGTCGTAGGACAGGCCGAGAGCCACGAGGTCCTCGACGATGAGCCGGTTGTTGCGGTCGGCGAGCTCGCGGGCGCTGACGCCCTCGGCATCGGCGGCCACGAGGATGGGGGTGCCGTGCTCGTCGGTGCCCGAGACCATGAGGACGTCATGCCCGGCCATGCGCATGTAGCGGGAGAAGACGTCGGAGGGGACACCGAAACCGGCGACGTGGCCGATGTGGCGGGGGCCGTTGGCGTAGGGCCAGGCGACGGCGGACAGGATGTGGCTCATGGGCCCAAGCCTATCCGCTCGCGGGCGGGGCGCCGTATGGTGGGCGCAGGGCCCAGCGCGCCCGGCCCATGCTGTTCCCGCTGGCGATGGCATCCAATCATCCGGTGGGGACCCGCAGGGCGATCTTGCGACGGATGAGAGGCAGCCATGTCCCAGTCCCCCTCGAGCGGCCCCTCTGGGACCTCCGATCCCTTCTCCGCGCCCTCGAGCCCGGCGGAACAGCCCTTGGAGGCCGGGGTGGGAGCGCCTTATGGCGCGTACCAGGCCGGTTACCAGGCCGGCTACCCGGGCGCGGCGCCCAGGTACGGGATGCCGGGGCTCCCCCCGGTGGTCAAGAGCATGAAAGCGCCCTGGATCCTCCTGGCCTCCGGAGTGACCATGATGGTCCTGGCCATCGTCGGCATCGCCCTCACCATCGGCGCCTTCCTCAACGCGACATCCCTGCAGCCCCTGGACTCCAATGGGACCACCACCGTCACTCTGGAGGGCGGCAAGGAGTACGGGCTGTTCGGCGACGGCTACGCGAATTGCGACTACACCGGCCCCGGCACGATCGAGGAGGGCTCGGTCACGGGCGATGTGACCGTCAATGACAAGTCCGAACTGCTCACCCTGACCCCCAGCGCCTCAGGCGAGTACACCTTCGACTGCCACAGCAGCGCGAGAGCCCTCGCCCTGGGCGATGCGGCGTCGGTCTCCGGCATCGTCACGGGGGCGGGCGCGTTCCTCGGCTCCCTGTTCCTCGGCGGCGCGGGAACGATCGTGCTCATCATCGGGATCGTCTGGGTGGTCAAGCGCAGGTCGTCGAACCGGAAGGCCCAGGCCTTCCTCGACTCGCAGGCGCCGGGCGGTATGACCGCCTGAGAGGCGCCCGGGCGGGCTCTCCCCTCAGCCTTGGGCAAGGCATCGCGCCGTCACCCGCCTCGGGCGATGACTCCATCGACTGCAGGTGGACCGGCATGAGGGAGCGACTCGATGGCGTGGCTATCGCCGGAGGTCCAGGGCTCGCCGGTAGACCTCGTTGGGCCGCAGCCCGCTCTCGCGCGCCGCCTGGGCCGCGGCCTCCTTGAGGCGCATGCCTCCGTCGGCCAGGGCGAGCGCCGCCGCGGCGGCCTCATCCGGGTCGGCGGCGCGCCGTGGGGCCCCGGCGACGACGAGCACGATTTCCCCGAGCACGTCACCGGCCGTGGAGGCGGCGAGCTCGGCGAGCGTGCCCCGGCGCACCTCCTCATGGGTCTTGGTGAGTTCCCTGCACAGTGCGGCGGGGCGCTCGGGGCCGAGAGCCTCGACCATCGCCTGGAGGGTCGCGTGGACGCGGCGGGGAGACTCGAAGAGGACCATGGTGCGCCGTTCGTCGGCGAGCTCGGCCAGGGCCCGGCCCCGCTCCCCCGGCTTGCGGGGCAGGAATCCCTCGAAGCAGAAGCGGTCGGAGGCCAGGCCTGAGACGGCCAGTGCGGTGAGAACCGCCGAGGGCCCGGGGGCCGCGCTCACGGGCACGCCCGCCTCGGCGGCGGCCACGACGAGCCGATAGCCGGGGTCGGAGACGGACGGCATCCCGGCGTCGGAGACCATGACGACGCTCTGGCCGGACTGGGCGGCCTCGATGAGCTCGCTGGTGCGCTGGGCCTCGTTGTGCTCGTGGTAGGCGAGCGTCCTGCCGCCGATGCGCAGGCCGAGCCGCTGGGCGAGGGCCCGCGCGCGCCGGGTGTCCTCCGCCGCGACGATGTCCGCTCTCTCCAGCGCGAGGCGCAGCCGTGCGGAGGCATCGCCGACATTCCCGATGGGCGTGGCGGCAAGGAGGATCTCACCGGGCCGAGGGCCGGCAGAGCCCGGAAGAGCGGGATCGGGCGCGCTGTCCTCTCCGGGGCCATCGCCCATGCCATGCGCGTCGGGCTCGTGCTCGGTCTCGTGGGCGCCCGGGGGCGCGGTGACGTCGCTCATGGGCCCAGTATGGCGCTCCCCCTTAGACTCGCCCGGTGACTGATAACAGGCATGACAATCCCGACGCCCCTGAGGTCGCAGTCCCGTCGTCGCCGAGAGGCGCTGACGCGACGGCTCCCTCGATGAGCGCTCCTAGCGGGAGGGACGCCTCGCCCCAGGAGGAACTGGCGCACTGGATGGCCGGCGACCGGGCTGTCCCCATGCCTGCCGAGCAGCCGACCCCCGCAGCGGCCCCAGAGGCAGCGGCCCCGCTCATGGAGGACCGCTCCCAGGACGGTCTGCGGGCCCGTCTCAGGCTGCGCCCCACCGCATGGGCGCTCGCCGCGTCCCTGAGGATCAACGGCTGGATCGTCACCGTGATCGTCACCGTGCTGGCGGCGATCACCCGCTTCGTCGGGTTGTCCCACCCGCGGGGCCTCATGTTCGACGAGATCTACTACGTCAAGGAGGGCTACGCCCTCTGGCACGTGGGCTACGAGGCCGAGTGGAAAGAGGGCGCCGATTCGCTCTTCGCCACGGGCGACGTCGCCCATGCGCTGACGACGAAGCCCTCCTACGTCGTCCACCCCGAGCTGGGGAAGTGGCTCATCGGCACCGGCATGGAGATCTTCGGCGTCAATTCCTTCGGCTGGCGGTTCATGCCGGCGCTGGCCGGTGTTCTCACGGTCCTCCTGGTCACGCGGATCATGATGCGCCTCGTGCACTCACCGCTCCTGGCCGGCCTGGCGGGCTTCTTCCTGGCCATCGACGGCATTGGGATCACCGAGTCCCGGATCGCCCTCCTCGACAACTTCATCGGCCTGTTCGCGAGTTGCGCCCTGTACTGCCTCGTCCGGGACCGGCAGTGGATGCGCGAGCGCCTGGCCAGGGGCCTCGCCGATCGGCCCGCGGGCAGCGCCGCTCCCCTGCTGCTGTGGCGGCCGTGGCTCCTGGCGACGGCGATCAGCCTGGGCCTGACCTGCTCGATCAAGTGGTCCGGCCTCTACCTGCTGGCGGCGGTCGGGGTCATGGTCGTGGTGTGGGATGTCTGCGCGCTGCGCGCGGTGGGGGCGCGCTCGTGGCACACCGCTGGATTCCTCGGCAGGGGACTGCAGGACTTCCTCTACCTGGTGCCGACCGCGCTCGTCGTGTACGTGGCCGGCTGGTTCTCCTGGTTCGCCCATTCGAAGGCCTTCAACCACGAGTGGGCCGCGCAGCGGCGCGCGACCGGCCAGACGCTTCCCCGGTCCTGGATGCCGGATTCCCTCAACAGCCTCCTCGACTACCACATCCAGATGTACCGCTTCCACGTGGGGCTGGACAGCACGCACCCGTACATGTCGAAGCCGATCTCCTGGCTGGCGCAGACCCGCCCGACCCTCTTCTACTACCCCGCCAAGGAGGACCTTGGCTCCTCCTGCGGCTCGAGCCACTGCGTGGAGGCGATCTCCGCGATCGGGAACATCCCGGTGTGGTGGTTCGGCATCGGCGCCCTCGCCGTCGTCATCACGGTGGCGGTGGCGCGCCGCGACTGGAGGATGTGGGTGCCGCTCATCGGCTACGTGGGCCTCTACCTGCCGTGGTTCCAGTACCCGGATCGAACGATCTTCTCCTTCTACACCGTGGCCTTCGTGCCCTGCGTCGTCATGGTGCTCGCTCTCGCGCTCGGCTCGCTGTCAGGGATGATCCCGCCCCTGCCGGGGTCCGCGGCGGCGAGGGACGAGGAGCGCGCCGTCATCGCTGGGGCGACGGGTCCCGGCCTGCCGGCGCCCCGGGGCGTCGTGGCCCGCTTCCTGGGCTTCGGCAGATGGCGGGGCCTCGTCAGCCCGCGCTTCCTCACACGGGAATGGATCGGCGTCGCCGGGTGGCGGTTGAGGTATGAGGGGCTGGTGGCGACGGGCGTCGTCGTCGCCCTCGCGGTGATTTTCGGGCTGCTGTGGTGGCCGCTGTGGACCGGCCAGCGGATCAGTTACGACTTCTGGTACTGGCACATGTGGTTCCAGAGCTGGATCTGAGCCGGCGAGCCGCGCGGGGACGCGCAGGACTGTTCCGAGGGGAAGTCTTGCCGGCGCGGCCGCCACGTGCGGCGTCGCCGTCAGCACGTGTGGCCCGACGGCGCTGCGAGGCCCTCGGCGCTGGGTACCTCCCAGGCTCCGAACCAGCGGATCGCCTGGGCGCGCATGTCGTCGCGCAGAACGGTGAAGCCCGGGACGGGGGTTCCCGTCGCGTCGGCGACGGCGGTCAGGAAGTCCCGCAGCCGCCATACCTCGGCTGGGTGGACGCGCGGGTCGACGGCGAGGATCGCGTCGAACTGAACGGGATCGAGGCCCAGGCGCGCAGCGAGGATGGCTCGGTCGATGGTGAGGGATTCAGCGAGTGCGGTGAGCTCCAGGGAGGTCTGCTCCCGCTGCGCGGCGTCGATCGGCATGCGCGGAGCATAGCGAGCCAGCCGCTGGAATCGTCGGCGGCCACGGCAAAAGTGGGCGCGCGGCGGGTTTGTGGACGCGCGTGAGGGTTGCGGACGCGCGGCGGGGTTGTGGACGTGCGTTGGGTTTGTGGACGTGCGTTGGGGTTGTGGACGTGCGTTGGGGTTGTGGACGTGCCCCCGGGGCGCGTCGGCAACCCTGAGGCACGTTCGCAACCCCCGGGCACGTCCACAACGGCGCGAATCCCGCGCAGGGGTGTCGCGCGCGGCGCCGGCGGGCCTCGTCCCACGGGCAGCGCAAGTGGGATCGACAGGCTCGGGTTGGGCTCGTAGCTCCTGACTCCGCCGCGGCGATTCCGGCACCATCGCCACGAAAACCCGCCGCCCGGGCAACACGATATGTCCGGGGTCCCCACCAGGAGATCAGTGACTCGGGAAGCGGGTTTACCGCGCTATTGCAACGGAAACCCTGTGTCCGACCAGCACAGAATGCCTGGGGATGAACCGGGGGCGAACTGACTCGAACCCCGAGGAAACCCAGCGATACCAACGAAAACCAGGCCTCAACAAACCAACACAAAGCGTCCAATAGGCCCGCGCGTGGGGTGTGGGGAGGCCCCACGCAACCGGTGTGTCCCCTTGTGGTGTGGGGGTGGT
>ERZ772918.156-NODE-156-length-54742-cov-5.48924_pt1 | contig 54742 bp, 43 predicted proteins | sample MGYA00512118_ERZ772918 | MGnify/ENA primary metagenome ERZ772918 (study PRJEB29015, sample SAMEA2737939) | human oral metagenome | biome: human oral; feature: human-associated habitat; material: dental | place: China | collected 2135 ... | reverse complement strand
GTCCAGAACACTTGTTCTGGACTATTTTTTATCTTGAGAAATAAGCGATACTTTTTAAACGTTATTAAGAATCAATTTACATAAGATTAGTTGATAGTAGCATAATATTTTCAATAAATAATAAAGTATGCTCTTGAATTTTTTAGTATTCTAGCCTATAAAGCATAGGCTATTGATGGGGCTTTGTCATCTGAAATGAAATAATAGATTGTTAAGGGATAATAATTGATTTGAGAAGCGTTTGTCCTACTAAGTGATGAATGTGAATTCTGTGAATGGAGATGGCTCGAGTAAGTTTTAGAAGAAACTATTTAAGTAGGAGGCTAGAAAAATATGGGCGTTCAGTACTGTGAATGTATAAAAAGTTCAATTAAATTCGGGGATCCTTTATGGATTTTTTCACACAAGGTTAATCGTGTAAAAAAGAGAAGACCAAATGGTCTTCTCAACGGGGGAACTGAATAATTAGAAAGAATCAATCAAAGAGGGTTATTAGTCTTTGAAATTCCTTTGGAAGATGAGGAGAGACAAGATTGAAGTAATGGCTGCCAAGAAGAGGAAGGCAGTTGCTTCTTGTTCTCCAGTTGCAGGGAGTTCTCTTTCCTTGTCTTCTTTGACCGTAGCTGTAACAGGAGCTTTTTCATCTTTTGCTGGTGAGTTGTCTGTTACGACTGGAGCAGATTTTTCAGTCTCTCTTGGGACAACATACTCAGGAAGAGTCACAACTGGTGGTGCTTCTGTACCAACTGAGCTTTGTTTGCTACCTACCTCAATCACTCGATCTTGAGCTGGAGTTGCTTCTGTTTGGAGAACCTTGCGATTGTCACGGTCCACTTCAACATACTCAACTAAAAGACCGTCTTTTCCTTCTGATAGAACATGCTCTTTTCCTTTGTCTAATTGTGGGTTTTCGTGACGGATAGTCTTGAATGGTACTGCCTTATTGACAATTTCCAAACTTGGAAGTGTAAAGACAAGGTCCTTGACCCCTTCCTCAGGACTTGAAGAAGTAATTGGTTTTTCTGGTTGAGCAGGTTTTTCCGGATGCACTGGCTTTTCAGGATTAGCCGGTTTTTCAGGCTGAACTGGCTTTTCAGGTTGAGCAGGTTTCTCAGGCTGAGCTGGCTTTTCAGGTTGAGCAGGTTTTTCCGGTTGAGCCGGTTTTTCAGGCTGCGCTGGCGTTTCCGGTTGAACTGGTTTTTCAGGCTGAGCTGGCTTTTCAGGCTCAGCAGGTTTTTCCGGTTGAGTCGGATTTTCAGGCTGAGCTGGTTTTTCAGGCTCAGCAGGTTTCTCAGGCTGAGCAGGCTTTTCCGGTTGCGCAGGTTTTTCAGGTTGAGCTGCTTCGATTTTGTTGATTTGTTCGAGAGCAGTTTCTAGCGCTTTATTGACTGCTTCCTGAGTTTTCGCTTCTTGGATTGCAGCAATGGCTTGGTCAGCAATTGTTAGCAATTGCTTCTTAGCTTCCTTGTTGGATCCAAGCTCAGCGACTTTTTTCTCGATAGCTTTTGTCAAGCTGTCCATAGCCTTATCGTACTCAATTTCCGGTTGTTTTGGTTCAGCTGGTTGCTCAGGCTGCTTAGGTTTCTCCGGTTCTTCTGGCTGTTCCGGTTGCTCTGGGCTAGGTTCCTCTTGGCCTCTTTGATAGTTCTCATCCTTGGATAGGATATCTTGTAAGGCGCTGACCGTCAACATGACATCCTGAACATCTACTGCATCAGCACTGAGTTGATTTCTCAATTTTTCTAGATTTGCTTGGAAAGCTTGGCGTGCAGTAGCCGTATTTTTCAATCCTGCCGGATCAAAGTTTGACAGATCATCTTTCCATTTAGAGATAGACTGGATGATATCAGCCTTGCTGTATAGTTCACTACCTTCGCCACGCGTGATGAATTGGTCCACCTGAATGCCGATATTTCGAGACAAATCGTTTCGATCAGGATCGAGTTGAAGGGTGACTGCGTGCAAGTTTTCGTCCAGACCTTTTAGGCTAACCAGAGTTTGATTGCCTTGGCGTTGGGTAGCGTGACCGCTAAAGTATTTCTTGCCATCAATAGTCGAAGCATTTCCCATTCCCTCTTGGTAAGGAATTTCTTTGCCATCTAGAAAGACTTTGTAGATACCATGATTTGGATCGACATAGCCCTTGATATCAAGTCCAGTACCGTAGAAGTAGGCTGTGACAGTTGTCTTTTTCTTTTGCTCATCAGTTAAGCGACCAAAGGAAGCCCAAGACTCCGTCTTTTGGTACTTGTCTGCGGAATTGGTTTCATGGTGCCAGCCAGAACTGTAATCCAATTGACTAGCTTGGTCATCATAGCTTGTTTGATCCTTGATCAGTAATTCAGCTTTCATCACTTGGATGGTTGCATCGGTAGCAAAACCGAGCAAGGCACCATCAGAAACAGAAGTAAGCTTGGCTTTGAAGTCAAAGACAGAGTCTGCTTGTTCTGTAAAGTCAATCGTTGGGATGGTCACAGTCTTTTCTGTTTCTCCATCTTCAAAAGTCACATCTTGAGTTGTATCTTGGTAGACTTTACCGTGAACCCCAGTTCCAGGTTCTGTGATGAAGCGAACAGTAGCAGTTCCCTTGCTTCCACCAACACGTTTAATTTTAACAGTGACTGGTTTTCCTTTTTCAACTTCGTAGTTAGTAGACTCGAGTTCAAACATTCCCTTGCTATCATTGTTTAGGGTGTAGATCCCTTCTGTAGCAATTGGTTCTCCTGTTTTATTAACGAGAGTAATAGTGTGTTGGCCTGGTGCTAAATCACCTGTCTCAAAGACTTTTTGGCTGCGTTTACGGCTTGCGTTCTTAGTTTGCACATCCGCAACTTTTTGGCCATCAACGTAGACTGACATTTCTCCATGACCTGGGTCGACTGTAGAGACGACATAGGCCTTGGTTCCTGTGAAGGTATAGCTGACTTTGGCATCTTTTTGATTGGTCCACATAGAAGTGCCACGAACACCTTCAGATTCATTGTACCAAGTTGTACCGGCTGTATCCGCTATTGTATTTGAGTGGTATTCAAGTCCAAGAGGGTAGCCGTCTGTCTTTTCGATACTACTTGGCGTTTTGTAGACAGAGAAGTTGGTCAAGATTGGTGTAGCTTGTGCTCCTGTGATGGTCACACGTATTTTTTGAGCTTCTACAGGCTTACCTTGGATCAAGCGACGGTAACCAACCGTTGAACCTTCACCGTAAGTCACCCAGCGTCCGTTGATTTCAACTTCAATCTTGAAACCAGAGATACGTTGACCTTTGGCGATGTCTTCTTTGAGTTCGACAACGTCAAAGCGTCTCTTTTGCCCCAAATCAACTGTAAAGCTACCAGTTGTAGCATCATTTGAGAGCGCCCAGCTCGTATCATCTTTACCGTCAGTCAGGTGACTTTCTTTGTAGAGGTGGTTCTGACGAGTAGAACTTGCTGTTACAGTAGCACCTTTGGCAAAGTCAGTCGCATACATTTGGTCTAGGGTTGCTTTGAATTCCTTCAAGCGAGCCACATCCGCATCTGCGAATTTTCCTTCTTTATTTGGTGGGATATTGAGAAGGAGTGGCGTTCCACGACCAACAGACTTGAAGTAGATGTCCATCAGCTCTTTGAGTGATTTTGGCTGTTGGTTGTCATGATAGAACCAGCCCGAACGGATCGAAACGTCAGCTTCCCCTACAGAGTACATATCACCATCAGGGTCACCATGGTTGAGGTATTCGTTTTTCACATCGTCTGTGATGTTGGCATGTTTGACTTTATGCCAGACAGGGTCACCTGCGATACCTCGTTCATTTCCGATCCAGCGAACGCTTGTTGGTTGAGCAGAGAAGATAGCGATATCTCCTTCGGCTTCTTTGATGTATTTGAACCATTCATCAAAGGTATAGGTTACTTTTTGGGCACCGCTACCACGCGCACCGTCCATCCAAACCTCGATAAATTTCCCTTTGTTACCGTATTTCGGATTTCCAAGGATTTCTTTTAGTTGGTTGAGATAGTATTGGTTGTATTCTTTTTCGGTTGCGACATGGTATTTTGGATGATTGGCATCCCATGGTGACAAGTAAACACCCATATTCATGTCGTACTTGCTAGCAGACTTGGAAACTTCTTCGAGCAGGTCACCCTTTCCATCTTTCCATGGGCTAGCAGCTACGGTATGGTTGGTGTACTTAGATGGGTAAGCAACGAATCCGTCGTGGTGTTTAACAACCATAATGGTTCGTTTGAAGCCAGTTTCCTTCAGGGTGCGAATCCATTGGTCTGTATCCAAGTTGGTTGGATTGAAGTATCGGGGGTCTTCTTTCCCATTTCCCCATTCAGAATTGGTATAGGTGTTCATTCCATAGTGGATGAAGGCTGCCAATTCTTCCTTGTGGTAATCGAGTTGGGCCTTGCTTGGAAGAGGTCCATGATTGCCAATCTCAGTTTCTTTGTCTTCTGGATGAGAGACTGGTGGAGTCGGTGTCGTTGGATTGGATGTATCAGCGACTGGCTCGTATTCAAAGACGACCTCATTCACACCTTTATGCTGGATCCTTGCTTCCAGGCTAGTTTTGACTGGACGGTAGCCAGCAATGTCTTTTGCATGGAAGGTGTTGACAAAGGAAACGTCATACTCTTGACCTTCATTGTTATCAACTGTCGCTTCCACTAGTTCAGTAGCTGTTCCTTTTTGATGGTAGTAAACTTTGAAAGAGCCTTTGTTGACTTTATAGACCACCTTGATGACACGTGTACCGGCAGGCGCTTTGCTGACAACATTGTGCTCTTCAGCCCAAGTATCTTTTAGCTGTTTATTGACTGCTACGCCATCGATGGATACAATTTCGTATTTGTCTTTATTCTTCTGATAGAAGTCCGTCTTCTCGATTTCTTTTTTGAAATTGTAGTCAAATGGAGAATCAACAGCTGTCTGTTCGATGAAGGTATCATTATCTTTGACAGGATTTCCTTCTTCATCTTCGTGTTGGATAACCACACGGCCGTATTCAACTCCCTTGGTCAAGGTAGCAATCCCATCTTGGTTGAAGGAATATTCGTTGCTTCCGATAACAGCTGTTTCGTTCCGAAGCATACGCCCTTCATCAGTAAAGTAGTAACGATTTCCGTTGTCTCCCTGGTACCAGCCTTTCACACCATACTTGGCAATCATGTCCTTAACCCATTTCAGTTGTTCAGGTGAAAGGACGAGTCCGCCACCAAAGCGATCCTTTTCAGGAACACCATTGTCAACGGTTCCGTGTTGGTGAACCCCCAGAACTTTTCCTTGGCTGTCTACAATCCCGCCACCAGACAAACCAGATACAGAAGTGGTTTTGTAGGTAATACCGGTTGTTCCCTTATCATCATAGGACTCAACAGATCGGATGGTCCCATCTGCCTTGTAAAGCTGACCGGCTAGGATAGGTTGTTTCAACTCTTTTGAGCTCGAGTCTGTTGGGTAGCCAATCGTACTAATGGCTTCTCCTGGTTGATGCGTCTTGTGATCCGCTAAAGGTGCAAAGGTTGCTGCTTTGTTTGGACTAGCAATTGGAAGAGGAATAGGAGCTTCTACAAGAGCAAGGTCGTTTTTATAGCCTTTTCCAAACTCCTTCTTGTTCCAGAAATGGATGTCCTTTTCTCTAAATAGAACCGTAGTCCCAGAAGATGGCAGTGAGTTTTTCTTTTCGCTGTTTGAACCAACGTTATAGTAGAACTGGGCAGATTTTCCACCACGAATGTGACCTTCGCCAGTTGCTTTATTGGCCTCTAGGAAGTTATGAGCAACGGTAAGGATCAGGTTAGGTGCTACAAAGATACCTGAGCCTGAAACGAGGTAGCGTTGCTCCCCTGCGTTGTAAGTGCTGTAAACCATAGTAGCAGCAGTAGCAGGTTGTCCCTCGTAGTTGATGTGTTTGAGGTCTTGTCCACCGTTAATGATGGCACGGTTTCCGTTCTCAGTTTCTTTTGGAGTTTCTTCCTTGTCCTTTAGAATGCTCTTAGTTTCTACTTTTGGACTAGCTTTCTGGTCAACGATAGTAGTCGTATCGAGTTCTTTGACAGGTGTGTCGGGATAGGCACGGTCCTGAATGTCTTCAGGGAGCAAGTCAGCACTGTTGGTATCGGTAGCAGGTGTTTCTTGTTTTTCAGCTTCTACACGACCTTCTTCTTTGACTTGTTCAGCCTTGCTTTCTTCTATATCTGCGACTTGTTCAATTTGCTGATCTAAATTGGATCTTGTGGCAGGAGAGGTTTCGTCCGCACGCACGGTTCCAGAAGCAAAAAATGCCAGTCCGACGATGACAGAGGCCACACCTATGGTTAACTTCCGAATGCTAAATGTTTGCCCTTTTTCAAAAAGGTATCGATTCATAATATACTCCTAGTTTTTAGAAAGGCAGTCAGCTACTGCCCAAGCCCAAGTCTGACTTGGTTACAACTTGATTTAATGAAAAAACTCTCTGATAATTTGTAAGCTACCTTACCTCCTGTTTATAAAGCGCTTTCATTTTGAGGTAAAAAATTTAAAAGGTCATTTCTCCCCTAAAATGACTGAAAACTTTTAATATAACAAATATACTAAATTAATAAAAGAATTGCAATAGCGAAAAAGCAAAAAATAAATATAAATTAAAGAAAATAAGCTACTTTTTAAAGAAAAAAAGCATCCTTTCAAGTCTCAAACTAAATGAAAGGACACGTTTTAAAAAGAAATTAGAGTATCTTTTGGAGAGACTCTTGGATGGTTTGGGGGTCTGTTTTGGAAGAGAAGCGCTCAAGAACTTGCCCATCTCGGCCAATGAGAAACTTAGCAAAATTCCATTCGATTCGTTTTCCTAGCGGGCCAGATTTCTGGTCTTTTAGCCAAACATAAAGAGGATCTGCCTCCTTGCCGTTGACCTTGATCTTGGCAAAGCGAGGAAAAGTGGTCTGATAGTGTAGGCTACAGAAGCTATTGATTTCCTCTGCGCTGCCGGGTGCTTGTCCCATGAACTGGTTACAAGGGAAATCTAAGATTTCAAAGCCCTGATCTTGATAGCGTTCATAGAGTTCTTGGAGCCCTTGGTACTGGGGCGTTAAACCACATCCAGTAGCAGTGTTGACAATCAAAAGAACTTTGCCACGATAGCTCTCCAGGGGAGTTACTTGGTTGTTTTGGTTCAAAACGGAAAAATTATAAAGTGAAGTCATGAGGGCCTCTTTTCTTTTTCTACATTGTAACAGTTTTTACTTCTTTCGTCGAGTCGGATGAGAGAAGTTGTTGAAAAATACACAATTGTACATAAATCAGGACAAAATGATGCTCCTTTTATGAAACATGGTATAATAGGCCTATATAGCTAAATGGAGTGAACCTATCACTAGGGATTGAGAAAAAGGATAAAACAGTCATGTCAACAGTAAAAAGTGATCTAAATCTTGCGCAAACATATGCGACTCAGCTTAAAAATGCTTGTCAATCGTTAACAGCAATCGCTGTGGCTAGTCAAGATGACCTAACGACTCTTCAAGGGAATAACAAGGCTCATCAATGTCTGACAAAGGATCAAAATCTAGCTAGTCAGATTTCGGCTGCTGTCACCCTGACTTCCGAACGTCTTCACTCTATAGCGAGTGATTTTGAGGCGCTAGATGAGGCTGCTGCAAATGGTTTTAGGAGTAATGCATGAGCAAGTTGGATGAGTTGAAGAAAAGAGAGCGGGAACTTTTGTACCAGCTAGAAGACAATGGAAAAGAGAAGTACCGCACCAAAGAACTGATAGAAACCTTTGAAGGGTATGATAGAGCTAGTCACCGTTATCAAAATGATTTGTGGGAGGCGGCCTATCAGAGCCGATATGCAGGACAGTTGGAAGAAACGCTCCTGCAAAGAAACCAACTTAAAAACCAAATCCTTGAGGACCTCAGCTACCGCATGGATGATTTGAAAAAAGAAAAATTCCGGTTAGAGGGAGACTTGGATGAGGTCTACTATGAAAGACGCAAGGAACTAGAAAGAGAGGAGGAGACACGTCATGGGCATTGATATGTACTTGGAACAATCACAACTACAAAGTTCGAGTGTAGCGACCATGTGCCAATCACAGGTGGAGGCTTATCAAGACTTGCAATCAGCCATTCAAAAGTTTTCAGAGGATACAGAGAGTCTAAAGGGCGACGCTTATGATTCGGCTAGAAGTTTTTTTGCAAGTGTCTTATTCCCCTTGAGCAAAGGGGGACAACTCTATGCAGAAACCTTCTCTCAAGCTATCAAGAAATTACCAGAAGACTACCAAACGATGGTCGACAGCAAGAGTTGGCGCGAGGATGATCTGCTTGATAAGATCCGTCAGGAAGAGCAGATGATCGCCTATCTAGATGAAGTCAACCAATCCCTTTCTTCCTTGACCATGGATAGTGAAGAAAAAGGGAGATTAAGACGCAGTAATGTGGAACTCATGCGAGGACATCATGCCAATAAACGCGTCTATGAAACAATCTTGAGAAACCTGCGTGCCTATGATAGCTACTCAGGAGGACTGTTCGATGAACTAGACAGTATCGATGTGCAGTTGAGTCGTGGACTAGCCCAGATCGAATCGAGCTGGGATGCAAAGACAGGGGTCTTTAAAATTCCATCTGACCTGACTTGGGCCAACTACCTGTCTGCCTATGCTGATACAAAGGATATGAAGCTCAGTCGTCAAGAGAAGGCTCTTATCCAGACCATGATGGCAGAATACGGCTTTGATGCAGAGACAGCCCAGCAACTCTTGACCATCAAGCAAGGAATAGACAGGAAATTTCCAACCTCAAGTCAAGAGTTCCGTGACTATATCTTTTTGCGCGTCGTCGGTGCAGCCTACTATGATGGTGTTCAGTGGAATGAAACTGCAGGGTATTTAAAAAATTATTTTTTTGATGAGGTTGTTAGCAGTCCATCTACAGTTGAAAAAATGAGAGTAGAAAAACCACTTCTTGAAATTTTTAAAGAATTGGGATTGAAAGAAGAAAAGGCCAAAGAACTGTATTATAATCTTAGACTGCAACATGAGATGGCGGGTGGGAAAATTGATAATATAGAAAAAATAAAAGAAAACGAAATTGATTATAATAATGCCAAGCTTAAATACGAAAAAGTTTATGGTACTTCAGGTAACTTTGACCAATTTTGGGACAGTAAGTTAAAGGCATATTCTAACAATGGAGCAGGTCATGCAGACTTTACCCATCAATCCATTACTATGGCTACTCATCTAAATCCTAGCAGTTTCCAGTTATCCGATCTCTATGGCGGTAGAGAGCGTGTCAAGGACCTTTCAGGCTGGGAGGGAGACACAACCTTTAACGCTAATGATATGAAGCCAAGTATTGGCGAGGATGACTACAAGGCAGACCTAGACTCGGTCAACCTTATCGGCCGTATGCAGAAGGGACAATCCTATGATCAAGCCATCTCTTCTTACTATGCTGATCTTCAAAAAGACTCCTCTCAGAGAGAAAGGGAATTCTTAAAAAATAAAGATTGGAAACAGGTCAAAGGTACGATTTATGCAGGGGTAGCGCCTGCGGATATACTGAGAAAGGGTGAGGCATCTATTAAAGAGTATATTGAGGAAAAATACCCAGAAGTATCCACATTTTTAAATCGTTTAGAGGCTGTGGCAGACTAGGAGGAAAAGTTAATGAAGAAAACACTCGGTTTAGTAGCCTTATTCGTGATTATCATATCATCCTGTTTTTACTTTTTTGTGCGTCAACCTAAAAACATTTTTGATGAGATTTACCAAGAAACGGAGAAAACCTATCGCACAAATAATATTTTAAGAAATATAGAAGGTTTTGAAATCGATGATGTCTGGCCAAGTGATGGAGATTATTTTAAATATAGCCCTTTAGGAAAGTATAAGACTCTTCCAGAGGATTATCTTGAACTGAGAGTTGGATTTAATTTTGAGAAAGCGTATAGTAAACTGTTTGTTTCATTTGAGAGAAAAATAGCTGATGGTACGAAGCTATGGATGGTCAACAAATATAATCAAAATACTAAAACAATCACAAAGTCAATTCAGATTGTAATATCAGGAAATGAGGATAGTTATATCGAAGACGAAGCTCAGGTGAAATCCTACCTAGAGCAGTACGGTATTACAGCTAAGGACTTATATTCTTACTACGACGAAATCGTCAATCAGAAGGTTTTAAAAGACTGGTGTTCCATCTATGACAGCAAGTACTCGCCAAGCAACTATGGCGATGTCAAGATTGAAACCCAGTGGGAGAATTGGTGATAACATGAAGAAAATCCTAGGTGTTTTAACAATAGTAGTATTACTTGTATCAGTTTGTCTTTACTTTTTTTCTAAACAACCTAAAAACATTTTTGATGAAATCTATCAGGAAACAGAGAAAACCTATCGCACAAATAATATTTTAAGAAATATAGAAGGTTTTGAAATCGATGATGTCTGGCCAAGTGATGGAGATTATTTTAAATATAGCCCTTTAGGAAAGTATAAGACTCTTCCAGAGGATTATCTTGAACTGAGAGTTGGATTTAATTTTGAGAAAGCGTATAGTAAACTGTTTGTTTCATTTGAGAGAAAAATAGCTGATGGTACGAAGCTATGGATGGTCAACAAATATAATCAAAATACTAAAACAATCACAAAGTCAATTCAGATTGTAATATCAGGAAATGAGGATAGTTATATCGAAGACGAAGCTCAGGTGAAATCCTACCTAGAGCAGTACGGTATTACAGCTAAGGACTTATATTCTTACTACGACGAAATCGTCAATCAGAAGGTTTTAAAAGACTGGTGTTCCATCTATGACAGCAAGTACTCGCCAAGCAACTATGGCGATGTCAAGATTGAAACCCAGTGGGAGAATTGGTGACGAGGGTCAGTAGATATTTTGGAAAATATCCTATGAATTGAAGAGGAAATCCCACCTAGAACGAGCTAGGTGGGATTCTTTGCCTATAAAATGAGAAATTAGCGAATCTTGCTCTATTTTTTAACGTGTTCCGATAAAAAGGCATAGGTCATTCTTCCAAAGATGGCACCAATACCCAATCCCAACACTAGTAAAGGGAGCATTTTATCGAACTGGGAGAGATTGCCCCAAAAGGTGTCGAGGGGGAGATGCTGAACAAAGAGTTTGTGAAAGGCTGATAAGACAAACAAGCTAATTGGAATGCTGATGAATACACCCCGACTACGAACTTTGATTTGGCTTTTGCTGTAGCTTTTGTGATGGATTTCGGACGGGTCATCCTTGTCTAAATGTAAGTCGCGAACTGCTAGTCTCGCCCTAGATGAGAGGACGAAGATAAGTCCAAAATAGAGGTAGGGCATGGCATCTCGAACCAACTCTATGAAGCGTCCAAATAGGAGATAGAACAAGAAGAGTAGGAGGGAGGAGTATACGATTTGGATTAAGGCACGGGCACCTGCCTTGTAGATTATCTCTTGGCGGCATTCATCAAAGGGCCCTTGTATGTGAAAGAATAGTTTGAGTAAGCGAGTGGTGAAATCTTCTTTTTTCATGGGAGTAACCTCCTAAATGAGCGATTTTTGATTGACTTCTTTAAAGAGTTGATAGAGAGTATAGAAGTAAACCAAACTAAAAATGATACAGATTATTAGAAATACCAGGTATCTCCAATCCATAGGATCTGTTAAAAGTTGTGGAAAGGATACGAGGATAAAACAGAGAGATGCGTTTAGAAGACGTATTTTTTTTGATTGGATTTTCTGGAATCTCTGTCCCTTGTTCAATACAGGAAGGAATAAAAGAAAGATAATCAAGAAAGGATGCTCAAGATGTCCAGAAAGTAGGAAAAAGGTAACAAAGATACTGATAAAAACATGACTGATCAGTAGTCTAGCTAGTGATTTCATAAGACACCTCCTAGTCGTCTTCTTGGTCTTTCTTGGCTTTTTGAATGCGAAGAGAGACAACAATTTGCATCATCAGTCCAAAAAAGAACGCTCCCAGTATAGTTTTTAAAATATGTTTTGAATTCAGAAGAGAACTGATGAAATTTGAATTTTCACTGGTTAGGGTATCGATGAGTGGCATTATAAAAAATATCGCTATGCCATAGATCAGACCGGCTTTTAGACCAGGAAAATGTAGCTGTTTGCTTTCTTTTTTACTCAGCATTTCGGGATCAATAGCTGTGATGCCCGTTTTCTTGGTTTGAGAGACCACATAGAGGGCAGCCATCATCGAAATGCCAAACACCACGAGAGGATAACCGATAGCGACAATTTGCGGGTATTTATAAGCAAGGACAAAGGGGATGAGGTTGCCAAATGTCATCAGATAAAAGAGGACAATAAAGACCTGATTCCCGATACGATCGGCCTCGCGTCGTTTGTGTTCGTCAAGGGGACCAGAAATACCGTATATGCGTTTGATGAGTTTTTCAGTGAGAGTTTCTTTTTTCATTTGTTTGCTCCTTTTTTAAAAATCGTCTTCCCAAAAGAGGCTATTGAGGTCAGTTTGGAGGCTGCGGGCGAGGTTGAGACAGAGTTCTAGGGTTGGATTGTACTTGTCATTTTCAATCATGTTGATGGTCTGTCTCGAGACACCGATATCTTTGGCGAGCTCGAGCTGGGAAATGCCCAGTTCCTTGCGGAATTCTTTCACACGATTCATAGGGTCTCCTTTCTGATATGTCGTATATATTTGACTATATTATATTCTTTTGGGGATGAGGTGTCAAGTATATATGACATATTTTTGAGAATTTTTTTCGAAGAAACTTAGCCTTGTCTGACAAGTGCAAGCTGGTCAGATTTGTGGTAAAATAGATAGGATATGACAAAAGAATTTCATCATGTAACGGTCTTGCTTCATGAAACGATTGATATGCTTGACGTAAAACCTGACGGTATCTACGTTGATGCGACTTTGGGCGGAGCAGGCCATAGCGAATATTTATTAAGTAAATTGAGCGAAAAAGGGCATCTCTATGCCTTTGACCAGGACCAGAATGCTATTGACAATGCGCAAAAACGGTTGGCACCCTATATCGAAAAGGGGATGGTAACCTTTATCAAGGATAACTTCCGTCATTTGCAGGCACGTTTGCAGGAGGCTGGTGTCCAAGAAATTGATGGAATTTGTTATGACTTGGGAGTGTCCAGTCCTCAGCTAGATCAGCGTGAACGTGGCTTTTCTTATACAAAGGATGCGCCACTGGATATGCGGATGAATCAGGAAGCTAGTCTGACGGCCTATGAGGTGGTCAATCATTATGACTATCATGACTTGGTTCGGATCTTTTTCAAATATGGCGAGGATAAGTTTTCTAAACAGATTGCCCGAAAGATTGAGCAAGCGCGTGAGGTGAAACCAATTGAGACAACGACGGAGTTGGCAGAAATTATCAAGTCGGCTAAGCCTGCCAAGGAGCTCAAGAAAAAGGGACACCCTGCCAAGCAGATTTTTCAGGCTATCCGAATCGAAGTCAATGATGAGCTGGGCGCTGCAGATGAATCTATCCAGCAGGCCATGGACATGCTGGCTTTGGATGGTAGAATCTCGGTCATTACCTTCCATTCTCTGGAAGACCGCTTGACCAAGCAATTATTCAAAGAAGCTTCAACAGTGGAAGTTCCCAAAGGCTTGCCCTTCATTCCAGATGACCTTAAGCCTAAGATGGAATTGGTATCCCGCAAGCCAATCTTGCCAAGTGCTGAAGAGCTAGAAGCCAACAATCGTTCGCATTCAGCCAAGTTGCGCGTGGCTAGAAAAATTCACAAGTAAGAGGAAAAACATGGCAGAAAGAATCGAAAAAACAAGCCAGTTATTGCAAACGAAGTTTAAAGGTTTTTCACGTGTGGAAAAGGCCTTCTATGTTTCGATTGCTGCAACAATGATTATCCTGGCAATTAGCGTTGTGTTTATGCAGACCAAGCTATTACAAGTTCAGAATGAATTGACCAAGGTCAATGCTCAAATCGAAGAAAAGAAAACCGAGCTAGACGATGCCAAGCAAGAGGTCAATGAATTGATTCGTTCAGAACGTTTGAAAGAAATTGCAAACTCTAAGGATTTGCAGCTGAATAACGAAAATATCCGAGCAGCGGAGTAAGAAATGAAACAGTGGAAAGAAAAAATCATCCGTTATGCCGTTCGTAACCGTAAATCTCCAGAAGAAAACCGCCGAAGAGTAGGGAAAAGCCTGAGTTTATTGGCTGTCATACTCTTCGCTGTCTTTTTGGTCAACTTTGCGGTCATTATCGGAACGGGTAAAAAATTTGGTAAGGATTTGGTTCAAGAAGCAAACAAGGTCCATCAAACAACCAAGACGATTCCTGCAAAACGGGGAACCATCTACGATCGTAATGGAACACCTATTGCAGAAGATGCGACATCTTATAATATCTATGCCGTTATTGACAAGACCTACAAGTCAGCAACAGGCAAAATTCTTTATGTAGAGGATTCTCAATTTAATAAGGTAGCTGAAATTTTTCATAAATACCTCGATATGGAGGAGTCCTATGTCAAAGAACAGCTTTCTCAACCAGAACTGAAACAGGTATCTTTTGGAGCCAAGGGAAATGGGATCACCTATGCCAATATGATGGCTATAAAAAATGACCTCAAAACAGCTGGAGTTGAGGGGATTGACTTTACAACCAGTCCAAACCGCAGTTATCCCAATGGACAGTTTGCTTCTTCCTTTATCGGTTTAGCGCAACTCCATGAAAATGAGGATGGAACCAAACGTTTGATTGGAACATCTGGTTTGGAGAGTTCCCTAAATAGTATTCTGGCGGGTACAGATGGGATCATCACCTATGAGAAAGATCGTCTGGGAAATATTGTTCCAGGTACAGATCAAGCTTCTCAACAAACGGTAGATGGAAAGGATGTCTACACAACCCTTTCTAGTCCCTTGCAATCCTTTATGGAAACACAGATGGATGCCTTCCAGGAAAAGGTAAAAGGTAAGTATATGACCGCGACCTTGGTCAGTGCAAAGACCGGTGAAATCCTCGCTACCACCCAACGACCTACCTTTAATGCAGATACTAAAGAAGGAATCACTGAGGACTTTGTTTGGCGTGATATTCTTTATCAAAGTAACTATGAACCAGGATCAGCCATGAAGGTTATGACGTTAGCTTCTTCTATTGATAATAATACCTTCCCAAGTGGAGAATACTTCAATAGCAGTGAATTCAAAATAGCGGATGCGACGACTCGAGATTGGGATGTTAATGATGGTTTGACTACTGGTGGGATGATGACTTTCTTACAAGGTTTCGCTCACTCCAGTAATGTTGGAATGAGTCTACTTGAACAAAAAATGGGAGATGCTACTTGGTTGGATTATCTAAAACGCTTTAAATTTGGGGTTCCAACTCGCTTTGGCTTGACAGATGAATACGCTGGTCAACTTCCAGCTGATAATATTGTTAGTATTGCTCAAAGCTCATTTGGGCAAGGAATTTCAGTGACACAAACACAAATGCTTCGTGCCTTTACAGCTATTGCTAATGATGGAGTTATGCTGGAGCCAAAATTTATAAGTGCTATTTATGATACTAACAATCAGTCTGTACGTAAGTCACAAAAAGAAATAGTAGGAAATCCTGTTTCCAAAGAGGCAGCAAGCACAACTCGAAATCACATGATCTTAGTTGGGACGGACCCTCTATATGGAACTATGTATAATCACTACACAGGAAAGCCAATTATAACAGTTCCTGGACAAAATGTAGCAGTTAAATCCGGTACGGCTCAAATCGCTGATGAGAAAAATGGAGGATACTTGGTTGGTTCTACCAATTATATTTTCTCAGTTGTGACTATGAATCCTGCTGAAAATCCTGATTTTATCTTGTATGTAACGGTTCAACAGCCTGAGCATTATTCAGGTATCCAGTTGGGAGAATTTGCCACCCCAATCTTGGAGCGGGCTTCAGCTATGAAAGAATCTCTCAATCTTCAATCTCCAGCCAAAAATTTAGATAAAGTTACGACAGAATCTTCTTATGCAATGCCTAGCATCAAGGATATTTCACCTGGTGAGTTGGCGGAAGCCTTACGCCGAAATATTGTGCAACCAATCGTTGTAGGTACTGGAACAAAGATTAAAGAGACTTCTGTAGAAGAAGGGACCAATCTTGCACCAAACCAACAAGTTCTCCTTTTATCGGATAAGGTAGAAGAAATTCCAGACATGTATGGCTGGAAAAAAGAGACTGCCGAGACCTTTGCTAAATGGTTGGATATTGAACTGGAATTTGAAGGTTCAGGTTCCGTTGTTCAGAAGCAAGATGTTCGGACTAATACAGCTATCAAAAACATTAAAAAAATTAAATTAACTTTAGGAGACTAATATGTTTATTTCTATTAGTGCTGGAATTGTGACATTTTTACTAACTTTAGTAGGAATTCCGGCCTTTATCCAATTTTATAGAAAGGCGCAAATTACAGGTCAGCAGATGCACGAGGATGTCAAGCAACACCAAGCTAAAGCTGGGACTCCAACCATGGGAGGTATTGTCTTCCTGATCGTTGCAGTAGTTGTGAGTTTTCTGGTTGCTCTCTTTACCCAACAATTGACCAACAATGTAGGCATGATTTTGTTTATCTTGGTTTTGTATGGTTTGGTAGGTTTTTTGGATGATTTCCTCAAGGTCTTTCGTAAAATCAACGAAGGCTTAAATCCCAAGCAAAAACTTGCTCTCCAGCTGCTTGGAGGAGTGATTTTCTACCTCTTTTATGAGCGTGGGGGCGACATGCTTTCAGTCTTTGGCTACCAAGTACATCTGGGTATTTTCTATATCTTCTTTGCCCTTTTCTGGCTAGTTGGCTTTTCAAATGCGGTGAATCTGACGGACGGGATCGACGGCTTAGCAAGTATTTCCGTGGTGATTAGCTTATCGGCCTACGGTGTGATTGCTTATATGCAAAATCAACTGGATATCCTTCTTGTGATTCTTGCCATGATTGGTAGTTTGCTAGGTTTCTTCGTCTTTAACCACAAGCCTGCTAAGGTTTTCATGGGAGATGTGGGAAGTTTGGCTTTAGGTGGGATGCTGGCAGCAATCTCTATGGCCCTCCACCAAGAATGGACCCTTTTGCTGATTGGGATTATCTATGTCTTTGAGACAAGCTCTGTTATGATGCAGGTTACCTACTTCAAACTTAGTGGTGGAAAGCGTATTTTCCGTATGACACCTGTGCATCACCATTTTGAGCTTGGAGGATTCTCAGGCAAGGGCAATCCATGGAGCGAGTGGAAGGTTGACTTCTTCTTTTGGGGAGTTGGGCTTCTAGCAAGTCTCTTGACTTTAGCCTTTCTATACCTACTGTAAAAATAATTTCTGATTACAAAATAAAACAGGATGAAGGTGATCTTCATCCTGTTTTTGTGTGATTAAAAGTTAGTTGGAGTCATCCTTTCTTCCATTTAACATAAAAGTGGCTGTGAGGGCTAGGCTGAATCCTGCTAAGAAGAGGAGTGGGTTGGACGCTTCTCCTGTTGCTGGAAGTTCTTCTTTAGGAGAATGATTTCCAGTTTTAGCAAGGCTCGGACTAGCTGAAAGTTGTTCAGCCTCGTGTGCTAAGGTTTCTGCATCTGAAGTACTTGGTTTTTCCTCAGTGTTAAAGCTTGTTCCAGTAGCTTGATAGACGACGGCATAGGTACTGAAATGATTAGTGATGAATTCTACCTTTCCGTCTCGAACGGTGAAATCAAGGGATTGCAACTCCTTGGTCGGAGTGATGTAGTAGATATTTTCTACGCTAGCTGAAATAGGCAAGCGAACCAAGACAGAGCCTTTTGGCTGTACGCTATGATCGGTTGGATTTTTAAGCTGTAGGTCGTAAGCATCATAGGTCTTACCAAAGAGTTCCTGAGCTAGGACACGTCGGCTAGAGATGTGAGAAATTCCTTCTAAGTCAGTAGCTCCACCGATGATTTCTACTCCAGTCTCCTTATCTTTTAAGACTCGAACTGGATAGTCAGGAAGGCTAAGGCTTGGAGCGGCCTGATCTCCGCTAGTTCCGATAGGTTTGGTGTATTCAGGTTTTTCAACAGTAGGTGCTTCCTCTTGCCCTGCTGTTCCGATCGGTTCGGTGTATTCAGGCTTTTCTACAGTAGGGGACTCTTCTTGCCCTGCTGTTCCGATTGGTTCGGTGTATTCAGGCTTATCTACAGTAGGAGGCTCTTCTTGTCCTACGGTTCCAATAGGATCGGTGTATTCCGGAATTTCTACAGTGGGTGGCACTTCTTGCCCTGCAGTACCGATAGTTTCAGTGTACTCAGGTTTCTCGACAGTAGGAGCTGGTTCGTCCCCCTTGCTTGTAGTTGGCTGACTCTCGTCAACCTTTTTCTCATCCTTTTTAGTAAAGACGGCCACGATAGGGCTGCCTGTGGTAGTTCCTTGAATGGTATAAGCTTCAATGGCATTTCCAGCTTTGCGATTGGTTTCGTCAGGGATTGGGATTTGAACTTGATTGTCTTGGATTGATAGGATAGTCTGATCTCCACTTGTAACCAGATGCGTTTCATCCACCTTACGCAAAACTAGAGGATCTTTGACACCTGGGAAGGTCACTGCGATGGCTTCCCAATCTCCAGCTGGTAGGCTTAAGGAAATGGTTTTGTCATTTTCCTTAAGAGGTGCGATACTTGGGCTATCTAAACCAACAGCTGGAGCTTTGATGATATCAAAGGAGTCTAGAGAGATTTTCTTGCGACCTTCTGGCGAATCTGGATCAACTTGTAGTGTCAGGGTGTGCGGACCGTCAGTAAGGTTTGTAAATTCGCCAATAAAAGCTCTCTTTTCAGTTGCACCTGAAGTGTAGAAGTCTAGACTTGGCATTTCTTTGCCATCTAGTGTAACACGTGCTCGTCCAAGGGCAAGGCTCTTCAAGCCATAAATACGAATGCCCGTTCCTGTAAAGGAAATGGTTGCCTGAGCTTCTGAAGCTGCACTAGAGTCGCTGTTGTTGATGTCAGCGTATTTTTCCGTACCTCCGTAGAGTTCAGGGTCAGACCAGTCCTTAAACTGGGAACCATACTGGATACGTGAATCACGATCATCCATTTTTTCAATCGTGCTTCCTTTTCCAGATAGGACCTTGAAGTAGTCTAAGGAAATTTTTGAGCGCTCACTACCACGTCCTTTGTGCTCACGTTTAACGCTAAGAGTCAATGTGTGAGGTCCGTCAGATAATCCTGAGAAGCGACCGATGAGATTACCTTTTTCAGTTGCCCCAGCAGTATGGAAGTCAAGCTCGCCGACTTCTTTGCCATCAATTTTAGCAGTGGCAAGACCTAGTTCAGACGATTTCAGTCCATAGATTTCGATACCAACGCCAGTGAAAGGAATGGTGGCAGTGAGGTCTTCGTCTGTGTAGTCTCCTTTTGAAAGGTCAGCAAATTTCTCTGTTCCTCCAAATAATTCTGAGTCTGCCCAGTTTCCAAAGGCAGCTCCGTACTGGATACGGCCGTCTCGATCATCCATCAATTCACTAGGGGTTTCTACAGTTGCTTGTTCAGAAACTTGTGTGGAAACTTCGCCCAGCATAGCCTTGACGGTATAGGTGTAGGCATGTTGAGGATCTAGTGATCGGTCAATAAAGTGGGTTTGATTAGTTACAAATTCTCTGGTCGCAGAAGTTTGGCCAGTTTCGTCTTTGACTTGTCTTTGGATGACATAGTGGGTAGCGCCTTCTACTTGGTTAAAGGTGAGTTCGGCAGTGACTCCATTTTGTCGAACGGCTGTCAGACTGGTTACACGACCAGGGAAATGTTCAAAGGTAATGACATCACCTTTTTGTGTTGCCAGTTGGATGCGGCCATCTTTTAGGACAGTTGCCTTGACTACTTTGCCATTGACCTTGATTTGGCTGGCTTCGATATTTGGATAGTCTACAACTAAGTCTCCACCGACATTTGACAGGAAGGACAAGCTTTGCAAGTTCTTATCTTTCCACTTCATGCTAACTTCAAAGTTACCACGGGCAACCAAACCAGAAACCTGACCGTCTTTCCAGGCATCTGGAAGAGCTGGTAATGGTGCAATATAGCCAGTATGTGATTGGAGGAGCATTTCTGCCATCCCACTGGTTGCTCCAAAGTTTCCGTCTATTTGGAAAGGCGCGTGGGTATCCCAAAGGTTTTCTAGGGTTGAATATTTGAGCTGTTCAGCGAGTAAGCGATGGGCACGATTGCCGTCTAAAAGGCGAGCCCAGAGGTTGATTTTATTGGCTTTAGACCAACCAGTCCCACCATCTCCACGGTGATTGAGGGTTGCACGCGCAGCTTCTAGGTATTCAGCTTGATCTTTGCTAAAGAGCGTACCAGGGAAGAGCCCAACTAGATGGGAAACGTGGCGGTGGTTGTTTTCAATCCCTTCGTTGGCGAATTGTGGGCTGTCTTCTTCGTACCATTCCTTGATACGTCGCTCTTTGTTGATGTGGAGGGGTTTTAGTTTGTCAAATTTAGCCTTAACCTCTGTGACTAAGTCTTGGTCGACTTTCAGATGGTTGGCGACTTCCATGTAGTCGTGGAATAACTGCCAGACTAGCGACTGGTCAAAGGTATTTCCGATGGTGATGGTCCCGTGTTCTGGTGAGTAGGATGGAGAAGACACCCAACGGTCGCTGGCCTGGTCATAGTGCAAGAAGGAGTTCCAGAACTTAGCGGTTTCCTTGAGCATTGGATAAATCTTTTCTTTGAGATAGGTTTCATCCTTAGTGAATTTATAGTAGTCATAGACGTTCTGCATCATCCAGGCGTTAGCGGCCGGAGACCAACCCCAATAGTAATTCCAACCAGGAGTTGTCCAGCCAAATGGTGTTGCTTGAGTGTGGACCAGCCAACCATTTTCTTGTCCGTCTTTGGATTCGATACCTGCGTATTCCTTAGCAGCGATACGACCATAGTAACGCATGTCGTCAATGTAATTGATCATTGGCTTGGCTGTCTCAGCAAGGTTGCTCATGTAGGCTGGCCAATAGTTCATTTGCAAATTGACATTGAGGTGGTAATCAGCGTTCCAAGGTGGATTGTCTACAGCATTCCAGACTCCTTGTAGGTTGGCAGGAAGGGCATCTGTCCGATCACGAGACGAACTGATGAGTAGATATCGGCCATATTGGAAGAAGAGTTCTTCCAGTTTTTGCCCTTTGCTAGGGTTATAGCTTTGAAGGGCCTCTTTTGTCGTTTGAGCGGTCTTGCTTCCACCTAGATTTAGTTTAACGCGGTTAAAGAGACTTTGATAATCCTCGATATGGTCCTTTTTAAGTGTCTCGTAGTCTTTGGACTTAGCAGCTTCTACAATCCCCTTAACTGTTTTTTCGAGGTCGATGTCTTTTCGATAGTTGGTTTTAGGATTTTGAGCAAAGTTTGTTTTGGCGCTGAGGTAGAGGGTTGCATAACTTGCGCCTGTAACGGTTAGTGTCTCATTCTGAACAGTAACTGTTCCATCCGTTTTAATTCCTAGATAGGATGCAAATTTGAGACCGTTATCTTTAACAGTTCCCTTTAGAAGGATTCCGTTTGCATCTGTAGTGACATGACCATTCTTATAGTTGGAATATTCCCAAGAGTAGTTGCCATTAGCAAGCAAGTCTTCTGTCAAACTGTTCCAAAGGGTAAAGTCAAGTGTCTTGTTTCCTTTTTTGGTCAAGTGGGTCACGGTGACATCATCAGGATAGCTGGAGAAGGTTTCACGTTTGAAGGTCGTCCCATCTTGGGTGTAAGAAGTGGTCGTAGTAGCCTCTGTGATATCCAAACCACGGTGATAATCTGTTACTGTATCTAGACCCTTTTTCTGGTTATTGAAGACCATAAAAATATCACCAAAGGCTAGGTAACGTCCATACTGGGCGTTATTTGGTCCGACTAGATTTTGTTCGGCGAGTTGTTTTGCTTTTTGGCGGTCTCCAGCTTCGAGGGCCTTACGAATCTCCGCCAAGACCTTGTAGCGATCCTTGTAGTTTCCTCCGTTATAGTCGGTGCTATCGGGTTGTGGTCCTCCTGACCAGAGGGTCTTTTCGTTGTACTGGATTCTCTCTTCCCCGATGAGACCGAAAACCTTGGCTCCCATTTCTCCATTTCCGACAGGGAGGGCTTGTTTTTCCCATCCATCATAGGAGGGAGATGTTGGCTGATCGTAGTTGAGTTGATAGTTTTCTTGCTTTGTCACCGGCTGATCTGCTTTTTCAGGTTCCTTATTTTCTTTGGCTTCTACAATGGCTTCTTCACTAGCTTGACTATTTGTCGTCTGAGTCTCGTTAGCTGGCTTGCTTTCGGAAACTACTGGACTCTCGGCTAGAGACGGATTTGTAGTTTCAGTCGCTTCAGCTGCTTTGGGTTCACTATCAGGCTTAGTGATAGCTTCGACAGAGGTTGGTTCAGTTTGCTTAACCTCAACACTGTCTGCGGCTACAGTATGGTTGACTAGAAAAACAGCTCCCAGTAAAACAGAAGCAGTCCCAACAGTCAGCTTGCGGATGCTATAGCGACAGGATTTCTCCCAAAAGTGTTTTTTCATAAAATCCTCCTTTGTTTTATCCGAAACCGCTTACATTTTATAAAGCAGTTTCGTTTATTTTGTTTCTATTTATCTCCTCACCTCCCATTCTAATGGTCGCTTAGTATTTGTCAAGAACTTTTTAGCAGGATACATATTTGCTGTTGTTTTTTCTTAAAATAGTAGAATAAGTAGCAAGCAGTCCCTCTTTTTCAACTATCATCTGGATCATTTACTAGCAAAAAACAGTTGAGAGTATCCCCAACTGTAGGTGTTTATTTCGGATGTCTTTTGGCAAAGTCAACAAAGTGAAATTTTTCTAATTTATGGCGACTTTCGGTAAACTGAAACTGGCGCCCGTCTTGGAGATAGACTTTTGACTTGATTGAAACGACATAAGGGTCTTTGCCAATGTCCATGAGAATCTTGTCTCGGTCACCCGTGTGGTCAATAGTAATTTCTTTCTGAGCATAATCAATATAGAGTTTGAGGTCGTCCTCTATATACGAGTAGATAGACTGCTCAGCGATTTGGCGAGTGAGATTTGGGATCAGTTCCATATCCAGATAGTCTGTATCCAGAACCGATACCAGGTCATCCACCACACGCTGGCGGACCACCTTCCATACCATCCGAAACTCTGGAAAGCCGGTTATCAGTGAGGATTTCTTATCGATAATGATCTTATCCAGACTGACCACATTGGTCTTAGAGCGCAGTCCAAGTTCCTGTACCAGTTCTTGGTAGCTGGTTAGGTTAGAGACAGGGAAGTTGACCGTTTCTTCTTTGACAACTTGGGAACCTTGCCCCCTTATCTTTTTGATTAATCCTTCTTCTTGGAGGAGGGACAGAGCTTTTCGGACGGTGTCACGGCTCACCTGATACTGGTTCATGAGTTCGTGCTCGCTAGGGAGAAAATCTCCGACAGCGTAAGTCTCGTTTTGAATGGTTTTTTGGATTTGCTTAAATAGTTGTTGGTATTTCTTCATTTTGCTTCCTTAAATGGGTTTTTAGTCTAGTTCAATGGGCACCTGTATCTATTTTACCATACAAGTGCTAGAAAATATCCAAAAATATCCTCTTTTTATCACAAACAAGTTGCATACAGGTTTGGTATCGTTTACAATAGTCTTATCAAATAAAACTTGCTTTGACAAGTATAAGGAGAATAAAATGGGAAAATTTGAACAAGAAGCCAAAGATCTGCTTCAAGCGATCGGAGGCAAGGAGAATGTCACTGCTGTCACCCACTGTGCGACACGGATGCGCTTTGTTCTCGGAGACGAAAAGAAGGCCAATGTCAAGGCTATCGAGTCGATTCCAGCCGTCAAAGGGACCTTTGCAAATGCAGGTCAATTTCAGGTGATTATTGGGAATGACGTGCCGATTTTTTATAATGATTTTACAGCTGTTTCAGGTATTGAGGGTGTCTCCAAAGAAGCAGCCAAGTCCGCAGCTAAGAGCAATCAAAACCTGGTCCAACGTGTCATGACCACTCTAGCAGAAATCTTTACGCCGATTATTCCAGCCTTGATTGTCGGAGGATTGATCCTCGGTTTCCGCAATGTATTAGAAGGTGTGCATTGGTCAATGTTGGATGGCAAGACTATCACAGAATCCTCTCAGTTTTGGGCAGGGGTTAATCACTTCCTCTGGTTGCCTGGTGAAGCAATCTTCCAGTTCTTACCAGTAGGGATTACCTGGTCTGTCTCTCGTAAGATGGGAACCAGCCAAATCTTGGGAATTGTACTCGGGATCTGTTTGGTTTCACCCCAGTTGCTCAATGCCTATTCAGTTGCTTCAACACCTGCATCAGAAATTGCAGCAAACTGGGTTTGGAATTTTGGTTACTTTACTGTTAATCGTATCGGTTATCAAGCCCAAGTTATTCCAGCATTACTGGCAGGTTTGAGTTTAGCATATTTGGAAATTTTCTGGCGTAAGCATATTCCAGAAGTCATTTCCATGATTTTTGTACCTTTCTTGTCATTGATTCCGGCTTTGATTTTGGCTCACACTGTCTTGGGACCAATCGGTTGGACAATCGGGCAAGGACTCTCATCAGTTGTCTTGGCAGGCTTGACGGGTCCAGTTAAATGGCTCTTTGGTGCGATTTTTGGTGCCCTCTACGCTCCATTTGTCATCACAGGTCTTCACCATATGACCAATGCCATTGATACACAATTAATTGCAGATGCTGGTGGAACTGCCCTCTGGCCAATGATTGCTCTTTCAAATATTGCCCAAGGTTCTGCCGTATTTGCCTATTATTTCATGCACCGTCATGATGAGCGTGAGGCTCAGATTTCACTTCCTGCAACCATTTCAGCCTATCTCGGTGTTACAGAACCAGCCCTCTTTGGGGTTAATGTCAAATACATCTATCCATTTGTAGCTGGGATGATCGGTTCAGCCCTTGCAGGCATGTTGTCCGTTACATTCAATGTAACTGCGGCTTCTATCGGTATCGGAGGTTTGCCAGGTATCCTCTCTATTCAACCTCAATACATGCTGCCGTTTGCAGGAACCATGCTAGTTGCTATTGTTGTACCAATGCTCTTGACTTTCTTCTTCCGCAAGGTCGGTCTTTTTACAAAGACAGAGGATGATACAGCCTTGCAAGCAGAATTCGTTGCCCAAGAAGAGGCAGAATTTGTGAATCATGAACCAGTAACCCTTGCTCCAGTAGAAATTGTCAGCCCACTTACAGGTCAAGTGAAAGAATTGAGTCAAGCGACGGATCCTGTTTTTGCATCAGGTGTCATGGGACAAGGCCTAGTCATTGAACCAAGCCAAGGTGAGTTGACTTCTCCAGTCAATGGGACAGTGACGGTTCTTTTCCCTACCAAGCATGCCATTGGTATTGTCTCTGACGAAGGGGTAGAATTGCTCATCCACATCGGTATGGATACAGTAGGGCTTGATGGCAAAGGTTTTGAAAGTCTTGTAGCCCAAGGAGACCATGTCACAGTTGGTCAGAAATTGATTCGTTTTGATATAGATGCTATTAAGGCTGCGGGTCTCGTGACAGAAACTCCAGTTATCATCACTAACCAAGATGCTTATACAGCGACTATCACTGGAACTTATCCAACAACTATCCAAGCTGGTGAAGCTCTCATGGTCGCTACACGAATCTAATTGAAATAAAACAAACAGGGAAGGAACAGAGGTTCCTCCCTTTTATCGGAAAAGGAGAAACAGATGGCACTTGATAAAAGAAAAGTAGTCTATCAAATCTATCCAAAATCATACAAAGACACCACTGGAAATGGTATTGGGGACTTCCGTGGGATTATCGAGAAAATCCCCTATCTAGCCAAACTGGGCGTGGATATGGTCTGGCTCAATCCATTTTATCCAAGCCCCCAACGGGATAATGGTTACGATATTTCAGATTATATGGCAGTGGATCCTCTTTTTGGTGATATGGCTGATTTTGAAGAGATGGTACGTGTCGGTAAAGAGCACAAGATTGACTTTATGCTGGATATGGTGCTCAATCATTGCTCGACAGAACATGAATGGTTTCAGAAAGCCCTATCTGGCGACCAGTACTACCAAGACTTTTTCTTCATCCAAGATCAACCGACAGACTGGCAGTCTAAGTTTGGTGGCTCTGCCTGGGCGCCTTTCGGGGATACAGGGAAATACTATCTCCACCTTTTTGATGAAACCCAGGCTGACCTTAATTGGCGCAATCCCAATGTCCGCAAAGAGCTTTTCAAGGTCGTTAATTTCTGGCGTGACAAGGGGGTCAAAGGTTTCCGATTTGATGTGATTAATTTGATTGGTAAGGATGAGGTCTTAGTGGATTGTCCAGAAAATGAAGGCAAGCCAGCTTACACAGACAAGCCCATCGTTCATGACTATTTGCGTATGATGAACCAAGCTACTTTTGGAACAGACGATAGCTTTATGACAGTTGGGGAAATGTCCTCAACCACCATGGAGAACTGTGTCTTCTATTCGTCACCTGACCGTCAGGAATTATCCATGACCTTTAATTTCCATCATCTCAAGGTAGATTACACGGACGGGCAAAAGTGGACCGTGGCTCCCTTTGATTTCGAAGAGTTGAAAAGTCTTTATCATAGCTGGGGCAAGGAAATGAGTGACAAAAATGGCTGGAGCGCCCTCTTTTGGAACAATCACGACCAACCACGAGCCTTGAATCGTTTTGTCGATATTCAACATTTCCGCAATGAAGGGGCTACTATGTTGGCTGCCAGCATTCACCTGTCACGTGGGACACCTTATATCTACATGGGCGAGGAAATTGGAATGGTTGACCCAGACTATGATTCCATGGCTGATTATGTGGATGTCGAGTCCATCAATGCTTATAAGATGCTCTTAAAAGAAGGGAAAAGTCAGCAAGAAGCCTTCCAGATTATTCAGGCAAAGTCGCGTGATAACTCACGAACTCCTATGCAGTGGGATGCCTCAGAAAATGCTGGTTTCACAAGAGGAACTCCATGGCTGAAGGCAGGAAAATCCTACCCTCACATCAACGTAGAAAATGACATCCAAGGCCCAATTTTCGCCTTCTACCAAAACTTGATTCGACTTCGTAAGGAAATGCCGATCATTTCAGAAGGAAGCTACAAACCAGCTTTTGAAGACAGTCAGCAAGTCTACGCTTTTGAACGTCAGTATGAGGATGAAAAGTTACTGGTCCTCAATAACTTTTATGCTACAGAAGTGGAAATCGACTTGCCAGCAGCCTACCAAAATGGACAAATTCTGATTTCAAACTATGAAGATGAAGAAGTATCAGAAAAAATGGTACTCAAACCGTATCAAACACTGGCTATCTATGTAAATTAAACGCAGCAAGGAGCTCTCTTTCATTGAAATGCAGGGCTCCTTTTTTGTCGTCTATTGCCCTTTTTGAAAGCGTAAAACAAACTAGTCAGGAAAGTCACTTTGTGGTATAATATAGAAGACTCAAAAAGAAACAGGAGAAAAAGAATGGATTTACTTTTAGCAATTATCTTGATTGTGTTAGCTTTTCTAGGAGGAGCTCTTGGAGGGATGTACTTGGTTCGTAAGCAAATCGAAAAAGAATTTGCGGACAACCCACGTTTGAACGCTGAGGCAGTTCGTGCTCTCTTGAGTGCAAATGGTCAAAAACCAAGCGAAGCCAAGGTACAACAAGTTTACCACCAAATCATCCGCCAACAAAAAGCAGCCCTTGCTAACAATAAAAAGAAATAAATAGGAAAAGTCTGGGATGAAAGTTCCAGACTTCTCACTATGTTCAATAGTTCTCAAGGATAAGACTTTTTCCTTGCATTCTATTGATATTTGATTATGATTAAGAGAGAGGCAGTTGCCATTCTATCAAGCTGTCTATCCGTTCATTTAGGACGAGTAATTATGATGAACTATCAATCAGAAAAAAGACTAGAAAGAAGACTGTATGGATAATCGACCAATTGGTTTTTTGGATTCGGGTGTCGGGGGCTTAACCGTTGTTCGTGAGCTCATGCGCCAGCTTCCCCATGAAGAAATCGTATATATTGGAGATTCGGCACGGGCACCCTATGGTCCCCGTCCTGCTGAGCAAATCCGTGAATATACTTGGCAGTTGGTCAACTTTCTCTTGACCAAGGATGTCAAAATGATTGTCATTGCTTGTAACACTGCGACTGCGGTCGTCTGGGAAGAAATCAAGGCCCAACTAGATATTCCTGTCCTAGGTGTGATTTTGCCGGGAGCTTCGGCAGCTATTAAGTCCAGTCAAGGTGGGAAAATCGGAGTAATTGGAACCCCCATGACGGTCCAATCAGACATCTACCGTCAGAAAATCCATGATCTGGATCCGGATTTACAGGTGGAGAGTTTGGCCTGTCCCAAGTTTGCTCCCTTGGTCGAATCTGGTGCCCTGTCGACTAGTGTAACAAAGAAAGTGGTCTATGAAACCCTGCGTCCCTTGGTTGGAAAGGTGGATAGCTTGATTTTGGGTTGTACCCATTACCCACTCCTTCGCCCTATCATCCAAAATGTCATGGGACCAAAGGTTCAGCTCATTGATAGTGGGGCAGAGTGTGTACGGGATATCTCGGTTTTGCTGAACTATTTTGAAATCAACCGTAGCCGAGATGCGGGACCTCTTCAACATCGTTTTTACACAACAGCCAATAGCCAAAGTTTTGCCCAGATTGGAGCAGAATGGCTGGAAAAAGAGATTCATGTGGAGCATGTAACTTTATGACAAACAAAATTTACGAATACAAGGATGACCAGGACTGGTATGTTGGTGTCTGGGATGTCTATGGAGGCATCTATAGCCTTATCAAAGATCCTCTCGAGCTTGATTTTATGGATTTAGCGCGGATTTTTCGTGATGAGGAAAATGGCTTTCCGATTACGATAACGGTGATGCGCTGGTCTTCTAACTTTCGCCTGCTCTCCTTTATCGTTGAGATTTTAAATGCCGAAGCAGGTCGCAATCTAGAAGTCATCCAACGTCAGGGGGCTCTACTCTTGGTTGAAAATGGGCAACTCCTGCATGTAGAATTGCCTAAAGAAGGTGTTGTTGTAGAAGCCTTCTTTGATACTGGCAGGGTCAGAGAAACTCTGCTCATTGCGACTCGTAACGAGGGCAAGACCAAGGAATTCCGAGCTATCTTTGACAAGTTAGGCTACGACGTGGAAAATCTCAATGACTATCCAGATCTGCCTGAAGTAGCTGAAACAGGAATGACCTTTGAAGAAAATGCCCGCCTAAAAGCAGAAACCATTTCTCAATTAACAGGCAAGATGGTGCTAGCAGATGACTCAGGTCTCAAAGTCGATGTCCTTGGTGGCTTGCCAGGTGTTTGGTCAGCCCGTTTTGCAGGAGTGGGAGCGACTGATCGTGAAAACAACGCCAAACTCTTGCACGAATTGGCCATGGTCTTTGACCTCAAGGACCGCTCGGCTCAATTCCATACAACCCTAGTCGTAGCTAGTCCAAACAAGGAAAGCTTGGTGGTTGAAGCTGACTGGCCAGGATACATTAACTTTGAACCTAAGGGTGAAAATGGCTTTGGCTATGATCCGCTCTTCCTTGTGGGAGAGACAGGTAAGTCAGCAGCCGAATTAACCCTTGAAGAAAAAAATAGCCAATCCCACCGTGCCTTAGCCGTTAAGAAACTTTTGGAGGTATTTCCATCATGGCAAAGCAAACCATCATTGTAATGAGTGACTCCCATGGCGATAGCTTGATTGTGGAAGAAATTCGTGACCGCTATCTGGGTAAAGTTGATGCCATTTTTCACGATGGTGACTCTGAACTCCGTCCAGACTCTCCGCTCTGGGAAGGCATCCATGTCGTTAAAGGAAACATGGACTTTTATGCTGGCTACCCAGAACGTTTGGTAACTCAACTTGGTCCGACCAAGATCATCCAGACCCATGGACACTTGTTTGACATCAATTTCAACTTTCAAAAGTTGGACTACTGGGCTCAGGAAGAAGATGCCGATATCTGTCTCTATGGTCACTTGCATGTGCCAAATGCTTGGATGGAAGGCAAAACACTCTTTTTAAATCCAGGCTCCATCAGCCAACCAAGAGGAACCATCAGAGAATGCCTCTATGCTCGAGTGGAGATTGATGACAGCTATTTTAAAGTAGACTTTTTGACACGTGACCATGAGGTTTATCCAGGCTTGTCCAAGGAGTTTGCTCGATGATTGCTAAGGAATTTGAAGCATTTTTATTGGAGCAGGAAGAGACATTTCTTACCCCTGCTGAGAATCTAGCAGCCTTGATTGATACCCATAACGCTGACCATGCGATTTTAGTGTTGAGTCAAATTACCTATACCCGTATCCCAGTTGTGACCTTTGACAAACGCTTTGTCGGAACCATTGGTCTGAGAGACATTTTGGCTTATCAAATGGAGCAAGGTTTGACTGATGAGCAGATGGCAAAGACAGACATCGTCAATATGACCAAGACAGATGTGGCAGTCGTCGCTCCAGACTATAACATCACTGAAGTCCTCCATAAACTGGTGGATGAACCCTTCTTGCCAGTGGTAGATGATGAAGGGATTTTCCAAGGAATCATCACGCGCAAGTCCATCCTCAAGGCTGTCAATGCCCTCTTGCATGACTTTAGTAAGGAATACGAGATTCGATGCAAATGAGAGATAGGATTTCAGCCTTTTTAGAGGAAAAACAGGACTTGTCTGCCAATTCCAAGCAGTCCTATAAGTATGATCTGGAGCAATTTTTAGACATTGTGGGTGAGCGGATCTCTGAGACCAGTCTTAAGATTTACCAAGGCCAGCTAGCCAATCTAAAAATCAGCGCCCAGAAGCGAAAACTTTCGGCCTGCAACCAATTTCTCTACTTTCTCTATCAAAAAGGTGAAGTGGACAGTTTTTACCGTCTGGAATTAGCCAAACAAGCTGAAAAGAAGACTGAAAAGCCAGAGATTCTAGACCTAGACTCTTTTTGGCAGGAAAGTAATTATCCAGAAGGACGCTTGCTGGCGCTTCTTATCTTGGAGCTAGGGCTCTTGCCTAGTGAGATTTTAGCCCTCAAGGTTGCAGATATCAATCTGGATTTTCAGGTGTTGCGAATTAACAAGGCTTCCCAACAGAGGATTGTAGCCATTCCTAGGACCTTGCTTTCAGAATTGGAACCCTTGATGGGGCAAACCTATCTCTTTGAAAGGGGAGGAAAAGCCTATTCTCGTCAGTGGGCCTTTCGTCAGCTGGAGTCCTTTGTCAAGGAGAAAGGTTTCCCCACCTTATCAGCCCAAGCCTTGCGGGAACAGTTCATTCTAAGACAAATAGAAAACAAGGTTGATTTGTACGAAATTGCAAAAAAACTAGGATTAAAAACAGTTCTGACCTTAGAAAAATATAGATAATGGATATTAAATTAAAAGATTTTGAAGGGCCCCTGGACTTACTCTTGCACCTGGTTTCTAAGTACCAGATGGATATTTACGATGTGCCCATTACGGAAGTTATCGAACAGTACCTAGCCTATGTCTCAACTCTGCAGGCCATGCGTCTGGAAGTAACGGGCGAGTATATGGTTATGGCCAGTCAGCTGATGCTGATAAAGAGTCGCAAGCTCTTGCCAAAGGTAGCAGAAGTGACAGACTTAGAGGATGACCTGGAGCAGGACCTTCTCTCCCAAATCGAAGAATACCGCAAGTTCAAGCTCTTGGGTGAGCGCTTGGAGGCTAAGCACCAAGATCGGGCCCAGTACTATTCCAAAGCGCCGACAGAGTTGATTTACGAAGATGCGGAGCTTGTACATGACAGGACGACCATTGACCTCTTTTTGGCTTTTTCAAATATCCTAGCCAAGAAAAAAGAGGAATTCGCTCAGAACCACACGACCATCCTGCGGGATGAGTATAAGATTGAGGACATGATGGGCATTGTAAAAGAGTCCTTGACTGGACGAGACCAGTTGCGCTTGCAGGATTTGTTCAAGGAAGCCCAGAATGTCCAAGAGGTCATTACCCTCTTTTTGGCAACCCTAGAGTTAATCAAAACCCAAGAACTGATCCTTGTTCAAGAGGAGAGTTTCGGAGATATCTATCTCATGGAAAAGAAGGAAGAAAGTCAAGAGGCACAAAGCTAGACTTGATAGAGAGGAAAGATGAGTACTTTAGCAGAAATAGAAGCGCTCTTGTTTGTAGCAGGTGAAGATGGGATTCGGGTCCGTCAGTTGGCTGAACTCCTCTCGCTTCCCCCGACAGGCATTCAGCAGAGTTTAGAAAAATTAGCCCAAAAGTATGAAAAAGACCAAGAGTCGAGTTTGTCCCTGATTGAGACAGGTGGCGCTTACAGATTGGTGACCAAACCTCAATTTGCAGAGATTTTGAAGGAATACTCCAAAGCTCCCATCAACCAGAGTTTATCTCGGGCTGCCCTTGAGACCTTGTCCATCATTGCCTACAAGCAGCCCATTACGCGGATAGAAATTGATGCTATCCGTAGAGTCAACTCGAGTGGGGCCTTGGCAAAGTTGCAGGCATTTGATTTGATACGAGAAGACGGAAAAAAAGAAGTGTTGGGTCGCCCCAACCTCTATGTGACTACGGATTATTTCCTAGATTACATGGGAATTAACCATTTGGAAGAACTGCCAGTGATTGATGAGCTTGAGATTCAGGCTCAAGAAAGCCAATTATTTGGTGAAAGGATAGAAGAAGATGAGAATCAATAAATATATTGCCCACGCAGGTGTGGCCAGTAGGAGAAAAGCAGAAGAGTTGATCAAGCAAGGCTTAGTGACGGTTAATGGCCAAGTGGTACGTGAACTCGCAACGACCATCAAGGCTGGTGACAAAGTCGAAGTTGAAGGTCAGCCGATCTACAATGAAGAAAAGGTCTACTATCTGCTTAACAAACCCCGTGGGGTGATTTCCAGTGTGACAGATGACAAGGGCCGCAAGACTGTTGTCGACCTCTTGCCCAATGTCAAAGAGCGCATCTACCCTGTGGGACGTTTGGACTGGGATACATCAGGTGTCTTGATTTTGACCAATGATGGGGATTTTACGGATGAGATGATTCACCCTCGTAATGAGATTGACAAGGTCTATGTCGCGCGTGTTAAAGGTGTGGCTAATAAGGACAATCTCCGCCCCTTGACCCGCGGTCTTGAGATTGATGGCAAGAAAACTAAGCCAGCTGTATATGAAATTCTCAAAGTGGATCCAGTCAAAAATCGCTCAGTAGTGCAGTTGACTATCCATGAAGGACGTAACCATCAGGTTAAAAAGATGTTTGAAGCCGTTGGTCTTCAAGTGGATAAGTTGTCTCGGACACGTTTTGGACATCTGGACTTGACTGGTCTTCGTCCAGGAGAATCTCGTCGCCTTAACAAAAAAGAAATCAGCCAACTACACACTATGGCTGTAACCAAGAAATAATGAAACGAATCTTAATAGCGCCAGTACGCTTTTACCAACGTTTTATCTCACCAGCCTTTCCACCCTCTTGTCGCTTTGAGCCTACATGTTCCAACTACATGATTCAGGCTATTGAAAAACATGGCTTCAAGGGTGTTTTGATGGGCTTGGCTCGGATTTTGCGTTGCCACCCCTGGTCGAAAATAGGCAAGGATCCCGTGCCAGACCACTTTTCACTCAAACGGAATCAAGAAAAAAAATAACCCAACATCACCTGATGTTGGGTTTTCTTGCTTATTTCAAAGCTTTTTGAGCGTCTTCAATCATGAGTTTAGTTGATTCAAGTCCGCCACCACTTAGATACCATAGGTCTGGTGTTAGTTGGATGATTTTACCGTTTTTAGCGGCAGGAGTTTCAGCGATGAGGGCATTTTCTAGGACGCCATCGTTGCTAGAGTTGTCCCCACCAATGGCAAGGGTACGGTTGATGACAAAGAGGATGTCAGGATTGATTTCTTTCACACTTTCAAAGCTGACTTCTTGTCCGTGTCGAGAGTCTTCAAATTGAGTATCAGTTGGTTTGAATTTCAAGGTTTGGTACAAGAAAGAGAAACGAGATTGGGCACCAAAGGCAGCCATTTTTCCTTCATTGAGGAGGATAGCAAGGGCTTTTTTGTCAGAACTTTCGTTTTTAGTAGCGACTTCTTGGATGCTCTTGTCCAGGTTAGCCAATTCTTCTTTGGCTTTCTGTGTACCTGTTTCGCCAAAGGCGCTTGCTAGGGATTCGATGTTGGCTTTGGTAGAAGTCCAGTAGTCGTCCTTGCTTGCTTGGAAGAGCACGGTTGGAGCAATTTCTTTGAACTTGTCTACGAATTTTTGGGTACGTGGTGAAGCGATAATTAGGTCTGGTTCAAGAGCAGCAATGGCTTCTAGGTCAGGTTCAACCATGGAACCCACATTGTTGACATTTCCCGCAAGATCTTTTAGGTAAGTCGGAACAGTTTTTGTAGGCATTCCGACGATATTCTTTTCAAAACCTAAAGCGCGAATAGTATCGGCAGCACCGAGGTCAAAGGTCACAATCTTTTCAGGAACTTTTGAAAGTTTGACCTCATCTAGTGAACTTTTAATGGTTATCTCTGTTGGAGCAGAGCTACTTGTCTCTGTCTGGCTAGTGCTTGAGTTTGTATTTGTACTACATGCACCAAGTAAGAGCAAGAAGCTGGCAGCTAGGGCAGTGAGATAAAGTTTAAGGGATGTTTTCATGATTTCTCCTTTTTAAAATGTGATAACGATGTAGGGGTCTCTTAGATAGGCTTGTTAGCTAAGAGACAGAGGGTTCTCTAACATGAATTCAGAATAGCTAGCTATAGATACAAATCTTTTTGCCATTAATATCAGCTAGCGTGATGGGGATCTCATAGAGTTGACTGAGCAGGTCAGCCTGCATGATTTGAGCAGTCGTTCCCTTGCAAAAGACTTGGCCGTCTTTAAAGGCAACAATTTCATCCGCATATTGGCTAGCCATGTTGATATCGTGGAGGACGATGATAATGGTCTTCCCGAGTTCCTCCACCAGTCGCCGAAGGATCTGCATCATGCTGACACTTTGCTTGATATCGAGATTATTGAGCGGTTCGTCTAGCAAGATAAAGTCTGTATCCTGAGCCAGTACCATGGCGATAAAAACACGTTGGAGCTGTCCGCCAGACAGACTATCGATGTAGCGGTCTTTTAAGTTTGTCAGTTCCAGATAGTCCAGAGTTTCTTGGATTTTTTCCCAGTCTTCTGCCTTCAGTCGGCCACGGCTGTAGGGAAAACGTCCAAAGCTGACCAGTTCTTCAACGGTCAATTTGGCTTGGTAATTGATCTTCTGCTTTAGGATGGTGAGCTCTTTGGCCAGTTCTTGCGAATTCCAGCTCTCGATTTCACGACCTTTGATACTGAGAATTCCTTGATCCTTCTTGGTCAGTCTGCTCATGATGGAGAGGAGAGTTGATTTTCCAGCACCATTTGGACCAATGAAGGCTGTCAGTTTCTGAGGACTGACTTCAAGCGAAATGTCTTGCAAAATATCCTGTTTTTGAATGGATTTGTCAATGTTTTCCAGTTTCACCGACGTGCCCTCCTGTAAAGTAAGATAAAGAATAAGAAACCACCCACGCTCTCGATGATCATACTGATGCGAATTTCCAGTGCAAAGACTCGTTCGATGAGGGCTTGCCCCAAGGTCAAACTAATAAATCCAATCAGAATGGCTACGATAAAGAGCAACTTGTGCCGATAATCTTTGACGATTAGGTAGGTGAGATTGGCCAGCATAAAGCCAAAGAAGGCCATAGGCCCTACCAAGGCAGTGGCTGTTGAGGTCAAAAGCACGATGCCCCAGAGGAGTTCTCTCTGTTCTTTTTCAACATCCAGTCCCAGTATCTGAGCCGTTTCTCTTTGTAGGTGCAAGACATCTAGAACGACTGCTTTTCGAAAGAAAAAGATTGTCAAGGCAAGGATGATCAGAGAACCGATGGCTAGGATGGAAGTGTTGAGATGCTGAAAGGAGGCAAAGAGACTGTTCTGCAGTTTATCGTATTCATTTGGATCCATCAGAACTTGGAGGAAGGTACTGATATTTCGAAAGAGACTTCCGAGTGCTAGACAGATTAGCAGAATGAAGACCAGATCTTGCTTCATCAGCGTCTTCAAGTAGCCTTGTAAGGTAAGAAAGAAGAGGGATTGAAGCAGAAGCAAGACTAGAAATTCTAAGATAGGAGACTTTCCAAGCTGTAGAAATTTGCTTTCAAATATCAGTAGCAGGGTTTGCAACAAAACATAGAAGGATTCGATTCCCAAAATACTAGGCGTTAGAAAGCGATTTTCCGTCAGGGTTTGAAAACTAATGGTCGAAATTCCAGTCGCGATGGCTACCAAGAGATAAACGATGATTTTTTGGGAACGTAGCTTCCAGGCAAAGGCAGACAGGTTAGTGATAGGCCAAAAGTAGAGGAGACAAGCTCCGATGGCCAGAATAATGAGAAGCCAGAAGAGCTTGGTGTGTTTGCTTTTAGACTGCATCTCTTCGTCCTCCTCTCCAGAGAAGTAGGATAAAGACGAGGCTGCCGATGATTCCGAGTAGGAGACTGACAGACAGCTCATAGGGCCGAATCAAGACTCGAGAGAGGATGTCGCAGGTCAGAACTAGATTGGCACCGACCAGAGCGACCATGAGTTTGGTTTGACTCAAATTATCTCCATAGCGCTTGCGGACAAGATTGGGAACGATGACCCCGAGAAAAGGCAAGGCACCTACAGTAATCATGGTGACACTAGTTGTTAGTGCCACTAGAAAGAGGGTCAGCTTTTCAAGTAGGGAGTAAGAAATACCCAAACTTTCGCTAGCTTCTTTTCCCAGATTCATGATGGTAAAGGTTTGGGATAATTTCCAAACGGCTATCAGGATAATGAGACCTAAGAAGAGCCATTCATACTGATGGGTCTGAATCATGGAGAAGGAGCCCTGGGTCCAAGCGGTCATGCTCTGAACCAGATTGAAACGATAGGCGATAACTTCTGTCACAGAACCGATAATTCCACTATAGATAATCCCGATCAGAGGCAACATCCACCTTTCCTTTATAGAAAAAATAGTCATGAAAGCAAGGAAGAAGAGGGTAAACACAATCGATGAAACAAAAGCAAAGAGCATCTTTTGGGTCAGACTAGCCGATGGAAAGACAAAGAGGCTCAATACCATTCCTAGTTTGGCGGCTTCAGTCGTTCCAACTGTACTCGGTGCAGCAAACTGATTTTGAGTGATGGTCTGCATGAGGAGTCCTGCCATACTCATACTAGAGGCAGCCAGGAGAATACTGATGGTTCTTGGAAGACGCGACTCTTGAAAAAGAAGCCAAGTCTGCTGGTCAAAAGCAAAGAATTTTTCCCAAGAAAAATCACTGGTTCCAATGGTAATGGAGAGAAAGACCAGGAGTAGAAGTAAGCCTGTTAAAATATGAGAGAGTTTCATACCCCGTCCTTTCGTGTATATTTGGTACCGAAAGATACCTGCGGATATAAATGTAACACGATTTCTTTAATCTGTCAATAAATTTTCTGACAATTTAATGTAAAAAGAAAGAAAAATTCCTGAAATTACATCTGGCCCTCTCTTTTATTGGAAAACTGAGTAAAAACCAATCTACCTTCCCACTATCCTTCTCCTATAAAAAATGGTAAAATGGAGGACAGAAAGAAGGAACTGATATGACAACATTATTTTCAAAAATCAAAGAAGTAACAGAGCTTGCTGCGATCTCAGGTCATGAAGCACCTGTCCGGACTTATCTTCGTGAGAAGTTGACTCCGCATGTGGATGAGGTAGTGACAGATGGCTTGGGTGGTATTTTTGGTATCAAGCATTCAGAAGCTGCGGATGCGCCACGCGTCTTGGTCGCTTCTCACATGGACGAAGTTGGTTTTATGGTCAGTGAGATTAAACCAGATGGTACCTTCCGTGTCGTTGAAATTGGTGGTTGGAATCCAATGGTAGTCAGCAGCCAACGTTTCAAACTCTTTACTCGTGACGGTCGTGAAATTCCTGTGATTTCAGGCTCTGTTCCTCCTCATTTGACTCGTGGAAAGGGCGGGCCAACCATGCCAGCCATTGCCGATATCGTTTTTGATGGTGGTTTTGCGGACAAGGCTGAGGCAGAAAGCTTTGGTATCCGTCCGGGTGACACGATTGTCCCTGATAGCTCCGCTATCTTGACAGCCAATGAAAAAAATATCATCTCAAAAGCTTGGGACAACCGCTACGGTGTTCTTATGGTGAGCGAGTTGGCAGAAGCCCTATCAGGTCAAAAACTCGAAAATGAACTCTATCTTGGTGCCAATGTCCAAGAAGAAGTTGGGCTTCGTGGCGCGCATACTTCTACAACTAAGTTTGATCCAGAAGTCTTTCTGGCAGTTGACTGTTCACCTGCTGGTGATGTTTATGGCGGTCAAGGCAATATTGGGGATGGTACCTTGATTCGTTTCTATGATCCAGGTCACTTGCTTCTCCCAGGTATGAAGGATTTCCTTTTGACAACGGCTGAAGAAGCAGGTATCAAGTACCAATACTACTGTGGAAAAGGTGGAACGGACGCTGGAGCAGCTCATCTGAAAAATGGTGGTGTCCCATCAACAACCATCGGTGTCTGCGCTCGTTATATCCACTCTCACCAAACCCTCTACGCTATGGATGACTTCCTAGAAGCTCAAGCTTTCTTGCAAGCCTTGGTGAAAAAATTGAATCGCTCAACGGTTGATTTGATTAAAAATTATTAAACATAAGGGAGGTGGTCAGGATGGCAGAACCAAACCTAGAAAGCCTTATAAAAGATCTCTATAACCATGCCCGTCAGGGCTTGAGTGAAGATTTAGTTGCTGCTCTCCTAGAGACTGCTAAAAAACTATCTACTACAAATGAGCAATTACTAGCAGTCCGACTCTCAGGACTGGTCACCCGTGAATTGCTCACTAATCCTAAACACCCAGCACCTGAATTGATCAATTTGGCTCGCTTTATCAAAAGAGAAGAAGCCAAGTACAGAGGTACTGCAGTTTCTGCTATCATGTTTGGTGAACTCTTTAAGATGCTTTGATTACACTGTGAATCAAAGCATTTTTATGTCAGAAAAGCCATTCTTGATGAGGAGACGAAAAAAGCCATCCCATTCAGGATAGCTTTTTGGTACTTAGATTTGTTCAGCGATGACCTTTTCGGCTAGGTTCATAGCATGGTCAGATACACGAGTATAGTGGGAAATGATGTCAATAAAGTTGACCCCAGCTTGTGTTGAACATTCGCCCTTGTTAAGGCGTTTGATGTGGGTCTTTCTGAGAACGCGTTCCATATTGTTGATTTCTTTATGACGTTCAATCAGCCTTTGAGCTTTTTCAATATCATTGTTTTCCACACTATCAAGAGCGTCTTTGATAAATGCAGTTGTTGCTTGATAAATCTCAGCTAATTCCTGCAAAGCTGCTTCAGAGAACTGAACATTCTTGCGTTGGAGATAGTCTGTTAGGTTGATTAACCCCTCTGCGTGGTCTCCAATCCGTTCCAAATCACGTGATGAGTCAAGAATGTTAGTCAACACTTCACTTTCCTTTTGATTCAAGGATTCGCTTGAAAGGCTAATCAGGTAACGAGTGAGTTTTTCGTCAATTGTGTTAATTGCTTCTTCAGTCTTATGGCCTTTCTCAGCTAGTTTTTCATCTAGATTGACGATGTAGTCGTAGGAAAGGTCAAAAGCTTTTGAAGCATAGTTTCCCAAGTGAAGAAGTTCTTTTTTGGCATTTCCTAGAGCGATAGAAGGCGCCTGTTTGATGAGTTGTTCATCCAAGTAGAGATCCTCGTATTTAACAACTTCATCTTCACCAGGAATGAGCTTCGTAACAATGTAAGCCAAGGCGCCGATGAATGGGAACTGGATAATGGTATTTGTAATATTAAAGGTTCCGTGGGCAAAGGCAATGGTCATTTCTGGAGCTAGATTGAGTGCAGATTCAAACCATTGAATCAAGCCAGTGAAAGGTACAAGGAGGACAATACAGATAACCGTACCAATCACGTTAAAGGCAACGTGGGCACCAGCAACACGTTTGGCAGCGATATTGGCTCCAAGAGAAGCAATGATGGCGGTAATGGTCGTTCCGATATTATCACCAAACAAGACCGGTAGGGCACCTTGTAGGTCAATCAAACCACTTGCGTACAGGTTCTGTAAGATACCGATAGTTGCGGATGAAGCCTGAATGAGTAGGGTCAGTCCAGTTCCAACAAAGACACCTAGAATAGGACTCTTACTTAGTTCAACCATGTAGTCTCTAAAGACTTGCAGGTCTTTTAGGGGTTCCATTGCACCGCTCATAAGATTGAGAGCGAAGAAGATACCTCCTACACCAAAGATAATCCGTCCGATGTTATTGATGGAGCGATTCTTGGTGAAGAAGAGACAAACCGCTCCGATAAAGAGCATAGGTAAGGCGTAATCTCCTAGCTTAAAACCGATGATAAAGGATGTAACGGTGGTTCCAATATTGGCACCCATGACAATACCGATAGCCTGACGCAAGGTCAAAAGTCCTGCACTGACAAGTCCCACTGTAATGACTGTAACACCAGAACTTGATTGAATCAGCGCCGTCATACCGATACCAACCAGCACACCGAAGAAGGGATTGCTGGTGTACTTGTCAATGTAAAAACGAAGGCGATCTCCAGCAGCTTGTTGCAAACCGTCCCCCATGGTCTTGATACTATATAAAAACAGCCCTAGACCTCCTAAAAAGTGAAATAAAATTTCCTGCCAATTAATGGACATTTCTTTTTCCTCCGAAAAATAATAACGGAATTTCTCCTATTCTATTTTAAAGGATAAAAGTAAATCTCACAAGTGTTTAGCTGAAATTTTCATGAGAAACAAGAACTTTCTTTTAAAATGAGAGATAGTTTCCCTTTAAGATAGATGATTTATAGGATTGTGTCCAAATTTTACTGATTATTATCCTAGTTATAGTTTTTATGTTAAATAGATTGACATCGCTTTCATATAGGATAAAATGAAGATGATCCTGTTCTGGTGACGTACACTGAGAACAATTACTTTTTATCAAAAAAGCAAAGCGCTTACTTTTTATTATATTGGGAGGATAAGATGAAAGATCTATTTTTTGAAAAACGTTGCCGTTACAGTATTCGTAAGCTGTCAATCGGGGCTTGTTCCTTGATGATTGGTTCAGCTCTATTTGCGAGCCCAGCTCTTGCCGAACAGGTCGCTGCCCCTGAAACAGCCACTAATACGAGCGCTCAAGCGGCAAATGTGAGTGAAACTGCTAATCCAGACACTGTAGCTATCGAAAAGCAATTAGAGGAAACTGAAAACAAAGTAGCTGAGCAACCCATTTCAGAAAACACTCCAGCAATAACGGATTTAGTTAATGAAAAAGAAGAAGCGAAGCCAACTCCGACGGATAAAGCTGAAAAACCTGCTCAACCAACTGAAAAAGAAGAAGTCAAACCAGAGGAAGCTCCTCAAGTAGCTGAAAAGAAAGCGAACAAACCAACTCTAGCAGACGTTCCTAAAAATGAAGAAAAGAGTCTCCGACCAAAAGAAATCAAATTTGATACATGGGAGGATTTGTTGAAATGGGAACCGGGTGCGCGTGAGGATGATCCCATCAATCGTTCCTCAGTTGAACTCGCCAAGCGCCATAGAGGTCAGTTGGTTAACGAAAAAGCAAGCAGAAGAGCTAAAGTTCAGGCGCTAGCAAATACCAACTCGAAAGCTAAAGACCATGCTTCTGTTGGTGGAGAAGAATTCAAGACCTATGCTTTTGACTACTGGCAATACTTGGATTCAATGGTCTTCTGGGAAGGCCTAGTCCCTACTCCAGATGTCATTGATGCCGGGCACCGCAACGGAGTTCCCGTTTATGGAACACTCTTTTTCAACTGGTCAAATAGCATTGCTGACCAAGAGAAATTTGCCGCTGCCTTGAAACAAGATGAAGATGGCACTTTCCCAATTGCACGCAAACTCGTTGATCTCGCTAAATACTATGGCTTTGATGGTTATTTCATCAACCAAGAAACAACGGGGGAATTGGTAGCGCCTCTTGGTGAAAAAATGCGCCAATTCATGCTCTATACAAAAGAATACGCAGCTAAGGTCAACCACCCAATCAAGTATGCTTGGTACGATGCCATGACTTACAAATATGGCCGTTACCACGAAGATGGCCTTGGTGATTATAACTACCAGTTTATGCAAAAAGAAGGTGACAAGGTCCCTGCAGATCAATTCTTTGCCAATTTCAACTGGAACAAGGAAAAGAATGATCACTCTGTAGAGATGGCAAAATGGCTGGAACGTAGTCAATATGATGTCTTTGCAGGATTGGAATTGCAACAAGGTGGCTCTTATAAGACCAAAGTCAACTGGGATGCCCTCTTGGATGAAAAAGGCAAGTTGCGTTTGTCACTTGGACTCTTTGCACCAGATACGATTACCAGTCTAGGGAAAACAGGAGAAGACTATCACAAGAACGAAGACATCTTCTTCACAGGTTACCAAGGAGATCCGACAGCTCAAAAACCAGCGGACAAAGAGTGGTATGGAATTGCCAATTTAGTTGCGGACCGCACACCAGCAGTAGGACGCACCTTTACTACCTCTTTTAATACAGGTCATGGTAGAAAGTGGTTTGTAGACGGCAAAGTTTCTAAGGATTCTGAGTGGAACTACCGTTCTGTTTCAGGTGTCTTGCCAACATGGCGCTGGTGGCAGACTTCAACAGGGGAAAAACTTCATGCAGAATATGACTTTACAGATGGCTACAATGGCGGAAACTCCCTTAAATTCTCAGGTGATGTAGTGGGTAAGACGGACCAAGATGTGAATTTGTATTCTACTAAACTAGAAGTAACGGAGAAAACCAAACTTCGGGTTGCCCACAAGGGAGGAAAAGGCTCGAAAGTTTATATGGCCTTCTCTACGACTCCAGACTACAAATTTGAGGATGCGGAGGCATGGAAAGAACTGACTCTTTCTGACAACTGGACAAATGAAGAATTTGACCTTAGCTCACTAGCAGGTAAAACCATCTATGCAGTTAAACTCTTCTTCGAACATGAAGGTGCTGTAAAAGATTATCAGTTCAACTTAGGTCAATTAACAATTTCAGATAACCACCAAGCACCACAAGCGCCGACGGGACTTTCTGTTGTGAAACAATCTCTCAAGAATGCCCAAGAAGCTGAAGCAGTGGTCCAGTTTGCGGGTAACCAAGATGCAGATTTCTATGAAGTCTACGAAAAAGATGGAGATATCTGGCGTTTGTTGACAGGTTCATCTGCTTCAACCATCTACTTGCCAAAAGTTAGCCGTTCTGCTAATGCGACTGGTACGACTCAAGAATTGAAAGTCGTTGCAGTTGGTAAAAATGGACTCCGTTCAGAAGCTGCAACTGCGTCATTCAACTGGGGGATGACTGTTCAGGATACAACTCTCCCAAGACCTTTGGCTGAAAATATTGTTCCAGGGGCAACGGTTATTGGTAGCACTTTCCCGAATACTGAAGGCGGGGAAGGCATCGAAGGCATGTTGAACGGTACGATTACAAGTCTGTCAGACAAGTGGTCTTCAGGACAATTGAGCGGTAGTGTCGATATTCGTTTGACTCAACCACGTCGTGTTGTCAGATGGGTAATGGATCATGCGGGAGCTGGTGGTGAGTCTGTTAACGATGGTTTGATGAACACCAAGGACTTTGATCTTTACTACAAGGATACAGATGGCGAGTGGAAACTAGCTAAGGAAGTCCGTGGCAATAAAGCGCACGTTACGGATATCACTCTTGACAAACCAATCACTGCTCAAGACTGGCGTCTAAAAGTTATCACTTCAGATAACGGGACACCTTGGAAGGCCATTCGTATCTACAACTGGAAGATGTACGAAACACTAGATACAGAAAGTCAAAATATTCCAATGGCTAAGGTAGCTGCCCGTTCACTTGGAAACCATCAAGTTCAACTAGGTTTCTCTGATGTTCCAGCGGGTGCAACTATCACCGTTTACGACAAGGCAGATTCACAAACACCGATTGCAACTTTGAAGTCTGAAACTGGAGGCGACTTGGCAACAGCACCATTGGGCTTTGATAAGCAACCAACTCTCCTCTACTATCGTACCCAACTACCTGGCAAAGAAATCAGTAACACCTTGGCAGTAGCGATTCCGCAGGATGAGAGAAAAATTGCTGCAGTTAGTCTTGAAAAAGGGCCTAAGAAGACAGTTTATAAAGAGGGAGAAAATCTCTACCTCAGAGGCGGAACCCTCCGTGTTCAATACGAAGGAGGGCAAGCCGATGAGCTGATCAACCTTACTCACTCAGGTGTGACAGTATCTGGCTACGACGCTCATCAAAAAGGGGAACAAAAGCTCACAGTCAGCTACCTTGGACTTCCAGTTACTGGTGACTTGAAGGTACAAGTGACTGGTCAAGATGAAGAAAAACCAAAGGAAGTAGCAGGTTTGTACATTACGAAGAAACCAAAAACAGACTATCTAGTAGGGGATCAACTGGATCTCTCTGAAGGTCGCTTCGGAGTTCTCTATGATGATGAGACAGAAGAGACTCACAGCTTTACTGATCAAGGTGTTGAAATTACGGGCTACGGTTCTCAAAAGACTGGACGCCAGACCTTGACCTTGCATTACAAGGGACACACCGCTGAGTTTGATGTTTTGGTTTCTCCAAAAGCAGCTGTCAACGATGAGTACCTCAAACAAGAAATCACTGCTGCCCAAGGCCGTCAGTCAACCCTTGCCTACACCTTCTCTAGCGAGGACAAACAAGCAGTACTAGTAGAGAAGCTCAATGCAGCGAAAGCTGTAGCAGAAAACCACAATGCTAGTCAAGAAGAAGTCAACAAAGCCTTGAATGAATTGAAACAAGCTGGAGTGAATTTGGATGGAAATCAACGTTATCAGACAGCTAGAGAAGAATTGGAAGGCTTGCTCGAATCTATCCGTGAAAAAGATCCTAAAGCTGAGTTGATTGAACAAGCAGAAACTTTGTTGGCTTCAGAGATGCCAACTCCACAAGCTTTTGCGGAAATGAAAGAAAAGTTGAATAAGAAACTAGCACCTGCAGAAGAAAGCCATCATGTTGGAAGCATGGATCCAAATGAAGTGGCTCCAACGGTTGAAGCTCTCCCTGAACTAGTTATTGAAACTGAAACAACAGCCTTTGAACGTCAGGAGCGACCAAACGCCGAGCTTCTCAAAGGACAAGGCCAGCTAGTTCAAGCAGGAGCGGAAGGCCAAGTTCGTCGTCTAGTTGAAGTAGATGCCCAAGGCAATCGCACCCTTCGTTCAACTGAAGTTCTCAAGGAAGCTATCCCAGAAATCACAGAAGTTGGAACAAAAGTTCTGTCAAGTAATCAACCATCAGAAGGAGTGAAAGATTTAGTTCTAGCAAATCCGAAACTGGAAATTGAAGAGGATACAGTGGCCTTCAATCGTCAAGAGCGACCAAATGCAAGCCTTCTTAAAGGACAAGGCCAGCTAGTTCAAGCAGGTGTGGAAGGTCAAGTTCGTCGCTTTGTAGAAGTTGATGGTCAGGGCAAACGCACTCTTCTTTCGACTGAAGTTCTCAAGGAGGCTGTCCCAGAAATTGTTGAAATTGGTACCAAGGAAAAAGTTGAACAGCTAGTACCAAGTACAGACAATTCAATGGTGGAAACACCAGTCAAAGCAGAAAAAGCAACAAATCAACTTCCAAATACTGGTGTAGAAACAGATGCCAGTCTAGTAGCTCTGGGACTTCTCGGAGCAATGAGTGGCTATGGGCTACTTGCTAGGAAGAAGAGAGAAGATTAATCGGATTTACAAATTTTGGATTTTCTCATGAAAATTAAAAAACAAGGCTTGACTGTAAATCAGTCAGGCCTTGTTTTAACTAGTTTTTCTTTCAATTATTAGTTATTTAACAAGGTTTTTCTAGTTTTTATTTTAAAAATGTTGCGTTCACTTGCAAGAATGAACTAGAAAAGTTTAGGGTTTTTCTATCTCTTTTATTGATTTTGTGATATAATTAACACGTATAAAAAAAGAAGGAGTCATATCTAATGGCAAAATTGACTGTTAAAGACGTTGACTTGAAAGGGAAAAAAGTTCTCGTTCGTGTTGACTTCAACGTACCTGTTAAAGATGGCGTGATTACCAATGATAACCGTATCACTGCAGCTCTTCCAACTATCAAGTATATCCTTGAACAAGGTGGACGTGCAATCCTCTTCTCTCACCTTGGACGTGTAAAAGAAGAAGCAGACAAAGAAGGTAAATCACTTGCTCCTGTAGCTGCTGACTTGGCTGCTAAATTGGGACAAGAAGTTAAATTTATCCCAGGTGTTACACGTGGTGCTGAATTGGAAGCAGCAATCAACGCTCTTGAAGATGGACAAGTTCTCTTGGTTGAAAACACTCGTTTCGAAGATGTTGATGGCAAGAAAGAATCTAAAAATGATCCTGAACTTGGTAAATACTGGGCATCTCTTGGAGATGGTATCTTCGTAAACGATGCATTCGGTACAGCTCACCGTGCACACGCATCTAACGTTGGTATCTCAGCAAACGTTGAAAAGGCAGTTGCTGGTTTCCTTCTTGAAAACGAAATTGCTTACATCCAAGAAGCAGTTGAAGCTCCAGAACGTCCATTCGTAGCCATCCTTGGTGGTTCAAAAGTTTCAGACAAGATCGGTGTTATCGAAAACTTGCTTGAAAAAGCTGATAAAGTTCTTATCGGTGGTGGGATGACTTACACATTCTACAAAGCTCAAGGTATCGAAATCGGTAACTCACTTGTAGAAGAAGACAAATTGGATGTCGCGAAATCGCTTCTTGAAAAAGCAAACGGCAAATTGATCTTACCAGTTGACTCAAAAGAAGCAAACGCATTTGCAGACTACACTGAAGTGAAAGACACTGAAGGTGAAGCAGTTGATCCAGGCTTCCTTGGTTTGGATATCGGTCCAAAATCTATCGCTAAATTCGATCAAGAATTGACTGGTGCGAAGACAGTTGTATGGAACGGACCAATGGGTGTATTTGAAAACCCAGACTTCCAAGCTGGTACAATCGGTGTCATGGATGCTATCGTGAAACAACCAGGTGTGAAATCAATCATCGGTGGTGGTGACTCAGCTGCCGCAGCGATCAACCTTGGTCGTGCAGACAAGTTCTCATGGATCTCTACTGGTGGTGGAGCATCAATGGAACTCCTTGAAGGTAAAGTTCTTCCAGGACTGGCAGCCTTGACTGAAAAATAAGATTTTATAAATGAATCAAAGAAGAGAGGGATGAGAGTTCCTCTTTTCTTTTACTCGAAATAAAAACGCTTCCTCTCAACTATTACTCATAAAATCACCCAAATTATGATAAAATGGAAATAGAAAGTTGAGATTATGAGTTATTTTAAAAAATATAAATTTGATAAGTCACAGTTCAAACTTGGTATGCGGACTTTTAAAACGGGAATTGCCGTTTTTCTAGTTCTTTTGATTTTTGGCTTTTTTGGCTGGAAAGGTCTTCAAATCGGTGCTCTGACAGCAGTTTTTAGTCTGAGGGAGAGTTTTGATAAGAGTGTCCATTTTGGGACTTCACGTATTCTAGGAAATAGTATCGGTGGTTTCTACGCCCTTATCTTTTTTCTCTTAAATACCTTATTTCACGGAGCCTTTTGGGTGACCTTGGTGGTTGTTCCAATCTGCACTATGTTAACCATTATGACAAATGTGGCCATGAATAATAAATCGGGGGTTATTGGTGGTGTAGCAGCTATGTTAATCATTACCCTATCAATACCGAGCGGTGAAACAATTTTGTACGTGTTTGCGCGCGTATCAGAAACTTTTATGGGAGTTTTTGTCGCAATTCTCGTAAATTATGATATTGATCGTATTCATCTCTTTTTAGAGAAAAAAGAAAAATAATGTTACATTTTATGACATTATCAATTGACGTTTGTCTTTTTTTAGACTATAATAGACAGAAAGAAGGAAAATGTAAATGAAGGAAAAAGAATTTCGCCGAAATATGGCTGTTTTTCCTATCGGCAGTGTTATGAAGTTGACCGATCTCTCGGCGCGTCAGATTCGTTATTACGAAGATCAAGAGTTGATTAAACCTGATCGAAACGAAGGAAACCGTCGCATGTATTCGTTGAATGATATGGATCGTCTGCTTGAAATCAAAGATTATATCTCTGAAGGCTACAATATCGCTGCCATTAAGAAAAAATATGCTGAACGTGAGGCGAAGTCCAAGAAAGCCGTGAGTCAGACGGAGGTGCGTCGCGCACTTCATAATGAACTTCTCCAGCAGGGACGCTTTGCTTCAGCACATTCACCTTTTGGTCGCGGTTAGGCAATCGCAAGTAGTCATATATTAAGGAGAAAAACCATGCCAATCACAGCTGCAGATATTCGTCGTGAAGTCAAGGAAAAAAATGTTACCTTTATTCGTCTCATGTTCTCAGATATTTTGGGAACAATGAAAAACGTCGAAATTCCTGCTACAGATGAACAGTTAGATAAAGTCTTGTCAAACAAGGCTATGTTTGATGGATCTTCTATTGAAGGTTTTGTACGTATCAATGAGTCAGATATGTACTTGTACCCAGACTTGGATACATGGACAGTCTTCCCTTGGGGAGATGAAAACGGAAGTGTTGCAGGTTTGATCTGTGATGTCTATACAACAGAAGGTAAACCATTTGCAGGTGACCCTCGTGGCAATCTGAAGCGTGCACTTCGTCATATGGAAGAAGTAGGATTCAAATCCTTCAACCTTGGACCAGAGCCAGAATTCTTCCTATTTAAACTGGATGAAAATGGGGATCCGACTCTTGAGGTAAATGACAAGGGTGGCTACTTTGATTTGGCACCTACAGACCTTGCGGACAATACACGTCGTGAAATCGTTAATGTCTTGACCAAAATGGGATTTGAAGTAGAAGCAAGTCACCACGAGGTTGCGGTTGGACAACATGAAATTGACTTCAAGTATGATGAAGTCCTCCGTGCCTGTGATAAGATTCAAATCTTTAAACTCGTTGTTAAAACTATTGCTCGCAAACATGGTTTGTACGCAACCTTTATGGCAAAACCAAAATTTGGTATCGCTGGATCAGGTATGCACTGTAATATGTCCTTGTTTGATGCAGAAGGAAACAATGCCTTCTTTGATCCAAATGATCCAAAAGGAATGCAGTTATCTGAAACGGCCTACCATTTCCTTGGTGGTTTGATCAAGCATGCTTACAACTATACTGCCATCATGAACCCAACTGTTAACTCCTACAAGCGTTTGGTTCCTGGTTATGAAGCCCCTGTTTACATTGCTTGGGCTGGTCGTAACCGCTCACCACTAGTTCGTGTACCAGCTTCACGTGGTATGGGAACTCGTCTTGAGTTGCGTTCAGTGGACCCAATGGCAAACCCATACATCGCTATGGCTGTTCTTTTGGAGGTTGGTTTGCATGGTATTGAAAACAAAATCGAAGCACCAGCTCCTATCGAAGAAAATATCTACATCATGACGGCAGAAGAGCGTAAGGAAGCTGGAATTACCGATCTTCCATCAACTCTTCATAACGCCTTGAAAGCTTTAACAGAAGATGAAGTGGTCAAGGCAGCCCTAGGTGAACACATTTACACTAGCTTCCTTGAAGCTAAACGTATTGAGTGGGCTAGCTATGCAACCTTCGTTTCACAATGGGAAGTTGATAATTATTTAGATCTTTACTAATATAGAAGAAAGATTGCCTGAGGGTGATCTTTTTTTTGCATTTTATATCGAACTATGATATAGTTTATATAACGAATCACGATGTATCGAACTAAATTGGAGGTGTGGTTAAATGGAATTAACAGATAAGATCAGGCGTGTTTACCTTCCCATGACTGAAACGGGTTTTTATATCTTATTTTGTCTACAGAAGGAGAACCATGGATATGGTATCACACAAAAGGTCAAGGAGATGACAGATTCGCAAGTTTCGATTAGTCCTGGAACTATGTATGGGACCTTGTCAAAGATGGAAAAGGATGGCTTGATTTCCTTTATCCGGGAAGAGGAAAAACGTAAAATCTATCAGATCACAGACTTGGGACGAAAAGTTTTGGAGATAGAATTGAAACGTATTGAACGGCTCTATAGAAACAGTCGGGAGGAAGGTTGATGGAAAAGAAAAGTGTTTACCGAATTTTTACAATTGCGGATTATGAGAGGGAGGCTCTATACTTTAGAGAAATGCATGCCAAGAGCTGGAAACTTAGGAAAGTAAGCTATTCTATCTTATTGTATACCTTTGAAAAGTGTCAGCTTGAACAAGTGTCTTATCAGTTGGATTTTTACCCAATGAAAACATCAGAGAGAACCTCCTATTTACAACTGTTTAAAGACTGTGGCTGGGAGCATATTACAGACTTTAATAGTTTTTCCTATTTTAGAAAAGCACATTCTGAGATTGAATCGGATGCAGAGTTTGAAATTTATAATGATGCTGCTGGGAAGTTGGATATGGTTCATCGGATTTTAAGACTGCGGTTGCTTCCTATTTTGTTTTTCTTTTCAATGTTGATTCCGTTGTTCTTAAAGTTGCTCAGTGAAAGAGACGTTTTTAGAGGGCTAGTGTTTTTGCTTACTATCATAGATTGTGTTTTATTGTTGGCTCTTGTGGTTCAGATTTCTTATATTTTTTGGAGATTGTTTCAAAAATGGAAAGAATTATCTGATAAATGAAGCAATACTTGTTTTCTAATCTGGAGGTAAGACAATGAATAGTGAAGTACAATTTCGGATTTTTACAATAGTTGATTTGGACAAGGAAGAAGAATATTTGCATGAGATGCACTTGAAAGGCTGGAGGTATAGAACTAACCGTTTGGGCTTTTTCTATTTTGAACAATGCCAACCAGATGATGTCATCTATCATATCTGTGATTCTAGATTTCTTAAAAAGTATAAGCATGAACTACAAGATTTTAGAAATAGCGGTTGGGAATTGATAGAAACAGGTTTTTGTTCAATTCTTCGTAAACCAACTTCTGATATACTTTCAGAGGAGAAAGTCTATATGAGTAAGGGTCTCAGATGGGAAGTTATGCGGTCTAGACTTCGTTCCTGTATAGCCACTTTTTCAGGTGGTCTTGTTGTTTGCATGAGTTTGTATCGAGAAAACTTGTCTCAGTCTTTCTTTATTACTTTCGTTTTATACGCTTGTTTAATTTCTTATCTGATCTATGGATATTACAGACTTAAAAGGAAATACCAAGTAGATGAGAAGTAAGATTCTAGGTCTTCAGACTAATTTTTAGCACTCTTGGCAAAAGAGTGCTAATTTTTTGAGTTTTTGTCTTGACATTCTCTTCTAAGGGTGTATAATAGAATCATGAGTTAGCACTTGGGTACATAGAGTGCTAATCGATCGGACAGAGAGGAGTGATGAGATGGTTACAGAGCGTCAGCAGGATATTTTAAATCTGATTATTGACATCTTTACCAAAACGCACGAACCTGTCGGATCCAAGGCGCTACAAGAGTCTATCAATTCTAGTAGTGCTACCATTCGTAATGATATGGCGGCTTTAGAAAAGCAGGGTTTGCTTGAGAAGGCTCATACTTCAAGCGGTCGGATGCCAAGTGTTGCTGGTTTTCAGTACTATGTGAAACACTCACTGGATTTTGACCGACTGGCTGAAAACGAGGTATACGAGATTGTCAAAGCCTTTGATCAGGAATTCTTCAAACTGGAGGATATCCTGCAAGAGGCTGCTAATGTCTTGGCAAACTTAAGTGGCTGCACAGTTGTAGCACTGGATGTTGAGCCGAGCAGGCAACGGTTGACAGCCTTTGATATCGTTGTTTTGGGGCAACATACAGCCTTGGCAGTATTTACCCTAGACGAGTCGCGAACGGTTACAAGTCAATTTCTGATTCCAAGAAACTTTTTGCAGGAAGATTTAAATCGCCTCAAGACCTTGATTCAAGAACGTTTCCTCGGTCACACCGTTCTGGATATTCACTACAAGATTCGGACGGAGATTCCGCAGATTATCCAGCGTTACTTTACAACAACGGACAATGTCATGGATCTCTTTGAACACATTTTTAAAGAAATGTTCAACGAAAACATTGTGGTGTCGGGCAAAGTCAATCTCTTGAATTTTGCTAATCTAGCAGCCTATCAGTTCTTTGACCAACCGCAAAAGGTGGCTCTGGAGATTCGTGAGGGTCTGCATGAAGATCAAATGCAAAATGTCCGTGTTGCGGACAGTCAAGAATCCTGTCTAGCTAACTTGGCGGTGATTAGCAGTAAGTTCCTCATTCCTTATCGAGGTTTTGGAATTCTAGCGATTATCGGTCCGGTCAATCTGGATTACCAGCAATTGGTCAACCAAGTCAATGTGGTCAATCGTGTTTTGACCATGAAGTTGACGGATTTTTATCGCTACCTCAGCAGTAATCATTACGAAGTAAACTAATTTTGAAATCATTAAAGGAGGCGAAAATGGCCCAAGATAAAAAAAACGAAGAAATGAAAGAAGAGGAAGTTGTTGAAACAGTAGAAGAGACAACTCCTGAGAAGTCTGAGTTGGACTTGGCAAATGAACGTGCAGATGAGTTTGAAAACAAATACCTTCGCGCTCATGCAGAAATGCAAAATATTCAACGCCGTGCCAATGAAGAACGTCAAAACTTGCAACGTTATCGTAGCCAGGACTTAGCAAAAGCAATCTTACCATCACTCGACAACCTAGAACGTGCACTTGCCGTTGAAGGGTTAACAGATGATGTGAAGAAGGGCTTGGAAATGGTCCAAGAAAGTTTGGTACATGCCTTAAAAGAAGAAGGGATCGAAGAAATCGCAGCTGACGGCGAATTTGACCATAACTATCATATGGCCATCCAAACTCTCCCAGCAGACGATGAGCACCCAGCAGACACCATCGCCCAGGTCTTCCAAAAAGGCTACAAACTCCATGACCGCATCCTACGCCCAGCAATGGTAGTTGTCTACAACTAGGCAATTCTGACGGTTGGAACATACATAATAGAAAACTTGTCCGAAACGACAATAAACTATGAAAGAAAGATAAGAAATTGTTCAGCTTTGCAATAGTGAGCGAAGCGAACAAAAGACGATACTCTTCGCCGTGGCGCTATTTGCGCAAACTTTGAGACCTTAGGCTCAAAGTTTGGTCAAAGAGATTGACGAGTCAAGCTCTGACGGCGCCGCCACCTAAGAAGAGTACCAAAAAGAAAGAATATAAAATTTAAGGAGAAAAACACATGTCTAAAATTATCGGTATTGACTTAGGTACAACAAATTCAGCAGTTGCAGTTCTTGAAGGAACTGAAAGCAAAATCATCGCAAACCCAGAAGGAAACCGTACAACTCCATCTGTAGTATCATTCAAAAACGGAGAAATTATCGTTGGTGATGCTGCAAAACGTCAAGCAGTCACAAACCCAGATACAGTTATCTCTATCAAATCTAAGATGGGAACTTCTGAAAAAGTTTCTGCAAATGGAAAAGAATACACTCCACAAGAAATCTCAGCTATGATCCTTCAATACTTGAAAGGTTATGCGGAAGATTACCTTGGTGAAAAAGTAACCAAAGCAGTTATCACAGTTCCAGCTTACTTCAATGACGCACAACGTCAAGCTACAAAAGACGCTGGTAAGATCGCTGGTCTTGAAGTAGAACGTATTGTCAACGAACCAACTGCAGCAGCTCTTGCTTATGGTTTGGACAAGACTGACAAAGAAGAAAAAATCTTGGTATTTGACCTTGGTGGTGGTACATTCGACGTATCTATCCTTGAATTGGGTGACGGTGTCTTCGACGTATTGGCGACTGCAGGGGATAACAAACTCGGTGGTGACGACTTTGACCAAAAAATCATCGATCACATGATTGCAGAATTCAAGAAAGAAAATGGTATTGACTTATCAACAGACAAGATGGCTCTTCAACGTTTGAAAGATGCAGCTGAAAAAGCTAAGAAAGATCTTTCAGGTGTAACTTCAACTCAAATCAGCTTGCCATTTATCACTGCTGGTGAATCTGGACCTCTTCACTTGGAAATGACCTTGACTCGTGCGAAATTTGACGATTTGACTCGTGACCTTGTAGAACGTACAAAAGTTCCAGTTCGTCAAGCCCTTTCTGATGCAGGTTTGAGCTTGTCAGAAATCGATGAAGTTATCCTTGTTGGTGGTTCAACTCGTATCCCAGCAGTTGTAGAAGCTGTTAAGGCTGAAACTGGTAAAGAACCAAACAAATCAGTAAACCCTGATGAAGTAGTTGCCATGGGTGCTGCTATCCAAGGTGGTGTCATCACTGGTGATGTTAAAGATGTTGTCCTTCTTGATGTAACACCATTGTCACTTGGTATCGAAACAATGGGGGGGGTCTTCACAAAACTCATCGACCGTAACACAACAATTCCAACATCTAAATCACAAGTCTTCTCAACTGCAGCAGACAACCAACCAGCTGTTGATATCCACGTTCTTCAAGGTGAACGCCCAATGGCAGCAGATAACAAGACTCTTGGACGCTTCCAATTGACTGACATCCCAGCTGCTCCTCGTGGTATCCCACAAATCGAAGTAACATTTGACATCGACAAGAACGGTATCGTATCTGTTAAGGCTAAAGATCTTGGAACTCAAAAAGAACAAACTATTGTTATCCAATCTAACTCTGGTTTGACTGATGAAGAAATCGACCGCATGATGAAAGATGCAGAAGCAAACGCTG
>ERZ772918.155-NODE-155-length-54769-cov-231.591_pt1 | contig 54769 bp, 59 predicted proteins | sample MGYA00512118_ERZ772918 | MGnify/ENA primary metagenome ERZ772918 (study PRJEB29015, sample SAMEA2737939) | human oral metagenome | biome: human oral; feature: human-associated habitat; material: dental | place: China | collected 2135 ... | reverse complement strand
CGCGCCGCGGCTCCGCTGTCCCCGGCGGGCGTGGGGGCGCCCTCGGGGCCGTAGCCGTCGCCCGGGCTCTCCTCGCTCGCCGGCCCCGGGTCGTAGGACTGCAGGGGGCCGGCCTGCTCGGCCAGGCGAGCGAACTGCGCCTCGGTTGCCCCCGCGCCGCCGGCGTGCAGGGCCTGAAGAGCCCGGGCCGCCTCGTCGGCCATGTGGCGCGCCGTGCGCGTCTGCCCGGCCTGCCGGTACAGGTCCGACAGCGCGTCGGCCAGGCGCAGGGCCGCCAAGCCGATCAGGATCCCGGCCTGCGCCCCGGGGCGCATCACCGCCGTGGACGCCAGTCCCGCGGCCAGCACGAGCGCGTCCTCAGCGGCCCGCGGCGCCCCGGGCCGGGACTTGAGCTGCCCGTGCCTGCCCACCGCTCGGCTGGCGCGCTCCAGGCACCGCCGCTCGGCGCTGTCCTCGGGGCAGCCCAGCGCGGCCGCGGCCAGCAGTCCCGCCACGTCGCTGGTCGCGTCTCCCATCGCCACCGGGTCGGTGGCATCGACGCCCCTCATGCGCCAGCGCACCGTCTCCAGCGCTGTCAGGCTCGCGCGCAGGCGCTCGGCCGAGATCACCGCCGCGCCCCTGGGCGGCATGCCCCGCCACGCGTCGCGCCACGCGTCGACGGCCTCCTGCGCGCCCTGGGGGGTGTCGGGCCAGCGCGCCCGCAGGCGGCTGAGCGACAGGTCTCGCGCGAGCCTGCCCCCGCCGTACCACTGGGTGCGCTGCCCGGCGCGGGTGTGCAGCGCTACCGAGTAGCCCGTGACCACGTCGGTGCGCCCCGGCGCGAACCTGGGGCGCGCCCGCACCCCCAGCTCGCGCAGGCGCACCACGAACTCCAGTTCGTCGCGCGCGCCGGCCGCTGCCGCGCGCACGCGCTGCTCCAGGCGCGCCCGGTCGGTGGTCACCGCCCCGCGCGCCGCGCTGGCCCGAAGGTCGGCCGCCGAGTCGGCGCGCGCCCCGCGCGCGTGCTCGCGGGCCTCGATCACATGCAGCCCGTGGGCGCGCTCGATCCTGTTGACCGCCTTGGAGGACTTGGTCTCGTCCTGCCACCTGCTCCACAGGGTCCCGTCGGCGCGCACGATGTTGGCCACGATGTGCACGTGGTCCCCGCCGTTCTTGGACAGCCCGTGGCGCACCGCCACCCACCGGCACGGCGCCTTGCCGTCGGCTCCGGTCAACCCCAGAGAGTCCATGAACTCCTGGGTGATGCGCCCCCAGGCCTCATCACTCAGAGCCGGCTCGTCGGGATGCAAGGCCAACGAGCAGTGCCACACGTGGTTGCGCCGCCGCCCCACCACCACGACCTTGTCGAGCTCGGGGTCGTACTCGCGCACGTCGCCCATCGGCCGCTTCTGGTACTCGTCCATGTACTGGTCGAGTCGGCGCGCGATCTCGTAGCCCTGCGCCGTCGACAGTTCGCGCCAGTCCCCCCAGCGCCGCGTGAAGAAACCGTCCCCGCCCACCAGGTGCGGCGCGGTGTGCTCGTTGGCGCGCCCCGGCCCCACCAGGTACTGCAGCAGCCCGACGGTGTTGCCGCCGTCGACGATCGAGGCGATCATCGCGCCACCGCCAGCAGCTCGTCGATCTCGTCGCACACCCGCCCCACCCGATCGACCACGGCGCCGAAGTCGGCCGGCACCTCGCAGACCGTGTTGGCGTGGCGGGCGACCTGGTTGATGTTGCGCGCGATCCCGACCAGCTGCAGGCGGTAGTCCTGCAACGAGGCCTGCAGCTCGCGCGCCGCCCCCTGATCGGCTGCCGGCCCACCGCCGGGGACCCCGATCGGGTGAAGCGCCGCATCCACCAGCAGCTTGGCCATCGACTCGCCCGTCACCCTCGAACGCAGCGCGAGCTCCTGCCTCTCCCCGGGCGTGAGGTACACCGTCAACCGCTCGCGCCGGGCCCCGCGCGCGCTGCGCGCCGAGCGGCGCCGATCACGCCGCCCCTCCAGCCCCCGGCGGGGAGCCGCACACGCGGCGCCCGCGCCCTCGTCGTCGGCCACGGCGACGCCTCCTCCCAACGCCCAGCGCAGCGACCCACCGAAACGGTGGGACCACACGACAAGTGTGCCCCCGCTGGACGCGACAGTCCAGCGGCAAGATAGTTAGTACCTGTACTAACTACCATCTTGCTCCGCGCGCCCCACCCCGGTCACCACCCTGCCAGGCCCACTGTCCCCACCCGGCGCGCCCACGATCGGCCACCGGCCGCCCAGGGCCACCACGTTTCAGTGCGATGGGGTGCTAGGCGGCAACGCGAGGCCACCGGCTACGGGAGCGCCCCGCCGTGCCCCATCGCGTCCGACGCTCCCCAGCCACCCGTGCCAGCCACCAGCGCGGCCCCGCGCCGAGCATCCCGCACAACCCGGTCCGGTCTGGTCCGGCGCCGGGCCCGGCGCACCTCCCCGCAGCGCGCGACACCCGCGCGCCGTCCTGTGCGCGCACGCCCCACGCCACCACCGAGCACCCCGGCACGCGGGGCGCCGACAACGATCCGAGGACGAGTGGAGACTCACCGATGAACGACAGCCCCCTGGACAACCTCCTGCGCGCCGACGACGACCACCGCGCCGCCGCGCGCGACCTCGGCGCCCGCCACGACGCCATGACCGCCGCCATCGACGCCTACACCGAGCAATGGCGCGCCGCCCTGTCCGCAGGCTGGGCCAAGACCGAACTTGCCCGCGCAGGCTTCACCGACCCCGCCCGACTGCCGCGCCCGGCCCGCGCCCGCAGACGCGCCAACAGCACGGCCGAGCCCGGCCCGGCGCGCGACTGACCGAACCCGACCCACCTAACCACAGCACGGAGGACCACCATCATGACCACCACGACCACAGCACCCGCCGCTGCCCGCGCGCGCGTCGAGCTCATCGAGGGAATGTCCTCGGTCACTCACGACGGCGTCGTCCACGCCCTGCGCGCCACCGACATCGACACCGCCCGCACCCAGGCACTGGACGTCCTGCGCGACCTCGCCGCCAGCGCCGGCGCCCCCCTGTCCGTCACCAGCGTCGAGCCCGCAGGCCACTACGACTTCATCATCAACCCCGACGGCACCACCCAGCTACCGCCCCAAACGCCCGCCGCGCCGCCCGCGCCGACGACCGCCGCCGCCACGACCCCACCACCGAGCCCCGCGGCCCCCACCACCGCGGCGGCCGCCCCGCGCACCAACAACCGCCCCAACCCGGCCACAACCACCACCGCCGACGCCGAGCCGGTCCACCAGCCCACCCGCCGCGAACTGCAGGCCCAGGCCCGCGCCCGCAGTCTCCTGGAGGAGGCCCGCCCCGACGCCCCCGCACGCGCCGGCGCGCGAGGCGTCATCAACTCCCTCGGTCTGGGCCTGGCCCTGCCTCCCTCGGCGCGCGAGCTAGCCGAGCGCGCCGACACCGTCAAGGCCTCCCAGCACTGGGACGGCCCGCGCACCATCGCCGTGGTCAACGGCAAGGGAGGCTCCTCCAAGACCACCGACACCGTCCTGCTGGCCGCCCTGTTCGCCAAGCACGGCGCCGGCTCCATCATCGCCTGGGACAACAACGCCACACGGGGCACCCTGGGCTGGCGCACCGAGAAAGGACCCCACGACGCCACCGTCGCCGACCTCCTGCCCGCCGCCGACCGCCTTCTGGGCCCCACTGCCCGCGCCGGCGACCTGGCCGCCATGACCCACCACCAAACCCGCCAACGATTCGACGTCCTGCGCTCCAACCCCGAGGTCCTGTCCACCCAGCAGCCCGTCGACGAGGCCTCCTTCAAGGCCGTCCACGCCATCCTGGCCAAGTACTACCGCCTGATCCTCATCGACTCCGGCAACGACGAGTCCAGCCCCTCCTGGGCCGCCATGATCGAGCGCGCCGACGCCATCGTCGTGCCCATGATCACCCGCCCCGAACACGCCGAATCCGCCCGCCTCCTCCTGGCCGAACTCGCCCGCGCCGGCGGCCGCGCCGAGCGCCTCGCCGACCAGGCCACCGTCATCATCTCCCAAGCCTCCAAAGCCGACCCCAGCCCCCACCACTACGTCCAGACCTTCACCACCATGGCCCGCGCCGCCGTCGGCATCCCCTACGATCCCCGCATGGCAGCCAGCCCCCTCCTCCTGGATGCCCTGGCCCCCGCCACCCGCCGCGCCTGGCTCGCCGCCGGCGCCGCCCTGGCCGACACCCTCTAACCCCACCCAGCTCGCCCATGATCGGCCATCGGCGCCGGGCCACCGCCATGCGGGCCCGGCGCCGATGGCCGATAGCCCCCTACAACCCCACCATGGCCACCAGCGCCTAATCGATCGACGCCCGCAGCCCCACGACGCGCCACCGCCCATCATCCTGGCACGACAGCTCCAACCACAGCCGCGTCGTGCGCACCAATCCCCGCCACCCCGAGGCATCACGCGCGCGCACCGTCACCGACCGCGCCCGCCGAGCCGACGACGCCGCATCCGCCACCGGATCATCGATCGAGCGGTCCACCGCCTCCACCTCATCCCACGCCCCGCGCGCCACCATCGCCGACCACCGGCCATCGGCCAACGGGGCCCCGCCCGCCGGCGCTGACGCCAGCGCCCCGCCCATCCACCTCGACGCCCGCCCCCACGCCGCCGCCGCGTCAGCGTCCGTCCGCGCGTCATGCGCCGACACCGCCACCGCCACCGCATCGGCCACCGCATCCGGGTCCGTCTCATCGACCGCCCCCAGATCCACCGGCCCGGCCGGCGTCGAGGCGACCACCACCGGCCCACCCGCCGCCGCGGGCCCCGACGACGACTCCACCGGCGCCGCAGGGCCCGGCGCGCCGGCCGAGCACGCCCCCAGCAGCGCCCCCGCCACCACGACGAGCGCCGAGCGCCGGCTCGGCCCGCACAACCCCATCGCACCAGCCATGTCAGCCGATCCTCACGTAGTACGGGCCGCCGGGCATCGAGTACACGGCCGTCTCGCGGATCGGCTTGGACTCGTCGGCGCCCTCCACCATCTGCCCGCCGCCGGAGTAGACCGCCACATGCCCCGGCCAGCACACCAGATCCCCGGGCACCGCCTGGTCCGCGCTCACCTGACCCCCCGCCTGGCACTGCGCCGACGAGGAGTGAGGCAGCTCGACCCCCACCGCCTTGTACGCCGCCATCACCAGCCCCGAGCAGTCATAGCCCACCGAGTCATCCGCAGCCCCCCACACATAGGCCATCCCGATCTTCGAACGGGCCGCGGACACCACCGCCGACCCCCGATCCCCGCCAGCCCCCGACGACGCCGACGCCGCCATCGAGGCCTTGATCTTGCGCACATAGTCCTGCGTCTCAGGGATCTGCGGAACGCCCCCGGCCGCCTCGACCGCTCCCAAGCCCGCGTTGTAGGCCGCCAGCGCCAGGTCCAGCACCTCCCCGCTCACAGCCCCGGAATCCTTCAGAGCCTCGACACTGCCGACCAGGGAGCACATGTAGGCCCCCTGGGAATAGATCGCGTCGTGAGGATTCGCGATGTCAGCCCGGCCATCGCCATCGCCGTCCTTGCCCGCCGAGGCCCACGTCTCGGGCATGAACTGCGCGATCCCCTGAGCCCCGGCGCCCGAGGCCGCCGCGGGATCCCAATTCGACTCCTGGACGATCTGCGCCGCGATCGCCGCCGGCGTGACCTCGGGGCAGATCGCCCCCGCCTTGGACACATCCGCCTGGTACTGCTCCGGCACCCCGGCAGGCGCCGCCCCACCCGCAGCCTGAGCCTCCTCACCGGCTTTACCGCCACCGCCCCCGGCGAACACCAGCCCCATCACCATCACCAGCGGCATGGCCGACACCAGGGCAGCGCCGCGCGCCCTCACAGGCCCACCCCCCGACCCCGCACCTCGCCCAGCGGCCCCGCGGGCCCCGCGCCCGAGCGCAGCCGCTCAGGCCCCCGTCCCACTGCGGGCGCCGCCGGGGAGGACGCCGCCACGATGTCCCGGATACGCTGCGGGTCGAACCCCGCCGTCATCCTCCCGTCGGGCGTGGCCACCAGCGGCGCGGACATCAGCCCCATCTCCCGGGCCCGCTCGACCACCTCGGGATGATCCTCCAGCCTGACGACGTCGACGCTCACGCCGGCCCTGGCGAACTGCTTCCTCGTCATCTCACAAGCGATGCAGTCCTCCTTGGTGTAGACGGTGGCCGCCGGCGCCGGGTCGAGCACCGCCGTGGTCGCGTCGGGGAACATCTGGCGCACCCTGTCCATCGCCTCGCGCACCGGTAAGGGCTCACGGCTCTCCGGGTCCCACTCGACCACGGTGACGGTCCCGGGATCGTCGGCGGTGATCTCCAAGGTCATCGAGCCCGGCTGGTCAGGGAACGCGTCCCGGGGGCGGATCTCGATGCACCATGAGGAGATCTCGATGCTGTCACCCGCATTGTCGAAGCGGGCGCGGACATCGACAATGACATCGGCTCCGGTGAGAGCCCCCTGGGCCCGCACCCACCTGGTCAGGGCCTCCCGGACATCGGTGCGTGGGCGCCCATCATAGTGCAGGCGCAGCGCCGCGTCGCGCCAGGCCCCGCTGATAACCTCGACCGCCTCTTGGGGGTACAGGCGCTGCACCTCATCATCGTCGTACTCAGACCGCCTGGGGTCGACCATCAGGGCAACCTGCGGGTCGCCCTGCCAGATGCTGATATCGATCTCAGGCATTTCCCTCGTGCGCAGGATCATTGACACACCGTCGGCGTAGGGCGCGACCCGGCAGCCTTCCGCGGTGGTCTCGTCATAGCGGAACTGATCCAGGTCGATGCCGGCGTCGTTCATGATGACTCGGGCGCGCTCGACCAGGCCGTGCGCGTCCAAGAGGTCCTGACAGCCGGCATCCCACTCGGTGCTGATCGACTCGATCCATCTCTCCACCGGCGCCGGCGCCAAGTACCGGAACTGGCTGTCGCCGATTGAAGCCAGGTCGTATTGGAGACCCCCGTCAGTGGTGATGCAGAACGTTGAGGGCTCAGTGACCGTGTATGGGCTGGGCGGGTGGGTCAGCCCATCGAGATAGGCCCGCAGTTCCTTGGGCAGGACCCTCGTCGTCGAGGGCCACCAGGGCCACCAGGGCCGCCACCTGCCGGCGGTGTCCGATGACAGCTCGCGGTAGTCCAGTGGGACCCAGTCGGCGCGCTCGTCGGCATTGCTCAATGTCTCAGCGGGATACGCCTCGGCGATTTGAATATCATGCTGCCATCGGTTGTTGATGGCTTGTGTGGCATCATCGGCCGTCGCATAGAGTTGCTGATCCCCGCCTTGGTTGAAGATCAGGCCCACCGTCTGGTCGTTTGGCCAGACTGTGACTGTGACATCGGACAAGGCCGTGTCCAGCCTGTCGCCCTCGACAGTGAGTCCGACTCCACCGTTGTCCACTGGCATGATGAATGGGTTGACGGCGTCACGGTCGGACAGGTCCTGCCCGGCGCCGTCGAGGATCTGCCAGGCCCGGTCGATCAGCACGGGGGCGGTTTCGCACATCCGCCAGTAGTTCTGCCAGTCGGCTTCCAGCTGCTGGCGCCAGTCGTCGTCGAGGTCGACGGTTCGTTGTGTGCCGTCGGCCAGGTGGTAGCGGAGCTGACCCTGCTCGGTGATGGCGAAGAAGTTGTCGCCCAGCGCCGAGAAAGGGTCCGGGGGCTCGACCAGGGTGTCGAGATGCTCCCGAACATCGTCGGGCAGGTCGGACCTTTCGAAGTACGTGAGATTTCGGCCCTGTTCCATGGTGGCGTCTCCTTCGCTGCGTGCTGCGTCCCCGTCTTGAGGGGTCGTCACCTGGTGCGTGGGGCGTGCGCGCACGCGCCGGCGGCCCCGATCGGGGCGCGGCGTTGGGGTACACCCCAGCGCGACACTCCACGGGCGCCGCCAACCCGTCGCAATAGAGTCCTATGGAGTAGTTGTGCGGCGGATGCGTGCAAGACTCTAGACATGCAGCAACACACTCGGCCGGCGGCCGCCGGCCAGCGCATCGGCTACGCCCGGGTGTCCACCGTCGACCAGAACCTCGACCGCCAGATCGCCGCCCTCGGGAACCTCGATCGGCTGTTCACCGATGAGGCCTCCGGGTCGAGCCGCCACCGCCCCGGCCTGGAGGCCGCCCTCGCCTACGTCCGGGACGGCGACGAGCTCGTGGCGACCTCCATGGACCGCCTGGCCCGATCCGTGCGCGACCTGCACGACCTGGTCGACGAGCTCACCGGCCGCGGCGTGAGCGTGGCCTTCCTGCGCGAGGGACAGACCTACGCCGCCGGCCAGGCCGACCCGATGAGCCGGCTCCTGCTCGGCGTGCTGGGCAGTGTGGCCGAGTTCGAGCGGGCGATCATCCGTGAGCGGCAGGCCGAGGGCATCGCCGCCGCCAAGGCGCGCGGCGCCTACACCGGCCGGGCCCGCTCCCTGACCGACGCCGACCTCGAGCGGGCCAGGCAGCGCCTGGCCGCAGGCGTGCCCAAGGCGCTCGTGGCCCGCGACCTCGGAGTGCACCGCTCCACCCTCCACCGAGCACTCAGCCGACAGGCCGAATGAGGGCCTGCGGGGCCGGCGAGCGAATGGGTGCAGCCCGAGGTCCGCTACATCCGCTGGGCGTCGACCTGCCACGCGACGCGCTCGACGTCGAGGCTCACGGTGCCAGTCGGCAGGACATCGACGCCCTTCTCCCTGCGGGAAGCGCGCACGGGTACTCGGCGGCCGTCGAGGTAGTCCCAGGTGTACTTCAGGGGGCGCAGGGTCACGCTGACTACGCCGTGACGCCCGCGCTCCCACTCGTCCTTCTGCGTCTGGTTGCGCCGGCAGGCGTCGGGGTCGTCCTCCTGGATCGGCAGGCCCCGGAAGACTTCAACACGCTTGACGGAGGCGTGGCGGGCGGGGTCATCGATCTTGGCGTTGCGGGCCTGCGCGAGCTGGCAGGCGAAGCGGAAGGGGTCGAAGAGGCCCTCCTCGGGTGGGCGCCCGGGGAGGAACAGGGATGCTCCTGTGAGGTGGACGTTCTGGTAGTCGACGACGACCGCCATCGTCAGGGTCACGGAGGCCTCCCAGAAAAGACTAGACCCCGCCAGTCCCTGAGGACGGCGGGGAGTTATGGCTTAAGAGTATGCGGGCATGACCATTGCGCGCAATAGTGACTTACGCCATAGCGAGGGGCGCCTTGGGACTTCGGAGGGGCGGTGGTCAGCCCGCGCCGCCGCGCCGGAGGCGGAGCCAGGCGGCGGCGCTGGGCTGTCCACGGCCCCGGTGCGGGTCCCGCTGTCCACCTGTGCGTCGCCGCCGGCCCCGGCGATAGCCGGCGGCGTCCACAGATGGGCAGGGGGCAACCGGGCTTACCGGTGGGGTCAGGCTGCGTTGAGGTAGGCGGTCAGGGCGTCGCGGATGACGGCGCTGGGGGTGGTGGAGTGGGCGGCGGCGTAGTCGTCGAGGGCGGTGTTGAGGGGCTCGGGCAGGCGGACCTGGCGTCGCGGGGAGCGGCCGCGGCCGGTGGCGCGGTCGTGTCCGAGGCTGGGGCGGCCGCGGAGGATGGCGTCGAGCTCGTCGTCGCTGATGCGCGAGCCGTCACGGGGGGTGCCGCGGGCGATGATGGGGACTCGTCCGGCGGTGACGTCCTCGTCGAGCTGGTCGTAGTAGGCCTGCTCGGCCTCGGTGAAGGTGCGGGTCATCGGTGTGCCTTTCTCAGAGGTCCTGGGCGGTGGGTGGGATGAGGTGGCGGTAGAGGTCGGTGACCTCCATGGCGTGGAAGATGGTGCGCCGGCCGCGTCCGTCGACGGTTACGCCGACCTCGAGGTGGCGCATGGCGTGGGGGTGGGGTAGGCCGACGAACATGAATGACTGCTCCCCTGGGTGGCGGGGTTGGAGGATGGCGTAGTCGACGTGGTGCAGGACCGCGTAGGCGGCGTCCTCGCGGGGGACTCCATGCTTGTCGGCGCTGGCCGTGAACTCGAACCTCACGCTTTTATGGTGGTACCGTTTGTGGTGGGGGTCAACCCGTCTCCGCTCCGGGCCTGTCAGGAAGTCCCGGCACGACCGTGGCCCCCGCCGCCTCCTATTGGGCGGATCGCGGCGGACTCGCCCCTGGTGTCATCGGGGAGGCCTGGCGGCGGTGACGGCGTTGCGCATGGCTTGGGTGGGCGGGGCGGTGTAGCGCTGGGTGGTGGCCACGGAGGAATGGCCTAGGAGGCGCTGGACGGCCAGAACATCGCGTTCGCTGGCGTAGGCGGCGGTGGCGAAGCGGTGGCGAAGGGTGTGCAGGGTCCATCCGGGGGGCAGGGCGCGGGCGGCCAGGGAGGAGGCCCAGCGGGGTTGGATGTGTCCGCCGTCGCGGGAGGGGAAGGCCCATCCTTCGGGGCTCGTCGCCGGGGTGGTGCGGTGGCGGATGAGGGAGGCCAGCTCGTCGGTGAGGGGCAGGGCGCGGTCGCGGCCGCCCTTGGCGCGCACGATGAGCATGGTGCCCGTGGGGGCGTCGGCGAGGTCGTCGCGGTGGACGCGGGTGATCTCCGCGCAGCGCAGCCCCAGGCAGCCGGCCAGGGTCAGGATCGCCCTGGTGCGCTCGTCGGCGCGTGCCAGGGCGGTGGCGAAGACGTCCTCGGGGGTCGGGCGGGGCGGGGGAGTGGGACGGCTGATCGAGGGCAGGACGGTAGCGGGCGATGGGTCGGCGCCGATAGCGGCGAAGAATGCCCTGATGGAGGTGTAGTAGGCGTGGCGGGTCTCGGCAGCCCAGGTCTGGCGGCCGGCCCACTCCAGGAGTGCGTCGGGGGTCACGTCGTAGGGGGCGGCGCTCATCGTGCGAGCCAGGCGGCGTATGTGACGGGCGCGGGTGGCGACGGTGGCCGGCCGCATCCCGGCGGCGCGCATGGTCGTTTCGAAGCGGTCCAGGGGCTCCAGCCAGGGCTGGGGAACAGGGGGCGGGGGTGTGCTCATGGCGCGCAGCATCCCAAGGCCCCCAGTGCTCCGCTCCTGCGGGTGGGTTAACGCTGGTAACGCCGGTGTTAGTGCTCAACGCCAGCGTTGCTGGCATCGCTGGTGGGGCGGGTCTTAGAGACGCGGGCCATCCCGTTCGCGCCGGGGCCCCAGGGGCCCGGGCGGAGGGGGCGGCCCGCCGCTGGCTGTTCTGCGGGGTCCGATCGGTGGGCTGGGAGGAGATCAGGCCGTAGAGGTGTCGGATGCGCCCCAGCGCTGCCTCCTGCCTCGGGGGTCGGCGTGCTGCCTACCGGCCGGAGGGCCGGCCGGTAGGCAGGACGCCGGCCGGGGTGGGCGGCAGGGGGCCGTGGGCGGCCTCCGCGGCCGCGACGGCGTCGGCGATGGCCCCGGCGACCCAGGCCGAGAAGCTGGTCGGCGGCTCCGGGCCGGCCAGGCTCAGTCGGTAGGCGCCGCGGGCCCTGTCGGCGAGACTGGTGGGGACGCGCACGGTGATCTTGACGGTGGGGGCGCTGTGCCCGCCGTCGCGGCCATGGGAGCTGGGAGGGACGCTGTCGCCTCCGCGGGCGCTGGCGCTGCTGGCAACGCTGGCATGATTGGCAGGGTTGCTGGTGCTGCTGGCGCCGATGAGGGCGGGGTCGGGGCCGACGGCTTTGGGTACGACTGGGGTTTTGCGGGGGCGTGGGGAGGGCTTCACGGGGTGGGCTCCTGTCAGTGGTGGGTCAGGGCGTCGGCCAGGGTGCTGATGGCGTGGGAGTAGTCGCGTCCTGCCCTGTCGGTGGGTACGGGGAGGCGGTTGGTGGCTGCTTTGGCGACGATGTCGCGTTCGGGGAGCTCGCCGAGGATGAGGCCGGGGTAGTCGTCGGTCAGGACCTGGTGCCATGCGGTGGTGTCCTGGCGGTCGGGGCGGTAGCGGTTGACGATGATGCCGGCCAGGGTGAGGCGGGGGTTGTAGTGGTCGTGGATGAGGGTGATGGTGTCCATGAGCTCGGCCAGGCCGGCCACGGATGAGGCCCTGGCCTCGGTGATGGCCAGGACGGCGTCGGCGGCCGTGAGGGCTCCGACGGTGAGGACCCCGAGGGCGGGCGGGCAGTCGATGAGCACGTGGGCGTAGTCGTCGGTGGCGCCGTTCAGGGCGGTGCGCAGGGCGGCCTCGCGGCCGATGGAGGTGTCGGCCTCCAGGCCGGCCAGGGCCCGGGTGCCGGGCACGACGTCGATGCCGGTCCAGGCGGGGCCGGCCGGTGTGATGGCCGAGGCGATCGCGCCGGCGCCCGCGGAGCGGCCCATGACGGCGGCCAGGACGTCGTGCAGGGTGATGGTCTCGGGGGTGATGGGGGCGTCGAGGATGTCGGTGGCGTTTCCCTGGGGGTCGGTGTCGATGACCAGGACGCGCCCGTCCTTGGCCAGGTGGTGGGCCATGGCCAGGGTGGTGGCGGTCTTGCCGACCCCGCCCTTCTGGTTGGCGATGGCGATGATGCGTGTCATGAGGTGGTCTCCTTGTCGTCGGGGATGCGGGGGATGCGGTTGGTCGTGGGGGCGCGGGGGATGAGGTGCCCTGATGGTGTGACGGTGGTGGCGGTGCGCAGCCATCGGAGCTGCTCGTAAGCGGTGGCGGCGTCGGCGTCGTTGAGGATGTTCTGGCCGGCCTCGGCGGGCGGGCGCCCGCCGAGGCCGGTTCCCAGGGCGTCGTCGTAGAGGCTCATGACGCCGGTGCTGTGGGCAGTGTGAGTTCGATGCTGGCGGCCTGGGCGAGCTTCGTGCTGAGGCGGTCGGCGCGCTCCAGGTCGTGGCGGGCGCCGGTGTGGCCGGCGGCGACCTGGGCGCGCAACTGGTCGGCCACCTGGTCGAGGCCCTCCATGAGCAGCAGGCTCTCGGTGAAGTCGAGAACACTGGTGGTGGTGGCGGGGGCCGTTGGGGCGTGGTCGAGGGCGTCCTCGATGGCCGCTGCCAGGTCGTGCTGGCCCTCGTGGTAGGCATCCCAGGTGGAGTGGTCGCCGGGGATGCGGTAGGCGATCTGCTGGCACAGGCCGCGCACGCGCGCGACTGCGCTGCGCTGGTCAGGGCTGTGCGGGCCGATCATCGCTGGGCCCATCCGTCGTAGTCGGGATCGTCTGTCGGGGCCTGGGGCTCCCAGGGGACGCCGGGGCCCGCCTGGGAGCCCTGGCCCTGGGTGCTCTGAGAGCCCGGCGCGCCGGCGCGCCGGTCGGTGATCTGGGCGGTGCTGTAGCGCAGGGAGGGGCCGATCTCGTCGACCTGCATCTCGATCACGGTGCGCTGGGCGCCCTCGCGGTCGGTGTAGGAGCGCTGCTGGAGGCGCCCGGTGGCGATGACCCGGGTGCCCTTGGTCAGGGAGGCGGCGGCGTTCTGGGCGGCGTCGCGCCAGACCTGGCAGCGCATGAACAGTGTCTGGCCGTCCTGCCACTGGTTGGTCTGGCGGTTGAAGGTGCGCGGTGTGGACGCGATCGTGAACGACGCGACGGCCGCGCCCGAGGCCGTGTAGCGCATCTCCGGGTCCGCGGTGAGGTTCCCGATGATCGTGGTTGTGGGTTCTCCGGTCATGATCAGTTTCCTTTCTCCGTGGTGGGGTGGTCGGTGGTCTCGATGGGGTCATGCGACGCGCTGAGGGCCCGGCTCATGAGTGCGCCGGCAGCGCGGTGGATGGCGGCGTCCACGAGGGTCTCGAGGGTGGTGTTGGATGGTCAGGCGGGGGCGCTCCAGGGCGGTCAGGATGACGATGTCGAGGCGGTGGGGGCTGTCGGGGTCGGCGCCGATGACGATGTCCTGGCCGCGTCCCAGGGCGGCGCCGAGCTCGAGCAGGTCGAGGGGCCGGACATCGTGATCGGCGGTGAGCCAGAACAGGACGAGCCGGGCTCTCATCAGGTGGTCGTGCTCCCAGGCGATCCGGGCTCGGGCCTGGCGTCGGTAGCTGGGGATCGCCCGGTGTCGTCTGAGGATCGCCCGGCGGCGCCTGGGGGTCACTCGACGGGGTCTGGGGTTGGCCACGGTCAGGTCGGGGGCTGAGGCGGCGATGAGGCCGATGGCTCGGGCCTGCCAGTCGGGGCGGCCGGCGGTGCTGCCGGCCAGGACGATGTCGGCGTGGGGCACGTATCCCCTGGCGGCGAGCTCCTGCTCGGCGCGAGCCCTGGAACGGGCGACCTGTTCGGGGCTGACGCCCTTCATGGGCTGGGAGATGACCGCGGTTTTCGTCGTGGTTGTCATGATGCGGTTGTTCCTTCCAGGAGGTGGCGGTGGCCCCTAATGCCTTTTTCGTTGGCGCCCAGGCCCGAGGCCCGGGCATCGCGGACGCCGTCGTCGTAGGCGCAGTTGTTGATGTCAATGGCCTTGCCTTCTTCGAGGCCGAGGGTGTTGAGGTAGTCGGTGATGCGCTGGTCCCTGCTGCGCACCACCAGGGCGGTCGAGGCGGCGCCGGCGGGGGCGTCCTGGTCGCGCTGGGCGACGGCGCCGGCCCTGGCGGAGCGCACTCGCTGGGCGATGGCGTCGCCCCAGCCCAGGATGTAGCCGTCGCGGGTGGCGCGGCGGGTCGAGGCCTTCATGGGCTTGTAGCGGCGGGGGTTGGCGCGCACCCATTGCTTCCAGCCGATGGCGGCGTGGGCCTGGACCGCTGCGAGCAGCGGCATGAGGCGCTCCAGGTCGGAGGGGTAGCCGACGATGTGGAGCACGATGCGGGGACCCAGCCCATCCCATGCGCGCGTCGCATTGAAATAGCAGGTGCGGTAGGCGGAGGCGCCGGCGGCGCGGGCGATCGTGTACAGCGCGCTCGACTGGGCCTGGGAGGCGGTGGTGCGTCCTCCCATGATGGTGATGTCGCGGGTGGTGATCTGCTCGCTGTTGGCCTCGTCGAGGTCGAGCTCGTCGATCATCAGGCGGGCCATGAGCATCGAGGCCCGCAGTTGGGCCTGGTCGCGCTCGTGCTGAGATGCGCCCGGGTCGGCTGCGATCGCCAGCAGCCGGCGCACCAGCTCCTTCTTCGTCACCATGGTCGTGCTCCTCAGGCAGTAGCGGAAGTCAGGTACAGGTAGTCGTAGATGCTCATCTGGTGGCCCCAGGGATCCGCATCGTCGCGGTCTTGGACGTTGGCACTGCCGCTAACGCTGGCGTTGCTGGCATTGCCGGCGTTCAGCTCTAAGACTGGCGGCTCGGTGGCGCTCGGCTGCGCGGGCCTCTTCTCCGAGGTCATGGCGCGCTCACCGCCTCCTGGGGCTGACGGTGGGTGGTATTAATGCCAGCGTTGCCGACGTTGTCGGCAACGCTGGTGTTAGTCCTGAATGCCGGTGTTCGGGACAAACGCCAGCGGTAGTAGACGCGGAGCTCGGCCGCCTCGATGTAGGCGATGAGGCGGTGGGTGAGGGCGCGCAGGCGGCCCAGCAACCCGGAGGTCGCAGGTTCGAATCCTGTCCCCGCTACGAGAGCGGAGTCCCCGGCACCAGCAGGTGCCGGGGACTTCTGCGTTTGCGGCATCGCACGAAGCCGGGCCGCGTCCGCGAGAGGTCGACGTCGTGGCCGCTTGGACGGGGGCTTGGGTGCTTGTACGGGGGTTCGCCCCTCTGGCCGGGGTCTTCCCCCTCAGGACGGGGGTAGCGCCCCCGTCCTGTGCCGCGAACCCCCGGCATGACCCCCGAACCCGCGTACAGACAGACAGACAGGAAGGGTTACGTCCAGGAGGGCGCCGCGCCGGCGGGCCTCATGCATCTAGCCCTCGTGCAGGGCCGTCCTGGAGTCGGCGACCAACTGGTCGACGGAGTCGACCACGGCTTCCAGTTGCTGTGTGTCGGTGCTGAGCCGGGTGAGGGCGGTCGCGGCTCGTGCCGCGAAGTCATGCGAGTCGGTGGGGAGGCGCTGCACATCGACGATCGCGCCCTTCTCGTTGGTCACCCAGCTGCCGGCCGACGCGTGCCACGCGTGCGCGCACAGCATGAGAGCCGTGGAACAGCAGAGCACGATGTACCCCACGTCGAGTTTCGGGATGCCTTTCCGCGCGGCGTCCACGTAGAACCCGGCTTGCCACAGGTTCTCGATCATGGAAGCGCGTAGTGCTGGCGGGTACGGAGTGAGCGCTGCCCGCAATGGATCGAGCACCCCGTCCGGGTCCGACAGGGGCAAACATGTGGCCAACTCCCCGGCATAGGAGACGTCCAGGAACCCCAACGGGTGCCCTGGCTGGGAGTGGAAGGCGAACTCGCCCCTTTCCGCTCGGCGGCACTGCTGCGCGACCCGATCCAGATCGCGCAGGATCCAGTCAACGGCCGTTCCGTCGACCGTGAGCCAGCCCCCGCCGTCCACCCAGGGCCCCCATGAGCCCGGGCCGGACACGTTCACCGGGCCGTCGTCGGCGAACAAGCCCGTGAGCCGCCGCAGTTCCTCCACGTCCAGCGACGGACGGTCGTAGTACAGGCCAAGGTCCACGTCAGAAGCCGCGTGGTGAGTGCCCTTCGCCCTGCTGCCACCCAGCACCACGGCCTTCACCCCGCCAACACGAGTGAGCGACTCGGCCATCGCCTGAATCCGGTCGTCAGCGATCATCGTCCCATCCTTCCTCGCCCTCGCTCATCGGTGAGGTTGGGCGCACACGTACTGAGTCGGCCTGGGAGCGGTTGGGGCGCGTCCCCTGCGGTCCGACGGGGTAGTCGTCGAGGCGAGCGGCCTCGGAGTCCTCACGCAGCCGCATGCTCATCGCGGTGGCGACCTCTCGTGCCATGTCAATCCTCCTGCCGGTTGTCGGGCTTCAGATCGGCACCGGTTGCCCGCCAAGCGTTGATGAGGTGGAGATCCCCATCATCATCCCTCCAGGCGATCACTACCAGGACTCGGCCGGCGCGCTGGGGACTGTTCGGGATCTAGTTTGCCGTCTCAGCCCGCAGAAACCGTCTCGGCCCGCCCTTGCGCCCTCGAACTGCGAGGATGAGACGGTTTCTGCGGGCTGAGGGCGCAAGGGCGGGCCGAGACGGCGGCGCGGGGCCGAGGGCGCGGCTCTGATCCGGGCGCGGCTCCCGGAGGGCGCTCCCCGCTGGCCCCGCCCTTAGCAGACGCCGCCGGTCCGGCGGGCGACGGCGAGGAGCGCCAGCCACGCCACAGCGGCTCCCGCCCCGGCCCAGGCGAGGATGGGCAGCACGTCGTCGAGCGCGAGATCCCCCGCGTCGGAGACCGCCGTCGTGCCCAGGGTGAGCGCCCGCATGATGAGCCCCTGTGGGACGGCGGAGGCCACCGGGGAGGACGAGTAGAGCAGCCCGACACCCGCCACGCAGCCCACGAATCCCGCCGCCACCGGCGCCGCGAAGGATCGCATGAGCATCGAGAGCAACGACTGCCAGGCGATGAGCGGCAGCGCCGCGAGCACCGCCACCGCGCACGACCCCAGCCAGCCCACCGGCGGCGCGGCGCCCAGGCCGCCGATCGTCGCCCCGGACAGGTAGGTGAGCAGGCCGAGCACCATCTGCATCGCCGCCACGGGCACGACCACCACGAGGGTCTTGGCCGCGACGACCGCAGTGGCGCTGTGCCCACTGGCGCGCATCGCGTTCCACGACGTCCCTTGGTGCTCCACCCGCCACGCCATCGAGGCCAGCAGCGCCACCCCGATGGAGAAGAACAGCATCGAGTAGAACAGCATGACCTGGCTGGTCAGGCTCTCCCAGCCCCTCGGGAGCGCCTGGCTGTTCGCCGTGTAGTTGATCGTCCCGGTGACCACCGCCAGCAACGGCAGGAGCACCGCGATCACCCAGGAGCTCGAGCGCTTGAGCTTGATGAGCTCCGCCGCCAGCAGCCCGGAGAGGCCCCTTCTCCCTGTCCTGCTCGCTCCGTTCCCGACTCCGCTCCTGCTCCTGCTCGCTCGCGCACTGCTGCTCATGCTCCCGCTCCTGTCTTCCAGATTCCTCGTCGTGCCTGTCATTCCTGTGATGCCGATCGTCGTCATCCCACTCGCCCCTCACCGCGATCCATGCGGCGCGTGGCGACGGCGAACACCGCTCCCGCCAGCACCATGAAGCCGACGAGCCACGGCCCCGAGCCATGCGCGCCCACCCCACCTGCGCTCGTCATCCTCGCCGGGGTGGCGACGGCGTAGTAGCCCCATGGCAGTGCCCTGGCCACCCACTGGGGCGCCGGGAACAGGCAGGCCGAGGCGAACGCGCCGATGAGCCCGGCGCCCACCGTCAGCAGCTGGTTGGCGAAGCGCGCGGCCAGGAGCAGCAGCCCCGCGCACATGGCCAGGTCCACGCAGATGAGCCCGGCTGTGAGGACCGCCCACGGCATGGGGTCGAGCGGCGCCTCGATGCCCCTCAGGCGCGCCACGACCAGTACGGCCCCCACCTGGGCCAGGCAGGAGAGCACGATGATGGGGGCCAGTGCCGCGAGTTTGACGCGCAGCAGCGCCCCGGGCGCGAGCCCCACCGTCGACCACAGGTTCCAGCCCGCGCCGGCGTGCTCGATCTCCACCTGGCGGCTCGCCAGCACGGCGGTGAGGATCTGGTGGGTGATCGCGCTCATCATCGCCGCGCTCACCATGAGCGCCGGCCACGGATCGACCCCGGGCGCCGTCCAGGACGCCGTCGTCGACGATGAGAACAACCGCATCGTGCTCAGGCCGATGCCGGGCAGGACGATCGCCGCCACCACGGGCGCGACCCTCATCCGGCGCAGTTTCGCCATCTCCAGCGGCAGTGCCCGCCGCAGCCCCATCCGGCTCATAGCGCGCCCCCGCGGCCGGTCATCCCCATGAAGACCTCCTCCAGGCTCCGCTCCTCGCGGCGCGCCTCATGCACCGGCACACCGGCAGCCACGAGACGGCGGATGAGCTCCGCGACGCCGTCGGCGCCGAGGCCCCGGAGGCGCAGCTCGCCACCCCTGCCGGGAGGAAGCATCTGCGCGCCGGGCCGGATCCCCGCGCGGCCGACTGCCTCCACGAGCGCCGCCGCCACGGCCCGCGCGTCATCGTGCTGAGGGGTCGTGATGACGACATCCGGCACGCTGAGCTCCATGAGGCCCTTCCGCGTGCCCTCGAAGACGAGGCGGCCGTCCTTGAGGATCCCCAGGACGTCGGCCATGCGCTCGACCTCGTCGAGCAGGTGGCTGGAGATCATCACGGTGACGCCCTGGGCGGTGAGGCTGACAAGGAGCTCGCGCACCTCCTCCATGCCCGCCGGGTCAAGCCCGTTGGTGGGCTCATCGAGGATGAGCAGCTCGGGCTCGCGGGCCAGGGCGATGGCGATCCCCAGGCGCTGCTTCATCCCCAGCGAATAGGTGCGCACGAGCCGGTCCTTGTGCTCGGTGAGCCGCACGAGCGCGAGTGCCCGATCGGTCTGCTCCTGTGCCAGGCCCAGCATCCGGGCGATGAGCCGCATGTTCTCCGCCCCGGTGAGGTGCCCGTAGCCGGGCGGCGCCTCGATGAGCGAGCCGATGCGCCCCATGAGCTCGGGCGCGCCCGCCGGGGTGAGGGGCTGGCCGAGGACGGTCATCCGCCCCGCCGTGGGCCTGAGCAGGCCCAGGAGCATCTTCATCGTGGTGGATTTGCCCGAGCCATTGGGGCCCAGGAACCCATAGATCGTCCCGGCGGGCACATGGAGGTCGAGTGAGTCGACGACGGTGCGCCCGGAGAAGGACCTCGTCAGGCCCTCGGTGGTGATGGCGCAGGCGGAGGCGGGGAAAGCGTGAGTTGTCATGCCCCCAAGGCTTCCCGACCGGCGGGGCGGCGTCGTCGGGCTGCGGCCTGAAAGCGATGGCGGACCGCGGTATGAGGCGGCGCCGCCCGGCACCCGCTCTGCTTCATACCGTGGCCTGAGGCCCCAGGGGAGGCCTCCGCCTACGGTGTTCCCATGAAGGAGAGGAAGACGCGGGCGGTGGCGCGCCTGCGCGCGCATATCGACCCAATGGGAGTGGCGATCGCCGTCCTGATGCTGCTCATGGGATCATCGCAGCGCCCGAAGTCGATTCCCGCTCTCGACGGCGCCGTGGCCACCGGCGTCTACGCAGCGCTCATGGCCGTGGGCGTCGTGATGCTCATGGTGCGGCGCCGCCACCCACTGGCCTTCGTCCTCGTCACCGGCGCGGCGATGGTCGCCCATGTCGCCGTGTTCACCCAGATCTCGCCCCTTGCCGCCATCGTCACCCTGGTTGCCGCCGAGACCACCCAGTCCCGCCTCGCCGCGCCCTGGAGGTGGCTCCTGCTGGGCGCCATCTACGCCGGCACTGGCGTGGAGGTGCTCCTGGCCGCTTACGGGCTGCGTCTCCAGGAGCTTCTCACCCCGGAGTTCCACGACCCCATCCGATGGTTCATGGTGCTCGCCTCGGCCTGGACGGTCATCACGCTCGCCGCCTTCATCGGTGAGTCCCGACGGCGCCGCAGGGAGCGCTACGAGCAGGCGATCGAGCGGGCCGCTGTCCTCGAGGCCCAGCAGGACGCCGAGCGGCGCCTCGCCGTCTCCGCCGAGCGCAACCGCATCGCCCGGGGCGTGCACGACGCCGTCGGGCACTCCCTGTCCGCGATCGCCATGCAGGCCGAGGGGGCCCGCGCCGTCATGGGGGCCGATCCCGACACCGCCAGCGAGGCGCTCGCGGTGATCGGCAGGACCGCCCGGGCATCGATCGAGGAGGTCCGGGGACTGCTGGAGGTCCTGCGCGACGACGAGGCGCCCGCCGCGCAGGCCCCGTCGGCGCCGCCCTCGGCGCCGGCAGTGTCCGCTGAGCCCCCAGCAGCGACCATGCCCGCCCCGAAGGCCCCGCTCCAGGCAGCCCCGCAGGAGTCCCACGGCCCGAGCCTGCTCGGCGTCGTCCAGGAGGCCCGCCTCGCTGGGCTCCCCGTCTCCCTCACGATGACCACGCGATGCGAGCCCCCGGCCGCCGCGGAGGACGCGCTCGCCCGCATCGTCCGCGAGGCCCTGGCCAATATCCTGCGCCACGCGCCCGGCGCCACCACCCGGATCGAGGCGCGGATCGGCGGCAGTGAGTGCGTCGCTGAGATCTCCAATGACGCTGGCGGCGCGGACACGGGCCCGGGAACCGGCCTCGGCCTGTCGGGGATGAGGCAGCGCGCCGAGGCGCTTGGCGGTAGCCTCAGCGCTGGACCGACTCCCGAGGGCGGTTGGCGGGTCGCCGTCAGCCTGCCCCTGGGCTAGCAGCAGCAACGGGGGAGGAGCGGCATGATCCGTGTGGGACTGGCCGACGACGAGCGGCTCATCACCGCGGGCATGGCCATGATCCTGGGCGCCCAGGAGGACATCGAGGTCGCCTGGCAGGCCGTCGACGGCGCCGACGCGCTGCGCCGATGCGCGGCCGACCCCGTGGACATCATCCTCATGGACGTGCAGATGCCGGTCATGGACGGCCTGGAGGCCACGCGGGCCTTCGTCGCCGGGGGGCGCCCGGGCAGCATCATCATCCTGACCACCTTCGACACCGACGGCTACGTTCTTGGCGCCATCGAGGCGGGGGCCGCGGGGTTCCTCCTCAAATCGACACCGCCGGAGGAGATCATCGCCGCGATCCGCACGGTGCGCGCGGGCGACTCCGTCATCTCGCCCGGCCCCACGCGCCGCCTCCTCGCGGCGATGCGCGACGGCCGGGGCGCGGGCCCGGCGGGCGCTACGGGGACAGCGGGCGCTGCGGGCGGTGCCGCGGCGGCGCCGTCGTCCCTGCCGGCGGGGGTGACCGAGCGGGAGAAGGAGATCCTCGGGCTCATCGCCCTGGGCCTGACCAACCAGGAGATCTGCGACCGCCTGTGGCTGTCCATGGCGACCGTCAAGACGCATGTCTCCCACCTCCTGGCCAAGACCGGCAGCCGCGACCGCGTCCAGCTGGTGCTCCTCGCCCTGCGCACGGGTCTGGTGGACCTGGGCCAGGTGCTGGCCTCGGCTGGCTGAGCACGGACGAGCCCCGCTCCCCCCACCCCGGCGCGCGGGCGCGGTCCAGCGCTCTCCCAGGCCAGCCCGGTTAGGCTGCGCGGATGCAGTCAGCTTCCACACCCGCCGTCCCGCTGCCCGCGCCCCGGCTCATGCCCACCTTCTGGATGGACCACACGGCCGACGCCGCCATCGACTTCTACCTGGAGGCCTTCGCCGAGGCCGGGATCGAGGCCCGCAGCACCGGTCGCCTGACCTACCCCGACCCGCTGCCGTGGTACCGCCCCGAGTTCGCCGGCGCCACCCGTGTGGCCTTCCTCGACATCGCGGGCACCACGATCGGGCTCATCAACGCCGCGGACGAGAACGTCCCCGGGCCCGCCATGAGCCTCATGCTCAACTTCGACCCCTCGGTGCTCGACGACGCCGAAGGCAGGCTGCGCCGGCTGTGGACCCGGCTCATCGACGGCGGCCAGGCCCTCATGGACCTGGACACCTACCCGTGGTCGGGCCTGTACGGCTGGGTCGAGGACCGCTTCGGCCTGCACTTCCAGCTCATGCTCACCAAGCCGGAGGGCGATCCGCGCCCCTTCGCCCTGCCCGCCCTCACCTTCGCCGGGACGAGCCTGGGGAAGGCCCGCGACGCCGTCGACCACTACCTGGGCGCCTTCCCCAACTCGGCCCTGGGCCAGCGCGTCACGGACCCCGAGAGGCCGGAGCGGGTCATCTTCTCCGACTTCCGCGTGGGCCAGGAGTGGATCGTGGCGATGGACGGCATGGAGGTCAACGACTTCACCTTCACCGCCGGCGGCTCCTTCCACATCCACGCCCCCAGCCAGGCCGAGCGCGACTACTACCTCGGTGCCCTCTCCCATGTTCCCGAGGCGGAGGTCAACGGCTGGTGCCGCGACCGCTACGGCGTCACGTGGCAGATCACCGAGGAGGGCGGCGACTGAGCCGTGACCAGCGCCACGGCTGGTGGGACGCCCGTCCCCGCGCGGGGGCGCCGGGGCCGCTAGCCTTGGGGCCATGACAACTGAGAAGCCCGGCGCGACGACGCGCACAGAGTCCGACTCCATGGGGACCATCGAGGTCGCCTCCGACCGCTACTGGGGCGCCCAGACGGAGCGCTCCCTCCACAACTTCGACATCGGCCGCAACACCTTCGTGTGGGGCCGCCCGATGGTGCGCGCCCTCGGCGTGCTCAAGAAGTCCGCCGCCCTGGCCAACGCCGAGCTCGGCGAGCTGCCGCGCGACATCGCCGACCTCATCGCCAAGGCCGGTGACGAGGTCATCGCCGGCAAGCTCGACGACCACTTCCCGCTCGTCGTCTTCCAGACCGGCTCGGGCACCCAGTCCAACATGAACTCCAACGAGGTCATCTCCAACCGCGCCATCGAGCTGGCCGGCGGCGAGCGCGGCTCCAAGACCCCGGTCCACCCCAACGACCACGTCAACCGCGGCCAGTCCTCCAACGACACCTTCCCCACGGCCATGCACATCGCCGTGGTCAGCGAGCTGCAGGACATGTACCCGCGCGTCACCCAGCTGCGCGACACCCTGGCCAAGAAGTCCGAGGAGTACAAGGACGTCGTCATGGTGGGCCGCACCCACCTCCAGGACGCCACCCCCATCACCCTGGGCCAGGTCATCTCCGGGTGGGTCGCCCAGATCGACTTCGCGCTGGACGGCATCCGCTACGCCGACTCGCGCGCCCGCGAGCTCGCCATCGGCGGCACCGCCGTCGGCACCGGCCTCAACGCCCACCCCGAGTTCGGCAAACTGTGCGCCGCCAAGATCAGCGAGGAGACCGGCATCGAGTTCACCCAGGCCGCCAACCTCTTCGCGGCCCTGGGCGCCCACGACGCCCTCGTCCTGGTCTCCGGCGCCCTGCGCGTGCTCGCCGACGCCCTCATGAAGATCGCCAACGACGTGCGCTGGTACGCCTCCGGCCCGCGCAACGGCATCGGCGAACTGCTCATCCCCGAGAACGAGCCCGGCTCCTCGATCATGCCCGGCAAGGTCAACCCCACCCAGTGCGAGGCCATGACCATGGTGGCCGTCCAGGTCTTCGGCAACGACGCGGCCGTCGGCTTCGCCGGCTCCCAGGGCAACTTCCAGCTCAACGTCTTCAAGCCCGTCATGGCCTGGAACGTCCTGGAGTCGATCCGCCTGCTCGGCGACGCCTGCGTCTCCTTCGACACCAACTGCGCCTACGGCATCGAGCCCAACCTGCCCAAGATCGAGGCGAACCTCTCCACGAACCTCATGCAGGTCACCGCGCTCAACCGCCACATCGGCTACGACAAGGCCTCCAAGATCGCCAAGAACGCGCACCACAAGGGCCTGTCCCTGCGCGAGTCGGCCCTCGAGCTCGGCTTCGTCACCGAAGAGGAGTTCGACGCCTGGGTGGTGCCCATGGACATGACGCACCCCAGCGCCGCCAAGTGAGCCGCGCCCGCTGAGCGGCTGGCCTGCGGGCTTCAGCGATACCGCCGACGGCGCCCGCCTCCTGAGAATAGGAGGCGGGCGCCGTCGTTGTTGGCGGGCTCGATGCTGGTCACCAGAGCGTTGTGAGGCCAGGGAGCGTTGCGAAGGCGGTGCCGGCGGTGACGAGCGTGCAGGACTCGAGCATGGCCTGGGCGGCGATCATGCGGTCGAAGGGGTCTCGGTGCTCCCATTCCATAGCACCAGCCAGGCGCGCGTGCGGCCATGCGATGGGGATGATGACCGCGCCGAGCCGGTCGATCTGATGCTCAAGCGTGTTCAGCCACGCGTCGGCTCCGGGGAGTTTGCCGATCCTGGACTTGGTATGGATCTCCCAGGCGGATGCGGACGAGACGTAGAGCTGACTCGCGCGGTCGCGAAGAACCGGCAACGCGTGCTCGCCGAGCCTGCTCGGCTCGTTGATCGCCCAGATGAGGGTGTGGGTGTCCAGGAGGAACCCGTCCATCACCGCATCTCCCAGGAGGCCAGTTCTTCCTCGGGAAGCTCCTCGAAGAATGAGTCAGGGAGGTGGTAGCCGCCAAAACCGAGTTCTCGCTCTCCCGCGTCGATGGGAGTCAGTCGCGCCACCGGCGTCGAGCCGCGGGCGATGGTGATCGTGGTTCCAGCCTCCACCTGAGTCAGGAGTGAGGATAGATGCGTCTTGGCCTGCTGGACCTTGACCGTCGTCTCCTCGATCGTCGTCGTGCTCATGCCTTGAGGGTAAGGCGCGCGCGAAAGTTGGTCAACTGTGTTGACCAACAGGGCTGATCGTCGGGATCAGGCGACCGACTAGCGCCGTCGTTGTCGCTGGGCGGGACGATCAGCACAGGCGGAGGTCGACGCCGCAGCCGCGCAGGCCCTCCAGCACATCGGCCTCAAGCCCATCGGTGGTCAGCAGGACATCCAGGTCCGCCACCTCGCCGAAGCGGTAGGTGGACGAGCGCGTGAGCTTGCGGGGAGTGGCCGGCATGAACCTATTCGCCGAGGAGGCGATGATCGCCGCTTTCAGCGTGGCGTCATAGGTCTCCGTGCAGGTCAATCCGCTCTCCGGAGAGGCTGCGCAGGCCCCGAGGATGCCGACGTCGGCGCGGAAGGCGCGAACGGCGTCGACCGCGGAGGTGGTCAGCATGGACAGAGTGTCCGTCTCCACCGCCCCGCCGGGGATGGTCACCTGGGCGCCCGGCACGGACGCCAGCGCCGCGGCCGCGCCCAGGGAGAGCGCCAGTACCCGGATCTCCCGGCCGGCGAGTGCTTCCGCGACGAGCTGGCAGGTGGTGCCGTTGTCGATGATGACGCTGTCGCCGTCCTCGATGAGCGCTGCCGTGGCGCGGGCGAGGTGCCGCTTGATGTCGATGTCCTCGGCGCGGCGCAAGGCGATCGGCTGCGATGCCCCTCGCCTCGGCGCGCGCAGGGCTCCTCCATGTAGCCGGATCACGAAGCCGTCCCTCGCGAGGTCGGTCAGATCCCGGCGGATCGTCACCTCTGAGACCCCGGTGAGCCTGGCGAGCGCCGCCACGGAGAGCGGTGTCGTCGGGCTGAGCGCGGCAAGGATCTGGCGCTGGCGGCCAGAATGCGCCGCGGCAGGAGGAGCGGGGCTCGGATGGCGGCGCGACGATCGTGGAGTCGGGACTGCTGGCATGACACCCTCCAGGCATGATCGTTTTGCTTCGAAGTGATCATATCGGATGACCAAATGATCTTCTAGTCTTGATGTCATCAAGAACAAGACAGGAGATTCCAAGGATCTCCATCGATTCAAGGAGTGATTGATATGCTCAGCAACCGTGGTCTTCTCGCTGTTTTCTCCGCTCTCCTCGACCGTTGGTACGCCATCGCCGACAGCCGTCGCGACGGCATTCGCCGCACCACCGATTACCTCGCTGGCCGCATCGATGCCGACTCGTTGATCGCTGCGTAAATCTCGCGGGATATCGCTAGAAGGCCCGCTCGCCGTCGAGGGAGCGGGCCTTCAATGCGCTTCCTATTGTGGGCTTGGGGGCGTGTCGAGGATGGTGAAACCGTCCTCTATCTGGGATAACTGTGGCGAGGGTGACGCGATGTCAGTATCCTCGGGCGCACGGGTAATCGGCACGCGATGCTCGGAACCTCTGCCAATGGAGGCACCTCATGATCTGGTTCCATATTCTCGTCGTCCTCGTCTTCATCATCCTTGGCGCGCGCCTGGGCGGCGTCGGCATCGGCCTCATGGGCGCCGCCGGCGTCCTCGTGCTCGTCGCCACGGGCGTCGACGCCACCACGAAAGACGTCCCATGGTCCGTCATCGGGATCATCATGTCCGTCATCTGCACGGTCGCCGCGCTCCAAGTCGCGGGCGCCATGGACCACCTTGTCCACCTCACCGAAGTGCTGCTGAGGCGCCACCCCAGTCATATCGTCTACCTGGCGCCCTTCGTCACCTTCCTCATGTCCTTCCTGTGCGGCACCGGGCACACCGCGTACTCCGTCATCCCCGTCATCGTCGACGTCTGCAAGGAGCACTCCATCCGGCCCTCGCGCCCCCTGTCCATCGCCGTCGTCGCATCCCAGGTGGGAGTCGCGGCCTCCCCGATCTCCGCGGCCATGGTGGCCCTCGTCGTCGCGCTCGAGCCGATCGGCGTCGGCTACCTCGAGTGCCTCGCCGTCGTCGTCCCCACGACCTTCATCGGATGCGCCGTCGGCGCGATCGTCTCGGCGCGCCAGGGCTGCGAGCTCGCCGACGACCCGGTCTACAAGGAGCGCAAGGCCGCCGGCCTCATCAAGCCCTCCACGGCAGGGGACGACTCCTACGTGGCCGCTCCCGCCGCCGTCACCAGCCTCTGGCTCTTCATCGGCGCGCTCGTGGCCGCCGTCGCCTACGCCACGATCACCTCGGAGGAGCTCGGGCTCGTGAAGGACGCGCCCATGGACTCCACCGTCGCCATCATGCTCATCATGCTCACCACGGCGGCGCTCATCTGCGTGCTCGCCAAGAAGCCGACGGCGTCGATCACCTCCCAGGACACCTTCCGCGCCGGCATGACCGCCGCCGTGTGCATCATGGGACTGGCCTGGCTGGGGAACACCTTCGTCACGCACTACACCAGCACGATCTCCGACGCGCTGTCCGGGCCGCTGCAGTCGGCGCCCTGGCTGGCCGCAGTGTTCTTCTACTTCGCCGCCCCGCTCATGTTCTCCCACGCGGCCACGACCAGCGCCTTCATGCCGCTCATGGTGGGGCTCGGGCTCCCCGCGGTCGCGCTTGTGGCGAGCTACCCGGCGGTAGCGAACTACTACCTCCTGCCCAACTACCCGACGACGGTCGCCGCCATGGAGATGGACGACACCGGGTCCACGCGGGTCGGCAGCAATGTCTTCGCGCACCCCTTCGTCCTGCCGGGCACGGCGGCGATCATCGTCACCGTCGCCCTGGGATTCGTCATCGGGGCCGTGATCGTCTGACCCAGCGGCGCGGCGCTGCGGCGCGCTTGAAGCACTAGGCGAAGAGGAGAATGCCCGTCAGCCATGACAGGGCATTGGCCAGGCCCGCTGTCACCAGACCACCGGCGACGAGCCGGTCCCTGACCCCGCGGTGCCACCACGCCCAGCACCACGCCAGCCCCTCGACGGCGACGACCAGCGCCTCCGCCACGACGAGCAGCGCCAGTGTCGGCGGCGCGGTCAGCCACAGCAGCGGATGAGTGAGGTTGACCGCGAGCGACCAGCCAAGCGCGTGAGCCGGGCGGGACGGGGCGTGGTCCGGGGCGCGTTTCGGTGCGGTGCCGCGCCCGCCCCCGGGCGTCCTGCCCGTCGCCCACCACCCCAGAAGCCCCGAGCAGGTCATATAGACCGGGACCTCGATGGCGAGGGTGAGGAGGAAGGCCATCGCCCACTCGCCGTCCAAGGCGGCGGGCCACCAACTCGACCAAACGCTCACAATCACCTCCTCCTCAGGGCGACACTGGATGCCATGATTCCCTTCGCCCTCTGGATTGTCGCACTCGCGTCCTCCCTGCCCTTCGCTCCCGCTCGGGGCATCGGCTTGCCCGGCTCCCGCCTCCGGGGGCCGGGGGGAGAGCTTCTGCCCCTGGATGTCGCCCCCGATCCAGTCGACGAGGTCACGTCGGGGAGCTCCCCGCTCCTGCTCGTCGCGCTGATCGTCATCGTTATCATCCTCGTCGCCGCCATCATCGCGATCATCCTCTCCCGGAGGAAGTAGAGCCGTGCCCCATCCCATTCGCAACGCCGCGACCGCCCTGCTCGATCCGCCCCCGCCGCCCTTCCCCGATGGGCGGGCCCGCCTCATCACCGCGGCCTTCGGCGCCGCCACCGTCCTCCTCGCCGTCGTCTCAATCCGCTGGGCCACCCCGGTGAGCGTCATCGGGCTGGCTCTCTGCGGGATGGCGCATGTGATCCTCGAGCTGCGCTACGTCGTCGGCCGCTTCGCGCCCATCAACCGGCCGACCCTGGGCTGGGCCATCGTGGCGATCCTGTCCTTCGCCGCGCTCTCCCGGATCCTCGGCGTGATGCTGCCCGCCGTCGGCAGCGCCGCGGAGATCGGGATCGCCTACGCGCTGCTGGCGCTTATGGCGGTGCTCGTCCTGCGGCGTCGAACGGCGCTGATCGTCATCGCCGTCGCGGTGCCACTGGCCGTCGCCTGCATGATTCGCGAGGACTGGTACCTCTGCGCCCTCACCCACGCCCACAACGCCGTCCCGTTGATCTTCCTCTGGGACTGGTCGCGCCGGATCTCCTCGACGGCGCGGCGCAGGGCGTTCATGGCGGTCCAGTGCCTCTGGGCGCTCGTGGTGCCACTCGTCTTCATCTCCGGGGCCCTGGATGCCTGGATCAGCACTGAGCCGGGCATCGTCTCCACCTGGTCCTCGCTGGCGGACCTGCTCACCTCCTCCGCGACCCCGCCGGGCAGCGCCGCAGGCCTGGAGGCCCGCTACCTCGCCTGTTTCGCCTTCACCCACTCCATGCACTACGTCGTCTGGGTGGCTTTCCTGCCGTGGGCCGCGCCGGAGATCAACACGAGTTTCGATCGCACGATCCCACGGCTGCGAGGGCGGAGGGTCCCGGTGCTCGCCCTGGTCGCGGGAGCGATCCTGCTCGCCCTGTTCGTCATGGACTCCCGCCAGGGCAACCAGCTCTACTCGACGCTGGCCGCCTACCACGTCTATGTTGAGATCCCGGCAGCGATGCTTCTCATCTGCGGGCCGGCATCCGCATCCACCGGAGAACCCGCGCGACCGCGCTTGGGAATGCGTTGAGGAGGACAATATGCCCACGATCGATCACGCCGCTCTGTGGGTGAGGGACCTCGAGGGGGCCAGGGAGTTCTACACCAGCTGGTTCGGCGGGAGGTCCAACGAGCTCTACCACAATCCCCGCACGGGCCTGCGCACGTACATCCTCGATTTCGGCGGAGGCGCGCGCCTGGAGCTCATGACCCGACCCGACGTCGCCGATGACGGCGCGGGGGACCGGTTCGGCTGGGCTCACATCTCCTTCGCCGTCGAGGACACCGACGCCGTGGACGACCTGGCGCGACGGCTGCGCGAGGGAGGTGTCGAGGTGGTCGACGGCCCGCGCCGCACAGGCGATGGCTACTACGAGGCCGCCCTGCTCGATCCAGAGGGGAATCGCGTGGAGATCGTTGCCGCGTACCGCTGAGACGACGGCGGGAAGCGGCCCGCCTGTGGACGCCGGGCCGGTTTCGATCCTGATATTGACCGGTCTCGATGAAGGGGCGGGAGGGTGGACGCGCGGCAGCGGTACCTCGGGTGGGCCGTCGCCTCGCCGTCGCCATGTTGTGGCCGCAGGTTGGGTGCAGAATGTCGCCGGCGTCGAGGATTCTGCGAGGATTCGGAGCGGGCATGGAGGCCCTTCCCAGGTGCGGGGAATGGGATAGCCCGATCGGGTGTTGGCCCGTGCGGACAGCACCCGCGGCGTCGCGAGATGCCCAGACCGAATGGGTGGCAACCCAGGCCCACACCACGAGGAGAGCACATCGATGAGTGGCGAGATCGAGTTCGACTCCGTCACCAAGCGCTACCCCGTCCCCCGGCGCGCCAAGCGCCAGGGAACGGGCACCGCCGCAGGCCCCGCCGTCGACGCCTTCAGCGCCACGATCGCGCCGGGCACCACCACCGTCCTGCTCGGCTCGTCGGGCTCGGGCAAGACGACGCTCATGCGCATGGTCAACCGGATGGTCGAGCCCTCCAGCGGGCGCGTCCTCATCGACGGCGAGGACGTCGCGGGGCGCGACCCCGTCGCCCTGCGCCGCTCCATCGGCTACGTCATGCAGAACGGCGGCCTCCTGCCGCATCGCCGCGTCATCGACAACATCACCCTCGTGCCCCGCCTCAACGGCACTGGCCGGGCGCAGGCCGCCCACCGCGCCCACGAGCTCATGGACATCCTCGGCCTCGACCCGGCCCTGGCCGAGCGCTACCCCCACGAGCTCTCCGGCGGACAGGCCCAGAGGGTCGGGGTCGCCCGCGCGCTCGCTGCCGACCCCGCGATCCTCCTCATGGACGAGCCCTTCGGCGCCGTCGACCCCCTCGTGCGCCGCGAGCTGCAGGCCGAGACCGCCCGCCTCCAGCGCGAGCTCGGCAAGACGATCCTGTTCGTCACCCACGACGTTGACGAGGCCCTGGCCCTGGGCGACGAGATCATCGTCCTGCGCGAGGGCGCCCGCATCGCCCAGCGCGGGAGCGGCCCGCAGATCCTCCACCACCCGGCCGACGCCTTCGTCGAGCGCTTCCTCGGCCTCGACGACGACATCCGCGCCTCCCGCCTGCGCGAGACCGCCGTGCGCGACTCCGGCGCCAGCCCCGCGCTGGCCCCGGCAGCGGTGCCCCCCGCAGCAGCGGCCCCCGCGCCCGAGCGCGCCGAGGTGCCCCGTCCATGACCTGGATCCTGGCCAGTCGCAGCCTCATCCTCAGCTGCCTGGGCTCCCACCTCGCCCAGGCGCTGCCCGCGATCGCCGTCGCCCTGCTCATCACCATCCCCCTGGCGCGCCTGGCCCAGCGGGTCCGCCCCCTGCGCGGCCTCATCACCACCGCCGCGTCCCTCCTCTACGCGATCCCCTCCCTCGCGCTGTTCGTCATCCTGCCGATCATCCTGGCCACCGGCATCCGATCGACCCTCAACGTCGTCGTCGCCCTGGCCCTCTACGCCCTCGCCCTCCTCGTCCCCGCCACCGTCGAGGCCCTCGACGCCGTCGACCACCGCGCCCTCGACGCCGCCACGGCGATGGGCATGGGGCGCCTGCGCCGATTCCTCGGCGTCGAGCTGCCCCTGGCGGGCCCGGCGATCGTCGCCGCCCTGAGGGTCGCCACAGTCTCCACGATCTCCCTGACCACGGTCGGCGCGGTCCTCGGCGTGCGCAGCCTCGGCTGGCTCTTCACCGACGGCTTCGAGCGGGGCATCTGGCCCGAGATCATCGCCGGGGTGCTCCTGACCGCACTGACCGCCCTCGTGGTGGACCTGCTCATCGTGGCCGGCGGACGCCTCCTCATGCCCTGGACCCGCGGCGGTGGCGCCCGGAGAGGGAGGACCGCCGCATGAGACTCCTCCTGGAAGCCCTCGCCTATATCGCCGACGGCGCCCACTGGTCCGGCTCCATGGGCATCGCCCGGCTCCTGGCCCAGCACGCCGCCTACTCGCTGGCCGCCGTGGCGATCGCCGCCCTCATCGGGATGCCCATCGGATGGTGGATCGGGCACACCGGCCACGGGCGGGCCCTCGTCATCACGCTCACCGGTGCCGTGCGCGCCCTGCCCACCCTGGGACTCATCACCATGTTCGGCCTGGCGCTGGGCATCGGGCTCGCCGCCCCCATGCTCGCCCTGGTCATCCTCGCCCTGCCCTCCGCCCTCGCCGGGGCCTACTCGGGCGTGGAGTCCGTGGACCCCACCGCCGTCGACGGCGCCCGGGGGGCGGGCATGAGCCCCCTTCAGATCCTCACGCGGGTCGAGATGCCGCTGGGCGCCCCCATCATGCTCGGCGGCCTGCGCGCCGCCTCCCTGCAGGTCATCGCCACAGGCACCCTGGCGGCCTACACCGGCGCGGGGGGCCTGGGGCGGCTCATGTTCCTCGGCCTGAAGACCCAGGACTACCCGATCATGCTCGCCGCCGCGCTCCTGGTCATCGCCCTGGCGCTCGTCTCGGAGGCACTCTTCGCGCTCCTCCAGCGTGCCAGCGCCCCCGCGGGATCCCGGCAGCGCCGCGAGGAGGCCTCATGAACCGCCTGAACCGCCCCGCCCCGCCGACCCGGCGCGCCATGCTCGTGGGCCTGGGCGCCAGCACCGCCGCCCTCCTGGCGGGCTGCTCCAACGCGAACCCCTTCGCCGTCCACCGCCGGCGCGGCGCCGTCGTCGTCGGCAGCCAGCAGTACTACTCCAACGAGATCATCGCCGAGCTCTTCGCCCAGGCCATCGAGGCCAAGGGGCTCACGGTCCAGCGGGAGTTCCGCATCGGCCAGCGCGAGGCCTACCTGCCCGAGATCGCCAGCGGCTCCATCGACGTCATCCCCGAGTACGGCGGCAACCTCCTGCAGTACTACCAGCGCTCCTCGGTGACGGCGAGCGCAAGCCCCGCCGGGAGCGGCGGGAGCACTGAGGGCAGTGAGGGTGCTGAGGGCACGGGGAGCGGCGGGGGAGCTGCGAGCCCCAGCCCCGCCACAGCCAACGCCGTCCAGGAGGAGCTGGCCCGCGTCCTTCCCGCCGGACTGCGGGTCCTGCCCCCGGCCGAGGCGACCGACCAGGACTCCTTCGCCGTCACCCGCTCCAGCGCCGAGGCACACGGCCTGGTCTCCATCGGCGACCTCGCCAGTCTCGGGCGCGGTGTGAGCATGGCCGCCAACAGCGAGTTCATCGCCCGCCCCTACGGGCCCGCGGGCGTCAAGGCCGTCTACGGCGTCGACATCGAGGTCACCCCGGTGGAGGACTCCGGCGGGCCGCTCACCGTCAAGGCGCTGACCGACGGGAGCGTCGACGTCGCCGATATCTACTCCTCCGATCCCGCCATCGAGGCAAACGGCCTGGTGGTGCTGGAGGACCCCGCCGGGCTCATCGCGCCCCAGCGCGTCACGCCGCTCGTCGCCGAGAGCCTCGCCGCCCCGGCCGTGGAGGCCATCGAGGCGGTCTGCGCGCGCCTCGCCCCGGGCGAGCTGCGCGCCCTCAACGCCCGCTCCACCGGGGAGCAGCTGGCCGCCGAGGTCATCGCCGCCGACTGGCTGGCCGCCCAGGGCCTCGCCTGAGGCCCTGGGCGGCGGGAGCGGGCGGCTGCGGCTCGGGATCGGGAAGCCCGGTCCGGGCGGCGCGCCCTCAGGAGTAGCGCTGCTCGAAGTGGCGCTCGAGGGACTCCAGGGAATGCCCCTTCGTCTCGGGCAGGAAGCGCGCGTAGAAGGCGAGCGTGCCCAGGTTGATGACGGCGAAGATGAAGAACACGCCTCCCTGCACCGCCTCGATGAGGTTGGGGAAGGACAGGGCGACGATGATGTTGCCGACCCAGTTGCAGAACACGGCCACGCCATTGGCCAGGCCCCGCACGCGCATCGGGAAGATCTCGGAGAGCATGAGCCAGAAGGTCACTCCGATGAAGCACTGCATGAAGTACAGGAAGCTCAGCATGAACAGCAGCACGAGGTAGCTGCGCAGCGAGGATTCTGGCAGGAGGAAGACCAGGCCGAGGGCCGTCAGGGAGGCCACGCAGCCGGTCTGCCCGATGAGGATCATGCGGCGCCGGGGCAGTCGCTTGAGGAAGTAGGCGATGCCGATGTACACCGAGAGGACGGAGACGACGCCGTTGGCGATGGTGGCCACGATGGAGGCCTGCGTGCCCAGTCCCGTGGAGATGAGGATCGTGGGCGCGTAGTACATGATGCCGTTGACGCCGGTGAGCTGGGACAGCAGCGCCAGGCCGATGCCGATGGCCGTGATCTTGCGGATCCACGGCACCTGCAGGTCCGCCCAGGAGCCCTTGCCCATGCGGGCCTCCTCCTCGACGCGGCGGATGATGTCATCGCCCTCGTCACCGACCTCCGAGGGCATGCGGACCTCGTTGAGGACGCTCCACATCTGTGCCACCCGGCCCTTGGAGGCGAGCCACCGGGGCGACTCCGGGAGCAGGTGGATGCCGACCCACAGGCCGATCGCGGGAAGCGTGGCGATGACCAGCATCCAGCGCCACGCGTGGGCGCCGGGCCAGGCGGTCGCGATGATCGCGTTGCAGGTGTAGGCGGTCAGCTGCCCGGTGACGATCATGAGCTCATTGCGCGAGACCATGGTGCCGCGGATCTCCACCGACGAGCGCGCCGACGGCGGCGCCCACGGTCAGGGAAGTGGTGATGACGGACTCCCCGAAGGAGTCCAGGCCCAGGCCGCCCTCGGAGGCGGGGTTCTTGAGGAACGGCAGGGCGCCGGAGATGACGCCGGTGTCGTAGCCGAAGAGCAGGCCGCCCAGCGTGGCGATGGAGCGGATCGTGAACAGGCGGTGGCTGATGCGCCGCTCGTCGGCGGGGGAGGGGACAGCGGGGGCGGTTGTGGCGCTCATCGGTCCTCGCCTCCCGCCGCCACGGAGAAAGCCTCGATGAAGTCATCGAGCGCGGCGTCGGAATCGTCTGAGGCGAAGGCCTCCATGGCGATGGTCCCCCGGTAGCCCATCGCGGCGAGTGCCCTCGCGACGGCCCGGTATTCGATCTCCCCGGTTCCGGGCTGGCAGCGGCCGGGGACATCCGCCACCTGGATCTCGCCGATCCAGTCCTGGGAGTCCCGGCACAGCTCGATGAGGTTCCCCTCGCCGATCTGGGCGTGGTAGAGGTCGAGGTTCATGCGCAGGTGCGGGGAGTCGACGGCGGTCACGAGCGCGCGGGTCTCCTCGGCCCTCGCGAAGGGGCAGCCGGGGTGGTCGACGGCGAGGTTGAGGTTCTCCAGGGTGAAGACCCGCCCGGCGGCCTGCCCGAGCTCGGCCAGGCGCCTCAAGGTGTCGGCGGCTCGGAGCCAGTCGCTGGGCGTCGGGTGGGCGTTGGCGACCACGGGGATCCCGCCCTCGCCCAGGCCCGTGCCGTGGACGTTGAGGCGGGGGCAGTCGATCGTCTCGGCCGCGCGCAGGGACTCCTCGGCGGTGGCGAGGAACTGGGCGACGCCGTCGTCAGTGGTCAGGTCGCCCTGGGTGTAGCCGGTCATCGAGACGATCTCGACGCCGTCGGCCCGCATCGCGCCGAGCGAGGGGAGGTCCTTCGCGGTCCAGTCCCACATCTCGACCTTGAGGCCGCGCTCGGCGATGCGCCGGGCGCGCTCGGCGAAGGGAAGATCGGTGTGGATCATCTCGGCGCAGGCGGCCAGGGTGAAGGCGTTGTCAGGAGGAGCGGTCGCGGTGGCGGTGGTGGCGCTGCTGGCGGGCGCGGTTCGGGGCATGGTGACGTCCTTGTCAGTCATGAACGGCCCCCAGAGTCTTCTGAGTCTTCGGGGGCTTCTGAGCCATCTGAGGGCCCTGCCGGCACGGAGCGCCCGGCAGGCGATGCCAGGCTAGGACGTTCTAGTTCTAGAGAGTAGATCTGGTGGCGAACTCTGCAACAGAGTGCGTCATTCTGCCTCAATATGGGGCGATAAGTTCTAGAATCGATGTCAGAACGTTCTAGTATTCTAGATGTCAGACGTCTGGAGGAGGATGGATGGCTTCGCGCAGGACCGGGCGTGTCACCCTCGTGGACCTGGCCGAGCGGGCCCACTGCTCGGTCTCCCTGGCCTCGATCGTCATGCGCGGTGCCCCCGGGGCCTCCGAGCAGACGCGCAAGCGGGTGCGGGCCGTCGCCGAGGAGATCGGCTACCGGCCGGACCAGCGCGCCCGCGCCCTTCGGCGCAGCTCCTCCGGCCTCATCGGTGTGGCCTTCGGCGTCCTCCAGCCCTTCCACGCGGAGGTGGTGGCCGGCCTGTACGAGGAGATCGGTGGGACCTCCTACGAGATGGTGCTCTCCGGCGTCGTCGGCCCCGTTGACGACCACCAGGCCGTGGAGACGCTCCTGAGGGACCGCTGCGAGGCGATCATCATGCTCGCACCGGCCATGGGGGTCCGCAGGCTCTCGGCCCTGGCGCAGGAGGTGCCGGTGGTCGTCGTCGCCCGACCGATGAGCGCTACCGGCGTGGACACGGTGCGCATCGACGACGCGGGAGGCCTCCGCCTGGCGGTCGAGCACCTCGCGGGCGCCGGCCACCGCCGCATCGTCCACGTCGACGGTGGCACTGCGCCATCGTCCGCTGAGCGCAGGGAGGGCTACCTCGAGGCGATGGCCGCGCTCGGCCTGGAAGAGCGCAGCGAGATCCTGCGGGGCGGACTCGACGAGGAGGACGGGGCGAGGGCCGCCGCCGCGCTCCTGGAGCTGCCCGAGCGCCCGACGGCGGTCACCGCCTTCAACGACCGCTGCGCGGCGGGCCTGGTCCAGGAGCTCCAGGCGCGAGGGATCGACGTGCCGGGCGAGGTCTCCGTCGTCGGATTCGACGACTCCCGCCGGGCCCGGACCTGCCCCGTGCCGCTGACCACCGTCGATCAGAACCCGAGGCTCATGGCGCGCCTGGCCCTGGAGCGGGCGATCGGCCGGGCCCGGCGGGACTACCTGGCCACGGACCAGGTGCTCGTGCCCCGGCTCGTCGAGCGCGACTCCGTGGCGCGCGTGGGATGAGGCTGGCTCGCGGGAGTCGGTGGGCGCGCGGCCTCTAGGGGCGCGCCGCCCTCATGCGCGGGTGCGCCCAGGCGACAGCTGTGCTCGCCGACAGCACCGCGAGCGCGAGGACGAAGGGCGCGAGCGGCTGCCAGCCGTAGAGGGCCGTGGCCGTGACCGGGGCGAAGATCCACGTCACCGCCCCCGTGGCGTTGAGGATCCCGGCGACGCCGCCCTGCTCGGCGGCGCTGAGCGCGAGCGAGCCGCCCGCCGTGAAGCCCGGGCCGACGAGCCCCATGGCGATGCCCAGGAAGAACGTCGAGGCCGCCATGATGGGGAGGGAGGGCGCGAGCGCCAGCGATGACAGAGCGATGACCGCGGTGGTGAGCCCGGCACGGAGGAGCCGCTGGGGCGACCACCCCAGGCGGGGCACCGCCACGAGCTGCATGAGCATGGCGCCCGCGGCGTTGGCGAGCAGCATGACCGCCGTCAGGCTCACCGCCCGCTGCGGGGGAAGGCCGAGACGGTCCTGGACGATGAAGCCGACGATGATCTGGACGACGCCCGCGCTGAAGAACATGCCCAGGCCGGACGCGATCCACGGCAGCAGGCGGTGATCGTGCCAGGACACGCGCGGTGGGAGGGCCCGGGCGGGCTCCGGGGCGCGCGCCGTCGCCGGCTCGCCCGGGCTGGCTGGCTCACCCGAGTCGGGCGCGAGGGCCGGGGAGCCCCCGCGCGCCGGGCGCGGCCGGGCGCCGTCGTGGGGGATCCTCGCCAGCCCGATCGCCAGGGCGATCGCCACGAACACCGGGGTGGCGTACACCGGCGCCAGGATGGACCACGCGCCGAGCGCGGAGGAGACCACCGATCCGATGACGATCGAGAGCTGGACCGAGCCCGCGAAGGCGGCCATCCCCTTGACCCTCGCCCGCTCGTCCGGCGTCATCTCCGCGATGAGCGCCTGGCCGGTGGGCGGGATCGCCGCCACCGCGCTGCCGAAGAACGGGCCGCGGGCCACCACCACGGCGACGGCGGTCGCGGCCGCCCCCAGGAGGCCTGCCGTCCGCAGTCGCACCGCGCCTGCGAAGAGGCATCCGGCGATCATCGCCAGGGTGAGGGCGCTCAGCAGCACGCGGCGCCGCCCCCAGGCGATCGACCGGCGCCCCCAGAACTGGGAGAGCGAGGCCACCGTCAGCGCCGCCAGGGAGACCGCCAGGCCGACGATCCACTCGCGCAGCCCGAGCGCCCGGGCCAGGGGCGCGATGGACACGTTGAGCATGTTCTGCGCCACGTAGGTGAACAGGACGATGGCGAGCAGGGCGCGCAGGGTGGCGCGGGCGGTGCCGGTGTTCTGGGAGGCGGGAGTGGCGGGGGAGGGGGCAGGCACAGGCGCACTCTAGAGGATGGCGGGAGGCGCGATGCCCGCCACGAGGCCTGCCACGATGCCCGGCGCGGCGCGGGTCGTGGGGCCTCATGCTCGCGAGGGCCCGCCTGGACCTGGCAGGATGGCGGCCGTGAGCGCAACGCATGTGGGAATGATCTGGGCGCAGGACGCGGCGGGCGTCATCGGTGCCGACGGCGGGATGCTGTGGCGCGTGCCCGACGACTTCAAGCACTTCCGCGCCGCCACCCTCGGCTGCGGCCTCGTCATGGGCCGCGCCACCTGGGATTCTCTGGGCCGCCCGCTGGCCAAGCGCCGCAACGTCGTCCTCACCCGCCAGCCCGGCTGGTCCGCCGAGGGGGCGCTGGCCGCCCCCGACCTCGCCTGCGCCATCGCCCTGGCCGGGGCTGGCCTCGACGCCGAGCTCGGTTCCGATACGCGCGAGAGGGCCGCGGCGCTGCCCCGGGTGTGGATCATCGGCGGCGCCAGCGTCTACGCCCAGGCCATGGAGGCCGGGGCGGCGGACCTGCTGCTTGTGAGCACGCTCGACCTCACCGTGAAGGCGCCCGACGGCGTCGCGCGGGCGCCCCGCATCGACGCCTCCGCCTGGGCTCGCGATGCCGCGCTGTCCGATCCCGAGGGCGCGTGGCGCCCCGTCTCCGGGGACGCCGCCTGGCGGGTCGACGCCTGGCGCCGTCGATGACCTCGCGCCGTTGGGGACGCCGTCGATGACCTCGCGCCGTTGGGGACGCCGTCGGTGATCAGACCGCGACGGGCGCCTTGATCGAGGGGTGGTGCTGGTAGCCCTGCGAGGCGTCGATGCCCTCCATCGTGTAGGCGTCGATCGACTCGGCCCGCTCCAGGCGCAGCGTCGGGAACGGGTAGGCCCGCGGCACCCGGGACAGCTGCTCGCGCACCTGCTCGACATGGTTGGAGTAGATGTGGCAGTCCCCGCCGATCCACACGAGCTCTCCCGGCTCGAGCCCGGCCTGCTGGGCGAGCATGTGGGTGAGCAGGGCGTAGGAGGCGATGTTGAAGGGCACGCCGAGGAACATGTCCGCGCTGCGCTGGTAGACCTGCAGGCTCAGGCGGCCGCCCGCCACATAGCACTGGAAGAAGGCATGGCAGGGCGCCAGGGCCATGCGGTCGAGCTCGCTGACATTCCAGGCCGACACGAGCATCCGCCGTGAGTCCGGATCGGTGCGCAGCGTGTGGATGAGTGCACTGATCTGGTCGATGGCCCCGCCGTCGCGAGCGGGCCACGAGCGCCACTGGGCGCCGTAGACCGGGCCGAGCCCGCCGTCGGCGTCGGCCCACTCGTCCCAGATGGTGATGCCGTGCTCGGTGAGCCAGCCGATGTTCGTCGAGCCCTTGAGGAACCACAACAGCTCGCCCTTGACCGCCTTCATCGCCACGAACTTGGTGGTGATGCGGGGGAAGCCCCGGGACAGGTCGTAGCGGAGCTGGCGCGCGAACAGGGAGCGGGTGCCGGTGCCGGTGCGGTCGCCCTTGGGGGTGCCGTGGAGCAGGATGTCGGCCAGGAGCTCCTCATAGGCGACGTCGACGCCGTCGGGCGCGGCCAGTCCCATGGACTCCAGTGCTGGGGTGGCGCTCATGCCTCGATGACCTCCATGGCGGGGGCGAAGGGCGAGGCCGGGCCGAGCGCCGCCTGGGCGCCCTCGATGACCTGGTTGGCCAGGGCGCGCCCGCCCGAGTAGCCGATGGCAGCCCCGATGCCCAGCGGCAGCAGCCGTCCCAGGGCGATAGCGCCGCCCTTGGCCGCGGCCCGCTTGGCAAGGCGCTTGGCGAGCTGGGCGTTGATGCTCTTCGCGGTGGGGATGGGCATCTGGGCCAGTGCCTGGGCGGCCCAGAAGAGGCTGGCCAGGCCGAGCTGGCCCTGGACGGCCTCAGAGCCCTCGCGGCCCAGGAGCGCGGAGAGCACGAGGGCGCGTCTCTTCTCCGGCTCGACGACGCGCAGCCCCTGGAGCTCGGCGACGGTCAGCACGTAGGTGACGGCGGAGCCGATGAAGACCGCGGTCTGCCCCACGGTGAGCGCCGCAGCGCTGGCGGTGCCGATCGAGGGGAGGGCCGCCGAGGCCCCGACGGCGCCTGAGGACAGGCCCGCCTCGTTGCGGAAGCGGTCGGCTGCGAGCATGACGAGCTCGGCGGTGTCGGCTCCAGGGCGGTCGCGGCGCATGCGCGCCACGCGCTCGGTGATGCGCGAGGCGGGGATCGCGATCGCCTTGTCGACGGCTGCCTCGATCATGGCGGTGGATCGGCTCACGGATGCTCCTGGTCGTCGGGGTGGTTCGGGCAGAGTCTAGGGGGCGCGGCTTGGCGCGCCCCCGCCGCCGGGCAGCGCGGGGGCCAGCGGGCGGGGGCCGCCGGGCGGCGTCAGGCCGCGGGCTCGGCGTCGGGGTCCTGGACGATGAGCAGCCGGACCTCGGGGCTCTTCTCCAGGGTGTGGCCGACGGTGCAGACCCGGTCGATCGCGCCGTCGACGCGCTGGCGCAGCACGGCGAGCTGCTCGGGGCTCAGGGAGGAGTAATCGGCGACGAGCTGGACCTCGAAGGCCTCGTAGCGCTCCTCGTCCTCGTTCTTGGTCGTCGCGCACACGACGTTGGCGTCGAAGTCCTCGCCCAGGGCCTTAGCCAGGCGGTGGTCCGCGGACAGGGAGTTGCAGGTGGCCAGGGCGAGCTTGAGCAGCTCACCGGGCGAGAACTCCCCGGGGCCGGTGCCGATGCGCACCTCGGCGCCGGAGTGGTTGCGGCCCAGGTACTGGCGCGTGCCTGTGCGCTCGGCCCACACGGAGTTGACGGCGGTGGGGGTGATGCTTGGGGTCTGGCTCATGGGCCCGATGGTGGCATGCCGGGGCGCGCGGCGACCACCGGGGCGCGTGCGAACGGCCCGCCGTGCGCGCAGGGCGGACACGGCGGGCCAGTGGGAATATGTCAGGGATGCCGGGGGCGGGAGATCAGTGCGAGTCCAGCCAGGCGGCCGCGCGGGACTCCTCATCAGCGATGACGCGCCCGGCCATCGACATGGCCTTGTCCTCGACGGCGCGGCCGACCAGCGGCACGGTGACCTTCAGCTCCAGGTCCACCTCGACGATGGTCTGCTCGCCGCTGGGGCGCATCGCCAGGGCGCCCGAGGAGCGCACGGGCGCGCCACCGGCGTCGATGCTCAGCGTGCCGGTGCGCGAGCCGTCCTCGGCGGGGCCGCCCCAGGCCTCGGTGACGGTGAAGGACACGCCCGAGCGGACGAGCTTGCGCGCGGCCGAGGGGAGCTTGTCGGCGGGGACGGTGCCGCTGGCGGTGGCGGAGAAGCCATCGCCAGCAGGGGTCACCTCGCTGGTGACGGTGTCGGAGCCGAGGCGGGCGACCCGCCCGCGCTGGTACTCGGGGTCGGCTAGCATGGCGGCGACCTTGGCGGGATCTGCGGGGTAGGTGATCGTCAGTGTCTTCCTCATGGTGCAGAGCCTGCCATGGCGGGGGCCGTCGCGCCATGGGCGCTGACCTCGACTAGGCTTCCACCGTGCCGCCGATCCTCCCGCCCCAGTCGCGCGCCTCCATCGACCTGCCGCCGCGCGACCTCGACTGGATCCGCCACCTCATCGCGGACTGGCAGGTCATCGCCGACCTATCCGTCTCCGACCTCGTCCTATGGGTCCGCGGCACGAGCGGCCGCTTCGTGGCGATCGCCCACTGCCGCCCCTCGACGGGGCAGACGGTCCACCTGGAGGAGGTCGTGGGGCGACGTATGCCGGCCTCCCGTGAGGTCGCGGCCCTGGAGACCCTCACCACCGGCACCATCCTGGTCATGTCCGATCCTCTGTGGACCGGGACCACCGCCGTGCGCGAGGAATACGTCCCGGTGCTCCACGAGGGCCGGGCGGTCGCCGTCGTCACCCGGGAGACGCGCGTGGGCGTCATGCGCGGGGAGCGCTTCGGGGATCAGCCCCTCAAGGCCCTCGCCGACTCCCTGTGCCAGATGATCTCCGAGGGTGCCTTCCCGATCCTCGGCGGGGTGACCGCGCTGCGGCACGGCACCCCGCGGGTCGCCGACGGCGTCGTCCAGCTCGACGCCGAGGGCACCATCGTCTACGCCAGCCCCAACTCCCGGTCCTGCCTCCACCGGCTGGGGATGGCGGGGGAGGTGATCGGCGCCCACCTGGCGTCGGCGATCACGGACATCATCCCCGAGCGCACGCAAGTGGACGAGACCATGGCCGTGGTCCTCATGGGTCGGCAGGCCTGGATCACGGAGATCGAGATCGCCGGCGTGTTCGTCGTGCTGAGAGCCATCCCCCTCATCGTGGGCGGGGAGAGGGCTGGGGCGATCCTCCTGGTCCGCGACGTCTCCGAGCTGCGGCGCCGCGAGCAGGTCCTCATGAACAAGGACGCCACGATCCGCGAGATCCATCACCGGGTCAAGAACAACCTGCAGACGGTCTCCGCCCTGCTGCGTATGCAGGCGCGCCGCGCCACCAATGACGAGACCCGCCAGGCGCTGGCCGAGGCGGAGCGGAGGGTCGCGGCGATCGCCACCGTCCACGAGGCGCTCAGCCACAACGTCGATGAGACCGTCGAGTTCGACGAGGTCTTCGACTCCATCCTGCGCACCGCCGCGGTCGTCGCCACGCCAGCGGGGCAGGTGAGGACCGTGCTGGAGGGGTCATTCGGCGTCGTGGACGCCGACTCCGCCCAGGCCCTGGCCACGGTGCTGGCCGAGCTGGTGGCCAACGCCGTCGAGCACGGGCTCGAGGAGCGCGACGGCACCGTCATCGTGCGCGCCCAGCGCGACGGCGAGCGCCTCGAGGTCCATGTCGTCGACGACGGCGCGGGGATCGAGCCCGGGACCGTCATGACCGGCCTGGGCACCCGGATCGTCCAGACCCTCGTCCGTGGGGAGCTGCGCGGCAGCATCGACTGGGAGCCTGTCGTGGATAGCGAGGGGCGCACCTGTGGCACCGACGTGTCGATCGTCGCCAGGCTCACTGGCCGTGGCGAGCCCGTGCTCGGCTGAGCCGCCGTGAGCCGGTGGCCGCTCCGATGGGGCGGCGGGGCCGGGGAAGAGGGGCTGTGGAACAGAGGAACGGCGGCCCCCGCCTCATCCGAGGTCAGGGGCCGCCGCCGATGCTTGTGGAGCGGGAGGCGAACCGGTCTCGATCCTGATTTCGACCGGTTTCGCGGTGCTGTTCGCCCGGTCTCGATCAGGAGGAGCGGCGGGCGCGGGCGGCGCGGCGCTTGAGGGAGCGGCGCTCGTCCTCGCTCATGCCTCCCCAGACGCCGGCGTCCTGGCCGTTCTCCAGAGCCCACTTGAGGCAGGTCTCGACCACCTCGCAGCGGGCGCACACCTCCTTGGCCCGGGCGATCTGGGCGATGGCCGGACCGGTGTTGCCGACCGGGAAGAAGAGCTCGGGGTCGACAGTGAGACAAGCAGCCTGGTTACGCCAGTCCATGAGTGCTTCCTTCGGGCAAGTGAATCAAAGGGGGGAGAGGGCCGAGTGCGTTATGTCCACCTGGTAGGGGGCCAGGGTGGTCGTCGCGCGTCCTGGGGAAACTTTCACATGCCGTTCCCCCGACGGCAAGACCTCACGGGTGTGAGACCGTCGATGAAAGGATGTTGCACTGCTCACAGTTGTGATTCCCTGGCGCTTTTCCCACTCATACATGGCCTAACGCTCCCTGGGAAACCTCGCTGAGGACCACCTGCAAGGGTGTGAAACGACCGTGCTCCACGAGCACTCCGCGCCCCGGGGCCAGTGGCGCTCTGGGGTCGGTGACCCCGCGCAGCGGCGCCCCGGCCACCTGCGCCGCCGGTCCTGTCCCGGGGCACAGGATGACCAGCGAGCCCCTCTCCCTGAGCGTCATGAGCGGACCCCGAAAGGAGCCCGCGACGCGCTCGGTGGTCGCCGAGGCGAGCACAGGGCGCTCCTCGGCGAGCGCGGCGGCGATCTCCGCCTCCGCCCGGGCGTGGGAGGCCTGGGGCAGGAGGTCCGCGTCGTCGATGACCAGTGGGCTCGGTCCACCTGGCCGCTCAGCGTCGATCGCGCCGCCCAGGGCCCGAAGCGCTGTGGTGCGCCCCGAGCCCGGGGGACCGGCCACGAGGACCGCGCCGCGTGGGACTGGGAGGGGGGAGGCATCGTCGCCGCCGATCGCCCAGGTCCCGACGGGCAGCAGCGCGGGGCTCGTCTCGCGGGGGATCGGCGCCAGGCGCAGGGGGCGGGCGGCATCGAGGCCGGGAGCGGCCCGCTCGCCGGGGGCGGGCAGGAGGATCTGGATCGGCGTCGACTCCGCGCCATCCACCAGCGCTCCCCGGCCGGGCCCCGCGCCGGTGACCGTGCCCCGGGGCATCCCGGCCAGAGAGGCGAGCGTCGGCGTCGAGGCGCCCAGGACGACGCGGTGGCGCAGGGAGCCGGCCCACCGGGTGTTGGCCAGGCCGAAGGGAGCGCTGATGAGCAACGAGGTCCCGGTGGCCGGCGCGATCCTCGTCAGTGCCTCCACGAGCTGCTGCCCCTCGCCCGGCCCCAGCGCCTCCTCGACGGCGGGAATGAGGGAGTCGACGTCGTCGAGGACGAGGATCTCGCCCGCCAGCCGGCCCTCCGCGGCCAGGCGCCACAGGCGCGCCAGGCGCCGGGGGTCATCCGGGCCCACCACCGTGCCCATGCCCGCTGCTCCCGGGGCGAGCGCCGCCAGCGCGCTCGGAGCGCCGCAGCGGTGGACGACGCGGCCCGCCGCCAGCGCCCCGAGCGCCGCGGAGTCCAGCGCCGTCGTCCGGCCCGCCCCGGCCTGGCCGAGCACGAGCAGCGACTCCCTGGTGTCCCAGCGCCACAGGCCCAGGCTCTGCTCCTCCGGCAGGTCCGTCATCGCCAGGGCCACGCCACCGCTCTCGTCCCGCGCGCCCTCGTGCCACCCTGCCGTCGCGACCAGGGCGACCGCCTGGTCCCTGTCGGCGCGCTCGGGCAGTGGTGGCGCCCACGGCCGCCACAGGCCGGCGGGTCCCTGGGGGGCCGGGCCTCCTCGCGCCCCAGCGCCGGCCCTGGGGGCCGGGGCGTCCTGATGGGCCTGGCGCACCTGCTCCACAAGGGCCTCGAGCTCCTCGCGCGGGCCGCACCAGGGGGATTGGAGGACCTCGCCGCGCCGGGATGCCCCGCAGCCCTCGACGATGACCCTGCCCGGATGGCGGGCCAGGAGTGCCGCGCCGTCGTGACCCAGAACATCGCGGGAGTCCGCCGGGTCGAGGACCCGCAAGCAGGCGCGGATCGTCGTATTGGCGCGCACCGCCGGTGAGACGGCGCCCGCGGGACGCTGCGTGGCCAGGATGAGGTGGACGCCAAGACTGCGGCCCTGGGCGGCCACCCGCACGAGGGCGTCGAGGACATCGGAGTGCTGGCCTGCGAGGGTGGCGAACTCGTCGACGGCGATGAGCAGCCGAGGAGGAGCCTCCTCGCGCGCGAGCGTGCCGGATGCGGGCCCCGACCGGCATCGGCGCTCCAGGTCCCCCAGGTCCCGCGCCCCGTGCACGGCCAGGAGGCGCTCGCGGCGCCGGAGCTCGGCCTCCAGCGAGGACAGCGCCCGGGCGGTGGCCGCGGGGTCGAGATCCGTGAGCACTCCGGCCGTGTGCGGCAGATCCTCCAACGGTCCGAAGGCCGCACCGCCCTTGTAATCGACCAGCACCAGGCACAGGCGCTCGGGCGGCGCCGCGAGGACCAGTTGCAGGAGCCACGCCGTGAGCAGCTCGGACTTGCCCGAGCCGGTGGTCCCCGCCAGCAGGGCGTGAGGGCCGTCGGCCACGAGGTCCACCTCGACGCCGCCGCGCGGCCCGACCCCGAGGATCGCGGGCAGCCGCATCCCGCCGGCGCCGGCCTGCCGCCAGCGCTCGCGGATGGAGCGCGCGCTGAGAGCACCGGTGGCCTCGGTCAGGGCGACGGCGTCCGGGGGCTCCAGGGGATCGTCCGCGTTGGTCCCGGTGCTGCGCCTGCCAGGCCCGACGGGGCGGGAGCGATGGGGGAGGTGGCGGCCTGAGGCGAGGAGCACGGCCTCCCACCAGCGATCGGTCACGGCCGGCGCGCCCCGGGGCGCGCGCCTCGCGCTCAGCGCCCGGGCGGGCAGCCCCCTGCCACGGGGCGCGATGAGCAGCTCGGCGCGGGCACCGCACCAGGTCGCCACGATCCCTGGGGACGCCGCCTCGCCGACCGCCTGGATATCCAGGGAGCCACGGCTCGCCCCGAGCGGTGGCGAACCAGAGCCGCCCAGGGCTCCCCACTCGGTCGGGGACTGGGGAGCAGGGTCCCGCGAGCTCCCCGACGCACCGGAGCCACCGGGGGCGCCAGGCGCGGCGGGCCCAGTGGGCGTGGTGATCACCGGGGCCTCGGCGGCTGTCCCGCCAGCCAGTGGGGCCGCGGTGAATCCCGGAGGGGCCCCGATCCTGGCCAGCACCTGCGCGGCCCACCACCGCTGGGCCCGCAGGGCTCCCGAGCCCGTCAGCGCGAGGCGGTCCCCGGGGCGAAGCGCCAGCGCGGCCGGGCGCTGGCGCCGCCCCAGCCACGCCGTCGGCTCCCCGCCCGAGGGATCGGATCCCGCTCCCGGGGCGCCGGGGCGCGCGCCCCCGCCCGCGCCGGACAGGGCCCGCGCCGCAACGGCGAGGAGCATCTCGGAGGGGTCTGGGCGCCGATGCGATCGGCCCCGCCATCCCGCGGCGGGGCGTTCTGCCCCGCGCCCCCGGGAGCCCCCGCCGGAGAGCAACGAGCCGATCCGCATGATGCCCATGAGGAGCATCGGTCCCAGCATGAGCATCCCCATGCCGCCGCGCCCTCCCATGCGCAGCGCTCCGACGACGACCGCCCCCATGACGAGCAGGCAGAGAAGGCCGGCGATGATGGTGCCGATCCGCCTCTTCCCGGAGGCTCGCCCGCTCTCGGGAGCCGGGACGAGGAGCGAGGCCGGCCGGCGCCGCAGCTCCAGGACGCTGCCGCCCACTCTCAGGCGCTGCCCGGAGTGGAACGCCCGCGGGCGGCGGAGCCGGCGCCAGCCGCGCAGTCGGCGTCGTGCCCGTGTGCCATTGGCCGAGCCCGCGTCCCCGATCATCACGCGGTCGGTCTTGCACCGCACCCGCAGGTGCTCGCGGGAGACCTCCGGATCACTCAGCGCCCCGCAGCGCCCGACCGTTCCCGAGACCGGGAGGGGGAGGACCAGTCCCGCGTCAGGGCCCGAGATGACCGCCATGTGCCAGGCGCTGCCGAGGGCCTCGCGGGCCGCCGAGGCGGGGTCGTCGAGGAGCGGGGGAGGTGGGAGCGAGGCCATGGCACGAGAGTGCGCCTGGGAGGCGGGCTCGCGCTGGGCCGCTGTGGAGAGGCGTCCGATGGGGCGGCATCGCGCCCCCGGTGGTTCACGGCGCCGCGAGCGCGCCCCGAGCGCCCTGGCCCACCGCGGAAGCCCCGATGAGCAGCATCGACCATACTCGACGGACCCCGTGATTCCTGACCGAGCGTCGACTATAGTCGATGGAATCTTCAACAAGATTGGCGCTATCGACTGGGGTCGATGGAGGTCGCCGCCGACAGCGTCGCTGCTCCCGGGGCAGCGCCATCCCCGCGCGCTGGTGGGCATGGGGGAGGATGAGGGCATGACTGAGCGAACCGCGCCCACCGCGCCCGAGACGCCCGCCGCTCCCGCTGAGACATCAGGGCCCTCAGTGCCCTCAGCGGCAGCGGCCCCCGATGAGCAGCTCGACGCCCTCCTGGCCTCCCCGGAGCTCGCCGGCGTGCCCGAGGCCGACCGCCTGCGCTGGGCCGAGCTCGTGCGCGCCATCGAGGCCGCCCGGGCGGACTACTACGACGCCGTCGAGAGCCCCGCTGGTGGCTCAGACGGCACGAGTGGCGCGGCCGCCGCCACCGCCGCTCCGGGCCTGGCCGCCTCGGCCATCTCCGACGCCGACTACGACGAGCTCTACCGCCAGCTCGAATCCCTCCAGGCCACTCACCCCGCCCTCGACAACGCGCTCTCGCCCACGCGCACCGTCGGCGGCAGCGCCACCCGCGGCTTCCCGCCCGCCACCCACCACGAGCGCATGTACTCCCTGCAGGACGTCTTCAGCCTCGACGAGGTCGGGGAATGGGCGGCGCGCATGAGCGCCGCCACCGGCAGGGCCGACACCGACCTCCCCATGACCGCCGAGGTCAAGATCGATGGCCTGGCCATCGCCCTGACCTACACCGATGGCCGCCTCACCCGCGCCGCCACCCGCGGCGACGGCACCACCGGCGAGGACATCACCGCCAACGCCCGCACCATCGACTCCATCCCCGCCACCCTCACCCCGGCCGACGGCGCCGCCCCACCCTCGCTCGTGGAGATCCGCGGCGAGGTCTACTTCCCCGTCGAGGAATTCGAGGCCTTCAACGCCGCCAGCCGCGCCGCCAACGAGAAGGCCGAGGCCGACTACGCGGCCGGTCGCACCATGCGGCGGCCCGCCGCCCTGCCGGTCTTCGCCAACCCCCGCAACGCCGCCGCCGGATCCCTACGGCAGAAGGACCCCGAGGTCACCGCCACCCGCCCCCTGGCCTTCATCGCCCATGGCATCGGCGCCATCACCCCCGCCCCCGGCCGCGACCTGCCTGCCAGCCAGCACGAGTGGTACGAGCTCCTCGGGCACTGGGGGCTGCCCACCTCCCCGTACAACGCCGTCGTGCGCGGCGCCGACGAGCGGCAGGCCTATATCGACCGCTACGCCGAGCACCGCCACGACCTCATCCACGAGATCGACGGCATCGTCTTCAAGCTCGACGACCGCGCCCTCCAGGACGAGCTCGGCCACACTTCCCGCGTGCCCCGCTGGGCCACCGCCTACAAGTACCCGCCCGAGGAGGTCCACACTCGCCTGCTCGACATCGACGTGCAGGTCGGCCGCACCGGGCGGGTGACCCCCTTCGGGATCATGGAGCCCACGCTCGTCGCCGGCTCCACGGTCGCCCGCGCCACCCTCCACAACGCCGCCGAGGTGGCCCGCAAGGGCGTCCTCATCGGGGACATGGTGGTGCTGCGCAAGGCCGGCGACGTCATCCCCGAGATCCTGGGGCCCGTGACCGCCCAGCGCGACGGCAGCGAGCGCCCCTTCGTCATGCCCTCGACCTGCCCCTCCTGCGGCACCGCCCTGGCCCCGGCCAAGGAGGGGGACGTGGACCTGCGCTGCCCCAACACGCGCTCCTGCCCCGCCCAGGTCACCGAGCGCATCGCCCACATCGGATCGCGCGGCGCCCTCGACGTCGAGGGCCTGGGGGACGAGGCCGCCGCCGCCCTCACCCAGCCCGACGCCGGGCGACCCGAGGCCATCGCCGCCCTCGCGGCCGGGGCGCGCCTGGAGACCGAGCGGGGGACCCTGCGCATCAAGGCCGCCGAGCTGGAGGCCCTCCACCCCTCCCAGCGCGCCGACGCCGTCGAGGCCCTCCTCACCGAGCGCGGCATCACCGAGCAGACCCCCGCCATCGCGGGCGAGGGCGAGCTCTTCGACCTGACGGCCGAGGACCTGCGCGACGTCATGGTCTGGCGCCCCGTCACCACGCGCGGCCGCCCCACCGGCGACTGGCGCCTCGTCCGCTACTTCTGGACCAAGGCCGCCTTCACCAAGGACGGCGAGGTCAAGAAGCCGACGGCGCCTGCCAAGAATGCCACCGCCATGCTCGCCCAGCTCGCCGCCGCCAAGGCCCAGCCCCTGTGGCGCGTGCTCGTGGCCCTGTCCATCCGGCACGTCGGGCCCACCGCTGCCCGCGCGCTCGCCGCCCGCTTCGGCTCCCTGGACGCGCTTCGCGCCGCCACCGAGGCCGAGCTGGGCGAGGTCGAGGGCGTGGGGCCCACCATCGCCGCCTCCTGGATCGAGTGGATCGGCGTGGACTGGCACGACGAGATCCTCCAGCGCTGGGCCGCCGCGGGCGTGCGCACCGCCGACGACGCCCCCGATGCCAGCGCCCCCGCGCGCACCCTGGAGGGGCTCACCGTCGTCGTCACCGGCACCCTGGAGGGCTTCACCCGCGACGGCGCCAAGGAGGCCATCGTCTCGCGCGGGGGCAGGGCCGCGGGCAGCGTGTCGAAGAAGACGAGCTACGTCGTCGTCGGCGCCAATGCCGGCTCCAAGGAGACCAAGGCCCGCGACCTCGGGCTGTCGATCCTCGACGAGCAAGGATTCGAGGCCCTCCTCGCCGGCGGGCCCGAGGCTGTGGCCTCGTCGTAGCGAGTCCGGTCCAGCGGGGGTGACGGGCTCTCTCCGAGGGGCTGGCACCGGGTCTGGCGGGAGCACCGGAGGGCGCCCAGCGCCCGATGGTGCGAGGGACTGGCCCTCGGAGAGAGCCCGTCACCCCCGCACCATCGAGGAACGCGTCGTCCCGAAGCCTCAGGCCGCGCGGCTCAGGACCTCCTTGAGGGGGACGCGGCTGCCGGTGCGGGTGACCGCCCGGGTGTAGACCACCGCGCCGAGCTTGACCAGCAGCACCGCGGTCAGGGCTGTGGCGGCCATCGTGATGGCCTGCTCGGCGGGGGAGGAGAACTCGAGCACCTGGCGGGCGGGCATCATGAACGGCGAGAACAGCGGGATGTAGGACAGGGTCTTGAACAGCACCGAGTTCGGGTCGCCCTGCGCCATGAAGGTCGACGCCATGTAGGGAATCATCACCAGCATGATGAGGGGCGTCGTCACGGCCGGCGCGTCCTCCTGGCGGCTGACCAGGGAGCCGGCAGCGCCGAAGAGGGCCGCGTAGACGACGAAGCCGAGCACCATCCAGACCGCCATCACGCCCATGGAGCTGTCCAGCGGGACATTCAGGCCGTCGAACATCCCCGTCGCCTTCGCCGTGATCGCGCCGGCCGCGCCGACAGCCCCGAGGCAGACGATGCTGGCCGCGCCGATCCCCAGCATCTTGCCCGCCAGCAGGGAGAAGGGGCGCACGCAGGCCAGGAGGATCTCGACGATCCGGCTCGCCTTCTCCTCGACGACGCCCATGGCGAGCATCTGGCCGCCGCCCATGATGGCGAACACGAGGATGACGTCGATCGCGATGAGCAGGTAGTAGCGCTGTGCGAAGCCCTTGCTCTCATAGTTGGGAGGGGAGACCGCATCGACCTGCGGGCTCGCGGCCGCCAGTGTCGCCGAGACCGCGGAGGGGTCGCCCCCGAGCTCGGTGATCTGCCCCGCCAGTGCCGCCTGCTGGAGCACTGCGGTCACCCCGGTCTGGACCTGCTCGTTCGCCTTCTCCTGGACGCGCAGGACAGGGGTCGTGCCGGTGAGATCGAGGATCATGTCCACGTGGGCGGCATCCTCGTCATCGGCGGCCAGGGCGGCCTTGGCCGCCTCCCCGGTGGGATCGCCCGGCAGCTGGCTCACGGCGACGGCCGTTCCCTTGGAGTCCGTGACCTGCTCCAGCCCCGGGAGGTCACTGGGGGCCGCGCCCGCCACCGCCACGCGGTAGGCATGGTGGTTGCCGCCTGTGAGGTAGTTGTATCCGATGATGCTGCCGACGAGGACGGCGAGCATGACGAGCACCGAGATGAGCCACGGCTTCTTCGTCATCTGGTTCTTGAACTCGCGCGCGCTGATGAGGCGGATCTCCTGGAGGTGGCTCAGGGGGTGGCTCAGGGGGTGGCTCGAGGCGCCCGCCGCCGGTTTCGTGATGCTCATGCTCGCGTCTCCTTCTTCTCGGAGGACTGGGTGGGGGAGGGGGCGGCCAGGGCCTCGCGGAAGACCTCGGTCAGCCTGCGGTGGACCTGGCCGAGCTCGCGCAGCGCCCCGAGGCGGGTGGCGACGGCGAGCAGCGCCTGCTCATCCGGCCCGCCGCAGGTGAGCTCGAGGGTCCCGGGCCGCTTGCCGGGCGCGACGGCGGGCTGGGGGAGGGCGGCCATGGCGTTCAATGCGGTGGCCTCGTCGAGTCGGCCCGTGGGGGACTCGACGACGGCGCGCCAGCGGCGCCCGCCAGTGGCCTCCAGCTCCTCGACGGTGCCGTTGGCCACGAGGCTGCCCGCGCGGATGATGACGACCCTGTCCACGAGGCGCTCGACGACGTCGAGCTGGTGGGAGGAGAAGAGCGTGGGGATGCCAGCGGCGGCGCGCTCGCGGATGACGTCCGCCATGACCTCGACCGCCACGGGATCGAGTCCGGAGAAGGGCTCATCGAGGATGAGCAGCGAGGGGTCGCCGACGAGCGCGGCGGCGAGCTGGACGCGCTGCTGGTTGCCCAGCGAGAGCTTCTGGACGTCGTCGCCGCGCCGCTCGGCGATGCCCAGGCGCTCGGTCCAGGCGTCCGAGGAGGCCTGGGCGGCGCTCTTGGTCAGGCCGTGGAGGCGGCCGAGGTAGGCGAGCTGCTCGCCGACCCTCATCTTGGGGTAGAGGCCGCGCTCCTCGGGCATGTAGCCGATGCGGCGCCGGAAGGCGGCGTCGACGGGCGCGCCGTCCCAGGTCACCGCACCGGCGTCGGCCTCCAGGACGCCCATGGCGATGCGCATGGTGGTCGACTTGCCGGCGCCGTTGGCCCCGACGAAGCCGACGATCTCGCCGTCGTCGACGTGGAAGGACAGATCGTCGAGCGCTTGGAGCGTCCCGAAGCGCTTGGACAGTCCGTTGATGCTGAGCATGCGGTTCTCCGATCCTCGCAGATGTCACGTTTCCTTGACAAGGCAAGCGTGCTTGACAATTGGCCGCGTGTCAAGGGGGCTTGTCCTGTTGGGGGACGGCCCCGAGATTAAGTCTCTCCCGGTGACCAGGGATCATTCCCCAGGAGAGATCGACCGCGGCGCTCTCTCCTCCGAAGGGAGGAGAAGCAGGCTCCCACCGCCACCGACTGGATGGGAAGCGGGGCCGGCGCGGTGCCCCGGTATCGTGGAGCCGTGCCGACCAGCAAGGCGATCCCTGAGGAGAGGACGCCCGGGAGGCCCCGTTCCCACTGGGGCCCCGGGTCCCGCTCGCGACGTCGTGGAAGGGCCGACCGCGCCACCGGGCGGCGCCGTCTCGTCCTCGATCTCCTCGCCCTCATCGGCGCCAGCTTCATCTGCCTGCTGGCGATCGGCGCGATCGTGCCTCTGCCCGTGCTGTCCTACGCGCTCATGCTCGGCGCCTGGGGACTCGACGCCGCGGTCGCGCTCACGCTGCTCGCCATCGCCGCCGGTTGGCGGGCCCTCCGGCGCCGCCGCGAGCCGGGTGCCCGGACTCGGCTGGCGACGGCCGGGCTCCTCTGCCTCGCGCTCGCGCTCATGGGATGGATGGGAGCAGCGCAGATCCGCTTCGCCCACGCGCAAGGGGTCGACCTCAGCATCCGTGATCTCACCGGCGCCGGCCAGTGGGGGCGCGCCCCCGATGTCGCGCCCGTCGTCCTGGCCGACGGCGCCAGCCGCCAGACCCTCCGCGCCGGGATCTGGTACCCGCATGGGAAGGCTCCTGGGGCCGGCGACGGCGAGAAAGCGCCGATCGTCATCCTCCTGCACGGCGGCGGGTGGCGCACGGGCGACCGCGACAACCCCATGACACGCATCCAGGCGGACTGGCTCGCCGACCAGGGCTACCTGGCGATCGCCCTGGAGTACCCGCTGTCCCTGAGGGACACGCCCACGTGGGAGCTCGTCCAGTCCCGCCTCGAGTGCTCACTGGCCTGGGTAGGCAGCCACGCCGAGGAGCACGGCGGGGACGCGGGGAGGCTCGCCGTCGTCGGGGACTCCGCCGGCGGCCACCTCGCCCTGGAGACCGCCTACCGGCAGGAGCTGGGGGAGCTCGACCCGAGCGGGCCCGACGCCCCGGTGGATGAGAACGGGGAGGCGCTGCCCGCCTGCCAGGGGAGCGTGCCCACGATCCGCGCGGTGGCGACGACCTACCCGATCACCGATCCCACCGTCTTCCACGACAACCCCGACCCGATCATGTCCGGGCCCGTGGCCGGCCGGGCGCGCCTGTACGCGGGAGGCAGCCCCGCGCAGTACCCGGAGCGCTACGCGTCCATCGATCCGACCCGCAAGGCCGCCGCCGTCGGGGCCGCCGCGCCGCCGGTGCTCATCGTCCACGGCGAGGAGGACCACGTGGTCCCCGTGAGCGGGACGAGGGACTTCGACGCCGTCCTGGAGGAGGCCGGCGCGCGCCACGAGACGATCGTCGTGCCCTACGCCGACCATGTCTTCGACCTCAACGGGGGCTCCGTGGCCTCCCAGATCTGGCGCGAGAAGACCCTCGCCCTCCTGCGCGACGCGGGCATGGGAGCGGGCTGAGCGAGTCCTCCCCGAGAGGGCCCGGGGCCGCGGAGGCCTGCCACAGGCGGCTGTTCGGCTGAGGGCCGGGGGCGGACGGTATCGTGGGTCCGTGCACCTCAAGACGTTGACGATCAAGGGCTTCAAGTCCTTCGCCTCGTCGACGACCCTGCGCCTGGAGCCCGGCATCACCGCCGTCGTCGGCCCCAACGGCTCGGGCAAGTCCAATGTCGTGGACGCCCTGACCTGGGTCATGGGCGAGCAGGG
>ERZ772918.153-NODE-153-length-55142-cov-250.449_pt1 | contig 55142 bp, 43 predicted proteins | sample MGYA00512118_ERZ772918 | MGnify/ENA primary metagenome ERZ772918 (study PRJEB29015, sample SAMEA2737939) | human oral metagenome | biome: human oral; feature: human-associated habitat; material: dental | place: China | collected 2135 ... | reverse complement strand
TTGTTTGCCGGCGGAGCGGTGTACTGCGGAGCAGCATATTGCGGTGCTGGCGGCTTCGGCGGCGGCGGTCCCCGTGGGGGCCGCGGCGGCCGCGGCTCCACGCAGGGCGCCTTCGGGCGCGGCGGCGGCGCTCCCCGCGGGCGCAAGTCCAAGCGGGCCAAGCGCCAGGAGTTCGAGCAGCAGAGCGCGCCGTCGCTCGGCGGCGTCATCGTCCCCCGTGGCGACGGCTCCACCGTCGTGCGCGTGCGCCAGGGCGCCACGCTGACCGACCTCGCCGAGAAGATCAACGCCAACCCGGCGGCCCTCGTCACAGTCCTCTTCCACCTGGGGGAGATGGCCACGGCCACCCAGTCCCTCGATGAGGACACCTTCGGCCTGCTGGGCGCCGAGCTCGGCTACGACGTCCAGATCGTCTCCCCGGAGGACGAGGACCGCGAGCTCCTGGGCTCCTTCGACATCGACCTGGAGGCCGAGGAGGCCGCCTGGGACGACGAGGACATGGTGCCCCGCCCGCCCGTGGTCACCGTCATGGGCCACGTCGACCACGGCAAGACCAAGCTCCTGGACGCCATCCGCTCCACGGATGTCGTGGCGGACGAGGCCGGCGGCATCACGCAGTCCATCGGCGCCTACCAGGTCCACGTCCCCGTCAACGACGAGACCCGTCCGATCACCTTCATCGACACCCCCGGTCACGAGGCCTTCACGGCCATGCGCGCCCGCGGCGCCGAGGTCACGGACATCGCTATCCTCGTCGTCGCCGCGGATGACGGCGTCATGCCGCAGACCGTCGAGGCCCTCAACCACGCCCAGGCCGCGAACGTGCCGATCGTGGTGGCCGTCAACAAGATCGACAAGGAGGGCGCCAACCCGGAGAAGGTCCGCGGCCAGCTCACCGAGTACGGTCTGGTGCCCGAGGAGTACGGCGGCGACACCATGTTCGTCGACATCTCCGCCAAGCAGCGCCTCCACATCGACGAGCTCCTCGAGGCCGTGGTCCTCACCGCTGATGCGGCCCTGGACCTGCGCGCCAACCCGAGCTCGGACGCGCGCGGCGTGACGGTCGAGGCCAAGCTCGACAAGGGCCGCGGCGCCGTCACCACGGTGCTCGTCCAGCAGGGCACCCTGCGCGTCGGGGACCCGATCGTCGCCGGCTCGTCCTACGGGCGCGTGCGCGCCATGTTCAACGAGCACGGGGACAACCTCGACGAGGTCGGGCCCGCCCGCCCGGCCCTCGTCCTGGGCCTGACCAGCGTGCCCAGCGCCGGTGACTCCTTCATCGTCGCCCCCGACGACCGCACCGCCCGGCAGATCGCCGACAAGCGCGAGGCCGCCGAGCGCGCCGCCCTCCTGGCCAAGCGCCGCAAGCGCGTGTCCCTGGAGAACCTCTCCGACGTCCTCAAGGCCGGCAAGGTCGACACCCTCAACCTCATCCTCAAGGGTGACAGCTCGGGCGCCGTCGAGGCCCTGGAGGACTCGCTGCTCAAGATCGACGTGGGCGAGGAGGTCGCCCTGCGCGTCATCCACCGCGGCGTCGGCGCGATCACGCAGAACGATGTCAACCTCGCGACGGTCGACTCGGCCGTCATCATCGGCTTCAACGTCCGCCCCGCCGAGCGCGTGGCGGAGCTGGCCGACCGCGAGGGCGTCGACATGAAGTTCTACTCGGTCATCTACAACGCGATCGAGGACGTCGAGGCCGCCATGAAGGGCATGCTCAAGCCCATCTACGAGGAGGTCGAGCTCGGCACGGCCGAGATCCGCCAGGTCTTCCACTCCTCGAAGTTCGGCTCGATCGCTGGGTCGATCGTCCGCTCCGGCACCATCAAGCGCGGCACCAAGGCCCGCCTGGTGCGCGACGGCGTGGTCGTCGGCGGTGACCTCACCGTCGAGACCCTGCGCCGCGAGAAGGACGACGTCACCGAGGTCCGCGAGGGCTACGAGTGCGGTATCAACCTGGGCTTCAAGGACATCGCCGAGGGCGACGTCATCGAGACCTGGGAGATGCGCGAGAAGCCCCGCTCCTGAGCGCCTCTCACCGACGACGGCGGCCGGTCACCCTCGAGTGGCCGGCCGCCGCCGTTCGCGCCCGGGGGAGTATCGGGAGGGGAAGGAGGCGACGCGGGCTCAGTCCTCCCACTGGCCCTCGCCCGCGGGCAGGCCGACGGCGTCGAGCAGGCCGGGGAAGCGCCTCTCGATGACAGCGTCACGGCGGGTGATGCGCCGGCGCTTGCCCAGGGCCTCGGTGTGCATGAGCCCGGACTCGCGCAGGACCTTGAAGTGGTAGGACATCGTGGACTTCGCGACGTCGTAGTCCAGATCCCCGCAGAACTGCGGGCCGGAGCGGGCGATCTGGGTGAGGATGTCGCGGCGGATCGGGTCCGACAGCGCCCCGAGGACGCGATCGAGGCTGATCTGCTCGGCTGAGGGGTGCCGCAGCGACTCCCTGGCCATCCGATCCCCTTCCATCGGCCTCATCACTCCTTCCGCATCCTACGACGCCCGTTGGCCGGGCACCTTGACCGAGGGCGGCCTCCGAGTATAGTCGTAATTCGTCGAACATCGAACTAAACGACTGTGGAAGGCGATGACCCATGAATCGACGAGCGAATGACTCTCAAGGGACCGCTAGAGAGGCGCTCAGGGGCCCGGGGAGCGAGCGGCACTTCGGCGCCGATGGGGGAGCGCGGGCGAGTGAGCGCTCGGTGGGGCTCGTCTCCTTCGCGACCCTGTTCGTCATCGGGACCGACACTCTCCTCGTCGCCCCGCTCCTGCCTCTTCTCCAGCGCGAGCTCGGCGTCGATGTCGCCCGCTCAGGATGGCTGGTCTCGGCCTACTCGCTCGGCTACGCGCTCTTCGCGCTCCTGGCCGGTCCGCTGTCCGATCGCGCGGACAGGCGCCGCGTCCTGCTGTCGGGCGTCGTGGCCTTCACCATTTTCACCGCGGCCTGCGGCGCCGCCTGGGGTTTCTGGTCCTTGTTCCTCATGAGGCTCCTGGCCGGGGTAGCGGCTGCCTTCGTGACCCCTCAGATCTGGGCGTCGATCCCCATGGTGGTCGCGCCCGCCTCGGTGGTCCGCACGATGGGCTATGCCACGGCCGGGCTCGCCGTGGCGCAGGTGGCCGGGATTCCCCTGGGCTCGTTCCTGTCCGCCCAGGGGTGGCGCCTGCCCTTCTTCGCGATCGCCGTCGCCAGCGCGCTGCTCTGGGCCCTGCTCGCGGCGCGGTTCCCCAGCGTCCCGCCCTCGCCGACAAGCGAGAGCAGGCTGTTCGGCGCCTACGCGCATGTCGTGCGCTCGCGTGTCCTCGTCCTGTCGCTTATCGCCTACCTGGTCTTCCAGCTCGGCAATTTCACTGCGCTGTCCTTCGTGGGCACCTGGTTCGCGCGGGACTTCGGCGCCACCCAGAACATGATCGGTTGGGCGATGGTCGTCATCGGGCTGGGCAATGCGATCGGCTCGCTCAATGGCTCCCGCCTCGTGGCCCGCGTGGGGGCGCGCCCCTTCCACGTCGGCGGCATCGTGGCGATGGCGATCGTCTACGGCCTGTCCTCGTTCGTGTCCTCCCTGTGGGCGGGAGCGCTCATCGTGTTCGGCGCGATGCTCGTCGGCGGCGCCCTGTTCCCCGTGCTCATGGCGCAGCTCCAGAGCCATACGACGGCGGCGCGCGGCACAGTCTCCTCGCTGGCGAACGCGGCGATGTACGCCGGCACGACGATCGGCGGCGCGGTCGGGGGTCCGCTGCTCACCCGCTTCCCCGGCTACAGCGGGGTGGCGATGTTCGCCGTCGCCGCCTACACCGCCTCCCTGGCGATCTACGCCCTCGCCGGCGCGTTCCGGAGAGAGTAGCGCCGCGAGTTCGTCCCTTTGCCGCCGAGTTCGTACCCTTACCCACCGAAGTCAGCATCAAAGGGACGAAGTCGACGGCGAGGAGACGGCGCAGATGGGAGGTGCTTTGTGGTGCTCATTGAGCGCTCTTGCCGAAAACAGCATTGTCACGCCTCGCGCCGTGACATTCTGGGGAAGTCGAGGTGACGGCCTGTCGTGCCGCCCCGCCTACTTCTCTCTGGAGGTCCGCCATGTCGTCTCCCATGAGCAGCGAAGGGACGGGCGCGCGCCGCGCCCGGATCATCGGGAAGGGCTGGATCCAGGGCGTCGCCCTGGTCATGCTCTTCGGCTTCACCGTCATGGGCCTGCTGGCCTACCGCACGTACACCAACTCCATGCCCCAGCCCAGCAGGGTCGTGGCCGAGGACGGCTCCGTCGTCTTCACCACCGAGGACATCACCGCCGGCCAGCAGCTCTTCCAGTCGCGCGGGCTCATGGAGTACGGCTCCATCGTCGGGCATGGCGGCTACCTCGGCCCGGACTTCACCGCCGAGTACCTGCGCATGGAGGCCGACTCGGTGAGCGCCCAGCTGGCCGGTGAGGGCAACGGCGATCCCGCGACCGCCGCCAAGGCCATGCTGCGAGCCAACCGCTACGACGCCGCCAGTGGCGAGCTCGTGTGGACTCCCGAGCAGGTGACCGCCTACGAGCAGGCCGTGGAGCACTACACCGCCATGTTCGGCCCCGACGCCGCCGCCAACGGCCTCAAACCCGACCTCATCACCGACCCCGCCCAGGTGCGCCAGGTGACCGCCTTCATCGGCTGGACGGCCTGGGCCTCAGCGGCCGAGCGCCCCGGGCACGACTACTCGTACACCAACAACTGGCCCGCGGAGTCGCGGGTGGGCAACTCGCCCACGGGCGACCTCATGATCTGGTCGGTGCTCTCCCTCATCGTCCTCATCGGCGGGACCGGTATCATGTTCGCCATCTACGGGCGCTGGAGCCGCAGGATCGGCTGGCGCTCCGAGGAGGCGCCCGCCCTGTCCTTCCGCCAGCCCGGCGAGGTGGGCCTGACCAGATCGCAGAGGGTCATCGCCTGGTTCATCCTCACCATCGCGGCCCTCTTCCTCGTCCAGACCCTCGTGGGCTCCCTGGCCGAGCACTACCGGGCGGACGTGCTCAGCTTCTTCGGATTCGACATGGGCCGCTACATCCCCTTCTCGCTCGCCCGCACCTGGCACGTCCAGCTCTCCCTGTTCTGGACGGCCCTCGGACTGCTCGGCGCGGGGCTCTTCCTCGCCCCCTTCATCGCCCGGCGGGAGCCCAAGCGGCAGCACGTGCTCGTCTGGATTCTGCTCGTGGCCGCCGCGGCCGTCGTCGTCGGGTCCTGCCTGGCCGAGGCCGCCAGCCAGCACGGGGTGAGCTGGGCCAAGGGACCGCTGTTCGCCCAGCAGTGGGAGTACCTCGACCTGCCCTTCGTCTTCCAGGTGCTGCTCACCGCGGCCCTCTTCGTCTGGGTGGCCATCATCTGGCGCTCCATGCGGGGGCGGCTGCGCAACGAGCACGTGGCCAACATGCCCTGGCTGTTCATGTTCGCGGCCCTGGCCATCCCGGCCTTCTACGCCGTCGGCATGATGGCCCGCACCAACACCCATGTCACCGTCGCCGAGTTCTGGCGCTTCTGGGTGGTCCACCTGTGGGTCGAGGACTTCCTCGAGCTGTTCACCACGGTCATGGTCGCCTACGTCTTCGTGCTCCTGGGCGTCGTGCGCGAGCGGATCGCCCTGGGCATCATCTTCATGGACATCATCCTGTACTCCGCCGGCGGGGTCATCGGCACGATGCACCACCTGTACTTCTCGGGCACGCCCGTGGAGCACATGGCGCTGGGGGCCTTCTTCTCGGCCGCCGAGGTCATCCCGCTGACCTTCCTCACCGTGGAGGCCTGGGCCTTCATGCAGCTGGGCGCCAACCGCCACGGCAAGGACGCCAAGCCCTTCCCGCACCGCTGGGCGGTCATGTTCCTCGTCGCCGTCGGCTTCTGGAACTTCCTGGGCGCGGGCGTCTTCGGCTTCCTCGTCAACCTGCCGATCGTCTCCTACTACGAGATCGGCACCGCGCTGACCGCCAACCACGCGCACGCCTCCATGATGGGCGTCTACGGCTTCATGGCCCTGGGTCTGGGCATGTTCGCCCTGCGCTACCTCATCCCGAAGGAGAAATGGCCCGAGCGCCTGGCGAAGATCTCCTTCTGGAGCCTCAACGTGGGCCTGGCCTGGATGTGCTTCGCCACCCTCCTGCCATTGGGCATCCTCCAACTTCGCTACTCGGTGGGCACCGGCTACTACGAGGCCCGCCAGCTCACCTACATCACCGACACGGTCAACACGATCGTCGAGTGGGGGCGCATGCCCGGCGACCTCATCTTCATCCTCGGCGGCGCCCTGCCCTACCTCTCCATCGCCTTCCTCGGAGCGCGGCACTGGCGCCAGGGCCGCACCGTGGACTCCTTCGAGGAGGACGCCCTCTACGAGGAGCTCGACACCCGCCGCCAGTCATGGCGCGGCGAGCGCGCGGAGCTGAACGACTGATGGCCCCGCCCGACGTGAGCGCCTGGCTCGTGGCCGCCTACGCGCTCATCATGCTCGGGGTGGCGTGGGCCGTGGACGTCCTCGGCTCGCGCAGCGCCCGGCGCTCCCTGAACTGGCGCCACGCGGACTTCGTTTATCACGACGACGTCGACGGCTGGCGCTGCCACGAGGACCAATGGCTGTGGCCGACGGCCTTCGACCCGGACAAGCGGGTCATCCGCTATGAGGGCGCGCACGCGATCTGCGGGCGCTGCCCGGCGAAGAGCACCTGCTCGCCCACCCCCGGTCCCCGGGAGATCACCAGGCCCGTCGACCCCTGGCCCTACTCCGAGGCCGGGCGCTTCCACCGGGGCCTGGCGCTCGTCATCGCCATGGCCGGGACCTTCCTGTGCCTGAGCATGACGCTGATCCTCCACCGTCCCGGCGACCTCATCGTCCTGGGGACGGCGCTGGCCATCATGGCGGCGGGCTCCTACCCGCTCGCCCGCCACCTGTGGTCCGCCCCCGACGGCGCTCCCGAGCACCTGCCCCATATCGGCGCCGAGGAGCTGGCCGCCACGATCCCCGGGGCCGGGACCGGCAAGGGGGCCACCACGGGCCTCGGCGCCGGAAGCCTCACGACGGCGGGCTGGTCCCGCCTGCGCACCAGGAAGGACACCACCGCATGACCACCCCGATGCTCGCCGCGCTCTCCGCGATCATCCTCCTCGCCCTGCTCCTCATCCTGTCGCTCAAGACCGTCTCCCAGTACGAGCGGGGCATCGTCTTCCGCCTGGGGCGCCTGCGCCCCGTCTACGAGCCGGGGCTGCATCTCGTCATCCCCCTCGTGGAGCGGATGCAGAAGGTGGACACGCGCGTGGTGACCCTGACGATCCCTCCCCAGGAGGTGATCACGGAGGACAACGTGCCCGCCAGGGTCAACGCCGTCGTCCTGTTCAACGTGACCGACCCGGTCAAGGCCGTCATGGAGGTGGAGAACTACGCGATCGCCACCTCCCAGATCGCCCAGACCACCCTGCGCTCCGTGCTCGGGCGCGTCGACCTCGACACGGTCCTGGCGCACCGCTCCGCCCTCAACGCCGACCTGCGCGACATCATCGAGGGCCAGACCCGCCCCTGGGGCGTGGACGTGAGCGTCGTCGAGATCAAGGACGTGGAGATCCCCGAGCAGATGCAGCGCGCGATGGCCCGGGGCGCGGAGGCCGAGCGGGAGCGGCGGGCCAAGGTCATCAGCGCCCGCGGCGAGCTCCAGGCCTCCGAGGAGCTGCGCCAGGCCGCGGACACGCTCTCGCGCTCGCCGGCCTCGCTCCAGCTTCGCTACCTCCAGACCCTCCTCGAGCTGGGCGCCGACCAGAACTCGACCGTCGTCTTCCCCCTGCCCATGGACCTCATCGGCCCGCTCCTGGACCGGTACACCTCCGCGGGCTCCGCCGCGCCCGGCGAGCAGGCGAGCGAGGACGGCGGCGGCTCAGCCCTGCCGCCCTCCCCGGCCTGAGGGGCGCCGCGAGACCTGGCGCACCAGGTCGACGATGAACACGGCCACCGCCGCCCACACGAGCACCATGGCCGCCCAGCGCGCCGTCGTGATCTCCTCGTGGAACACCAGCCAGGCCAGGAGGAACTGGAGGATCGGCCCGAGGTACTGCACCATGCCGATCGTGGTGAGGGCCACCCGCCGGGCGCCAGCGGCGAAGAGCAGGAGGGGCACGGCGGTCACCGGCCCCGCCGTCAGGAGCAGCAGCCCGATGCCCGGCGAGCCCTGCGGGCCCTGGAACACCGTCTGGCCCTGGGCGGCGAGGCAGCCCAGGTAGGCCACCGCCAGCGGCGCCACCGCCAGGGACTCCACGGTGAGCCCCGTGAGGGCGTCCACATGCGCCCCGGAGCGCTTCTTCGCCAGGCCGTAGAGCCCGAAGGTCCCCGCCAGGCCGAGGCTCACCCACGGCAGCGTTCCCTGGGCGACGACGAGCACGAGCACGCCGAGGGAGGCCAGCCCCAGCGCGGCGAGCTGGATCCGGCGCAGGCGCTCCCCGAGGAAGAGGGCGGCCAGCGCGACGGTGACGAGCGGGTTGATGAAGTAGCCCAGTGCCGCGTCCGCCGTGCGCCCCGAGTTGACCCCGTAGACGTAGATGAGCCAGTTGAGGGTGACGATGATGCCCGAGACGACGAGCGATCGGAGCAGCCGGGGCGTGGTCAGCGCGGCGCGCAGCCGCCCCCAGCGGCGCATGAGCGCCACCGCGATGAGGCAGGTGGCAAGGGTCCACAGGATCCGGTGGCCGATGATCTCCAGGCTGCCGGCGGCGGCAAGCAGGTGGAAGTACAGCGGGAACATGCCCCACAGCACGTAGCAGCCGAGCACCATGGCCAGGCCGGTCGTTGCCGGGGCGGGGGAGCGGGTGGGGGAAGTGTTCATAGCGTGCTCATGGCGTGGTCGACCTGGCTTTCGTGCCTGTGGGAGGCGGGCCCGATACTATCGGCGCGCCGGGCGCGCCGCCCGGACGTCTCACCGCCCCGCACCGACCCGCATGCCGTGTGAATCCGCATGCCGGATGAAGGAGAGCCCCATGGCCGACTCCGCCCGCGCCCGCAAGGTCGCCGACCGCATCCACGAGACCGTGGCCCGCCTCCTCCAGGGCCGTATCAAGGACCCCCGCCTGGGCTTCATCACCATCACCGACGTCCGCGTCACCGGCGACCTGCAGCAGGCCACCGTCTTCTACACCGTCTACGGCTCCGACGAGGAGCGCAAGGACACCGCCGCCGCCCTGCGCTCTGCCACCGGGCTCATCCGCTCCGAGGTGGGCCGCGCGCTCGGCATCCGCCTGACCCCCACCATCGCCTTCCAGCTCGACGCCCTGCCGACGACGGCCAAGTCAATCGAGGACGCCCTCGCCCAGGCCCGCGTCGACGACGAGCGGATCGCCCGCGCCGCCCAGGGCGCCTCCTACGCCGGGGACGCAGACCCCTACCGGCACGACGACGAGGAGCCGGCCGACGATCCCGATGAGGACCCCGCTGAGGAGCCGGTCGACGGCGCTGCTCCCACCCAGGACGCCGCCAGCGGGCCCGCCTCCGGGAGCGCTGGGGCGCCGGGCGCGGCCGAGCGGTGAGCCGCCCCCAGGTCGCCCGCGGCGCCGTCACCGCCGACGACGGACTCCTCCTCATCGACAAGCCCGCCGGGGTGACGAGCCACGACGTCGTCGCCGCCGCGCGCCGCATGGGCGCCACCCGCAAGGTCGGCCACGCCGGCACCCTCGATCCCATGGCGACGGGCCTGCTCATCCTCGGCGTCGGCCGGGCGACCCGCTTCCTCACCCACCTCGTGGGCGCGGACAAGACCTACGAGGCCACCGTCCGCCTGGGCCAGGAGACGATCACCGAGGACGCCGAGGGGGAGCCCACCGCCTGGCGGGGCTGCCCGGCGCCGTCGGGGCAGGACGAGCGGGCCGCTTTCCAGGGGCGGCTCGACGCCGCGCTGGCCCGCCTGACGGGTGCGATCATGCAGGTCCCCAGTGCCGTCTCCGCCATCAAGATCGACGGCGTGCGCTCCTACAAGCGCGTGCGCGACGGCGAGGACGTCGTCCCGGCGGCCCGCCCGGTGATCATCCACGCCATCGACCTCCTCGGCGCGCCCCGGCCCGCCACCACCGCTGGCCCCGCGGGCGAGGACGTGCCCGTCGTCGACCTCGACCTGCGCGTGTCCTGCTCCTCGGGCACCTACATCCGCGCCCTCGCGCGAGATCTGGGCGAGGCCCTGGGCTGCGGCGCGCACCTGACCGCCCTGCGCCGCACCAGCGTCGGGCCCTTCGGCGTGGACGAGGCGCGCGGGCTCGCCGAGGCCAGCGCCGAGGTGGAGGCTGGCGCCAATGACGATCCGCCGTCGGGACTGCGGACGCTGCCGCTGGCCGAGGCCGCCCGGCGCTGCTTCCCCGCCCTGGGGCTCAGCCATGACGAGGCCCGCGCGATCCGATACGGGCAGGGCCTTCCCACCCAGGCCCTGGGCCGCGCGGGAGCCGCGCCCGAGCGCTCCGTGACCGCCAAGGCAGTCACAGCGACGAGCACCGCCGATGACGGCCGCGCCGCCGATGGAGGGGAGGAGGGCCGCGGCGTCGTCGCCGGGTTCGATCCCGACGGCGTCCTCGTGGCACTGTTGACCCGCAAGGGCGGGCGGGCCCGGCCCGTCCTCGTCCTGTCACCAGCCTGAGAACCCCGGGGAACGGAGAATGACGATGAGTGGATGCGGTTGCGGAGGATGCGGCTGCGGCGGCTCCGGCGAGCAGTCCGGCCAGGCCCAGGCCGATCGCGCCCCGGCGCCCCAGGTGGTCCAGCCCACGGTCCCGGCGCCCACCGCGGCCGTGAGCCCCGATGGCATCGTCCCCGGGCGCAAGTCCGGCAATCTCTTGGGTCTCCGTGCCGCGGGCACCGCGCGAGCCGGTTCGGGCGGGGGCTGCGGCTGCGGAGGTCAGGGGCACTGCTCGGGCCACTGATCCCCACACAGCCGCCACCGCGGGACCGCTGGTGCCGCCGCGCTCAGACCGCTTGGCGCTGAAGGGCCCGGGACACCTCGTCGAGGCGCTCGGCGGCGCGCGACTCGTCGTAGTCGCCCAGCGCGAGGTCCTCCTCGATGGCGCCATCGACGAGCACGAGGACGCGGCTGGCGCGCGCCGCCACGTGCGCGTCGTGTGTGACCACCACGAGCGTCGTCCCCGCGGCGTGGATCTGGCCGAGCAGGTCGAGGATCTGGGCGGCGGTGCTGGAGTTGAGTGCCCCCGTGGGCTCATCGGCGAAGACCACGGCGGGCTCGTTGATGAGCGCCCGGCAGATCCCCGCCCGCTGCAGCTGCCCGCCGGAGACCTCGGTGATGTCGCTGCGGGCCTGATCGGCGATTCCCATGGTCCTCATGAGGGCCTCCGCCCGCTCCACCACCTCGCTGCGGGGCCTCTTGCCGGCGAGGAACCCGGGCAGGACGATGTTGTCCAGCAGGCACAGGGTGGCGAGGAGGTGCGGCTGCTGGAAGACGAAGCCCATGTGCTCCAGGCGGAGGTCGGCCAACTGCTTCTCCCGCAGCGCCGTCAGGTCGACGACACCGCCGGAGTGAGCGAGCTCGACGGTCCCGCCGGTGGGGCGGTCCATTCCGCTCAGGCAGTGCAGCAGGGTTGATTTGCCCGACCCCGACGGGCCCATGATGGCGACGAACTGGCCCGCGGGGATCTCCAGGTCCAGCCCGTCGAGGACCGGGGCGCGCTGGTAGGCCTTCGTCAGGCCGGTGGCGCGCAGGGCCGGGTCGGTGGTGGTGCGGCGGCGCGGGGAGCGCACGGGGATGCCTGAGATGCTCATTGGTCGATCTCCTCTACTCGCTGGTGCGCAGGGGCGCGGTGGGAAGGCGCCGCAGGGCGAGCCCGATGGCGGCGGCGGTGGTGATGATGACGGCGGCGGGGATCATGAGTCCCACGACCCAGGCCTCGGGGAGGAGCTCGATTCCGGGCGCGCCTCGGGAGGCCATGATCGCGCTCACGGCGATGTCCCCGAGGAAGAGGGCGAGAACGATTCCGATGATGAGGCCGATGACGGCGATGATGCCGAAGCGCGTGAGGTAGTGGCGCTGGATGGACCGCAGGGGCGCCCCCAGGGCCTGCATGGTGGAGACCTGATCGCGCTCCCTGGTCAGGATGAGCACCACGAAGAGAGTGGTGATCAAGAACGACAGCGCTAGGGCGACCGCGCAGGTCATGATCGCGATGAGGCGCACCTGGGAGCCGGTGGCCCCGAAGAACTGCGAGGCGTGCTGGCTCGAGGAGGTCACCTGCGCCTCGGGGAGGGCGGATCGCAGGTCGTTGGCGACGGCGGACGCGTCCTCGCCGGCGCGCACATCGGCGTAGGCCAGGCGCCACAGCGCGGGTGAGCCGTCGTCGAAGAGGGCCTTCGCCGTCAGGCCGTTGTTGGTGATGTCCTGGTAAACGCCCGTGACCGTCAGGCTCCGTTCGGCTTGCTCGCCCTGGGAGCCCCGCACGGTGACGGTGGAGCCCTCCTCCGCCCCCGCCGCCTCCGCCTGGCTGTAGGACAGCGACACCTCGTCGGTGCTGGCCGGGCCCCGACCGGAGAGGTACTTCATCGGGAAGGCGTCGTGATCCCCGATATCGATGAGGAGTGGTTCCCACTTGTCGTTGGTGACCAGCATCTCGTAGCTGCGGCGCTGGATCCGCGTGGAGCGCTCGATCCTCGGGTCGGCCTCCAGGGCGTTGCGCGTCGCGTCGAGGTCCTCGTCCCCGCCGCGCACATCGATGCGCAGGTCGGCCTCACCGGCGCCCAGGTATGTGGCGATACTGGGGTTGTCCAAGGTCGAGGCGATGTTGAGGGGGATCAGCATCGTGGTGGTGGACAGTGCGAGCACGCCTAGCAGGAGGATGTTGGTGGGCCGGAGCGCCTGCCGGATCCCGAGCCACTGCAGGGAGGGCACGCGGCGCGAGTGGGACAGGAGCCACCGGTGGCGGCGCGCCTTGACGGCCCCCGAGGCTCCCGCGCGCAGCGCCTCGACGGTGCTGATGCGGCCCATGCGCCGCAGGGTCAGGCGGGTCAGGCTGATGACGATGCCAGCCAGTACCAGCACCGCCGCCAAGGGAAGCCCGAAGGTCCACACACTGGTCGGGGGCGTGCCGAGGTAGGCCAGCGCCGGGGCCTCCAAGGAGGCGCCGAGCGGCAGGCCCGCCCCATACCCGATGATGGCGCCGATGGCGGACAGGGCGAGGTACTTGGCCATATAGAGCCTGGCGATGCGACGAGGAGCGGCGCCGATCGCCTTGAGGACGGCGATCTGGGCGAGGTCGGCCTCCAGGGCGGCGAGCACCGTGTAGCGCAGCGCGAGCACGGAGACCGCTGCCAGCACGAGCGCGACGAGCACTGCCACGACGGCGATGAGCTGCGTGCTCAGCGCGCTCATGAGGCGGATCATCGAGGCGTCGACGTGGATTCCCTGGTTGGGCAGGCCGGCGTCGTTGTAGGCGGCGATCACCGAGCCGGGCCGGGCGGAGTCCGTCAGGTCGAACTCGATGAAGTACTCGGGCTCCGTGATGCGCTGCGCCAGGACCTCGAAGTCCTCGGGGCTGACCACAAGGCGCTTGGAGGGGATCATCGCGGCGTTCATCTGGGCGTCCCGGAAGAACCCGGTGACTCGGAAGCTCGTCGCCGCCTCTCCGGTGCCGACGGTGATGGTGTCCCCGATCCGAGCGGCCCCCGTCACCGAGTAGTGGATCGGCAGCGCGATCTCGCCCGGGCCCGGATCGGCGGGGCGGCCATCGTCGCCCATAAGCAGGTCGATGCGCTTGGGGGCGGTGACGAAGGCGGGCTCCTGGAAGGAGTCGGCCTGGTTGGTGCCGCCGATCCACAGCTCCGTGCGGGGCGCGGGCAGCGACTTGATGATCTCGTGGTCGACGATCTCCGGGCGCGAGCTGGCCCACGCCGTGATCTCCTCGGCGTCGAGCTCCCCGGAGTGCATCTGCACGAGGTCTGGGAGGTTGGCCCGGCGGGCGAGTTGGTTGGTCGCCGATGTCGTGTCGACGATGATCCGGGCGGAGGCGCTCGCCAGGGCGCACGCCAGGGCTATGAGGGCGGTCAGGGTCAGGGCAACGGCGGCGCCACGCGCCAGATCCGCCCTCAGGAGGCGTTGGAGCATGATCTGGTCTCCTCGAGTGAGTGGTGCGGATTGGGGGACAGGACGGGGGACGCCTCCGGCGAGAGGCTCCTCCGCTTGGCGCGCAGGATGACGGCGAGGACGATCGTGAGCGCGCCGGCGACGGCGATCGTCAAAGCGGCGCCCCGTCCCTTCCCGGAGCCGACGAGTGCCGTTCCGATCCCGCCGCGGCTGATGAGCGGGGAGAAGACGTAGTCGGCCAGTGGGGCGGCGGTGGCGTAGGCCGCCAGGTAGCCGGACTGAGTGATGAGGCTGATGGTTCCCCAGGCGGCTGCTTCGCTCTGCGGATCGAGGCGGCCGCGCACGAGGGCGTCGGCCCCTGCCTGGCACAGGGCGAGGGAGGCGAAGGCGATGATCCCGGCTGTGGCGACCGACCAGATCCAGGGGCGGGCCGCAAGACCGATCATGGCGGCGCCCGTGATGGCGGTGCCGCTGGCGAGCAGCGTGACCGGGCGCGCCTTGGTGGCGGTCGCGAGACCGGCGCCGACCAGCAGCCCCATGGCGCACAGGGTCTCGACCAGCCCGACGGACTGGGCGCTCATCCAGGGCAGCAACGAGGGCTTGAACAGCACCTGCACGATACCGATCGTCATGGTGAGCGCCGTCATGATGATGACCAGGGACCGAAGCCGGGGCTCGCTGTGAATCTGCTGCCAGCCGCCGAGCAGGCGCTCGCGGGTGCCGACCGGCTCCGAGGCGGCGCGCGGGGGCAGCGCGCGGCGCACGGCCAGCGAGCATGCCACCGTCACCGCGCAGGTGGAGGCATCGATGATGATGATCCCGGGCAGTCCCAGGACCGGCAGGAGGAGGCCCGCCAGGGCGGGGGAGACGAGGAGCTTGGCCGCGCTGGACGCCTGGAGCAGCCCTGAGGCGCGGACGTACTGCTCGGGCTCGACGAGCTCGGAGACGGAAGCGCGCAGGGCGGGCTCGGTGAGCGAGGCCATGATCGAGGAAAGGGCGACGCCGACGAGCACCATGGTCAGACTCGGGGCGGGTGAGCGCAGCGCCACCAGGATGATGATCAGGCCGAGGACGGATCCGCCATCGCCGACGACCATGACCAGGCGGCGGTCATGCCGGTCGGCCAGGGCCCCGGCCACAGGGGCCAGCAGGATCAGGGGCGCAAGGGCGCACATCTGCACAGCGGCCACCGCGCTGGCGGAGCCCGTGGACGAGTACGCCATGATCGCCAGGCCGAAGGCGGTCATCCCCGTGCCGATAGAGGTCACGAAGGAGCCGAGGATCAACAGGCCGAGGAGCCTCATGAGTCCGCCTCGGGCGTCGCGGGGGAGGTGGCGGAGGCGATCGGCCCGGCCAGCGTTCCCGGGGCGGCCCCGAGCAGGAGCTCGGCCGCGGCGAGGGTGCCAGCCATGCGGCGGGGGCGCTGATCGGCCTCGCCGGTGAAGATCCCCTCGTCGGTGAGCATGGAACCCGCGGTCAGGATGATCTCGACGGCGGTGCGAGGGTCGGCGCAGGTGAAGGCCCCCTCGTCGATGCCGTCCTCGATGACCCCGACGAGGATCGGGGTGAGCGCCCGGATCGTGCTGACGAGGGAGCGCAGGTGGAACTGCGTGTTGGCGGCGTCGTGGAGGTCGTCGATCATCTCGGCGGCCTCGCCCTCCACCCGGGCGGCCGCGATGACGGCGAGCAGGCGCTCGGGCGCGGGGAGCGGGGCCGCGGCGGCCTGGGCGGCGCGCTCGGCGATCTCGGCGACTGTCCGGTCGATGAGGGAGCGCAGGATCTCGTCCTTGGACGTGAAGTGGTAGTAGAGCGTTCCCTTGGCCACGCCGACCGCTCCCAGAATGTCGTTCATGGTGGAGGCGGTCACGCCTTTGGTGGTGAAGAGGGCCGCGGCGGCGTTGAGGATCTCCTCGCGGCGCTCGGCGGCGGGCTTGGTGATGCGGGGCATGGGAGTGGATTCCTCTCGGGAGGGCTCAGGGCCGATCATGAACGACCGACCGTCGGTCGATAGTCTAGATGGGCCCATCCTGCCCCCGCAAGCCCTCCTGGTCGGGCGCGCCCCGCCCGGCTTCCCGGCCACCGCTCCCGGTTCGCGCCGCCGTCGCCGCCGTGGCAGGGTTGGTCCAGTCATGACAGGCGGTCCGGCCGGGCTGCCCCATCCACGGGTGCCCGCCGGCCACGGGACAGAGCAGGATCGCAGCCGGTGGAGATCTGGTACGGCGCCGAGCAGGTGCCCGAGTCACTGCGCGCCGCGAGGGGCGCCGCCAGCGCGGGAAGCGTCGTGACCGTCGGTGTCTTCGACGGCGTCCACCGCGGCCACCAGAGGATCCTCGCCCGCGTCGTCGAGCGGGCCCGCGCGCTCGGCCCCGACTGCCTCGCCGTCGCCGTCACCTTCGACCCGCACCCCCTGGCCGTCCACCGCCCCGGCATCGACCTGGCGATGATCGCCTCCCTGCCGGACCGCCTGGCCGCCCTGGCCGCCACTGGGCTCGACGCCGCGCTCGTCATCCCCTACACCCTGGCCTTCGCAGACCAGTCGCCCGAGGGCTTCGTGCGCGACTGGCTCGAGGGGCTCCTCGGCGCGCGGGCGATCGTCGTCGGGGACGACGTGCGCTTCGGCAGGGACAACTCCGGCGACGCCGACTCCCTGCGCGCCATCGGCGCCGCTGACGGCGTCGAGGTCGAGATCGTCCCCGAGCTCCTGGCCCCCAGCGGGCGGCGCTGGTCCTCCACCTGGGCGCGCGAGTGCCTCGCCGGCGGGGATGTGCGCCAGGCGGCCGAGATCCTCGGGCGCCCGCACCGCGTGCGCGGCGCCGTCGTCCACGGGCTGCGGCGCGGGCGCGAGCTCGGCTTCCCCACCGCCAACCTCGACGCCGCCACCGCCGGCGTCGTCCCACCGGACGGCGTCTACGCCGGATGGCTCGTGCGCTCCGGGGCGCCGGGCGCGGGCGCCGAGGGGGAGCGCCTGCCCGCCGCGATCTCGATCGGCACCAATCCCACCTTCGACGACGTCCCGGCGCGCACCGTCGAGGCCCATGTGCTCGGCCGGGCCGACCTCGACCTTTACGACGAGGAGGTCGCCGTGGACTTCGTGTCCCACCTGCGCCCCATGCTCGCCTTCGACGGGCTCGACCCGCTCCTCACCCAGATGCGCCAGGACGTCGTCGACACCGCCGAGGTGCTCGGGGTCCCCGTGCCCGAGCCCGTGCGGCCCGAGGACGTCACCGCCTGAGCGCGGGCGGCTGCCCGCCTGAGGTCGCGGGCCCTGCTGCCGATGCCGCTGCCCCGGCCCGTGAAGGCCCTGTGCCCGGTCCCACAGGCCCCGGCTCGGGGGAGGGGGCGGCCGACTGGTAGTGTTGGCGCGCCGTCGATCGGCCGCGGAACCGTCATGCCCGGGTGAACATGCCCCGGCGCTCCGCGCAACGAGAAGAAGGAGCCCGCATATGTCGGTCACCCCTGAGCGCAAGTCCGAGATCATCGCCGAGTACGCCACCCACGAGGGTGACACGGGCTCCCCCGAGGTCCAGGTCGCCGTTCTCACCGAGCGCATCTCCAACCTCACCGAGCACTTCAAGACCCACACGCACGACCACCACTCGCGCCGTGGCCTCTACCTGCTCATCGGTAAGCGCCGCCGCCTCCTCGACTACCTCATGAAGGAGGACATCGAGCGCTACCGCTCCCTCATCGCCCGCCTCGGCATCCGCCGCTGAGGCCCGCGCCTGAAGCCTTCCGCTCCGGCCCCGCCACCTCTCACGGTGACGGGGCCGGAGCGCGTTCTGCCTGATCCCGCCACCTTCGCACCCCGACTCCTCTAGGATCGCAGGACCGCCGCCCGCGCAGCGCGGGCCCGCGCCGACGACGACGTCCCGCCCGAGGAGGCCCACCGTGCCCGCTATGCCCGACCAGTCCGCCGATCCCCGCCCCCTCTACCTCGACCCGGCCGCGCCCATCGACGAGCGCGTCGAGGACCTGCTTGCCCGCCTGAGCCTGGAGGAGAAGGCCGGCCAGCTCACCCAGTACTTCTATCGGCGCTCCATGCTCCCCGCGCTGCTCCCGGGCGCGTCCGCCGAGTCCGGCGGAGACGCCGACGGCCTTTCCGAGGAGGACCGGGAGATCCTCGCCCAGTCCGAGATGGTCGAGGGCGAGGTGCGCGCCGGGCGGGCCGGCAGCCTGCTCTTCGTGCGCGACCCCGATGCCATCAACGCGCTCCAGCGCATCGCCGTCGAGGAGAGCCCCCACGGCATCCCCCTCATCTTCGGCTATGACGTCATCCACGGCCTGCGCACCATCATGCCCGTGCCCATCGCCATGGCCGCGGCCTGGGACCCCGCCGTCGCCGAGGAGGCGCAGGCCATCGCCGCCCGGGAGGCCCGCGCCGTCGGCCTGTCGTGGACCTTCGCCCCCATGGTGGACATCGCCCGCGACCCGCGCTGGGGCCGGATCGTCGAGGGCGCGGGGGAGGACCCCTGCCTCGGCGCCGCCGCGGCGGCCGCCCAGGTGCGCGGCTTCCAGGGCGAGCGGCTCGGCGCCCCCGGGCGGATCATCGCCGGCCCCAAGCACCTCGCGGGCTACGGGGCGGCGCGCGGCGGCCGCGACTACGAGGACGCCGAGATCTCCGACAACGAGCTGTGGAACGTCTACCTCCCGCCCTTCCGCGCCGCCGTGGAGGCCGGGGCCGGCAACATCATGAGCGCCTACATGGATCTGGGCGGCGTGCCCGCCTCCGGCAACGCCTGGCTCCTCACCGACGTGCTGCGAGGCGAGATGGGCTTCCAGGGATTCGTCGTCTCCGACGCCAACGCCGTCCGGTCGCTCGCCACCCAGCACTTCGCCGCCGACCTCCCCGACGCCGCCGCGCGGGCGCTGAACGCGGGCCTGGACATGGAGATGGTGATGGAGGATGCCGCCTTCCTCCACCTGCCGCGCTCTGTGCGCGCTGGGCGCGTGGATGAGGCCGACGTCGATGAGGCGGTGCGCCGCGTGCTTCGGGCCAAGATCGCCATGGGCCTGTTCGAGCGGCCCTACGCCGACGCCGCTGCCGCCCCCGCGATCCTCGCCGACCCCGCCCACCGCGAGGCCGCCCGCCGCGCCGCCGAGAAGTCCCTCGTCCTGCTCAAGAACGAGCCCTGGCCGGGGCCCGGAGCGGCGCCGGTGCTGCCCTTGGGCGAGGGGGTCTCCTCCATCGCCGTCATCGGCCAGCTCGCCGACTCGCCCCGCGACACCCTGGGCCCCTGGGTCTTCGACGAGGACTTGGCCGAGACCACGACGATCCTGGCGGGCATCCGCGCTCGTTCCGGCGGCGCGCGCGTCGACTACGCGGTGGGGGAGTGGGCGCCCCCGCGCGTCTTCGCCTCCATGTTCGACGACCAGGAGGCCCCCGGCGCCCTGCCCGCGCGCCCCGAGGACTTCGACGACGAGGCCGCCCTCGCCGAGGCCGCCCGGACCGCGCGGGGCGCCGAGGTGGCGATCGTCGTCGTCGGGCAGGCGCAGAACCAGATCGGCGAGAAGGCCTCCACCTCCACCCTGGAGCTGCCCGGCCGCCAGCTCGAGCTGCTCCAGGCCGTGGCCGCCACGGGCACGCCCACCGTCGCCCTCGTCATGTCCGGGCGCCCCCTCGACCTGCGCTGGGCCGATGAGAACCTGCCCGCCATCATGCAGGTCTGGTACCCCGGCACCCGGGGCGGCGAGGCCGTGGCCGCAGCCCTCTTCGGCGACGTCGACCCCGCCGGGCGCCTGCCCGTCACCTGGCCGCGCACCGTGGGGCAGGTCCCGATGATCCACTCCCACTACCGCACCTTCCAGCCCGAGGGCGCTGGCGAGCGCTACTGGGACGAGGCCTCCACGCCCCTCTACCCCTTCGGGCACGGCGGCTCCTACACCACCTTCACCTACTCCGAGCCGCGCCTGTCCTCGCCCCGGATCGCCGTGGGGAAGTCCGTCACCGTGAGCGTGGACGTGGCCAACACGGGCGCGCGCGACGGCGAGGAGGTCGTCCAGCTCTACATCCACCAGCGCCACGGCTCGTCGACCCGCCCCGAGCGCGAGCTCAAGGACTTCGCCCGCGTCGCCATCCCCGCGGGCCAGTCCCGAACCGTGGAGTTCCGGCTCGGCCCCGACGAGCTGTCCTACTGGTCGGCCGCCACCCGCTCGCGCGTCCAGGACGCCACCACGATCGACGTCCACGTGGGCGGCTCCAGCGAGACCTTCGCTGCCGGCGCCCACGCGGCCTTCGACGTCGTGTGACGGGCCTGGGCGGCGGCAGCGCGTCCCATCTCACGTGATGGTTCCGGCCGCCCCGAGCGGGGCGCGGCTTAGACTTTGCCTGCCATATCTTTGTGAGAAAGAGACACATCGACGATGTTCATTGATGACCCCGAGGTCACCGCCGCCGAGGCAGTGATCGACAACGGCTCCTTCGGCAAGCGCGTGATCCGCTTCGAGACCGGCCGCCTGGCCAAGCAGGCCGCAGGCTCCGCCATGGCCTACCTCGACGGCGAGACCGCCATCCTGTCGGCCACCACCGTCGGCAAGCACCCCAAGGACCAGTTCGACTTCTTCCCGCTGACCGTCGACGTCGAGGAGCGCCAGTACGCCGCCGGCCGCATCCCCGGCTCCTTCTTCCGCCGCGAGGGCCGCGCCGGCACCTCCGCCATCCTGGCCTGCCGCCTCATCGACCGCCCCCTGCGCCCCTCCTTCGTCAAGGGCCTGCGCAACGAGGTCCAGGTCGTCGAGACGGTCCTGGCGATCCACCCCGACGACGCCTACGACGTCCTGGCGATCAACGCCGCCTCCATGTCGACCCAGATCGCGGGCCTGCCCTTCGCCGGCCCCGTGGCCGGCACCCGCCTGGCCCTTATCGACGGCCAGTGGGTGGCCTTCCCCCGCTGGTCCGAGCTCGAGCGCGCCACCTTCAACATGGTCGTGGCCGGCCGTGTCCTGGAGGACGGCGACGTCGCCATCATGATGGTCGAGGCCGGCGGCACCGAGAACATGATGGAGCTCATCGCCGCTGGCGCCACCGCCCCCACCGAGGCCGTCGTCGCCGAGGCCCTGGAGGCCGCCAAGCCGCACATCAAGGCCCTGTGCGAGGCCCAGATGGAGGTCGCCAAGCACGCCTCCAAGCCCACCGCCGAGTTCCCCCTCTACCTGGACTACTCCGACGAGCAGTACGACGCCGTCGAGAAGGCCGCCCAGGCCCACGACCTCGCCACCGCGATCGCCACCGAGGGCAAGCACGCCCGCGACGAGGCCATCGACGCCGTCCGCGACCAGGTCCTGGCCGACCTCGCCGAGGCCTTCCCGGCCGAGGAGGACGCCAAGGCCCTCAAGGCCGCCTTCAAGTCCGTCACCAAGAAGGTCGTGCGCCACCGCACCCTCACCGAGGGCATCCGCATGGACGGCCGCGGCCTGAAGGACATCCGCACCCTGGGCGCCGAGGTCGAGGTCCTGCCCCGCGTCCACGGCTCGGCGATCTTCGAGCGCGGCGAGACCCAGATCATGGGCGTGACCACTCTCAACATGCTGCGCATGGAGCAGCAAATCGACGACCTCTCTCCGATCACGCACAAGCGCTACATGCACCAGTACGTCTTCCCGCCCTTCTCCACCGGCGAGACCGGTCGCGTGGGCGCCCCCAAGCGCCGCGAGATCGGCCACGGGGCCCTGGCCGAGCGGGCCCTGGTGCCGGTGCTGCCCGGCCGCGAGGAGTTCCCCTACGCCATCCGCCAGGTCTCCGAGGCCCTGGGCTCCAACGGCTCGACCTCCATGGGCTCCGTGTGCGCCTCGACCCTGTCGATGTCCCAGGCCGGCGTGCCGCTGCGCGACCGCGTGGCCGGCATCGCCATGGGCCTCATGCACGAGGTGATCGACGGCGAGACCAAGTGGGCCACGCTCACCGACATCCTCGGCAGCGAGGACGCCTTCGGCGACATGGACTTCAAGGTCGCCGGCACGCGTGACTTCATCACGGCGCTCCAGCTGGACACCAAGCTCGACGGCCTGCCCTCCGAGGTGCTCGCCGGCGCGCTCGGCCAGGCCCGCGACGCCCGCTTCCACATCCTCAACCTCATCGACGAGGCCCTGGGCGACGAGCCCTTCGAGATGGCCCCCACCGCCCCGCGCGTGCTGACCGTCAAGATCCCCGTCGACAAGATCGGCGAGGTCATCGGCCCCAAGGGCAAGATGATCAACCAGATCCAGGAGGACACCGGCGCGGACCTGACGGTCGAGGACGACGGCACGATCTACATCGGCGCCACCGACGGCCCGTCCGCCGAGGCCGCCCGCGAGGCCGTCAACGCCATCGCGAACCCGCAGATGCCCGAGATCGGCGAGCGCTTCATCGGCACGGTCGTCAAGACCACGACCTTCGGCGCCTTCGTGTCCCTGTCCCCGGGCAAGGACGGCCTGCTGCACATCTCGCAGATCCGCCGTCTCGTCGGCGGCAAGCGCGTGGAGAACGTCGAGGACGTCCTCCAGGTGGGCGACAAGGTCCAGGTCGAGCTCGCCGAGATCGACCCGCGCGGCAAGCTCAGCCTGCACGCCGTCCTCACCGAGGAGCAGCAGGCCGCCGAGGACGAGGCCCGCGCCAACCGCGGCGAGCGCTCTGAGGGTGGCGAGCGCCGTGAGCGCCGTCCCCGCCGCGCCCGCGCCGCCTCCGAGTCCGAGGGCGAGTCCGGTGAGGCCGAGGGCACGGAGCGCCGTGAGCGCCGCCCGCGCCGTCGTCGCACCCGCACCGTCGAGGCCTCCGAGGACTGATCCTTCGGTGATTCCCGCGGCTCGTGGGAGCCGCGCCTGACGGGACTCGCGCAGGTGGAGCATCACGCTCCGCCTGCGCGAGATTCGTCTCCCGGGGCGGTTAGGCTGCGCGGGTGACTGAGACGAGCACGAGCACGCATCCCGGCGCCGACTACTCCGAGGTGGAGCTCATCCGCGGGAGCGCGGGAGTCCCCGGCACCGAGCTGTCCCTGACCGACGACGGCGCCCGACTGCGCCGCTCCATCCTGCCCGGGGGAGTGCGGGTCATCACCGAGCAGGTTCCCGGGCTGCGCTCGGCGGCCCTGGGCATGTGGCTCGGGGTGGGCTCGCGCGACGAGGCCCCCGGCCAGGAGGGCTCCACGCACTTCCTGGAGCATCTCTTGTTCAAGGGCACGCCCACCCGCGACGCCCGCGGCATCGCCGAGGCCTTCGACATGATCGGTGGGGAGTCCAACGCCGCCACCGCCAAGGAGCACACCTCCTACTACGCGCGCGTCCAGGGCAAGGACTCCCTCACCGCCCTCGACATCCTCGCGGACATGGTCACCTCCTCCCTCCTCGACCCCGCCGAGGTGGAGACCGAGCGCACCGTCATCGTCTCCGAGCTCGCCGACGCCGCCGATGATCCTCAAGATGTCGCGCAGGAGGCCTTCGCCCGCGCCGCCTTCGGCGACGGCACACCGCTGGGCCGACCCATCGGCGGCACCCCCGCCACCGTCACCGCCGTGCCGCGCGACGCCGTCTGGGAGCACTACCGGCGCACCTACGCCTCCGACACGCTCGTCGTTGCCGCGGCGGGCGCCGTCGACCACGATGAGATCTGCGAGCGCGTGGCCGCCGACCTCGCCGCCGCCGGCTGGGACGCCTCCGCCGACGCCGTGCCGCGCCCCCGCCGCTTCGAGACCGAGCCGATCGTCGCCCTCGACGTCCACGACGTCACCATCGAGCGCGACAGCGAGCAGAGCCACCTCTACCTCACCTGCCAGGGCATCCCCGTGCGCGACGAGCGCCGCTGGGCGATGAGCGTGCTCACCACGATCCTCGGCGGGGGAATGTCCTCGCGTCTGTTCCAGGAGGTGCGCGAGAAGCGCGGCCTGGCCTACACGACCTACGCCTTCGACGCCGCCTACGCGGGCTCGGGCGCCTTCGGCATGTACGCGGGCTGCGCGCCCGGGCGCGCGACGGAGGTCGCCGCCGTCATGGTCGGGGAGTTCGAGCGATTGGCCGCCGACGGCATCACCGAGCGCGAGCTCACCCGCGCCCGCGCCCAGCTGCGCGGCTCCATGGTGCTCGGCGGCGAGGACTCCCTGGCCCGCATGGGCCGCCTCGGCCGCGGCGAGGTCTCCACGGCCCGCCTGCGCTCCATGGACGAGAACCTGCGCCTCCTGGAGTCCGTCACCGCTGAGGACGTGCGGGAGCTGGCCGCCTGGCTGGCCGCCCAGAAGCGCGCCCGCGTCCTCGTCGGCCCCGCCACCTGAGGCCCAGCCCGCGGTCGCGCGCCGCGGCTCGGCGGGCTGGCTCGTAGACTGACGGCATGACGATTCGTGTTGCTGTTGTGGGCGCCGCCGGGCGCATGGGATCAACCGTCTGCCAGGCCGTTGAGGACGCCGAGGGGCTCGAGCTCGTCGCCCGCCTCGACGTCGGCGACCCCATCGACGCCGAGCACCTCGCCGGGGCGCGGGTCGCCGTCGACTTCACCGTCCCCGACGTCACCGAGGCCAACGTCCACGCCCTCATCGACGCCGGGCTCGACGTCGTCGTCGGCACCACCGGCTGGACCGAAGAGTCCTACGGCCGCGTCCGCGAGCACCTCGCCCGCCCCGAGGCCGCCGGGCGCAGCGTCCTCATCGCCCCCAACTTCGCCCTGTCCGCCGTGCTGTCCATGCGCTTCGCCGCCCTGGCCGCCCGCTACTTCGAATCCGCCGAGGTCATCGAGCTCCACCACCCGAACAAGGTCGACGCCCCCTCAGGCACCGCCACCGCCACCGCCAAGGGCATCGCCGCCGCCCGCGCAGAGGCCGGGCTCGGCCCCTCGCCCGACGCCACCCAGACCGACCCCGACGGCGCCCGCGGCGCGGTCATCGACGGCGTCCACGTCCACGCCGTGCGACTGCGCGGACTAACCGCCCACGAGGAGGTCGTCCTGGGCAACCCCGGCGAGCAGCTCACCATCCGCACCGACTGCTTCGACCGCGCCTCCTTCATGCCCGGCGTCGTCCTCGCCGCGCGCGAGGTCAGCGGCCGCGAGGGCCTCACCATCGGCCTGGAGAACCTCCTCGATCTCTGAGCGCGTAAGACGCGTCGAAAATGGCGAGGTTTGAGGATTGCTCGCGCCCAGGTGGGCGTTGACCGTCCGATCCGCCACGAGCGCAAGTCGCTGACCTGCACTGATGTGCGACGCGGCATCGCGTCAGAAAAAGGAATCCTCAAACCTCGCCATTCTGCATGGCTGTGGGAGGGAAGCGCCGGAGCAGCGCGCCAGCTACGACGTCGAGAGCCGAGAATGGCTCAACCTCCCCGCCTACTACGCCGAGCACTGAGCGCCGCGGATGAGGACGCGCTCGCGGAGATCATGCTCTGGCTGGGTGACTTCCTCGAACTCCGCTAGATGCTGATGGGTGTGAAGCGTCGTCGACGCGACGTGCGCTCACGGTGCGGATGTCAAGGAGCTTCGTCGTGACTGTGGGTGTGGATGCGTCACACCCCGAAGGTCGCCCTCAGCGCCTCCAGCACCGCCGTCATCGACTCCGGATGAGCCGCGCCGAGCCGCTGAGCGCGGCGGCGCTCGAGGTCGAGCGTCCGCACCTGCTCCACGCACGCCACCCCGCGCACCCCGCCGTCGTCCTCATGGGGCTCCAGAGGAATATGGAGGGGGTAGCCATTGACCCGGGTGGAGATCGGCACCACCGCCGTCAATGACGAGCGCAGATTGAAGTCGTCCGCGCTCGCCACCAGCGCCGGGCGCCGCTTCATCGGCTCGTGGCCCACCGTCGGATCGAAAGATACCTCGATGAGGTCGCCCTGGCGCCAGATCACTCGACGACCTCCGCACCCACATCAGCGCCCCAATCCAGCTCGCCCGGCTGCGCACCCTCGTAGTCCGCGAAGAGCTCTGCCGCGCTCACCCTGCGCGGGGCTCGCCAGCGCCGACGCGCCGGGGCCACCGTCAATCGGGAGGCCCCGTCCATCCCGATCTCCACGCGGTCGCCCACCTCCAAGCCCGCCTCGCGCAGCACCGCGCGGGGGATCATGATCCCCTGACTGTTGCCCCACCGGGCGATCTTCGTGGTCGTCGGCGCCATGCCCAGCCTCCTCACTCGTTATACCAAGGGTATAACTTCGAGGAGTGCGTGGCCAGGTTTGAGGATTGCTCGCGCCCAGGAGGGCGCTGAGCGTCCGAGTCGCCGTGAGCGCAAGGCTCTGACCAGCGACAATGCATGACGTGGCATCGCGTCAGAAAAAGGAATCCTCAAAGCTGGCCATTTCGCCCCGGCCGGGCCCGGCTCAGAGGGCGGCGGCCCAGCAGTCCTCGACGACGCCCTCGCCGATCGGCAGCTCGCGCCGCATCCCCGTGGGCGCCATCCCCACAGCCGTGAGCAGGCGGGACATCGACTCGTCCCCGCGCACCGCCCACACGCTCACCGCGCTCGCCCCGTCCTCGCGCGCCAGGTCGACAGCTGCCGCCATGAGCCGCGAGCCGTGGCCGAGCCGCTGGTGCTCCGGCGCGACCCCGATCGCGGTCACCTCCACCGCGCGGGATCCCTCCACCGGCTGCCCGGAATCGTCGAGGCCCTGCGTCGGGGCCAGGCCCAGCAGACCCACCACCAGCGCTCCCTGCGTGGCCACGAGCACGTGGTGATGCGGGCTCGGCGGCGCGGTCACCGGCTCCTCCCAGCCCGCCGCCACCACGGGCGCCGCGATCATCGCCCGCACACCGGCAGGCAGCCCCGCGCCTTCATGGGCGCTGGCATGACCGGCCTCCATCGAGGCCAGCATCGTCGCCGCGTGGACCCGCCCGATGAGCGGCAGATCCGACTCCCGCGCCGGGCGCACGAAGCCCGGCTCCGGGGCCGTGGGGCCGCCGCTCAGCCCGGAGGCGGGATCGGCGTCGAAGACCGACGGCGCGGAATGCTGCTCGCTGCTCTCACTCATGCGCGCGAGCCTATCGGCTGAGGCAGTCCCCTCCGGCCAGCCCTGTGACTAGGGTGGTGCCGAGCGGTGCGACGGCGGCGGCGCGAGGAACGGGCGCCAACCCCGAGCGCCCCCGCGCTGAAGGAGGAAGCGAATGATCCACACCATCGCCTGCATCGGGGTCGGCCGCATGGGCGGCGGCATCGCGAGGAACCTCGCCCGCAGCGGCCGCTTCGAGGTGCGCGTGGTCGGCCGCAGCAAGGCGCCGGTCGAGGCCTGCGTCGAGGCCGGGGCCATCGCCGCCGCCAGTATGAGCGACGCGCTCGACGGCGCCGACCTCGTCATCACCTGCCTGCCCATGCCCGAGACGGTCCTTGATATCCACGAGGCCAACCGCGGCCTTTCGCCCGCCGGATCGATCTGGATGGACGCCTCCACTGTCGACCCCACCACCGCCCGGGCCCTCGCCGACGGCGCCCAGGCCTCCGGCCGCCGCTTCGTCGCCTGCCCGCTGGGCAAGGGCCCGGCCCAGGCGGAGGCCGGCGAGCTGCCGCTCTTCGTGGGCGGGGACGAGAGCGCCCTGGAGGAGCTGGCCGGCGTCTTCGAGATCATCGGCGCCGCAGTCCACCGCATGGGATCGGTGGAGAGCGCCACCGCCTTCAAACTGGTCTCCAACCTCATCGGCATGACGACGGTCGCCCTCGTGGCCGAGGGCTATGAGCTGTGCCGCGCCAGCGGCGTCGAGCCCGCCGCCTTCCTGGATGCCCTCAAGGACACCGGCGGCTGGTCCTACCAGGCGGACCTGCGCCTGCCGTGGATGATCGACGGCGACCTCGACAACCGCTTCGGCGTCGACCTGGCGCTGAAGGACCTGCGCCTGGCCGTCGAGGCCGCCGCCCGCCTGGGCGTGCCCACCCCCGTCGGCGCGGCCGGGCTCATGCAGCTGGCCGCCGCCCACGCCCAGGGATACGGGGACCTCGACGTGGCCGCCATCGACAGGGTCGTCGCCCCGGGGGAGTAGCCGTGCCGCCTGAGACGCCCTGTCCTCGGCGCGTGATCGCCGTTACCCTCAGGGCATGACCCAGAGCACCCTGCCCTCCCGCTCCTTCGGCTCAGTGGGCGTCGCCATGATCACGCCCTTCACCCCCGAGGGCGAGATCGATGTTCCCGCCGCCCAGTCCCTGGCCGTCTCCCTCGTCGACGACGGCGCCGACCTCATCCTCCTGGCCGGGACCACCGGCGAGGCCCCCACCACCCACCTGCCCGAGAAGCAGACCCTCCTGCGCGAGGTCAAGGACGCCCTCGCCGGGCGCGCCATGCTCATCGCCGGCGCCGGCTCCAACGACACCGCCCACGCCGTGCGCATCGGGGTCGGCAGCCAGGCCGCGGGCGCCGAGGGCCTGCTCATCAACGCCCCCTACTACAACCGACCCAGCCAGGAGGGCGTCTACCAGCACATCATGGCGGTCGTCGAGGCCACGGACCTGCCCGTCATGATCTACGACATCCCCGGCCGCACCGGCGTGCGCATCACCGATGACACCCTGGCGCGCCTGGCCGAGCACCCCCGCGTGCTCGCCGTCAAGGACGCCACCGGCGACGTCGAGCAGGGCTTCCGCCGCATGGAGGCCACCGGCCTGGAGTACTACTCGGGCGACGACGGCCTCAACTTCGCCTGGCTCGCCCACGGCGCCTCCGGCGTCATCAGCGTCGTCGCCCACGCGGACGTCCACTCCTGGCGCGAGATGATCACCGAGGTGGACGAGGGCGACCTCGCCGGGGCCCGCGCCGTCGCCCAGCGCATGCGCCCGCTCGTCGGCGCCATCATGGGCGGGGGACAGGGGGCCGTCATGGCCAAGGAGGCCCTCCTCCTCCAGGGGCGCATCCCCAGCGCCGCCCTGCGCCTGCCCCTCGTGCGCGCCTCCGCCGAGGAGGTCGCCGCCCTGCGCGAGGCCCTCGCCGCCTCCGGGCTGCTCTAGGCGCGCCGTCACCATCCGCACCGCGACCACCACCATCGCCACCACAAGGGAGATCCTCATGACCGCCGCACCATCGACCCCGGAGATCCCCACCACCACCCTCAACAACGGCGTCGTCATGCCGATGATCGGCTACGGCGTCTTCCTCACCCCGCCCGAGGAGACCGAGCGGGCCGTGCGCGAGGCGATCGAGGTCGGCTACCGCTCGATCGACACCGCCCAGGCCTACCGCAACGAGGAGGGCGTGGGCGCCGCCGTCGCCGGCTGCGGCGTGCCCCGCGAGGAGCTGTTCCTGACGACGAAGATCTGGTTCTCCAACGCGGGCGAGGCCACTGCCGCGCGCTCCATCGACGCCTCCCTGCGGCGCCTGGGCACCGACTACGTCGACCTCCTCCTCGTCCACCAGCCCTTCGGCGACTACTACGGCACCTACCGCGCCATGGAGGCCGCCCTCCAGGCCGGCAGGGCCCGCGCCATCGGCGTGTCCAACTTCTTCCCGGACCGCTTCGTCGACCTCGCCGAGAACGTCGACGTCGCCCCGGCCGTCAACCAGATGGAGACCCACGTCTTCAACCAGCAGGTGGCCTCCCGACCCTGGTACTCGAAGTACGGCACCGCCCTGGAGTCGTGGGGGCCGCTCGCCCAGGGGCGCAAGGGGATCTTCACCCACCCGGTGCTCACCGCCATCGGTCAGGCGCATGGCAAGACCGCCGCTCAGGTGGCCCTGCGCTACCTGCTCCAGCGCGACGTCATCATCATCCCGAAGTCCGTCCACCGCGATCGCATGATCGCCAACCTGGACGTCCTCGACGTCGTCCTCACCGAGGAGGAGATGGCCGCCATCACCGCCCTGGACGAGGCCACGCCGCTCACCGCGAACCACTACGACCCCGAGTTCGCCCTGGGACTCATGGAGCGCTACGCCTTCCCCAAGGACTGAGAGCCCCCGCGGGAGGTCGCGGACGGCCCGCGCGCCGGGGCGCCCTCACTGATCGGCCTGGTCCCCCTGGCTGCCCTGGTTCCCTTGGCCGCCTTGGCCTCCCTCGCCGCCCCGGGCGGCCATGATCTGATCGCGCACCGCGCGGCGCAGCACCTTGCCGATCATGGAGCGGGGGAGCTCGGACAGGATCGCGACCTCGCGGGGGAGGGCGTAGTGGGAGAGCGTCCGCTCGGCCCAGGCCCGCACCTGCTCCAGGGTGACGGTCTGCCCCTCATGGGGGACGATCGCCGCCACCACGCGCTCGTCGCCGGTGCGGCTGGGCACGCCCACCACGGCGACGTCGGCGATCTGGGGCATGGAGCGCACCGCCGCCTCCACCTCGGTGGGGTAGATGTTGAAGCCGCCGGAGATGATGAGCTCCTTGCGGCGGTCGGCGATGACGTAGAAGCCGTCCTCCTCCTGGCGCACGAGGTCCCCGGTGCGCAGCCAGCCGCCGGGCAGCATGACCGCCGCCGTCTCCTCGGGGTCGTGCCAGTACCCGGCGAAGACCTGGGGGCCGCGCGCCACGAGCTCGCCGACCTCGCCGGGCCCCACCTCGGTCTCCGGGTTGTCCGGGTCGACGAGGCGCACCTCGGTGGAGGGGTAGGGGACGCCCAGCGCCCCGGCCCGCCGCTCGGGGGAGATCGGGTTGCCAAGGATGATGGGGGAGGTCTCGGTCATGCCGTAGCCCTCGATGATGACCCCGCCGGTGGCCTCCTCCCAGGCCTGTGCCACCGCCTTGGGGTTGGCCGCGGCCCCGCACACCGCTACCGAGCAGCTCGACAGGTCCGCGCCCGTGGCCCGCGCCCGGGTGAGGATGCGGTCGAACATGACCGGCACGCCGGGGAAGAACGTGGCTGGCCGCCGCTTCCAGGCGGTCAGCACCATATCCGCGCTGAACTTGGGCAGGACCACCTGGGTTGCCGCCAGCCCGACGGCGCACAGCAGGTTGAGGGACAGCCCGAAGGCGTGGAAGAAGGGCAGGACCGCGTAGAAGGTCTCGCGGCCGGGCGCGCAGACCTGCGAGGCCCACTCCAGGCTCATCTCGGCGTTGGAGCGCAGGTTGGCGTGGGTGAGCCGAACGGCCTTGGGCGTGCCGGTGGTGCCGCCGGTGTACAGGAGCACGGCGACGTCGTCGACGCCGGGAAGCGGGTGCCCCTCGGGCAGCAGGGGGGAGGCGGCCACGAAGTCGTCCCAGGACCGCACGCCCGCGGGCACTTGCCCCCGTAGCTCGTGGCGCTGGGAGCGGGCGGCTGCCACCGGCAGCTTGAGGGCGAGGCGGCTGGTAAGGGGCAGGCGGCGGGAGAGGTCGACGCTGAAGACCTGGCGGTCGTCCAGGGAGGCCTCGGCCAGGGAGCCGGTGGCCGCCACGAGCCGGGCGATCGTCTTCTCCCAGGCGATGATGACGCCGCCCTGGTGGATCTCGATCTGCTCGCGGATCTGGGCGGCCGGGGCCAGCGGGTTGTGCTCGGCGACGATCGCGCCGATCCGCCAGGCCGCGTAGGCGAGGATGACGTGCTGGGGGCAGTTGGGCAGGATGAGGCCGACGACGTCGCCGGGCTTCACCCCCAGGCCCCGCAGGGCCCCCGCGGCGCGGGCCACCTGGCGGGCCAGGCGCTCGTAGGTGGTGGTGGCGCCCAGGAAATCGAGGGCGACCCGCTCCGGGTAGTCGCGGGCGGCGTCGTCGAGCATCCGGGACAGCGGCTCGGTGATGGCCGGGATCGTCGCGGACACGCCCGGCGCGTAGTGCGGTCGACTGGTCTGGCCGGGCTGCTCAGCGCCCTCGGGCATCGGCGCGGTGGGGCCAGCAGGGGTGGCGGAGGGGCCGCCCTGGTCCTGATCCACTCGTCCTCCTCGCGTTGGTCGGCGCCGCCGGGCGCGGCGCGCGTTCCTACGCAACCGTAACCTACGGTGCCGTAAGCCCGCTTGGCAGAGGCCCCGCCGATACGACGCGCAGGCGGCGGGTGGGGCGGGTCATCGCCACGTAGAGGTCGCCGGGGCTGGCCTGGCCGATGACGCCCGGCTCCACGAGCACGACGACGTCGAACTCCAGGCCCTTCGACATCACCGGCCCCATGACCGCCAGGCGCGCCCGCAGCACGTCCCCGCCCGAGGCCTCCATCGCGGCGGCCAGCGCGGCATCGGCCCCGAGCCAGGCGGCGCAGGCCCCAGGATCGGGCGCGATGACGGCGATCCGGCCCCCCTCGGGCCCCACCGCCTCATCGAGCTCCGCCATCTCCTCGCGCACCGCCGCCAGGAGCGCCTCCTCGAGGGCGGGGCCCGCCGCCGGACCGCCCGCGGGAGCCCGCCCGCCCACGCGGTCCACCCGCAGGCAGTCCGGCAGGTCGCGCACCGAGGACACGGGGTAGACCGGCGGGTGCCCGAGCGAGGTCACCGCCGCGTCGGCCGCCTCCATGACAGTGGCCGGCGTGCGGTAGCACACGGTAAGGACCTCCTCGCGCAGCGGCGTCGATCCGCCCTGCGAGCCGCGCCGTCCGCGCCTCCCGTGCTTCCTGTGTTTCCCGTGCCGCCCGCGGCCGCGCTGGTCCTGTGCCTCCTGAGCGCCCGCCCCGCCCTCCGCCGCCTGGCTCGTGCCCAGGGCCCGCAGGGCCTGCCCCCAGCTCGACGGCGCCGTCGGGCCCGAGTACTGCGCCAGATCGCCCACCACCGTGAAGGAGCGCACCGGGCAGCGCCGCGCCAGCGCCCGCCACGCCATCGCCCCCAGCTCCTGCGCCTCGTCGACGACGACGTGCCCGTAGGTCCAGCTCCTATCCGCCCGGGCCCGCTCGGCCAGCGTGAGGGAGGGGCCGTGGTCCGCCACCCGGTCGGCCAGCATCTCCGCCGTCACGATCCCGCCGCCCAGATCCTGGGACTCGATCGCCTCGGCGGCGTAGGCCACGAGCTCCTCGCGGCGGCGCGCCTCCAGCCTGGCCCGCTGCGCCTGGGCGTCATCACTGGGGCCCAGGAGCTCGGCCAGCTCGTCGATGAGGGGGATGTCCGCGGGCGTGAGCTCGGAGCCGGGGGAGCGGCGCAGGGCCTCGCGCTCGGCGCCGGTGAGCTCGGGGGCCAGGCGCTCCAGCAGGGCCGGGCGCGACCACAGGCGCTCCAGGAGGCCCTGCGGCGTCGTCGGCATCCAGCACAGGTTGATCTCCCGGCGCGCGTCGCGCGAGGTGCGGATATCCTCGCGGATCCACGCGCGCGTCTCCGGATCCGAGGCGTCCTGGCGGGTGGCCGCGGCGAACTGGTCCGTGAGGCGCTCCAGCAGCCACAGGACGAAGGGCTCGCGGGCGAGGTTGTGCGGCTTGCCCCCGCGCCGCGCCCTGGCCATCGCCTCGCGCGCATCATCGGGCCGCAGCGCCAGCTCCGTGCCCTCCACCACGATCGGCCGGGGAGCGTCCGGCACCCGCTGGAGGTCCTTGACCGCCCGGGCCAGGACCCGCGCCCACAGCGCCCGGCCCTTGATCTCCGCGATCGAGGCGGCCTCGGTGCCGCGCGCCCGGATCCCCGGGACCAGGTCGCTGATCGTCGTGGCGACCACGCCGGTCTCGCCCAGGGAGGGGAGCACCTGCTCCACATAGCGCAGGAAGGTCCGCGAGGGGCCCACGAGCAGGACCCCGGATCGCTCCAGGCGCTCGCGCTCGGCGTAGAAGAGGTAGGCGACCCGGTGCAGCGCGACCGCCGTCTTGCCCGTGCCCGGCCCGCCCTGCACCACCAGGACGCCCTTGCCATCGGCGGTGACGATGCGGTCCTGCTCGGCCTGGATCGTCGCGACGATATCCCCCATGCGGCCGTCGCGGGCCGCCGACATCGCCGCCATGAGCGCGCCCTCGCCCTGCAGCCCCTCAGCCGCCAGCCGCGCCCCCTGGCCGTCGGCGGCCGAGGCGTCGGCGTCGTCGAGAGCCGAGACGTCGATGAGCTCGTCCTCCACCCCCAGGACACGCCGGGCGCGGGTGTCGATATGGCGGCGGCGCACCAGTCCCATCGGGTCCGAGGCGGTCGCCTGGTAGAACGCCCTGGCCAGGGGCGCGCGCCAGTCAAGGACCACCTCGCGGCGCCGCGCGTCATGCAGACCGATCCTGCCCACGTAGTGCCGGGCGGGCCCGCCGACGGCGCCGCCGCCGGCAGCGCCCGCAGCATCATCCGGGGCCTCGGGGAGTGAGCCGCGGGAGGCAGTCCCGGCCTGGCCGTCCCCCTCAGGGTCGGGGGCGTCGGCGCCCATGTCCATCCGCCCGAAGACCAAGCGCTCCTCGACGCCCTCCAGGGTGGAGACGAGGCCGGAGTAGTGGACGGCGTAGGCGTCGCGCTCGCCCCGGGACTGGTGCGTCCCCGAGGCCCCGCGCGCCTCCGTGCGCGCCAGCGCGGACCTGGCCTCGGCGAGCTGGCGGTCCAACTCCCCATAGGCCGCGTCCACCACCCGCTGCTCGGCGGCGATCTCGCGCTCGCGCGCGGCCTCCTGCGGGCCCTGCGCGGCGGGAGGCGCCTCGGGGGTGGGACCGGGCGCAACCTGGGGGGACCGGCTCGACGTGCTCACGGGGCCTCGCTGAGATCAATGACGGATATGACGGGCCGCCAGGCAGCCCCGCGCGCCACCGGGCTCTCCCGGGCGCGGCCGCGCTACGGTGGCTCGCGGGCGTCCGATGCCCCGCAGCACAGGGCGGTCCATTATTCTCCTCGTAAGGGGTATCGTGGCGCAGCCCGGGCGACGCCCACCGCGAACACGCCCACCACCTGCGCCTCACGATGCTCCCCGATGAGAAGCAGGCGCGAGCCGGGCCTGCCGGGAGCACTCGGGAACACTCTGGGGCGGCGATGCGTTGGCCCATGAGGCGCCCCCACCGGGGATGGGGGCAGATGGGGGACCCGGCCCCGGCTCCGCCCGAGCCACCGGACAACCAGCACGACAACCGCGATGACGATCACGAGAGGAGACCAGGGATGATCCAACCGCCGCTCTACACCTTCGCCAGCCTGACGCGCCCTATCGCCCCGCGCGTCCTCCTCCACTACTTCGACGGCGCGATGGACGCGGGCCACGCCGGCGCGCTCGCGGTCGAGCAGCTGCTCCTGGCACTCCAGCACGAGCGCCTGGCCACCTTCGATGTCGACGGGATCATCGACTACCGTGCCCGCCGGCCCGTCGCGCGCTTCGAGTCCCGCCAGTTCACGAACGTGGAGATGCCCAGCCTCGTCCTGGACCTCCTCACCGATGACGACGGCGCCCAGCTCCTGCTCCTCCACGGCTCCGAGCCGGACTACCGGTGGCAGGAGGTGGCCGGGGCCATCACGCACCTTGCCGTCTCCCTGGGCGCCAGCCAGGCCATCAGCCTCCACGGGCTGCCCCTGGCTGTCCCCCACACCCGCCCCACCTTCGTCCACCAGCACGGCAGCCGCCTCGACCTCCTCCCCGAGCAGCCCGACTTCTTCGGCACCGTGGAGATCCCGAGCACCTTCGCCACCTACATGGAGGTGCGCCTGGGCGAGGCCGGCCTCGACTCGCGCGGGCTGGCCGCGGGCATCCCGCACTACGTCGCCCGCGACGACTACCCGGCCGGCGCCTCCGCGCTCCTGGCCGCCGTGGCCGACGCCACCGGGCTCGCGCTGCCCCTGGGGGACCTGGAGGCCGCCGCCAACCTCAACCGCCTCGAGATCGACGCCGAGGCCTCCCAGCAGCCCGAGGTGACGGCGATCGTCAACGCCCTGGAGGCGCAGTACGACGCCCTGGCCCCGAGCAAGGACGAGGAGGGGATCGGCGAGCTCGCCTCCCTGCTCGACCTGCCCAGCGCCGATGAGATCGGCGCGCGCCTCGAGGCCTTCCTCGAGACGAAGGACCCCGGCACCCAGCAGCCCTGACCCGCGCTGGGGAAGAGGGTTCGGCGGGAACCCGGGGGAGGGGCGCTCCATCGTCGAGGCCCGGCCCCGCCGTGCCAGGGCGGGCTCAGCGCTCGCGAGGCGCCAGCGCGTCCGCGCCCCAGGTGCGCACCGGCAGCGGCAGGCGCCGCACCGCCCGCTCTACCGCCTCCTCCTGCGCCGGGCTGAAGGGCTCGCGGCGGGCAACGATGACGAGGTTGCCCTGCCGCTTGCCCCGGGCCACCGCCGGATCGGCCACCACGATGACCCCGCCGAAGACGCGGGCCACCGCTCGCAACTCGCTATGGGCCTGGCCGCGCGGCATCGCCGGGGTGTTCGCCAGGAAAAGCCCGCCATCGGCCAGCGCGGGGAGACACCCTCTCAGGAAGGGCTCATCCCGGCAGGCCTCGGGCACCCGCCCAGCGGCGAAGACGTCGCGCACGATGACATCCCACTCACCGGCGCGCAGCCCGGGCACCACCTGTGCGGCATCGCCCACGCGGATTCGCAGCCGCGGGGATCGCGGGAGGTCGAACCACTGGCGCACGCTGCCCGCCAGGGCCTCATCGATCTCCACCGCCGTCTGCGTCGAGCCCGGCCGGGTGGCATCCCAGGCGCGCGCCAGCGCGCAGCCCGCCCCGCCCAGGTGCAGGGCGTGGACCGGAGAGCCGGGCCCATCGGCCGAGCCGACCTCCCCGGTGTGGGTGAGCGCGGCGAGGGCGGCGTCCATCTGCTGCTGGTACTCGAAGTCCAGATGCGCCGGATCGCGCAGGTCGATCCAGGACGACTCCGTCCCATCGAGGAGGAGCAGCACACCCGACTCCCGGACCTGCAGCTCGGCCACGCCCAGGGACGTGGGCACCGGGCCCACGGGGAGGCCCGCCAGCGAGCGCGCGCCGTCGGCCGCCGCGCCCCCGCGCCGTCGGCCGTCCCCCTTGCTCCTCTTGCGTGCCACAGGAGCACGTTAGCCTCAGCCCGTCACTGCCACTGATCGGATCAGCGGGGCGCCCAAGCGGGCGCCAGCGGGGGAGGAGCGCGTATGAGCAGGGCCCCGCGCGCCGCCAGCGCCCGCCGCGACTGGGGGGACGACGACTCGGCCACCCCCATCCTCCACGTCGACATGGACGCCTTCTTCGCCTCCGTCGAGCTCCTCGACCACCCCGAGCTCGCCGGCCGCCCCGTCATCGTGGGTGGCACCGAGGGGCGCGGGGTCGTCTCCGCCGCCACCTACGAGGCGCGCGCCTACGGGGTGGCCTCCGCGATGTCCATGGCCGAGGCGATGCGCCGATGCCCGCAGGCCGTCGTCCTGCCCGTGCGCCACCGCCACTACAGCGAGGTCTCGCGGGCCGTCATGGGCATCCTGGGGGAGGTCACCCCCGTGCTGGAGAAGGTCAGCGTCGACGAGGCCTTCCTCGACGTCGCCGGCGCGCGCCGCCGCATGGGCAGCCCCGCCGCCATCGGCGGCTGGATCCGCCGCGAGATCCGCGGCCGCCTGGGACTGCCGGCCTCCGTGGGCATCGCGTCGACCAAATTCGTCGCCAAGCTCGCCTCCTCCCACGCCAAGCCCGATGGGCTCCTCCTCATCCCCGCCACCGCCACCCAGGACTTCCTCGACCTCCTGCCCGTGGGCGCCATGTGGGGAGTGGGCGCCAAGAGCGAGGCCGCCCTCGCCCGCTGGGGCATCACGGACGTGCGCGCGCTGGCCGCCGCCGACACGCGCACCCTCACCCGGATCCTCGGGCCCTCCGCCGCCCACCACCTGTCCGCGCTGTCCCACGGGATCGACCCGCGGCCCGTCAGCTCCGGCCGCGAGGAGAAGTCCCTGGGCACGGAGTCCACCTTCTTCGACCTCCTGCGCGACCGCGACCACGCCCGCCGCGTCCTGCTCGACCAGTGCCACCAGTGCGCGGCGCGCCTGAGAGCGGGGAAGCTGCGGGCCCGCGTCGTCGTCCTCAAGGCCCGGGGCGCCGATTTCACCACCGTCACCCGCTCGCGCACCCTTGCCGATCCCACGGACCTCGCCCGCGACGTGTGGCAGACCGTCGAGTCGCTCTTCGAGGCCCTGCCCACCCCGCCGGGCGGGTACCGCCTCCTCGGCGTGCGATGCGAGGGCCTGAGCCGCGGCGACGACGGCGTCCAGTTGCTCCTCGACGACGACCCGCGCCGCGGGGCCCCCGAGCGTGCCGCCGACGAGGTCCGGCGCCGATGGGGAGCGGGAGCCGTGGCCCCCGCCAGTCTTCTGCGCCCGCCGGTTAGCGGTCGGTGAACCAGAGCAAGTAGACTCGGAGGCGAATCCCTGGGCTCGGCATATCGTCATGAGCAACCGACTCGGGGCTTCAGGCCGGGCTCCGAGAGCCGGTCCCGGCCATGCCCCGCTCCCATTGCCCCAGGGCTGCGAGGCGCAGTGGCGAACAGGAAGCGAGGGACCGGCATGTCGCTCTCGGAGCGCGAGCAGCGGGTGCTGCGAGACCTCGAGCGCCAGCTCCATGAGGAGGACCCCGACCTCGCGGAGACCATCCAGCATCCCGAGCGCCATCTCGCGCGCGTCTCCCCGAGGAACATCGGCTGGGGCATCGCCCTGGTGCTCATCGGGCTGGTCGTCGTTGTCTCCGGCGTCGTGCTGGGCCACGGCAACGGCCTCGTCTCAGTCATCGTCGGCGTGGCGGGCTTCGGGCTCGCCGTCGCCGGTGTCGCGCTCATGGTGCGCCGCCCCCCACTGCTCAAGGACTCGCAGTCCGGCCGCGGCTCGTCCCGGGCGGGCCGCTCCAGCTTCATGGAGCGCCAGTCCGAGCGCTGGGAGCGCCGCCAGGACGACGAGCGCTGACGACGAGCGCTGAGGCGCCGTCCCCGGCTCCCCTCCACTTCCCTCCCCGCATCTCTCCCCAACCCCCTCCTCCACTTCCCTCCACGGGAGCGCTGACGCTCCCTCCTTCACGCCGTCGAGACCCCTGAACGGGCGCTCCCCACCCCCGTTCCACCCCGATCCACACCCCATACCCGCACGCCGGGCCCGCCACCACTCATGGTGGCGGGCCCGGCGCCGTTGTTTCCCCCACTTCCCTCCACCGCGTGAAACCGCGGAATCTCGCGGTTCTTCCATCGAGGGTTGGCGGATATCCATCACAAGTGGATGTCAAGGTGGTTGGAAAGGGAGGGAAGTGGAGTAGGGTGGAGTCCATTGGATCGTCGAGGGGAAGGAGTGGACCCGATGTTCCTGGGCACCCACGCCCCCCGCCTCGACGACAAGGGCCGCCTCATCCTCCCAGCGAAGTTCCGGGAGGAACTGGCGGGGGGCATCGTCCTGACCCGAGGCCAGGAGCACTGCCTCTACGCCTTCACCACCGCGGAGTTCGAGCGCATGTACGCCCAGCTCCGCGAGGCGCCCCTGGCGCAGAAGCAGGCGCGCGACTACGTCCGCGTCATGCTCTCCGGCGCCGACTCCCAGATCCCCGACAAGCAGGGCCGCATCACACTGCCCGCCCCGCTGCGCGCCTACGCCGGCCTGGATCGCGACCTGGCCGTCATCGGCGCCGGGTCGCGCGTCGAGATCTGGGACGCCACCGCCTGGGAGAACTACCTGAGCGCCCAGGAGCAGGTCTTCGCCGACACCGCCGAGGAGATCATCCCCGGCTTCTTCTAACCGATCGGCCCAGCCGGATCGCCCCGTGAGGTCTCCGCCCGCCGCCGCATCCGACGCCTCTTCCCCGGCGCCGGAACCTGCGGGAGGAGTCCTGGCAGGACGATCAGCGGCCGACCGGCCCGGCGCCCGAGGCGCCGCCCCAGCACCACAGCACAACAGGAAGGAGGAGCACCGATGAGCGCATCCACCACCGGCGCGGCGCCCGCGTCGCAGCGGCACACCCCGGTGCTCCTCGCCCGCTGCCTCGACCTCATGGCCCCCGCCATCGAGGAGGCCGCCGCCAGCGGCGCCACCCCCGTGCTCATCGACTGCACCCTCGGCATGGGCGGCCACAGCGAGGGCGCCCTGGAGCGCTTCGAGACCCTGCGCGTCATCGGCATCGACCGCGACCCCCAGGCCATCGCCCTGGCCAGCGAGCGCCTCGCTCCCTTCGGCGAGCGCTTCACCGCCGTGCGGGCCACCTACGACGCCGTCGAGGACGTGGCGCGCGAGCACGCCCTGGTCGCTGAGGAGGGCGTGGGCGTCGTCGACGCCGTCCTCATGGACCTCGGGGTCTCCTCCCTCCAGCTCGACGACGCCGAGCGCGGCTTCTCCTACGCCCGCCCGGCGCCGCTCGACATGCGCATGGACCAGGACTCGGGCACGACAGCCGCCGAGATCCTCGCCATCGCCGACGCCGCCGAGCTCACCCGCATCTTGCGCGTCTACGGCGAGGAGCGCTTCGCCCCCCGCATCGCCCAGGCGATCGTTGCCCGGCGCGAGGCCGGCGCGCCGCTGGCGCGCACCGACGAGCTCGCCGAGCTGGTGCGCGACGCGATCCCCGCCGCCGCGCGCCGCACCGGAGGACACCCGGCCAAGCGCGCCTTCCAGGCGCTGCGGATCGCCGTCAACGCCGAGCTCGACGTCCTCGAGCGCGCCGTGCCCCGGGCCCTCAACTCCCTGAGGGTCGGCGGGCGCCTCGTCGTCGAGTCCTACCAGAGCCTGGAGGACCGGATCGTCAAGCAGACGATCACCGCCGGCTCCACCAGCAGGGCCCCCCAGGGCCTTCCCATCATCCCGGAGGAGGACCGCCCCTACCTGGAGCCCCTCACCCGGGGCGCCGAGCGGGCCGATGAGGCCGAGCTCGCCGCCAACCCCCGCAGCGCCCCCGTGCGCCTGCGGGCCGTCACCCGAACCCGCCCCGCCTCCCTTGCACCGGCCCCTGAACCGGCACACCGCCGCAGAGCACAGACCGATCGAGGAAGGAGGAGCCGATGAGCGCCGCAACCGTCGCCACGGCACGACCCACCAGCCCCACCACGAGGACCTGGGAGGGGAGCCGCCGCGCCGCCCGCCCCCAGGCCGGCGCCCAGGAGGCCTCGCGCTCCCAGCGCCAGCTGCGAGTGGTGCGGGGCATCGCGCCCGGCCGCTCCACCATCCCCTTCGTCCTGCTCATCGCCGCGATCCTCGTCGGAGCGCTGGCGACCACCATGGTCCTCAACGCCAAGATGGCCGCCACCGCCTACGACCTCCAGAAGGCCTCCGCCGAGCTCGACGTCGTCCAGGACCACGTGGAGACGGTGCGCGGCCAGGTGAACGACGCCGCGGCGCCCGACGCCCTGGCCAAGCGCGCCAGCGAGCTCGGCATGGTGCCCGCCGCCGCACCCGGCGTCGTCGACCTGCGCAGCGGCACCGTCACCGGCGGCAGCGCCGCGGGCGCGACCGGCGCGGCCGGGAGCGGGGGGAGCTCCGGCACTGCTGGTGCTTCCGGCAGCACCGGCGCGAGTGGGCAGTAACCGCCGATGAACCCGAGCCGACGTCGCGCCCTGCAGCTCCTCGGCCTGACCGGCTTGACCGCAGCGGCGGGCAAGACCGCCTGGCTCCAGGTGGTCCAGGGCCCGGACCTCGCGGAGAAGGCCCGCGCCGAGCGCACTCTGACATGGACTAACGTTGCCCTGCGGGGGAACATCTGCGGCCGCGATGGCACCATCCTGGCCACCTCCTCGGTGAGCTTCGACATCGGTGTCAACCAGGTGCTCGTCGCCCAGTGGGAGGACAAGGTCGAGCAGGACAACCCCACCACCGGCCTGCCCGAGACCGTCGTCGTCGGCCACGGCCCCGCGGCCGCCGCCGACAAGCTCGCCCCCATCCTCGGGGTCGACGCCGCCGAGCTCGGGGCGAAGATGGTGGGGGAGTCCACCTACTCCGTCATCGCCGAGGCCGTCCCCCCGGACACCTGGCGCCAGATCAAGGCCCTGGGCATCCGCGGCGTCGAGCCCGACCAGCGTGTGCGCCGCACCTACCCGGCGGGGCACGTCGCGGGCAACGTCGTCGGCCTGACCGCCGAGGGCGACGGCCGCGTCCTGGAGGGCACGGCCGGGATCGAGATCACGCAGAACGAGCCGCTCACCGGCACCAACGGATCAGGCTCGATGGAGGGGGGCCACACCGGCACGCAGATCCCCTCGGGGAAGGTGGAGGAGACCGCCTCGACCCCCGGCGCCACCGTCACCCTCACCCTCGACCCCGACCTCCAGGTCCTCGCGCAGCAGGCCATCGACGAGGTGGTCACCGCGCAGGGCGCCGAATGGGGCTGCTGCGTCGTCATGGAGCCGGCCACCGGCAAGGTCCTCGTCATGGCCGACAGCCGCACCGTCGACCCCGGCGACCCCACCGCCTCCGCCGAGGGCGACCGCGGCGCCCGCTGCGTCGAGGCCGTCTTCGAGCCCGGCAGCGTCGGCAAGGTCGTCACCTTCGCCGCCGCCCTGGAGGAGGGCGCGGTCACGCCCGAGGACACCTGGACCGTCCCCTACTCCTGGACCTCCGCCAACGGCCAGAGCTTCGTCGACTCCCACCCCCACGGCGTCGAGCAGCTGACGACGGCGCAGGTCCTTGCCGAGTCCTCGAACGTCGGCACCGTCCAGATCGGGGAGAAGGTCGCCGACGACGTCCGCTACACCTACATGGAGCGCTTCGGCTGGGGCGCCCCCAGCGGCATCGAGCTGCCGGGGGAGTCCGCCGGACTGATCACGCCCCCCTCCGAGTGGGACGACCGCACCCGCTACACCACCATGTTCGGCCAGGGCATCGCCGGGACCACGCTTCAGTCGGCGCAGGTCCTGGCCACCATCGCCAACAAGGGCGTGCGTGTGGCGCCCCGCGTCATCGACTCCTGGACCGCGGCGGACGGCACCGTCACCCAGCAGGCCCAGCCCGAGGGGGTGCGCGTCGTCTCCGACGCCACCGCCGCGACCCTCACCGACATGCTCGTCGGCGTCACCCAGGAGGGCGGCACCGCCGAGGAGGCCTCGATCGACGGCTACCTCGTGGCAGGCAAGACCGGCACCACGGAGATCATCTCCGAGGACGCCACCGTCGCCTCCTTCGTCGGCTTCACCCCCGCCCACGCCCCGGCCATCGCCGCCGCCGTCATCGTCAACAAGCCCTCGGGCATCTACGGCGGCGTCGTCGCCGCCCCCGTCTTCCGCACCGTCGCCCTGGCCACGCTGCACAAGCTGGGCATCGCCCCGGACCCCTCGGTCATCGCGACCGCGAAGGCCCACCAGGGCGCCCAGGCCACCACATCCGACCAGCAGGGCGGGGCGAGCCCGACCCCGGGGCAGGGCTGAGTGGTGGCGGCGGCCCTCACGGCGGCGACGGCGCGAGCCGCGGCGCGGACGATGGGGCTCGCGACTGGGCGCCCCGGCTCGCAGGCCCCGACTCGCCCGCTCCTTCCCAGATCGGGGGAGATTCTGCTCACGCTCCTCAGGCCCCGTATGGGAGGACGCGGGGATCACAGATTCTGGGCCCTTCTCCTGATCTGCGCATGCCGCTGGTCGCGATAGATTGTGGGACTATGAGCAACCACGCGTACGAGTCGGCCGCGGCCCTGCGCCCGCACCGAAACGCTCCCATCGCTCTGAGCGACCTCGCCCAGCGATTCTCCCTGAGCCCCGCCACCCCCGCCGATGGCCAAGCCATCACCACTCCCACCCCCCTGACCGTCTCCGGCGCCTCCGTCGACTCCGGCGACACCGCCCCCGGCGAGCTCTTCGTGGCCCTGCCCGGCTTCCGCGCCCACGGCGCCAGCTATGCCGCCCAGGCCGTCGAGGCCGGCGCCGTCGCCGTCGTCACCGATGAGGCCGGCGCCGCCATCGTCCACGGGACCTGCCCCGGCACCCCCGTCCTCACCTGCGCCGACCCCCGCGCCATGGTGGGCCCCCTGTCCGCGGAGATCTACCACCACCCCTCCCGCTCCCTGGTCACCACCGCCGTCACCGGCACGAACGGCAAGACCACCACCTCCTACTTCCTCGACGCCATGCTCACCGCCCACCTCGGCGGCTGCATGATGGCGGGCACCGTGGAACTGCGGGCAGGCGCCCTGTCCGTGGAGTCCCCCCGCACCACCGTCGAGGCCCCCGTCCTGCAGCGCATGATGGCGCTGTGCGTCGAGGAGAGCGTGGGCGCCGCCTCCCTGGAGGCCTCCAGCCACGCCATCGTCCTGCACCGCCTCGACGGCACCGAGATCGACGTCGCCGGCTTCACCAACCTGCAGCGCGACCACCTCGACTTCCACCACACGATGGAGGAGTACCTCGACGCCAAGGCGGGCCTCTTCACCCCCGAGCACGCCCGGCGCGCCGTCATCTGCGTCGACGACTCCTGGGGCGCTGCGCTGGCCGAGCGGGTCGCCCAGGCCGGCGAGCTGCCCGTGGACCGCGTGCGGGCCTACGAGGGCGACACCCCCGCCGACTGGTGGGTGGCCGACGCCGCCGTCTCCCTGACGGACTCGGCCACCACCTTCACCCTCCACGGGCCCGACGGCGTGGAGATCGCCGCCAGCTGCCCCCTGCCCGGGCTCGTCAACGTCCAGAACGCCGCGCTGGCCCTCGTCATGGCGATCCGCGCGGGCGTGCCGGCCGACGTGGCCGCCCAGGCCCTGGCCACCGCCCACAACATCCCGGGCCGCATGCAGCGCATCAGCCAGCGCGACGGCACGCGGGGCCTGACGATCGTCGACTTCGCCCACACCCCCGACGCGATGGAGCTGGCGCTCGCCGCCGTGCGCCCGATCACCCCCGGGCGCCTCATCGTCGTCTTCGGCTCCGACGGCGACCGCGACCAGGGCAAGCGCCCCATGCTCGGGGAGGTCGCCGCCCGCCTGGCGGACGTGCTCGTCATCACCGATGAGAACCCCCGCAGCGAGGACCCCCAGCTCATCCGCGACGCGATCCTGGACGGCGTGCGCTCCGTGCGCCCCGACCTCGCCGACGTCGAGGAGATCACCACCTGGCGCGGCGACGCCGTGCGCCGCGGGGTCGAGCTCTGCGGCCCCGACGACACCGTCATCGTCACCGGCAAGGGCCACGAGCCCTTCCTCGAGGCGGCCGGCGAGTTCATCCGCTACAACGACGCCCCCGTCATGCGCGAGGCCGTCGAGGAGAAATGGGGGCTGGCGTGATCGCCCGCACGATCGACGAGCTCGCCTCCTGGGCAGGTGGCCGCCTCATCGCGGGCGGCGCCGCCCCGTCCGCGGCCCCCGTGACCGCCGTCGTCACCGACTCGCGGAAGGCCGGGCCCGGCGCCCTCTTCGTGGCCATCAAGGGCGAGCGCGCCGACGGGCACGCCTACCTCGCCGCTGTCGCCCGGGCCGGGGCAGCGGCCGCCCTCGTCAGCGACGAGGAGGCCGCCCGCGCGGCCCAGGCCGAGCTCGCCGGGGCCAGCCAGCCCGACGGGCCAGCCGCTCCCGGCGCCGCCATGGCCATCATCGTCGTCGACGACACCGTGGCCGCCCTCGGGCGCATCGCCCGCGGGCACCTCGCCGATCTGCGCCAGCGCGCGGGGGAGAGGGGCCTGGCCGTCGTCGCGATGACCGGCTCGGTCGGCAAGACCACCACGAAGGACCTCACCCGCCAGCTCCTGGCCGCCCAGGGGCCCACCATCGCGCCGGTCGCCTCCTTCAACAACGAGATCGGCCTGCCGCTGACCGTCCTGGAGGCGGACGAGTCCACCCGCTACCTCGTCCTCGAGATGGGCGCCTCCGGCCCCGACGACATCGCCGACCTCGTGGAGATCGCCCCGCTCGACGCCGCCGCCGTCCTCATGATCGGCCACGCCCATATGGGCGGCTTCGGCTCCATCGACGGCGTCGCCGCCGCCAAGAGCCACATCGTGCGCGGCCTCCTTCCCCACGGCACCGCCGTCCTCAACCTCGACGACGAGCGCGCCGCCGCCATGCGCGACCTCGCCCCCGGGCGGGTGCTCACCTTCTCGGCCAGCGGGGACGAGCGCGCGGACCTGCGCGCCACCGGCGTCGAGCTCGACGAGGCCGCCCACGCCATCGCTGACATCCACCTGCCCGGCGCCCAGCCCCGCCGGGTGCGCCTGGGCCTGCCCGGCGCCCATAACGTGGCCAACGCGCTCGCCTCCCTCGGGCTGGCACTCGCCGCGGGCATCGACGCGGACGTCCTCCTGGACACCATCGCCTCGGCGGGCCTGGAGAGCCCCCACCGCATGGCGGTCAGCGACCTGCCCGGCAGCGGCCGCCTCATCGACGACTCCTACAACGCCAACATCGACTCGATGGCCGCCTCGCTCGCCTCCCTGCCCGCGCTGGCCGGGGACCGCCGCCGCGTCGTCGTCATCTCCGAGATGCTCGAGCTCGGCGAGACCTCCGCCGCCGACCACGCCACCACCGGTGCCCTCGTCGCCGACGCCGGCGCCTCCCTCCTCGTGACCATCGGGGCTGGGGCCGCCCCCGCCGCCCAGGCCGCCCGCCATCGCGGCGTGGAGGTCGTCGAGGCGCCCGATGCCGACGACGCCATCGCCCGCATCGACTCCCTCCTGGCCCCCGGGGACGCCGTCCTCGTCAAGGGCTCCCACGGGTCGGGCGCTTGGCGCGTGGCCGACCACCTCGCCGCCGTCGGCGCGGCGGGGGCCGACCCCACCGACGGACGTGACGGAAAGGACGCCCGATGACCGCCATCCTCGTCTCCTCCGCCGTCTCCCTCCTCGTCGCCCTCCTGGGCACCCCCGCCCTCATCAAGTTCCTCGAGCGGCGCCATTACGGCCAGTTCATCCGCGACGATGGCCCCGAGGGGCACTTCATCAAGCGCGGCACCCCCACAATGGGCGGCCTCGTCATCATCATCGCGCTCGTCCTGGGCTATGCCGCCGCGAACCTCGTCGAGCTGCGAACGCCGCGCGCCAGCGGCATCCTCCTGCTCTTCCTCATTGTCGGGCTGGGCCTCATCGGCTTCCTCGACGACTTCGAGAAGATCTCCCGGCAGAGATCCCTGGGCCTGACCCCCTGGCAGAAGATGCTCGGCCAGGCGGTCATCGGCATCGGCTTCTCCGTGGCCGGCCTGCTCTTCGCCGACCGCAACGGCCTCACCCCCGCCTCCACCCGCATCTCCTTCGCCCGCGATTCCCTCATCGACATGGCCTTCCTGCGCGGGGGCGATGGCTCGATCAGCCTCGGCGGCGTCACCGGCCTGACCATGGCGGGAGCCGCCGTCGCCCTCATCCTGTTCGTCCTGTGGTCGAACTTCCTCATCACCGCCTGGTCCAACGCCGTCAACCTCACCGACGGCCTCGACGGCCTCGCTGCGGGCGCCTCCGCCATGGTCTTCGGCGCCTACACCCTCGTGAGCGTCTGGCAGTCCAACCAGTCCTGCGTCTACGGCCACCCGGACATCGTGGCCAGCACCTGCTACCAGGTCCGCGACCCCCGCGACCTCGCCATGATCGCCGCGGCCCTCATGGGCGCCTGCTTCGGGTTCCTGTGGTGGAACGCCTCCCCGGCCAAGATCTTCATGGGGGACACCGGGTCCCTCGCCCTGGGCGGGGCGGTCGCCGGGCTGTCCATCCTGTCTCGCACCGAGTTCCTCGCCGTCATCCTCGGAGGCCTGTTCCTCGCGGAGGTCATCTCCGTCATCCTGCAGGTCGTCTCCTTCAAATCCACCGGCAAGCGCATCTTCCGCATGGCGCCGCTGCACCACCACTTCGAGCTCGGCGGCTGGACCGAGGTCAACGTCGTCATCCGCTTCTGGATCGTCGCCGGCCTGTGCGTCGTGGGGGCCCTGGGCCTCTTCTACGCCGAGTTCCTCGTCTCCTGATCCCCTCCGCCCCACCTCCCCGGATGGCGCCCCGCGCCACACCCCATGGCGCCCACGGCGCGCCCCAAGCACATGAAGGAATGGAAGTCCCGCGATGAACGAGCTGGCCGGTGCGCGCGTCGGAGTGGTGGGCCTGGGCAAGACCGGCGCCGCCGTCGTCGACGCCCTGACAACCCTGGGCGCCGAGGTCCACGCCTACGACGGCCGCGCTGAGGCCGTCGAGGCGCTCACCGCCCCGGTCGCCTCGCGCATGGCGGGCAGCCCCGAGGACATCGCAGCTGCCCTGGTGGCCTCCGACCTGCGCCTCCTCGTGGTCTCCCCGGGAGTCCCCGCCACCGGCCCGATCCTCACCGCCGCACAGGCCTCCGGCATCGAGACCTGGTCCGAGATCGAGCTCGCCTGGCGCCTCCAGCGCGCCTCGGCCCGCCCGGACGTCCCCTGGCTGGCCGTCACCGGCACCGATGGCAAGACGACAACGGTCGGCATGCTCTCGGCCATCCTCACCGCCGCCGGGCTCGCCGCGCCAGCCGTCGGCAACATCGGCGACCCTGTCATCTCCACCGTCCTGGCCGGGAAGGCCGACGCCCTTGCCGTTGAGCTGTCCAGCTTCCAGCTCCACACCACCCGGACCCTCTCGCCTGCCTCCGCGGCCTGCCTCAACGTGGCCGCCGACCATCTCGACTGGCATGGCGGCCCCGAGGCCTACGCCGCTGACAAGGCCCGCGTCTACGCCCGCGCCCAGCGCACCGCCGTCTACAACTGCCAGGACGAGGCGACCCGCGCCATGGTCGCCGACGCCGACGTCGTCGAGGGCTGCCTCGCCGTCGGCTTCACCCTGGGGGCGCCGGCCCTGGGGCAGGTCGGCCGCGTCGAGGGCCTCCTCGTGGACCGCGCCCTGCACCCGGCCCGCCACGGCGAGGGCCGCGAGATCGCCACCCTCGACGATCTCGCCCACCTGGCTCCCGGCGGCAGCGCCGACCGCCTCCCCGCCCACATCATCGCCGACGCCCTCGCCGCTGCCACCCTCGCCCTCGGGGCGGGCCTGCCCACCGTCGGGCCCGAGGCCGTGGCCGCGGGCCTGCGCGCCTTCGCCCCCGGCGCCCACCGCATCGTCACCGTCGCCCAGGCCGGCGGCGTCGACTGGGTGGACGACTCCAAGGCCACCAACCCGCACTCCGCGCAGGCCGCCCTCGCCGGTCTGCTTGCCGGCACCGGCGTGTGGATCGCGGGCGGCGACACCAAGGGCGCCACCTTCCACGAGCTCGTGCGCGCCGTCGCCCCCGCGCTGCGCGGCGTCGTCCTCATCGGGCGCGACCAGTCCGCGATGTCCGAGGCCCTGGCCGCCCAGGCCCCCGGCCTTCCCGTCACCCGGGTCCCCGACGGCGCCCCCCGCGAGGTCATCGACGGCGCCGTGGCCGCCTCCGCCGCCATGGCGCGGCCGGGGGACACCGTTATGCTCGCCCCCGCCTGCGCCTCCTGGGACCAGTTCACCTCCTACGCCGAGCGCGGTGACCTCTTCGCCGACGCGGCGCGCCACCACGCCGCGAGCCTCGAGAGCGGGGATGATGGGCGGTCATGAGCGCCCAGCAACGTCGGCCCGCGCGCACGGGCCCCAGCGGTCGTGCGCGCGGACAGCGTCCTCGGCCGGCCGTCATCCCCGCACCCGGGGATGGCTCGCCCTCCAAGCGCGAGGCTGACGCGCCGCTCGCCACCGCCCCCGCAACCGCGCCCGAGCACCAGCCCGGCCCCATCGGCCGCGCCCTGCGCCGAGCCGCGAGGAGGATCGGGGGCCCCGACGGCCCGCGGGACTCGGACGCGAGCCTGCTGAGCTTCTACGCGCTGCTGCTGGCCACAGTCCTCCTGCTCACCCTCGGGCTCATGACGGTCTTCTCCGTCCAGCAGGTGGTCTCGGCCGCACGAGGGCGCGACGCCGTCGTCGACTTCTCCAAGTACCTCATCTTCGCCGGGGTCGGTCTCCTCGGCATGTGGGGGATGTCGCTGCTCTCAGAGCGAGCGCTGCGCTACCTGGCGATCCCCGTCCTCGCGGGCGCCACGGCGCTCCAGTCGCTCGTCTTCACGCCGCTGGGCACCTGCACCGGGGGCAACTGCAACTGGGTGGAGGTCCCCGGCATCGGGACCGCCCAGCCCTCGGAGTTCATCAAGGTGGGGCTCAGCCTGTACGCCGGCCTCATCATCGTGCGCTGGTTCGCTGAGGGGCGCTGGCAGCGCCTCCACTGGCTGGTCAAGACCGCCGCCGGCCTCCTCCCACTGGCCGCCATCGCGCTGGTCATGGGCGGCGGGGACCTGGGGACCGTCATCATCCTGGGCATCCTGCTGGCCGGCGCGGGCTGGATGGCGGGCCTGGCCAAGCGCTGGTTCGTCACCCTCGGCATCGGCGGAGCGGCCCTGTTCATCTTCTTCTCGATCATCTCCCTCAACCGCCGCACCCGCATCCTCGTGTGGCTCCACGCCGATCGCGACGACCCCCTGGACATCGGCTACCAGCCCAAGCACGCCCGCTGGGCCCTGGCCACCGGAGGCTGGCAGGGCGTCGGCCCGGGATCGTCGCGCCAGAAGTGGGGCTACCTCACCCAGGCCGAGTCCGACTACGCCTACGCGGTCCTCGGCGAGGAGCTCGGCCTGGCCGGCGCGCTGCTCGTCATCATCCTCTTCGCGGTGCTCGGCTGGGCCCTGGCCCGGATCATCCGGCGCTCCAACTCCCTGTACGCCAGCGTCGTCGTCGGCGGCATCATGGTGTGGATCATCGGCCAGGCCATCATCAACATGGCCGTGGTGACCAACCTCCTGCCGGTGCTCGGCGTCCCGCTGCCGCTCATCTCACAGGGAGGCAGCGCACTCATATCCGTGCTGCTCGCCATCGGTATAGCCCTGTCCTTCGCCAGGCGGGAGCCGGGCGCCCAGCAGGCGCTGAGATCACGCCCCGGCGCTGTGCGCCGTACGCTTGCGGTGATCTCGACCCGCAGGAGGAACCGTGCCTGACACCCGCCCCGACGACGCCCCCTCGCGCCCCCTGCGCGTCCTCCTCGCCGGGGGAGGCACCGCCGGCCACGTCAACCCCCTCCTGGCCACCGCCGCCGCCCTGGCGGACCCCGCCCTGGGCGGCGATCCTGCCACCCGGATCCTCGTGCTCGGCACCCGCCAGGGCCTGGAGGCGCGCCTCGTCCCCGAGGCCGGCCACGAGCTCGCTTTCATCCCGCGCGTCCCCCTTCCCCGCAAGCCGAGCCTCGACCTGCTCCGCCTGCCCACCAATCTGCGCTCCGCCGTGCGCGCCGCGCGCGAGGCGATCGATCGCGTCCAGGCCGACGTCGTCGTGGGCTTCGGCGGCTACGTCTCCACCCCCGCCTATCTCGCCGCCCGCCGCGCCGGCGTGCCCATCGTCATCCACGAGCAGAACGCCCGCCCGGGCCTGGCCAACAGGCTCGGCGCCCGCTGGGCCCGCGCCGTGGCGCTCACCTTCGCCTCCACCCCGCTCAAGGCCGCCAAGGGCTCGACCGAGATGACCGGCCTGCCCCTGCGCCCGGCCATCGCCGGCCTCGTCGAGTCCCAGGCCACCGCCGACGGCGCCGCCACTGCCCGCCGCGATGGGGCCGCCGCCCTCGGCCTCGACCCGGAGCGCCCGACCCTTCTCGTCACCGGTGGCTCGCTCGGCGCGCAGCGCCTCAACGAGGTCCTCGCCTCCTCGATGGCCCGCCTGCCCGAGGGACTCCAGGTCCTGCACCTCACGGGCAAGGGCAAGGACGGCCCCGTCCGCGAGGCCCTGGCGGCCGCCGCCGCGCAGGACCCGTCCCTGACCGGGCGCTACCAGATCCTCGACTACCTGACCACGATGGAGCAGGCCTACGCCTGCGCCGACGGCGTCGTGTGCCGTTCCGGCGCTGGCACCGTCGCCGAGCTGACGGCGCTGGGCCTTCCCGCCCTCTACGTCCCCCTGCCCATCGGCAACGGCGAGCAGCGCCTCAACGCCGCCGACTGCGTGGGCGCCGGGGGAGGACGGCTCGTCCCCGACGCCGAGTTCGACGCCGACGCCCTGCTCTCCTTCACCAGCGTCATCGCCGACGCCGAGCAGCGCGCCGCCATGGCGAGGGCCGCGGCGGGCGTGGGCGTGCGCGACGGCGCCGCGCGGCTCGGCGCCCTCATCCGAGCCGCCGTCACCACTAGCGCGAAGGACCAGGGGGAGAAGAAGTGAGCACCAGCGAGCGCAGCAGCCAGTCGGAGGCCCTGGGCACTGCCGGCCTGGAGGGCCGGGCCTTCCACCTCGTGGGAGTCGGCGGCGCGGGCATGAGCGTCGTCGCTCAGCTCCTCGTCGAGCGCGGCGCCACCGTCACCGGCTCCGACGCCAACGGAGGAGAGGCCTTCGACCGCCTCGCCGCCGCCGGGCTCGGCGTCGTCCTCGGCCACGCGGCCGCCAACGTCCCGCCCGAGGCGACCCTCGTCGTGTCCACCGCCATCAAGGAGACCAACCCCGAGCTGGCCATCGCCCGCCAGCGCGGCCAGGAGGTCCTCCACCGCTCCCAGGCTCTCGCCCTGGCCGCTCAGGGCCGCGACTTCGTCGCCGTGGCTGGCGCCCACGGCAAGACCACCACCTCCGGGATGCTCGCCGAGGCCCTCACCGAGGCCGGGCAGGAACCCTCCTTCGCCATCGGCGGCGTCGTGCGCGCCCTGGGCACCGGCGCGCACCTGGGCGCCGGGCGCGCCTTCGTGGCCGAGGCCGATGAGTCCGACCGCTCCTTCCTCAACTACACCCCGCGCATCGCGCTGGTGACCAACGTCGAGCCCGACCACCTCGACAACTACGGCACTCCCGAGGCCTTCGAGGCCGCCTTCGTCGACTTCGCCCGGCGGCTCGTCCCCGGTGGGCTGCTCGTGGCCTGCGCCGATGACCCGGGCGCCGCCCGCCTCGCGGCCTCGGCCGTGACCGAGGGACTGCGCGTGACGACCTTCGGCACCGCCGAGCCGGCCTTCCTCGGCGCCAGCCACGAGGCCCACACTCGCCTCGAGATCACCAGCAGGGGAGCGGGCTCCACCGCCGCCGCGCTTATCCGCACCACCCCCGATGGCGCGCAGGAGCAGGTCTCGCTCGCCCTGCGGGTCCCCGGCGACCATGTGGCCCTCGACGCCGCCGGCGCCTGGACCGCCGGTATCGAGCTGGGCGTCGCGGGCCAGGCGATGGCTGACGCCCTGGGCGCCTTCGGCGGCACTGGCCGCCGTTTCGAGGACCGCGGCGAGGCGCGCGGCGTGCGCGTGGTGGACGACTACGCGCACCACCCCACCGAGATCGAGGCGCTGCTCACCACCGCCCGCGGGGTTGCCGCCGCGCGGGACGGGCGTCTGCTCGTCCTCTTCCAGCCCCACCTCTTCTCCCGCACCGCAGCCTTCGCCCCCCGCTTCGGCACGGCACTGGCCAAGGCCGACGCCGTCGTCGTCGCCGATGTCTACCCGGCCCGGGAGGTCCAGGAGGACTTCCCCGGGGTCAACGGCGGCACGATCGTCGCCGAGGTCCCGGGCGGCGGGGCCCGCTTCGTGCCCGACCGGGTCGAGGCCGCCCACGCCATCGCCGCCCTGGCCCGTCCTGGCGACCTCCTCCTGACGGTGGGGGCCGGGGACGTCACCGCGCTGGGCGAGGTGGTCCTCGCCGATCTCGCGGCGTCGCCCGCCCCCGACGGCGAGGCCCAGGGGAGCCGATGAGGAGGCCCCACGCTCCGCGCCCAGCGCCCGATCCCGCCGGGCCCACCGCCGCCGAGGAGATCGAGCAGGCGGAGAGGACTGAGCAGATCGAGCGGGTCGAGGGCGCTGGCGATCCTGGGAAGACTGGGCAGGCCGACCAGCCCCGACAGGCCCAGCAGGCCCCAAGCCGGACGGCCGCATCCTCCGCCAGCAGCGCGGACTCCGGCTCCACCGAGGTCGCCACCAGGGCCGAGCCCGGTTCCATGGGGCGCCTGCGCGAGCACGCGGCCTCGTCCGTCGTCTCCACGGGTCTCACCGACCGCCTGGCCGAGCGGCGCCGGGCCGCCCGCTCCCTCAGAGCGCGGCGCCTGACGAGCGCCATCGTCGTCCTCCTCATCATCGCGGCGATCGCCTGGGCGGTCCTCTACTCCCCGCTCCTGGCCCTGCGCCCCCAGAGCATCACCGTCGAGGGCACTGACGGCGCCGTCAGCGCCAGCGAGGTCCAGGAGGTGCTGGCCTCCCACACGGGGGAGTCCCTCGTGCGCCTCGACGTCGACCGCCTCGGCGGCGAGGTCGCCAATGGCCTCGTCCGCGTGCGCTCGGCCACCGTCACCCGCTCCTGGCCCCATGGCCTCACCGTCTCCCTGGAGCTGAGGACCCCGGTGGCCGTCCAGCAGACCGACGACGGCTACGCGGTGCTCGACTCAGAGGCCGTCGTCCTGGAGACCGTCACCGAGGCTCCCGCTGGCCTGGCGCTCCTGGCCGCGGAGGGGGCCGCCGAGGGCAGCGCCCCGCCCCTCAACGCCGCGCAGGTGGCGACGATGACCGCCGTCGTGGGCAGCCTCGATGGGACCACCCGTCAGCAGGTCTCCCAGGTGACGATCTCCACCACGGGCCAGGTCTCGCTGTCACTAGTGGGCGGGGCGAGCGTCGTGTGGGGCGACGGCTCCCAGAACGCCCTCAAGGCGCAGGTCCTCACCACTCTGCTGACCACGCAGGCCAGCGTCTACGACGTCTCGGCGCCGCATAATCCGACGACCCGTTGAGCGCGCGTCTGACACGCCGAGGAAAATCCGCACCGGTGCTGCCACGGACCCATAGCGTTGCCCTTGTCATCGCAAGAATGACATAAGTATAAACCTCAACGTGAGGTTGAGGGTTGAGGGGAGCCCAGAGGGCTCGCACGAGCGCGGAGGCAGACAGTGGTGGAGTCCCAGCACTACCAGGCGATCATCAAGGTCGTGGGCGTCGGCGGTGGCGGAGTCAACGCCGTCAACCGCATGATCGAGGCCGACTTGCGCGGCGTGGAGTTCCTGGCGGTCAATACCGACGCCCAGGCCCTCATCATGTCCGACGCGGACACGAAGCTCGACGTCGGCCGGGACCTGACCCGCGGCCTCGGCGCCGGGGCGGACCCGTCGATCGGCCGCAAGGCCGCCGAGGACCACGAGGAGGAGATCCGCGAGGCCCTCGAGGGCGCGGACATGGTCTTCGTGACCGCCGGGGAGGGCGGCGGCACCGGCACCGGCGCCGCGCCCGTCGTGGCGCGGGTCGCCCACGAGCTCGGCGCCCTGACCATCGGCGTCGTCACCCGCCCCTTCTCCTTCGAGGGCCGTCGCCGCGCCGCCCAGGCCGAGGAGGGCGTCAACAAGCTCCGCGCCGAGGTCGACACCCTCATCGTCATCCCCAACGACCGCCTCCTGCAGATCGCGGACCGCAACATCTCCGTGGTCGATGCCTTCAAGCAGGCCGATCAGGTCCTCCTCCAAGGTGTTCAGGGCATCACCGAGCTCATCACGACCCCCGGTCTCATCAACGTCGACTTCAACGACGTCAAGTCCGTCATGCAGAACGCCGGCAGCGCCCTCATGGGCATCGGCTCGGCCACCGGCGAGGGCCGCGCGCTGGCCGCCACCGAGCAGGCCATCGCCTCCCCGCTGCTGGAGTCCTCCATCGACG
>ERZ772918.151-NODE-151-length-55432-cov-12.7532_pt1 | contig 55432 bp, 46 predicted proteins | sample MGYA00512118_ERZ772918 | MGnify/ENA primary metagenome ERZ772918 (study PRJEB29015, sample SAMEA2737939) | human oral metagenome | biome: human oral; feature: human-associated habitat; material: dental | place: China | collected 2135 ... | reverse complement strand
GGTGAGGTGCCCTGCGGCGCACCCCCGTCGTTGGAGGCGCGCCCTACTGCTTCAGGGTACGTGCAGAAACGACATGAAACATCAAGAACGCGTAGCAACCGCTATGTGCATTCTTCCAAGCTGACCGCACAAGCGTGCGCGCGATGTTGGGTGTGTGTCCCTGTGTGTGTGGGTGATCTGTGTGAGGGGAGTGTTGCGGTGCGATCCGCGCTGATCTGGGTGGCGCTAGGGCAGACCATTCTCCGGGATCCTTGGACAGCTCCCCGGCGTGCTCCACGTTCCTCCCCACGCTGCTCCACTGGGGGTGGCTTGCTGCTTCTATCTTGGTTTCGGATGTCCATTTAGTGTTGATATTCCAATGAATTCGTGTGAGAGGGGAGGGGGTGGGTGAGCGGTGTGGGTGGTGGCCTGAATCGTTTGACGTCGAATGTGTGCAAGACTTCCCCCACTTTTCTCCACTCAATTTTTCATTGAAACGAAGCCGTTTGGTGCCTCTGTATTTTACGCCACGCCGGAAGTTCCTGTGTAAATATGGGGTGTGGTGGGTTAAAGTGGGGGAAAGTTCCGAACAGGGGAGGGCGGTGACATGTTCCTCGGTACGTACGAGCCCAAGCTTGACGACAAGGGCCGCATGTTTCTGCCCGCGCGCTTTCGCGAGGACATGGAGGGCGGAATCGTCCTCACTCGCGGCCAAGAGCACTGCATCTATGCGTTCCCTGCCGCGGAATTCGAGAACATGACCGCGGAACTGCGTCGCGCACCCCTGTCGTCCAAGCAGGCGCGTGACTGGATCCGCGTGATGCTCTCGGGAGCCTACAAGGAGATCCCGGATAAGCAGGGGCGCATTAGCGTTCCTGCGGACCTGCGTGCGTACGCCGGCCTGGGTCGTGAACTCGCCGTCATCGGCGCGGGGTCGCGAGCCGAAATCTGGGATGCCTCGGCTTGGCGCGACTACCTCGCCGTCCAGGAAGAGGTCTTCTCCAATACTGCAGAAGAGATCATCCCGGGGATGTTCTGATCCGTGCTCTCAGGTCTCCGCCCGCTGTTCCGACATCACTTCCCCGATGGCGGAGCACGGTGGGGGACCTGGAAGCACGGATTGGACACCCAGCACACGACAGTCAGCACACGAAAGGAGGCGCGACATGGTGGAAACATCGCAGGCGGTGCACGATTCGTCGCGCCCCGTGAGCGAGCGGCACGTGCCTGTGCTCCTCGCCGAGTGCCTCGACATGCTTGCCCCCGCGATCCAGCGCCCTGGTGCGGTTCTCGTGGATGGCACGCTGGGCATGGGTGGTCACACGGAGGGGGCGCTTGAGCGCTTCGAGGACTTGACGGTTATTGGTATTGACCGCGACCCTCAGGCGATCACTCTCGCCTCCGAGCGTCTTGAGCGTTTCGGGACACGCTTCCGAGCTGTTCACACCACCTATGACAACATCGATGAGGCGGTCGCAGACCAACTTGGGCAGGGGGCGCGTGTGGATGGCGTCCTCATGGACCTGGGCGTGTCCTCCCTGCAGCTGGACGAGGCTGAGCGCGGATTCGCGTACTCCAAAGATGCGCCCCTCGACATGAGGATGGATTCGACCACCGGGCCGAGCGCAGCTGACCTGCTTGCCACGGCCTCGGAAGGCGAACTGATCCGAATCCTGCGCACGTACGGCGAAGAGAAATTCGCGCCGCGTATCGCCAGACTCATCATCCGGCGTCGCGACACTGCGCCCATCACCCGCACCGGGGAACTAGTCGACATCATTCGCGAGGCCATCCCGGCCCCCGCGAGACGCACCGGCGGTAACCCGGCAAAGCGGACGTTCCAGGCGCTGCGTGTGGCTGTCAATGACGAGCTGACAATCTTGGAACGCGCTTTGCCGAGGGCCCTCGCAAGTTTGCGGGTGGGCGGACGCCTGGTCGTGGAATCCTACCAGAGTCTCGAGGACCGGATAGTCAAAGACGTGCTGCGTCGCGGCTCGACCAGCAGCGCTCCTCCCGGACTGCCGATCATCCCTGAGGAGATGTCTCCCAGCCTGCGCCTGCTGACCAAGGGTGCGAACAGGGCCGATCAAGCCGAACAAGACCACAACCCCCGATCCGCTTCCGTGCGACTGCGCGGCGCGGAGCTCGTCCGTGAATGGAAGGACCTCTCATGAGTGCAGCAACCGCGAAGGCACGTCCCGCAGCGCGCCCCGAGCTGCGCCGCGAGGAGGCCCATGAGCTGCGTATCGTTGAGGGCGCTCGTCCCCGACGCTCGGTCGCGGCGATCCTCATGCTCTTCGTCGCCGTCGCACTGGCCTCCGTCGTCACATCGATGGTTCTCAATACGCGCATGGCCCAGACGTCGTTCGAGATCCGTGAGCAGCAGCTGGTTCTTAATGAGCTGGAGGCGCAGTCGTGGACGATGCGCGCGGAACTAGATCGGAAGGCCTCGCCGACGGAGCTCGAGAAGGCTGCGAAGGCGAACGGCATGGTGCCCGCCGGGAAGTCGGGCTTCATCACTCTCGAAACCGGCAGTGTCGAGGCTGGGACTCCCGCGAAGTAACTCGGAAGGCGAGTACCGATGGATACCGTCATGACGCGTTCGCGATGGATCGTGGGCATCCTCGTTGGTGCCCTGTGTATCTGTGGTGTGCGTCTGGTTCAGCTGCAGATCATTGAGGGGCCGTCATTGGCGGCCCAGGGGCAGCGTGTGCGTACCTCCTCGACGGAGGTTGCTGCTGCGCGTGGCACGATCACCGATGCTACGGGTGTCGTCATGGCGAACTCGATTCAGACGTACGACATTGCGGTGAACCAGGTGAATATCCGTTCTTTCGTGCACCGTGACGATGACGGGAACGAGGTTGGCCGTGGCCCCGCGGAGGCCGCGCGCCTCTTGGCGCCCATCCTTGGCATGAATGAGGCGGAGCTCGGCGGTATGATGCTGGGCGACTCGACCTACGTGTACATTAAGCGCAACGTAGATGCGGTGTCCTACCGCGAGATCCGCAAACTGGACATCTACGGGATCGAGTGGGAGTCCGTCTTCGAGCGCGAGTACCCCAATGGCAATGTTGCTGCGCCCGTCATCGGGACGGTCAACGCCGAGGGGCAGGGATCTTCTGGCATGGAAGCGCAGTTTGACGCACTGCTGACGGGGACACCCGGAGCGCAGGCCTTTGAGATCGCGCCCAACGGTGCCGTGATGCCGGGCGGTAAGAAGACCACTGTGGAGCCGAAGAACGGTGGCAATGTGGAGCTCACACTGCATGCCGACCTGCAACACCAGGTTCAGGAACTGCTTGACGCGCGAGTGACGAAACACCAGGCCGACTGGGGCGCGGTCGTCATCGAGGACGTGGCAACAGGTCATGTGCTGGTGATGGCGGACTCGAACTCCAAGGAGTCCGACAACGCGAACCCTCAGAAGGTGCACGCGGTTCAGGACGCATTTGAGCCCGGCTCGGTGGGCAAGCTCGTGACCGTGGGGGCGGCCCTCAATCAGGGGACGATCACGCCGACGAGTGTCTTCCAGGTGCCCTACTCGCTGGATCTTCCCGACGCGGGTGGTCCTATCACCGACTTCCACGAGCACGGCAGCGAGACCCTGACGGCGACGGGTGTTCTGGCGGAGTCGTCGAACACGGGTACTGTCCTGATCGGCCAGACGATGAGCGACGACCAGCGTTACGCGATGATGCGCGCTCTCGGGTTTGGCGAGGAGACGGGCGTCGAGCTGCCCGGTGAGTCCGCCGGTCTACTGCGCAGTGCGGATCAGTGGCAGGGCCGTGACCGCTACGTGACGATGTTCGGTCAGGCGTACGCGATTACCGCGATGCAGGAGGCCTCGGCGCTCGCCACGATCGCGAACGGGGGAGTGCGCATCGCGCCTCACATTGTGAAGTCGTGGACGAACGCGGATGGAACAGTTGAGGTGCCACAGGGTAGTCAGCCTGTCCAGGCTATGGACGCGACGGCTGCCTCTCAGCTGGTCACGATGATGGAGTCCGTCGTCGAGGACGATCGGGGTACCGCCGGTGCCGCGAAGGTGACCGGCTACCGCGTGGGTGTGAAGACCGGTACCGCTGAGACGATCATCGATGGTGCGTCCGGCCTCGTCTCCACGACTGCAGGCATTATTCCCGCGGACGCGCCGCGCCTCGCGATCGCCGTCGTGCTGTACAACCCGAGGGTGGCGTCGGTCTCATCTGATTCCTCGGCGCCGCTGTTTGGCGACATTGCGCGTACCGCTGTCGGCAACCTGGGTATCCCCGCCTCCACGTCGTCCGCTAACCTGTATCCGACGACGCCGTGAGTCTGAAGGAGTAGAATATGCAGACGTCAGCACAATGGATTGCTGAGGCAGTGTCGGGTCGCCTGGTTGGCCCCGATGTACTCGTGACAGGCCCGGTGGTCACCGACTCGCGCGAAGCAGCTGAGGGATCGCTCTACATTGCGCGCCGCGGCGAGGCCGCCGACGGGCACACGTTCGTTGCAGGGGCGGTGGCGCGCGGTGCCGTCGCTGTGATCGTCGAACACGAGGTCGACGAGGCCGTGGCTCAGATTGTCGTGCATGATTCGACCGAGGCGCTCGGTGCTCTGGCCCGGGCGCACGTGGAGAAGCTGCGCAGTGGGGGAGACCTCGATGTCATCGCGATGACGGGATCTGTGGGTAAGACGACGACGAAGGACCTGCTCGCGCAGATTATGAGCGAGGACGGGCCGACGGTGGCCCCCAAGCTCTCATTCAACAATGAGGTCGGCCTGCCGTTGACGGTGCTCCTGGCCGATGAATCGACGCGCCACCTCGTCCTCGAGATGGGTGCATCGGGTCCCGGCCACATCACCTACCTGACGAATATCGTGTCCCCGGACGTTGCCATTGAGCTGTGCGTGGGGCACGCCCACGTGGGTGGCTTCGGTGGTTTCGAGGGCGTTGCCGCCGCGAAGGCGGAACTCATCAAGGGGATGCGCCCGGGTGGCCCCGTCATTCTCAACACCGATGACCCGAATGTTGAGGCGATGGCGCCTCTGGCGACGGGGCAGATTATCCGCTTCTCCGCCGCGGGTAATCCCCGCGGCGATGTGCGGGCGATCAACGTGTGCCTTGACCGCGCCGACCGCGCTTCCTTCACTCTCGTGGCGCCTCAGGGCGAGGCGCGCATTGACCTGAAGATTGTGGGTCGCCACCACGTGGCGAACGCCTTGGCTGCCGCAGCCGGCGCCCTGACGCTCGGGGTGAACCTGGAGACAGTGGCTAGTGCCTTGTCGAATGCGCGTGCATTGAGCCCTCATCGCATGGACGTTCATGAGCTCACGGTTCAGGGCACGGCAATCACCCTCATCGACGATTCGTACAACGCGAACCTGGATTCGATGCGTGCCGGAATCGCAGCTCTGGCCTCGATCGGCTCGGACGCGCATACCATTGCGGTGCTCGGCGAAATGCTGGAGCTGGGCGATGACTCGCAGTCGTTGCACGAGCAGGTGGGAGCCATGATCGAGGATGCGGGTGTGGACACCCTCATTGGCCTGGGGACGGATGCCCACTACTATTTAGAAGGGGCCCCGGGTGTGGCCCATCGTGAGGTCGCGTCGGATCCCGAGCAGGCCGCGCGCCTGGCGATCGAACATGCCGAGGATGGCGCTGTCATCTTGGTCAAAGGCTCCTACGGGTCACATTCGTGGCAGGTCGCAGACATCCTGCGAGAGAAGGGAACGAACCGGTGATTGGACTTATCTCGGCGTTCATTATCGCCATGGCGCTGTCAGTGACGTGTACGCCGCTGCTCATCCGCTTCCTGGTGTTGCACCAGTACGGTCAGTTCATCCGCCAGGATGGGCCGACCCAGCACTTGACCAAGCGTGGCACGCCGACAATGGGCGGCGTTGTCATCATTCTGGCGGCCGTGGTGGCCTGGCTGATTGGTTCGCTGGTCGCCGGTGCCGGACCGTCGTGGTCCGGCCTGCTCCTCGTGTTCCTGTTTGTGGGCTTGGGCGTCATCGGACTGCTTGATGACGGCATCAAGATCATGCGCCAGCGTTCTCTCGGTTTGCATCCGTCGGGCAAGATTATCGGCCAGGTTGCCGTCGCATCGCTCTTCGCGCTGGGAACCCTCATCATGCCGAACGAGTTCGGCGAATATGCCGGAACACTGGCGATTTCCTTCGCGCGGCCCACGGCCTTGACGTTGGGCTTTGCGGGGCTCGGCGTGGGTGTCGTCCTGTATTTGATCTGGACGAATCTCATTGTGACGGCGTGGTCGAATGCGACGAACCTGACCGATGGCCTGGATGGTCTGGCGGCGGGTGTATCCATCTTCGTGTTCGGTGCTTACACCTTCATCACGTACTTCCAGCGCATTCAGGCGTGCACGCAGCTCGGGGCGAATCAATCGACCTGCTACTCGACGCGTGACCCCCTTGACCTTGCGATTTTCTGTGCCGCGCTCATTGGTGCGCTGGCGGGCTTCCTGTGGTGGAACGCGTCGCCCGCTCAGATCTTCATGGGCGACACGGGTGCTCTCGCTCTTGGTGGCGCTGTCGCCGGCCTGTCGATGCTCACGCAGACGGAGCTGCTCGCCGTCATCGTGGGAGGCCTGTTCGTCGCGGTTGTTCTCTCGGATGTCATTCAGATCGGCGTCTTTAAAGCCACCGGTAAACGTGTCTTCCGGATGGCACCGCTCCACCATCACTTCGAGCTACTCGGTTGGAAGGAAGTCACGATCGTAATTCGTTTCTGGCTGATTGCCGCGATTGTTGCGGTTGCCGGTGCGGGTATCTTCTATGCGGAGTGGGTGTCGCGTCGATGAGTCGTTTCGCTGCTGTCGTCGGCTGGGGTAAGTCTGGTCAGGGTGCGGCGGGCGCGCTGCTCGCCCGCGACTGGCAGGTGCGCGCGTTTGATGCGCGCGGCGGACAGTCGCTGTTCTTCGATGATGTCGCTGAGGTTGAGGTCTGTGTTCAGGAGGATCCGAACGCCCTCGTCGACGCGATCGTCGAGGCGGGCCCTGACCTCGTCGTCGTATCTCCGGGCGTGCCCGCGCACCACCCGGTGTTCCGCGCCTGTGAGGATGCCGGTATCGACCTGTGGGGAGAGGTGGAACTCGCCTGGCGTCTCCAGGAGGAGGGGCCGCACGCTGGTCGCCCGTGGTTGACGGTGACCGGCACGAACGGTAAGACCACCACCGTGGGGATGCTCGGAGAGATTCTGCGCTGTGCCGGTTTGAAGGTGGAAGAGGTCGGCAATATCGGTATTCCGATCACGCGCGCGATCGACTCCGATGCAGAGGTGTTTGCTGTCGAGCTGTCCAGCTTCCAGCTGCATACGGCGCAGACGGTCTCGCCTCTGGCGTCGATGTGTCTGAATGTGGACGCGGATCACCTGGACTGGCACGGTAGCGTTGAGGCCTACGCGGCGGATAAGGCTCGCGTGTACGAGAACACGGTGAAGGCGTGCGTGTACCCGGCATCCGATCGCACTGTTGAGGCCATGGTGGAGAACGCCGACGTCGTCGAGGGTGCGCGTGCCATCGGCGTGACGCTCGGTGCCCCGTCGGTGTCGCAGTTTGGCATTGTTGAGGGACTCCTCGTCGACCGCGCTTTCGTGGAGATGCGCGCTCGTCAGGCGGTGGCCCTCGCACACGTGTCGGATCTGTCGGGCGCCTACGGGCCTCACCCGTCGACTGCTGCTTTGAGTGATGCGCTTGCCGCTGCGGCTCTCGCACGTGCGTACGGCGTCGAGCCCGAGGCCGTGGAAGCGGGGCTTCGCTCCTTCCGTCCCGCCGGGCATCGCCGAGCGGTCATCGCCCATGCGGCGGATCTGACCTGGGTGGACGACTCGAAGGCGACGAACGCGCATGCGGCGCGGGCATCGCTCGCCGGACTACCTCCCCGCAGTGCGATCTGGATCGTCGGTGGCGACGCAAAGGGGCAGGATTTCACGGAGCTCATCAAGCAGGTCGAGCCGACCCTGCGGGGCGTCGTTGTTATCGGCGAGGACCGCCGTGCTCTGGTCGCTGCGCTGTCGAGCGGGGCCCCGAAGGTGCCTTTCGTTGAGGTCGATGGACACGAGGATTGGATGTTCTCGGTCGTGAATGAGGCCGTGGCTCTCTCCATGCCGGGTGACACTGTTGTGCTTGCCCCTGCGTGCGCGTCCTGGGATCAGTTCGACAACTACGGCCAGCGTGGCGACGCGTTCGCGGACGCGGTCTCGCGCCTGGCCGCCCAGTGGGGGAGCGCCGGTGGCGACGAATAAGCGCGGGTGGCACATTCCCACCGTCACGCTGCCTCGGATCCGTTTCGGGTCCGGCCAGGAGCGTGAAGAAAACCCGGTGATGACGTACTACCTGGTTGTCTTGCCTGCCGTCGTGCTGTCGGTTTTCGGCCTTGTTATGGGCTTTTCCGCGCAGACGGTCACGTCGATCGCGCAGGGGGAGAACCCCTACACGGCGTATGCCCGTCCACTTCTGATCATCGTTGTCTCGCTGCTGATCGCGATGGTTGTTCAGCTGGTGCCGCAGCGCTGGTTCGTCTTTATTGCGCCGGTGATGTTCGTGGGGGCGCTTGGCTTCCAAACGCTGGTGCTCAGCCCGCTCGGCCGGTCCGAGGGTGGCAACGCGAACTGGGTGAAGCTCGGGCCGATCATGGCCCAGCCGTCGGAGTTTCTGAAACTCGCGCTTATTGTGTTCCTGGCGCTGATGGTCTCGAAGTCGGCGTCGAAGCGTTCTGACCTGCGCACGATGGCAGTTGCCGTTGGCCTGCCGATTCTCGTTGCGCTGGGTGCGGTGATGCTCGGTCGAGACATGGGTACCGCGATGGTCGTCGCGGTGGGTGCTTTGGGAGCCATGTGGGTCGCGGGTTTGCCCAAGCGCTGGTTCGGTGTTCTCATCATGGTCGCGGTCCCCACGTTGGTGCTCTTGGTTCTGTCGAACCCGACCCGTATTCGTCGTATTCTTGCGATCCTGCCGGGTACGTCGAAGGGTCCGGACGAGTCTGCTCCCGAGCAGATTGATCATTCGCTGTGGGCGCTGGGGTCGGGAGGTCTGACTGGCCTTGGCCCCGGGGCGTCGCGTGAGAAGTGGAATTACCTGCAGGCGGCGCACACGGACTTTATTTTCGCGATCGTTGGTGAGGAATTCGGCTTGTTCGGTACTCTCGCCGTCCTCGTGTGCCTGGGGCTGCTGGTGTGGGGCATGATCCGAGTGGCACGGGGGACCTCGGACCTGTTCGTCGTCGCCGTGTCCTCGGGTGTCGCCTCCTGGATTGGGGTGCAGACGATCATTAACGTTCTATCGGTGACGGGCCTTGGGCCGGTCATTGGTGTTCCACTGCCGCTCGTGTCCTACGGCGGATCGTCCTTCCTGTTTACTATCACCGCGGTTGCGGTTGTGGCGTCGTTCGCGCGCGCCCGCGCCGGTATGCGGATGATCGGTCGACCGGACGAGGCATCGGCGGGGCGCGACCCCCGCGTGGCGCCCCGCAGGCGCGCGGCTCGCTAAACTGGGGCTACGCACGCGTAAAGGAGACGCTTATGGTCAAGGTTGTGATGGCTGGCGGCGGGACCGCCGGTCACGTGAATCCTCTGCTGGCGACGGCGGCACAGCTGCGTGAGAGCGGTGCCGAGGTCGTGGTTCTGGGGACAGCGGCTGGTTTGGAATCGGATTTGGTTCCGGCTGCTGGTTTCCCGCTGGTGGAGATTCCCCGTGTGCCGTTGCCGCGTCGTCCTTCTCTCGCGTTTTTCACGCTGCCGTCGCGCTTTGTCGATGCAGTGAAGCGGTGTGCGCAGGCCTTGGAGGGTGCTGACGTCCTCGTGGGCTTTGGTGGCTACGTGTCGACGCCCGCGTACATTGCGGCTAAGCGTGCGGGTGTTCCGATCATTATTCATGAGCAGAATGCTCGTCCCGGCTTGGCTAACAAGGTGGGTGCGCGTAATGCTGCAGTTGTCGCCTTGACGTTCCCGTCGACGCCTCTGAGCGCGCGGCGCGGGAACACTGTCGTGACGGGTCTTCCCCTGCGTGCGGCGATCGCGTCGTTGGCGAGCAGCCGAAAGGATGCGGCTGGTGCGGCGCGGGCGCGCCGTGAGGCCGCTGAGCGCCTGGGCGTGAACCCCGAAGCTCCGACGCTCCTCGTCACGGGTGGCTCGCTGGGTGCGCTGCACGTGAATGAGTCGATGACCGGTGCCGCGGATGCTCTGCCCGAGGGGGCGCAGGTTGTGCACCTGACGGGCCGCGGGAAGGATGAGCCTGTACGCGCCGCTGTTGAGGCTGCCGGGTGCTCCGATCGCTGGCATGTGATTGATTACCTGACGACGATGGAGGACGCGCTGGCCGTCGCGGACCTCGTCGTGTGTCGATCGGGTGCGGGAACCGTGGCTGAGATGGAGGCCCTGGGCCTTCCCTGCATCTACGTGCCGCTGCCGATCGGAAATGGCGAGCAGCGCCTCAATGCTGCAGATCACGTCGCTGCGGGTGGCGCTCAGCTGATCGACGATAGGGATTTCACGGCTGACTTCGTGCGTTCCAACGTGTTCCCCCTGCTGGGCTCGGCCCGCTTGCCTGACATGGCGGCTGCTTCGCAGTCTCTGGGGCGTGCGGGTGCTGCTCGTGCACTGGCCGATCTGGCCCTGGAACAGGTGAAGGAGAATGGCCATGAGTGAGCCGACGCTGCAGGATCGTTTCCATCTGATTGGCATCGGAGGCGCCGGCATGAGCGTCGTCGCCGAGCTGCTCGCGTCGCGTGGCGCGACCGTGGCGGGCTCGGACCGCGAGGATTCGGCGGTTCTTGACCACCTGCGCTCGGTGGGTGTGCGTGTCTTCGTTGGGCACGATGCCTCGCATGTGGATCCGACCTCGGTGGTCGTCGTGTCGACTGCTATCCGCGAGGACAACCCCGAGCTGGCGATTGCTCGCGAGCGCGGTCAGCTGGTGATTCACCGGTCGCAGGCTCTCGCGCTGGCGGCTTCGGGTATGCGTTTCATTGGCGTCGCCGGTGCGCACGGAAAGACGACGACGTCCGGCATGCTGGCGATCGGGCTGTCGGCGTGCGGGCTGGATCCGTCCGTGGCTGTGGGGGGTGTTTTGCCGCAGCTGGGTACCGGCGCGCACCTGGGCGGTGGCGATGTTTTCGTCGCCGAGGCCGATGAGTCGGATGGCTCGTTCCTGAACTATTCTCCGGCGATCGAGATCGTGACGAACGTTGAACCCGATCACCTGGATCGCTACCATTCGCGCGAGGAATTCGAGCAGATTTTCATTGAGTTCGCACGCCGGATGGTTCCCGGGGGCCTGCTGGTAACGTGCGCCGAGGACGAGGGTGCGTGTCGCCTCGCGGATGCGGCCCTCGCCGAGGGGCTGCGCGTCGTGACCTACGGGCGTGCGGATCGCTCGCTGCGAGATCCCGATGTCGTGATTTCTGACGTGCGCGTTGAGGCTCACGGGGCCGGCGCGTCCGTGACGTGGGGGCCGCGCAGTGCGTCACTGGCGCTGTGCGTCCCCGGCGAACATAATGTGCTCAATGCGACGGCCGCGTGGGTGGCAGGCATCGAGTGTGGGTTGGAACCCCAGGCCATTGCCGAGGGCCTGGGCGAGTTCACGGGTGCGGCCCGTCGTTTCGAGGCCCGCGGCCAGGTTGGTACGCGCCGTCTCTTCGATGACTACGCGCATCACCCGACCGAGGTGGAGGCAGCGATTCGCGAGGCGCACGTCGTCGCCGGCGATGGCGAGGTGAGTGTGGTCTTCCAGCCGCATCTGTACTCGCGCACGCGCATTTTCGCTGAGCGCTTCGCGCAGGCACTGTCGGGCGCGGATCATGTCGTCCTGGCGGGTATCTACGGTGCTCGCGAGGACCCGCAGCCCGGCGTTGACTCCTCGTTGATTTCGTCGCGCATTGAGGGCGCGTCCTACGTCGAGGACATGCACGAGGCTGCCCGCCTGGCTGCGTCACTGACCCCTCAGGGCGGTGTGTGCGTCACGATGGGCGCCGGTTCGATCACTCGCTGCGCGTCCGACGTGCTGGATGAGTGGAAGCGAATGGAGGCATGAGGCCGCCTTCGCCGAGGCGTCCGGGGGGTGCTCGATCTCGTGAAGAGCGCTCGCCGCGCGCGGGGAGGGCGGACTCCTCGCCCGCCTCGTCTTTCGACGAGATCATCGCTCCGACGCCCGAGGATGAGGGCACGAGCGAGGCCGAGGAATCGAAGCGACGCGCCGTGTCGCTGGTGGAGCGCCGTCGCGCTCGCTCGGCGGTTGATCGGCCCATGCCCGTCGCTGATGCCGCGTCATTGCTCGGAGGCGAGGAGGCAACGGACCTGGGGGACAGGCTCCGTGAGCGTCACCGTGCGCGTCGCATGCTCCTCATGCGTCGTATCGCGCTCACAGTCGTGACGCTTGCCGTCGCTGGTGGTGCCGTGTGGGTCGCGTTCTTCTCACCGGTCTTCGCCTTCTCTTCTTCCGCGGTCGTGGTTTCGGGCGAAGACGGGACACTCGTAACAGCTGACTCTGTGCGCTCATCGATTGCGTCATTCGAGGGAGTGCCGCTGACGCGACTGAACACGTCTGCAGTCGCCCGCGCCGTCGAATCGAACGTCGCAGTGCGCTCGGTGACCGTGACGAGGCGCTGGCCGACAAGCCTGCGCATCTCGGTGACTATGCGCACCCCGCTGGCCGTGGAGGCTGTTTCCGGCGGCTACCAGTTGGTGGACGATCAGGGCGTGGCGTTCCAACAGGTCGCCGATGCGGGATCCTATCCGTTGGTGACCCTGCCCGAAGATCGCAGCGTCGGTGCCGCCGATATCGCGTCGGCGCTCGGCGCTCTGGACGACGAAACACGCTCGCAGGTAGCGACTGCCACGTCGACGGGCGCGCAGGTGAGTTTCACGCTGAAGGGTGGGCAGAGTGTCAAGTGGGGAACGAATGCTGATGCCCCTCAGAAGGCGCGTGTGCTCGCGACATTACTGGCGAATATCAAGGCGACGACCTACGACGTGTCATCGCCGAATCACCCTGTGACCAGTTAAGCCTTCTTTGTTGTCCGCGTGTTGGCTTGAAGGATTGCTCGCGGACCCCTAATTTCTTTCCGACACGAAGCACGTTAAACATCAACCTTCAACTAAAGGTTGAGGGTCTGATGCAAGGGAGACATTCATGGCGACACCGCAAAACCACCTGGCAGTGATCAAGGTCGTCGGCGTCGGCGGCGGCGGAGTTAACGCCGTGAACCGAATGATCGAGGTCGGCCTCAAGGGCGTTGAGTTCATCGCGGTCAACACTGACGCGCAGGCTCTGCTCATGTCTGACGCTGAGACGAAGCTCGACATTGGCCGCGAACTGACGCACGGCCTCGGCGCCGGAGCGGACCCCGCGGTCGGCCGTAAGGCTGCCGAGGATCATATCGAGGAGATCACTGCTGCGCTCGAGGGTGCGGACATGGTCTTCGTGACCGCCGGTGAGGGCGGTGGCACCGGTACGGGTGCGGCCCCTGTTGTCGCCAAGATCGCTCGCGATGCGGGTGCGCTCACCGTCGGCGTTGTGACTCGCCCCTTCTCCTTCGAGGGTAACCGCCGTGCGGCTCAGGCCGAGGGTGGTGTGACGACCCTGCGCGAAGAGGTCGACACGCTGATCGTCATCCCGAACGACCGTCTTCTGGAAATCTCCGACGCGAACATCTCCGTGCTCGACGCCTTCCGCGCGGCCGACCAGGTCCTCCTGTCGGGCGTTCAGGGCATCACTGAGCTGATCACGACCCCGGGTCTGATCAACGTGGACTTCAACGACGTCAAGTCGGTCATGAAGGATGCGGGCTCGGCGCTCATGGGTATCGGCGCTGCGACCGGCGAAGATCGTGCCCTGCGCGCTGTTGAGAGCGCGATTTCCTCGCCGCTGCTCGAGGCTTCGATCGACGGTGCGCACGGCGTCCTCATGTTCTTCCAGGGTGGCTCGGACCTCAGCCTGCAGGAGGTCTTCGCCTCCTCGCAGCTTGTGCGTGAAGCCGCCCACCCCGAGGCGAACATCATCTTCGGTAACGTCATCGATGATGCTCTCGGCGATGAGATTCGTGTCACGGTTATCGCCGCTGGCTTCGACGATGTGGCCGACACTCAGATGTCGCGTCCTTCCACTGCGCGCGTTGCAGCTCCCGTCGCTCAGCAGCGTCCCGCGGCCCCCGAGGCAAAGGCTCCCGCCGCTGAGACGACCCGCATTAGCCAGGTGTCGACCCGTCGCCCGCAGCATCGTGCGGACGTCGCCGCTCCCGTGCGCGAGGTGGCCCCGGCTCCCGTCGAGGCTTCCACCGCAGTGGAGTACGAGGAGTCTGAGTCCGAGCACTCCTTCGAGGTGCCTCGCGTCTACCCTGAGGCCCCCGAGAAGGAAGAACTGGACATTCCGCCCTTCCTGCGCTGATGACTGACAAGATCTGGGCCGGTGCCCGGGTCCACCTCACCGAGGTGAACCCGGGCACCGGTGCGCTATGCGGCAATGTTGGATTGCATGTGGGTGATGATCCCTCCCTCGTGCGTGAACGCCGGCGTGTCCTTGCGGCCGCGTTGGGGCGCGATGTTGTCTGGATGGATCAAACTCATTCGACTCGTGTCGAGCTCCTGCGGGTGCGCGGCGGCGTGCCCTGGAGCGTGGATAGCGAGCATGCACTTGATCGGCCAGCGGCTGGCCAGTGGGGCCCCGTCGATGCCGACGGCGTTGTCATCGATGCCCGCGGGCGGGCGGATGCGCCTGCTCTCGCCGTGCAGACTGCTGACTGTCTGCCCGTTGTCTTCTCTGCCGCGTCCGGGCAGGTCGTCGCCGCTGTTCACGCGGGCAGGCGCGGGCTCCTCGGAGGGATACTCGCGCGCGCCGCTCAGCGCATACGCGCCCTCGTCGATGGTCCTATTGAAGCGCTCATTGGCCCGGCTATCTGTGGACGCTGCTACGAGGTTCCCGCAGACATGGCCGCTGCGAGTGAGGGGCTGATGCCTGGGATTCGTGGGTTCACGTCGTGGGGAACCCCGGCCCTCGATCTTCCGCACGCTGCCGCCGCATCTCTGACGGACCTGGGTGTTCGGGTCGATATCGATGAACGGTGCACGCTCGAAGACTCTGGCCTGTTCTCCTATCGCGCCGACCCCTCATGCGGTCGTCAAGCGCTCGTTATCATTCCCGCGTGACGTTCATGCATGCCTCTTCGGGGTGTCATCGCCGTGCCGTGGCGAGCTCCGGCCTCGTCGGAAAACCGCTCGTGATAAGTCCTGCCAGCTGCCTCCTCGCGACGCGCCGAGCTGGGTGCGGGTTGATGCCCTCGGGGAACTGTAGCTTGTGGCTATGCATCGGCTGAAGGAGGAACAATGAGCGAGTCGTTCGGTGCACGCGCACGTAAGTTCATGGGCTGGTACTCACCCGAGGAGCCCATCGATGAATTCGAAGACTTCGATGAGGTGGAAGAGGTGGCACCCGTGGCCGACATTACTCCTGTGTCCCGTCCGACCCTGACGAGCATTCGTCGCGAAGAACCCGTCGAGGATCTCACGCGTATCGTGACGATCCACCCGACTGCTTACTCTGATGCCGTCACGATCGGCGAGGCGTTCCGCGATGGCACGCCCGTCATCATCAACCTCACCGACATGGGCGAGGAAGAGGCCCGTCGTCTCGTCGACTTTGCTGCCGGTCTGACCTTCGGCCTGCACGGTGTGATCGAGCGCGTGACGAACCGTGTCTTCCTCCTGTCCCCGGCCTCGGTTGAGGTGCAGGGCGATAACGCGTCGGGACGCCGCGGTTCCCTCTACAACCAGGGCTGAGAATCTTCGTGATTGTCCTTGGCTGGTTCGGGTGGGGACTGAGCGTCCTCATCAACCTGTACATGATGGTGCTGTTTGCGCGCGTCATTCTGGACTGGGTTCAGTTTTTCGCGCGCGGATGGCGTCCCAGCGGAATTCTGCTTGTTGCTGCGAATGCGCTGTACGCGTTGACCGACCCTCCGATTCGTCGGATTGGCCGCTTTATTCCGCCCCTGCGCATCGGTGGCGGCATGGCGGTTGATGTCGGTTTCATGGTTTTATTCCTGGTCCTTATCATTGCGCAGCGCTTGGCGAATGTTCTCTACTTCATGAGCCTGTAGCCATCAAATTTCGAGATGAGAGGCCCCACAAAATTGGACCTCTTCTCGTGATGGATGTTGCTAGTGTGACAATTTCAGTTATTATTTTTGTGACGTGATAGCGGGCGGCCTTCCCGGTCGTCCAGGCGTGCGGGTTCCGCGCGTCCAATCGAAGCGACCGAGAGGCGAAGAAATGGCCCTGCTCACTACCGAGGATGTCCTCAACAAGAAGTTCCAGTACGTCAAGTTCCGTGAGGGATACGACCAGGACGAGGTTGATGAGTTCCTCGATGAGGTTGTCTCCACCATCTACTCCCTGCAGATGGAGAACCAGGATCTGAAGGAGAAGCTCGAGGCTGCAGAGCGTCGCGTCGCCGAGCTGTCCAACTCCGATTACAACTCTGCCGAGACCCCCGCCCCTGTTGCTGCTCCGGCCGTCGAGACTCCGGCTCCCGCCGCTGCCCTCACCGGCCCGCAGGATGCGGAGTCCGCCACCTCGATGCTGGCTCTCGCCCAGCGCGTCCACGACGAGTACGTGCGCGACGGCGAAGAGCAGAGCGCGAAGATCATCGCCGAGGCCAACTCCGAGCGCGAGAAGATCATCGCCGACGCTCAGAAGCAGAAGGACTCGCTGCTCTTACAGCTCGACCAGGAGCGCGAGCTGCTCGAGAACAAGATCAACGGTCTGCGTACCTTCGAGGCCGAGTACCGCACGAACCTGCGCAGCCACCTCGAGACCCTCCTCAACGAGGTCGGCAACGGCGAGAACTGATCGCAATCGCTTTCGGGCGGCGGCGCACTTCGTGGTGCGTCGCCGCCGCTCGTTTAAGATAGGGAACCATGGCAGACTCCTCCCACCCGATCCGCACCCGTTCGTCGTGGACGTACGCGGGCCTCGTCTTTGCGGCCGCGATTATCACTGACCAGGCATCGAAGATGTGGGCGCGCACCGCCCTTGACGCCTCGGATTCGATCCCCTTGATCGGGCAGTGGCTCTCGCTCAGGCTCGTTCACAACTCGGGCGCCGCGTTCTCTTTGGCGGCCGGGAAGACCTGGATTCTCACGGTTTTCACCGTCGTCATCATCGGTGTGCTTGCGGTGCTCGCTCGCCGCGTGCACCGCGCTTCGACGCTGCTGGCGATCGCGCTGCTGGCGGGTGGAGCCGTCGGAAACCTCATTGACCGGCTGAGCGCTGAACCTGGCTTTGGCGTCGGCCACGTCACCGACTTCATCGCCTACGGCACCTGGTTCGTCGGCAACGTTGCTGATATCTGGATCGTCCTGGGAGCGCCGCTGCTCGCGCTTGCGCTCTCGCGAGAACCCGCGAAGGGGGAGTCTCAGTGAGCTCGCGTGTGCTTCCTGTGCCCGATGCGCTGGTGGGCGAGAGGGTCGACGCCGCGCTCGCCCGCATGCTCGGGCTGTCGCGCTCGCGCTGTGCGGAGTTGGCGGGGGAGGAGCACGTTCTCATTAATGGCGTAGCGGCAGGGAAGTCGGATCGCCTTGGGGCCCTCGACATTATCGAGGTGACGATCCCGGAGCCTGAGAACAAGCCGACTCCGGTCACCGACATGACGATCCTGTATGACGACGAGGACATCGTCGTCGTCGACAAGCCCGTCGGCGTCGCCGCCCACACGGGCCCGGGGTGGGAAGGCCCCACGGTCCTGGGCAACCTGGAGGCCGCGGGATACCGCATCACCAGCTACGGCCCTCCTGAGCGCCAGGGTATCGTTCACCGCCTCGACGTGGGGACGTCGGGCGCGATGATGGTCGCCAAGTCCGAGTTCGCTTACACGGTCATGAAGCGGGCCTTCAAGGAACGCACGATCGAGAAGGTGTACCACGCGGTCGTGGCCGGGCATCTGGACCCGGCCTCGGGCACGATTGATGCGCCGATTGGTCGCCATCCTTCGCGCGAATGGCGCATGGCTGTGATCGACGGCGGTAAGCGCGCGGTCACTCACTACGACACGCTTGAGCTCATGGCGGGTGCTCAGCTCACCGAGGTACACCTCGAGACGGGGCGCACCCACCAGATCCGCGTGCACATGGCGGCGGTCGGGCATCCGTGTGTGGGTGACACGTTCTACGGCGCCGACCCCACGCAGGCGGAGCGTCTGGGACTCACGCGTCAGTGGCTGCACGCCGTGCGCCTCGGGTTCGCGCACCCGCGTACAGGGATCCCGATGAGAGTGTCCAGCCCGTACCCGGCCGATCTCGAGGCCGCGCTCGAGGAGCTGCGACACCCCCGCAACTGACCCGACAGGGCTGGGTGAGTGCCCGGGCGCCCCGGCCTCGTCGAAGCGGCGTCACGCCGTGAGATGAACGACCGCGTGACGCGGGGCGTCCGTCGGCCTCGCGCGCGCCTCGGACAGTAGAATCGACGCATGGCTGATTCCTTCGTGCACCTTCACAATCACTCCGAGTACTCGATGCTCGACGGAGCGGCGAAGACGAAAGCGATGGCGGAGGAGGCCGCGCGCCTCGGACAGCCTGCGATCGGCCTGACGGATCACGGTTACCTGTTCGGCGCCTTCGATTTCTACACGAACTGCAAGAACGCCGGCGTGAAGCCGATCATCGGCCTAGAGGCGTACGTGACGCCGGGAACCTCGCGTTTTGATCGCCAGAAGGTCCTGTGGGGAGAGCCGTGGCAGCGCGCCGACGACGTGAGCGCGGGCGGCTCTTACAACCACCTGACCCTCGTTGCCTACAACACGACGGGCATGCATAACCTGTTCCGTCTGGGGTCCTACGCCTCGACGGACGGCCAGTTCGGCAAGTGGCCGCGCGCGGATAAGGAGCTGCTCAACCAGTTCCACGAGGGCCTCATCGTGTTCACGGGCTGCCCGTCGGGTGCCGTGCAGACGCGCCTGCGCCTGGGGCAGTGGGACGAGGCCGTGGCTGAGGCGGCGGAGCTGCGCGATATTTTCGGGGCGGAGAACTTCTACGTCGAGGTCATGGACCATGGCATCGACATCGAACGACGCACTCACCAGCAGGTCCTCGAGATCGCCAAGCTCATGAACGCGCCCCTGGTGGCCACGAACGACGCGCACTACGTCAAGCGCGACGATCGTAAGATCCAGGACGCGCTCCTGTGCATCAACTCCGGTTCGCGCATCAACGATCCCGATCGCTTCAAGTTCGACGGCGACGGCTACTACATCCGTCCCTCGGACGAGATGCGTTCCCTGTGGAGCGAGCTGCCCGGTGCCTGCGACTCGACCCTCGAGATCGCCGAGCGCTGCGACGTGCATTTCACGACCACGAAGGAGGGCGCGAACTACATGCCCGACTTCCCGGTCCCCGAGGGGGAGGATAAGACCTCGTGGTTCATCAAGGAGGTCGAACGAGGCCTGCGTGACCGTTTCCCGAACGGCATTCCTGACGCCGTGCGCAAGCAGGCCCAGTACGAGGAAGACGTCATTATTTCGATGGGCTTCCCGGGCTACTTCCTGACCGTCGCCGACTACATCAACTGGGCGAAGTCACAGGGCATCCGCGTGGGCCCCGGTCGAGGCTCGGGTGCCGGATCGATGGTCGCCTACGCCATGAAGATCACCGAGCTGAACCCCCTCGATCACGGCCTGATTTTCGAGCGATTCCTCAACCCCGAGCGAATCTCCATGCCTGACTTCGACGTCGACTTCGACGAACGTAGGCGCGACGAGGTCATCGCCTACGTCAAGCGCAAGTACGGCGAGGATCGCATCAGCCAGGTCGTCACCTACGGCACGATTAAGACTAAGCAGGCCCTGAAGGACTCAGCACGCATTCTGGGCAAGGACTTCAAGGTCGGCGAGCAGCTCACCAAGGCTCTGCCTCCGGCGATCATGGGCAAGGACATTACGGTCCACGGCATCTTCGATGAGAAGGACAAGCGCTACGCCGAGGCCTCGGAGTTCCGTAAGTTCTACGAGGAGAATCCCGACACGCACGAGGTCGTCCAGTACGCGCTCGGCCTGGAGGGGCTGACGCGTCAGTGGGGCGTGCACGCGTGTGCGGTCATCATGAGCTCCCACACGCTCACCGACATCATCCCGATCATGAAGCGCCCGCAGGACGGCGCGATCATCACCCAGTTTGACTACCCGACGTGCGAGACGCTGGGCTTGCTCAAGATGGACTTCCTGGGCCTGCGTAACCTCACGGTTGTGTCGGATGCGCTGGAGAACATTGCGCTGAACGGCAAGCCGGACCCGGACCTCGATCATCTGGCCTTCGATGATAAGAAGACGTATGAGCTGCTGGGACGAGGTGAGACTCTCGGCGTCTTCCAGCTTGATGGTGGCGGCATGCGCGACCTCCTCAAGCTCATGAAGCCCGACAACTTCGAAGACATCTCCGCTGTCGGTGCCCTGTATCGCCCCGGCCCGATGGGCGCGAACTCGCACACGAACTACGCGCTGCGTAAGAACGGGCGTCAGGAGATTACTCCTATCCACCAGGAGCTGAAAGAACCACTTAAGGACATCCTGGGTACGACCTTCGGTCTGATCGTGTATCAGGAGCAGGTCATGCAGATTGCGCAGAAGCTGGCGGGATACTCGCTGGGTCAGGCAGACATTCTGCGTAAGGCGATGGGTAAGAAGAAGAAGGAGGTCCTGGACCAGCAGTTCAAGGGCTTCCGCCAGGGCATGATCGATAACGGCTACTCCGAGGAGTCGATTAAGGCTCTGTGGGACGTCGTCGTTCCCTTCTCCGCGTACGCCTTCAACAAGGCACACTCGGCGGCCTATGGCCTCGTCTCCTACTGGACGGCGTTCCTGAAGGCGAACTATCCGACGGAGTACATGGCGGCTCTGTTGACCTCGACGAAGGACAACAAGGATCGTCGTGCGCTCTATCTGGCGGAGTGCCGCCACATGGATATTACGGTGCTGCCTCCCGACGTGAATGCGTCGATGGGTAACTTCGCGCCTGACGGTGAGGCGATCCGCTTCGGTCTGAATGCCATCCAGAATGTTGGTGGCCCGGTCGTCGATGCGATCGTGGAGACCCGCGCCGAGAAGGGGCGTTTCTCCTCGTTCCAGGATTTCCTGGACAAGGTGCCCCAGGTGGTGTGCAACAAGCGCACGATCCAGTCCCTCATCCGCGCCGGCGCGTTCGACTCGATGGGGCACACGCGTCGCGCCCTCCTCGCGCGCTGCGACGAGGCCGTGGACGCGATCATCGACGTCAAGCGAAACGAGGCGATCGGGCAGTTCGACCTCTTCGGTGCTCTCGGGGAGGACGAAGACTCAGGCTCGGGCCTGACGATCGACATCCCGGACCTGCCCGAGTTCGACCGTAAGACGAAGCTGGCGGCCGAGCGCGAGATGCTGGGCCTGTACGTCTCGGACCACCCGCTGCGCGGCGTGGAGGCGGCGCTGGCTCGTCACCAGGACTACGAGATCGCCCAGGTCGTCGGCTCCGATGGGGCGATGGCGGATCGCATCGTGAAGATCGCGGGCCTCGTGTCGGGTGTGACGACGAAGGTAACGAAGCAGGGCAACGCGTGGGCGATTGCGACGATCGAGGACCTGTCGGGTTCGGTGGATGTGCTCTTCTTCCCGCGTTCCTATGAGTCGATCCAGACCTACCTCGCTCAGGACATTATCGTTCAGATCGAGGGCAAAGTGAACGTGCGTGAGGAGGGCATGACCATCTACGGCCAGTCGATGACCCTCCTGGATCTGTCGGGTGGGGCGGACCTGCCGCTCGATCTGCGTCTGCCGGCCGCGCGGTGTACGCCCGAGCTCCTCACCGACCTGCGTGGCGTCCTTGAGTCCTACCCGGGTGGTTCCCCGGTACGCCTGCATCTGACGGAACCGGGGCGCACGACGATTGTCGAGCTGGATCCGAAGCTGCGCGTCGAGCAGACGAGTGCCTTCTTCAGCCATATCAAGGCTGTCGTCGGTGCGGGTGGGGTCGTGACCTCGTCCTGAAACGATGTGAGCCGGGCCCCGATGGGACTCGGCTCGCGTCGCTCGCTGTGGCGGTTAGGAGGCGGATCCGACGACCGCGGCGGCCCGGCCCCAGGGGGCATCAACCTCGACGAGGTCGCCGACGCTGAGGTGGTGGCCGCGGCGAGTCTCAACCTCGCCGTTGACGGTCACGTCGCCGGCCTGGATGAGTTCGCGGGCCTGGGCGCCGTCCTCGGCGAGGGAAGCGAGCTTGACGAATTGGCCGAGTTTGATCTCCCCGTGAACGGGGATCGTCGGGGTGCTCATGGCGGGGTCCTTTCACTGAGGGGAGAGCGCATCACGCGCGCGCTCGTGGATCAACAGTATCCTTGGAGAGAGACACACAGTATAAGGAGGAGCGGTGAGCGCTCACAACGACGATATCGATGCGGAGTTCCAGTCGCTGGTTGCATCGCTGGGTGCATCGCCTACCGCTGGCGATTCCCTGCCGTCCCTCGACCCGGACGATACGCCCGTCGACGAGTCCTTGCACTTGGATGGCGGCCGCCTGTCGGTTGCCCTCGTGCTCGCCCCGATTTCCTATCCGGAGGCGCTGCATTCGCTGCTCGCGTTGTCGGGCGTGCGCGAGTCGATCGTCCGTCTCAAGCCCTGGACTGCTGTCTGGCTGCGTGTTGAGACGACTCCGACCGACGAGGAAGAGCTCGATGCCCTGCTCACCGGTCAGCGCCCGATGCCCGACGCCGTGGACCGAGTCGCCCGCGCGGTGTCGAACCTGTCGAAGTACGGGGCCGTGGCCCTCATGAGTTGGCTCGTGGAGGGTGATGGCGTGGAGCCGGGCGTCTCGGGTCGTATTTCCGCTCAGCGTTACGTCAGTGGCGAGCCCGAGGAAACGATTCCCGCAGGTCTTCTGCTTGGTGCGATGCCCGCGGCGACGGAGGATCTTCTGCTGGGGCGTACGACGCCGGCTGACTACAAGGATTCCGTGGCTGCCGACGGCAGTTGTCAGGGCGGCGGCCCCTTCGGCTGGCTGCGACGCAAGCAGTCATGACGGTTCTTGAGCTACTGCCCGCCATTGACGTGACGGGCGGGCAGGCCGTGCGTCTGTCTTCTGGGGCGATTGACGAAGGGTCCTGGGGGAGTCCGATCGATGTTGCCCGCTCGTTTCACGAGGCCGGGGCCCGCTGGGTGCATCTCGTGGACCTCGACCTGGCGTTTGGTCGCGGTGAGAACTCTGAGCTGCTCGCGCGAGTCATCCATGAGGTGCCTGTGCGCGTCGAACTGTCGGGTGGCATCACGAACCGCGCCGCCATCGAGGCTGGATTAGCGATGGGACCCGAGCGCGTCAATATCGCGACGCAGGCGCTCGGCAACATTGACGCCGTGTGCGAAGCGATTGAGACCTACGGCGAGTGCGTCGCCGTCTGCCTGGACGTGCGCGGTGATCGCCTGGCCGCGCGCGGAGGCAGCGGCGAGGGCGGGAACGTCTGGGAGGCGCTGCACGCCTTGAACGAGGCGGGGGTGGCTCGCCTGGTCGTCACCGACGTGACGCGAGATGGCCAGATGAACGGCTCGAACAGGGACCTGTTGGCCCGGGTTGCGGACCTCACTCCCGCCCGCATCATCGCCTCCGGTGGGGTGAACTCCTTGGCCGACATCGAGGCGCTGCGCGTTCTCGGCATTGAGGGTGCGATTGTCGGAAAGGCCCTGTACCAGGGCGCATTTACTCTGGCCGACGCGTTGGATGTCGCCGGATACGAGGAGCAGTCATGACCCCCACGCCGCCTTCCCTCACGGAGGAGCAGAAGAATCGACTGGCGCAGCGCCTGTCGATGATGAGCCATGACCGTGCTGACGTGGGGCAGGGGCTTGCCCGTACCACCCGTGCGCTCGCGCTGGGGCAGGGGAGCGACGCGGGGGCGGCGAGGCTCGAGGCGCTCGTTGACGCGCTCGTTTTTGAACGCGTCATCGTTCCTATCGACGTCGAACCCGACCCGCGCGTGACGGGTGTTCACGCCGGAGAAAACGGGCACAACCCGATCGACTTCGTGCGCGCGCAAACCCCCGCGGGGGAGGCGCTCGCCATCTATTCGTCGGCCGAGGCCCTGTCTGCCCACCGACCGGGGGACCGTCCGATGGCCCTGGACTTCCGCACGATTGGGCTGACCGCCCTCGTCGAGACGGGTGGACGCATCGTCGTCAACCCGGGCACTGACGCCGTGCTGCTGCCCCGCCCCGCCGTCGCTGCCCTCGCGCAGGGGGACGAGTGGCTACCGGCCTGGCGTGATGAGGCCCTGCGTGAGCTTCTGCTCGCCGAGGCCAGCGCCGCGTGCTCCGCCATCATCGACCTGGGCATCGTCTACGCGGGTGATGGACTGACGCGGGTCGTCGTGTCCGTCGACCGCGCGCAATTCGCGCAGGGGGAGGAGGCCTCGTCGATGAAAGCTGAGCTGTCGGCGGCCCTGAATGCTGTGGGGACGAACCCGCGCCTCATCGCATCGGCGGACCGAGTGGAGATCGCGCCCGTCCTGCGCTGAGTATGCTCGGCGAGTGCCCACCGATGCGTGAGGCGCGCAATGATCGCTGATCTGGCACTCTCCCGCCATTTCTGGTACACTAGCTACGACCGTCTGGGCGAAAGCTCGGAACGCAAGCGGAGAAATCCCACCTGGATACCCGCCTCTCGCGCGAGAGGATGCCGCCCTCAGGGGTGATGCGCAGGGGATCGGGTTCAGCGGTCAACGCCTGTGTGTGTTGATCCTATGGAAGCCTCCGTGCGCGTCGCGTAACGGAGGCTTTTCGTTTCGCGCATAAGGATTCTGTGGAAGGAGCCGCTCATCAGCGAGACTCGCATCAATGAGCGTATTCGAGTCCCCGAGGTTCGCCTCGTGGGACCCGGAGGTGAACAGGTCGGCGTCGTCCGAGTTGAGGACGCGCTGCGTCTGGCCGAAGAGGCCGGACTTGACCTGGTTGAGGTTGCGCCGAACGCTAAGCCGCCCGTCGCAAAGCTCATGGATTACGGCAAGTACAAGTACGAAGCCGCCCAGAAGGCCCGCGATGCTCGCCGCAACCAGGCGAACACGCAGCTGAAGGAAATCCGCTTCCGACTGAAGATCGACGATCATGACTTCGGTGTCAAGAAGGGCCACGTGGAGCGCTTCCTGTCCGCCGGCGACAAGGTCAAGGTCATGATCATGTTCCGCGGTCGAGAGCAGTCTCGCCCCGAGGCTGGCGTTCGCCTCCTGCAGCGCCTCGCCGAGGAAATCGGTGAGCTTGCCACCGTCGAGTCGATGCCCCGTCAGGACGGGCGCAACATGACGATGGTGCTGGCACCCACCAAGCGCAAGGCTGACGCCCTGACCGAACAGCGCAAGCGCCGCGAGGCCGAGCGCGCCGAGCGTCGGGGCAAGCGCGCGGAGCGCGCCAGCAAGGACCAGGCCCGAGTGGCAGCCGACAAGGCTGCCGAACAGGACTGACGGCGATACCCATCGCCTCACAACGAAGGAATAGAAATGCCGAAGAACAAGACTCATTCCGGTGCTAAGAAGCGCTTCCGCACGACCGGCTCGGGCAAGATCATGCGCGAGCAGGCCGGCGCCCGCCACCTGCTGGAGCACAAGTCCAGCCGCAAGACCCGTCGTCTGGCGACCGATCAGGTCCTGGAGACCGCTGACGTCAAGCGCGTCAAGCGTCTGCTGGGCAAGTGAGCTCGAGTTAGAGGAGAACAGTAGAAAATGGCACGTGTTAAGCGTTCTGTCAACGCCAAGAAGAAGCGTCGTACCGTACTCGAGCAGGCCTCCGGCTACCGCGGCCAGCGCTCGCGCATGTACCGCAAGGCCAAGGAGCAGGTCACTCACTCCTTCGTCTACTCCTACCGCGACCGCAAGGCCAAGAAGGGTGACTTCCGTCGTCTGTGGATCCAGCGCATCAACGCTGCCTCCCGCGCCCAGGGCCTGACCTACAACCGCCTCATCCAGGGCCTGAACCTGGCTGGCGTCGAGGTTGACCGCCGCATGCTGGCCGAGCTGGCTGTGGGTGACATCAACGCGTTCAACGCCCTCGTGAAGGTCGCCAAGGACGCGCTGCCCGCCGACATCAACGCCCCCAAGGCCTGATAGGTGACCTCTTCTGCCGAGCGCCTGACCCTTCTCGATAATCCCCGCGCCGATCGCGTGCGCAGGGTGTCGGGTCTGGTCGGGCGCTCGGCGCGTTCGCGTTCGGGCCTGATGCTCGTCGAGGGCCCACAGGCTGTTCGCGAACTTGTCATGCACCGCGGCGCCTGCGTGCGTGACGTGTATGTGCGGCAGGATGCTTGGGATGCCCACGCGGACGTCGTGGAAGCCGCCCGGCGCGTGACGCGCTGGGTTCACCCGGTCACTCCTGAGGTATCGGCTGCGCTCTCGGGGGATTCCCAGGGAATCTGTGCGGTTGCTTCGTTGGATGCCCTCTCGCGAGAGCTGCCTGAACCGCGTGTGGGCGAGACGATCGTCGTGCTTGCCCAGGGACGCGATCCCGGTAACGTCGGTACGATCATTCGCACGGCGGACGCGTTCGGCGCGGTTGGTGTCGTGGCCGTCGCGGGAACGGTGGATACCGCGAGTCCGAAGGTCGTGCGCTCGAGTGCCGGTTCTGTTTTCCATATTCCCGTGTGCGTTGTCCCGTCCTTTGCACACGCACGCGCCCTCATTCACGGCCGTAGCGCTGCTCTCCTTGGCACCAGCGGCGGTGCGGGTTCGCTGAGCTTGTCTGACCTCCTCGTGCAGGGAGTGTCGGCGCGCTCGCGTCTGTCCCAGTCGCACGCGTGGGTGTTCGGCAACGAGGCACGCGGCCTGTCGGGTGACGAGATGTGCCTGTGCGACGCGCTCGTGTCGATTCCGATGACGGGTGACGCTGAGTCACTGAACGTGGCCAGCGCGGCAGCGACGTGCCTCTTCGCCTCTCAGACCGTGCGAGGCCTGGAAAGGTAAGTTGCCCTCGCGGCGCAGCGAGGCGGACGCGACTAGGCTGTCTTTCATGAAGTTAGGTGACCTGTCCGAGGCCCAGTTGGTCTCCCATTTCCGCGAGTCTTTCCCGCGTGGCGAGCGCACGATCATCGGCATCGGCGACGATTGCGCCGAGGTCGCAGCTCCCGAAGGCTCGTTTATTGTGACGACGGATGTCATGGTGGAGGACCAGCATTTTCACCTCTCGTGGTCAACCGGCTACGAGGTCGGCGCCCGCGTTGCCGCCCAGAATCTCGCGGATATTGACGCGATGGGTGGACGTCCCTCAGCTCTGGTGGCCTCGATCGTGGCCCCTCGGGAGATGGATGCAGATGTCTTCCTGGATGTGGTCCGAGGGCTGGGGGACCGCGCGCGCGAGGCTGGAGCGGGCGTCGTTGGTGGCGATCTGAGTGCGGGGGAGAAGCTCGTCATCTCCATTACCGCGTTTGGCTATTGCCCGGGGCCGGTGGTACGACGTGACGGCGCGCGCGCCGGTGACGTCGTCGCGGTCAGCGGCACTCTGGGCTACTCCTACGCCGGGCTCGATCTGCTCGACGGCGGGCACGTTGATTTATCGGCCCGAGGCGTCGAGCAGCTGGGTGACCTCGCTCCCTTTGTTGACACGTACCGCGCACCGTCGCCCCCTCTTGGGTCGGGCGTCGCGGCCGCGGCTGCGGGTGCGCGGGCAATGATGGATCTGTCGGATGGACCCGCCACGGACGCCGCGCGCATCGCCAAGGCCTCGGGAGTCGTTATTGAGTTCGATCGGCCCGCGATTGAGCAAGAGGCCAGGCGTCTGCAGACTCCGGCTCGCATCTGCCGAGCGGATCCCGTGTGGTGGGTGCTCCAAGGAGGAGAGGAACACGGCATGATCGCTGCGTTCCCGACAGACGTGGCGCTGCCGGAAGGCTTCCGAGTGATCGGTCGAGCCCGCTCATGCGAGTCGGGCGAGGATCCCTGCGCGATGTTCGATGGCGAGGTCCTGCGCGGGGCGTGGGACCATTTCCAGGCTGATTCCGTGGACTAGTGTGATGTGGACCGCTGAGTAGCTGGGGCGCCGAATGCTTGCATGCTCAGCGGAGGAAAGCAAGAGGAAGAGCATGAGGATGAACCGAACGACCGAAGGCCACGAGGCCTCGTCTCAACCGATGTCGCGCGTGGCGCGCAAACTCGCGGAGTCGTCGGAAGAGATACCGGCGACCGCTGGCCTATCCCTCCCGGCGTTGGCGGGCGACGCATGCGTGCCGCCGACGAAGGCACTGCCCGTCGTCGAGGCGGACGCCGACGCCTGACAGCCTGCTCCATGCGCCGTGTCCGTCCGCTGTGGGTGGGAACGGCGCATCCGTAGTGTGATCGCTCTTTGACTATGGGCACCTGTGGCGTGATACTGAGCACGCCTGTATGGCCGATTGTCCGGGCATACTAGGTGTGCTGCTGGCTCGGTCATGGATTGTCAATGGGTGTGAGGAGCACATGATGGGCACTGAGAAAATGTACCGATGGGCGCGCCGATTCCGGTTCCACCAACGGGGCCTGCGGGAGCGAATCCGTCGGTCTCTGGCGGCGGTGGCGTTGCTTTCACGCCGATGTCTGCGGCGAGTAAGAAGCGCATCAAACTGGTCGGGATCGTCGTCGGTGTTCTCGCTGTGCTGGTGATCGCTGGCGTGATTGGGGTCAAGGTGGCAAATAGTTCGCGCACCCCGAGGCGCAGGTGCGTCAGTAGCTGGATCTGCTGGCGGCAGGTAATGCGAGCGCTGCAACTGCGATGGTCGACCCGGGCGTTCCCAACGATCAGCGAACCTTCCTCACCGACGGTGTCATGGCCTCGGCGCAGTCTCGCTTGGTCATCGAAGATGTCGTTGTCAACAAGAACGATGAGTCGAGCACGCGTTCGGTGACCGCAACCATGCAGGTCAACGGTGAGCGTTTCACGCACCAGTTCACCGTGACGAAAGCGAAGCCCACGATGGGTGTTCTGGACAACTGGCAGGTCAAGGATGCTCTGGTAACCCAGGTGAGCGTCGATGCTCAGGGATACGCCCAATTCACCGTTGGTGACGTGAGTGCCGATGCTCCGAAGAAGCATGTCACCGGGGAGGGAGCGACCTTTTTCTTCTACCCGGGCGTGTACACGTTGACGCTGGTCGCGCCGAGTGAGTACGTCGATTCAACTCCTGTGACCGTTGCCGTGCTCGATGTTGTCCATCGTACGAATACCGACGGCGATGCGAGCGATGTGTCCCTGCTGGCCACCTACAACAATAATCTGAAGGACGCGGCGCTCGAGGCTGGTAAGGAGATTGTCGACTCGTGCGCGTCCATCCCGGGCAACCAGAATTCGGTGTGTCCCTTTGCGATTCAGAGCGATGCGCTTACCGCGGTCTCGGTTAAAACGATGCCCACATCCGTGGAGCCGCTGACGACAGACCCGGGAGCGTTCCAGGGGCACGTCACCTTCACAGCGACGTACTCGAATAAGTACTACATGGAGGGGACTCGCGACGTGGATACCGTGCTGATTCTCGATGTGCAGTTCGACAGTGATGGGCTCCTGAAGCTCGATCAGGATGGCAAGCCTGATTTTGGGGTGTCTTTCGCCCGCTAATCGGAGTCCTTCGCAGGACTCCCGTGTGGTGCTCGTCCATCTGGTGTGGACGGGTACCACACGTCTGTTATCCGATGCCGACGGGGTCTCGGTGTCCGATGCAATGAGCGCGTGTCCTTGAGGTGCCGTGACGCTATGGGATATTGTCGAGTTCGTATCCGTTGAGCCTTGCGTTATATCCCAGACGCGCAGATCGGCGATGCCAGCACAGTGAGGAGAAGCGATGGAACCGCATGCAAGCGATGTGAGGCAGGGGATGAGCGTCCCTCCTCCCGCTCCTGAACGCAATCCGCAGGTGCCCCCACCTCCGGGCCCCTCGGACAACGTGACTCCACTTCCTGCCCCGGCCAACCCTCAGTACGCCACCGCTCAGGCGCCCGTCGTGCCCCAGACGGGCGTGACGTTCACCCCGATGTCCACCAAGAGCCGCCGACGTATCAAGCGCATCGCGATCAGCGTTGTGGCCCTCGTCGTCCTCGTGGTTGTCGGAACCGTCGCCCTGACGATCGCGAACTGGACACGCACACCCGAGGCGCAGGTCCGCCAGTATCTCGGTCTCCTCGCGGAGGGTAAGGCCAGCGCTGCGACGGCCATGGTTGATCCCGGTCTGCCCAATGACCAGCGCGGATTGCTCTCTGACCAGGTCATGGCCTCGGCGAGCGCCCGCATCGAGATTGAGGATGTGACCGTCGACGATGCGCAGCATGCGAAGGAGCGCGTCGTGACGGCGACGATGCGCCTTGACGGCGAACGCTTCACCCGCTCTTTCCGTGTGAGCCAGGCCAAGAAGACGTTTGGGCTGCTGAAGAACTGGAAGATCCAGGATGCGATGGTTGCCCGCGTCGATGTGGAGGCGGACAACGTCGCGGCCTTCTCGATCGGCAGAGAAAAGCTCTCGATTGCGACGCTCAAGGAGGGATCCAGCAGCTCTCTCGTGCTCTACCCCGGCGTCTACACGTTCACCCCGGAGGAGACGGGAGACTACATTGATGCGGCACCCAAGACTCTGTCCGTCAAGGCTGCGACCGGGTACGACAGTTCGATATACGGTGGCACGGTTGAGCTGACGGGCACGTATAACGACAAGATGGCCGCCGCTGCGCTCGAAGCGGCTGCTGCGCTCACGAACTCGTGCGCGACTGTCCCGGGCAATATTGATACTGCCTGCCCGATGGCGGTTCAGTCTCGGACCCTGGCTCTCTTGCAGGTCAAGACGATGCCCACAGCGATGAAGGCGACGACGGACGAGGGTGGTGAGTACACCGGCGAAGCGACGTTTACGATTCAGGGCATGGAGAGCTGGGATAAGCAGCATGACGTCACGTCTCGGGTGACGGCCACGGTGAAGACCGACAAGAATGGCAAGCTTGAATTGGATGCGTCGGGTAAGCCCCAGTTCGAGGTGCGATTCGGCTACTGAGGCCTCGAATGAGGTCATCGACGCGCCGGGTATGCGGACTCGCGAAAGAAGTTCGCATAGCCGGTGTCGTAGCGGCGGTTGCACGCTATGATGGGTTGTTGGTAACCCTGTCACACCGAATCTGGAGCAGCCGCATGAGCAATGAGGCCCAGGCAATGAAGACGCGCAAGCCCGGTCGACCGAAGGCCGGCAGTGAGGATAAAAAGGCGCGTATCCTCGCGGAGGCGCTGATCCTTTTTTCGACGCGTGGTTTCGTTGCGACGTCGCTGGCGGATATTGCGCGCGCAGCCGATATTTCCAAGGCCGGCCTGTTGCATCACTACGCGTCGAAGGATCAGCTCCTCGCGGCTGTCCTTGATGAGCGTGATCGTCGGACTGTTAGTCGTCTTCCGCGCGCTGAGGAGGGAGCGGAGGCCGCGCTTGATGCGTGGGTGGATATGGTTGCGCACAACCAACGTCATCCCGATGGTGTCGCCCTGTACACGGCGATGTCGGCTGCCGTGATCGATGCCGGACATCAGGCTCATCCGTGGTTCCGTCACCATCTGCTCGATGCTATTCGCTACCTGATTGATGCGATCGAGCATGGCAAGGTGCATGGCGAGGTTCGCGCCGATGCGCCCAGTGAGCAGATCGCACGTAAACTCGTTGCGCTCTCCGATGGTCTTCAGGTGCAGTGGTTGTGTTCGCGCGCGGATCGTGGGCGCGAATTCAATATGCACGAGGTGATGGCCGGTGTGGTTGACGACGTGAAGGTGCGCTGGCTCATTCGTTCGTGAATGAGGCCGGGGGTGCCTCCGAACAGGAGGCGCCGTGTTGTGAAAAGCGGCACAGGTGATGAGGGTTTGCGGCTGTTTTTCGCGAGTTGGGGCTTAGGTCCCTTGTTGCTCGTATTATGGTCATGCGTTGGTGCCACGGAGAACCCTGAGAAGGGGTAGCATGGACAAACCAGCATACTTCACGATGTCGGGAGTTTTGCCGAACGTGTCCAGCGAAGCCGCTGCACGTGACGCGGAGAATCCGTCGCTCATCCACGCCTGGAGGTCTACGCATGACGAACGCCGCCGTTCCTACCCTGTCCCACCCCGATTCCAACGCTCGACGCTGCCCCGATGATCTGTGGGCGCTGGGGGAGAGAGCGATCATTCGAGCCCGCCGTTGGGCCGACGAGTCCGCCCATGAGCCGACGCCGCGATCAGCCAAGCTGCTCTCCCGGATTCTCGCGGATCCGGACGGTCTGACCTTCACCACTCGATTTGTTGACGATGTTGTGCGGCCAGCGGATCTGGATGTCGCCAGCGCGGCGATGAAGCGTCTGTCGGCTGGGCGCAAGAACTTTCTGCCACCTGCGCTTGCTGCGGCAATGGGGCTTGGCTCGGCTGCTTCACTCCTCGCTCCGCGTACCGTGACTGCTACCGCGCGTCGCGTGTTCCGTGAGATTGTCGGTGACCTCGTTGTTGACGCGACGGATAAGGGGCTCGGCCCGGCGCTCGCGCGCCTACGCACAGGCGGTCATCGTCTGAACGTGAACCTCCTTGGCGAGGCGGTTCTTGGTGAGAAGGAAGCGGCCCATCGCCTGGCCGAGGTCTCACGCCTCGTGACTCGCGAGGACGTCGATTACGTCTCCATCAAGGTTTCTGCCGTGACGGGCCCCCACAACCCCTGGGGCTTCGAGGAGATCGTCGACCACGGCGTGAGTGCCCTCCTGCCCCTCTACCGCCTTGCCCGTGACAACGGGACCTTCCTCAACCTCGACATGGAGGACTACAAGGATCTCGACCTGACGATCGCTGTCTTCAACGCGATCCTCGACCAGCCGGATATGCGCGGCTACGAGGCGGGCATTGTCCTCCAGGCATACCTCCCCGATTCTCTCGGTGCTCTCCAACGCCTCCAGGACTGGGCACGCGCGCGTGTGGATGCGGGAGGCTCGCGTATCAAGGTACGCATCGTGAAGGGCGCGAACCTGTCTATGGAGAAGGTGGACGCGGAGATCCACGGCTGGGAGCTGACGACCTGGCCCTCCAAGCAGGCGACCGACACCAATTACAAGCGCATGCTGTCCTGGGCGATGACTCCGGAACGGACGCGAGCGATTCGTCTGGGCGTGGCCGGACAAAACATCTTCGACATTGCTTTCGCCTACGAGCTGCGCGCTGCGCGCGGCGTCGAGGACAGCGTCGAGTTCGAGATGCTCTCCGGCATGGCCACCGGCATCCAGGAGGTCGTGCGCCGCGACGTCGGTTCTCTCCTCCTGTACGTCCCGGTCGTCAATCCCCGTGAGTTCGATGTTGCCATTTCTTACTTGGTGCGTCGCCTCGAGGAAAACGCGGCGCCCGAGAACTTCATGTCTGGGGTCTTCGATATTGCCGCAAACGATGATGTCTTCGCCCGCGAACGAGATCGATTCCTCGCAGCACTGTCCGACGTCGATCCGGACGCGCCCGTTCCCATACCGAACCGCCGCCAGAACCGTCTGACTGAGCGCGAGGCCGGGGTGGCGCCAGAGCAGGGGAGCCTGGCTGAGCGCGCGCGTCGTCCATTTGCCTCCGAAGCGGATTCCGATCCCGCTCTGGCTGCTAACCGCCAGTGGGCACGCGACATCGCTGCGGCCATCCCCACCTCGACGCGGGGGGTGGAGGCTGTGCGCGCCGGCGAGCAGGCGCTGTCCTCGAGCGAGGCGATCGACGGCCTCATCAAGGCCAGCGCCAAGGCGGCACGTGACTGGCAGGCCCTGGCCCCCGAGGAGCGTGCAGCCGCACTGCATCGTGTCGGCGATGTTCTTGCCGCGCGCCGGGGCGAGCTCATCGAGGTCGCCGGATCCGAAGCCGGCAAGACCATCGATCAGGCCGACCCCGAGGTGAGCGAAGCGATCGACTTCTGTCATCACTACGCGAATGCGTCGTTGCAGCTCGCCGATGAGGCGTACATGGCGGGGGCGCGATTCGTGCCGGCGGACGTCACAGTCGTCGCTTCCCCGTGGAATTTCCCCGTGGCCATTCCGGTGGGCGGCGTCGCAGCTGCTCTGGTGGCGGGCAGCTCCGTCATTCTCAAGCCGGCCCCGCCGGCCAAGCGCTGCGCCGCGGAGCTTGTTGCGGCCTTCCACGAGGCCGGGCTTCCCCGCGAGCTCGTGGCCCTCGCCCCGCTCGACGACGGGGACGTCTCGCGCCATCTGGTCACGCACGAGGGTGTCGACCGCGTCATCTTGACCGGCTCGTATGACACGGCGCGTCTGTTCCGCTCCTGGAAGCCCGACATGCACCTGCTGGGTGAGACGAGCGGCAAGAACGCCATCATCGTCACGCCGTCCGCTGACCCTGATCTGGCGGTGCGCGACATCGTTCATTCGGCCTTCGCGCACGCGGGACAAAAGTGCTCGGCGTCCTCACTGCTGATCCTCGTCGGATCCGCGGGGCGCTCGAGCCGCATCGCTCGCCAGCTCGTCGATGCGACCGCGTCGCTGCGTGTGGGACTGCCAGCATCCCTCGATTCGCAGGTCGGCCCCGTCGTCGTGCCTGACGATGAGAAGGCCGTGCGAGGCCTGACCACCCTGGGAGAGGGAGAGCACTGGGTTCTCAGGCCTCGGTACCTAGGTGATGGGCTATGGACCCCGGGTATCCGTGCGGGCGTGGTACCCGGCAGCGAATTCCATCTGACGGAATACTTCGCGCCCGTCCTCGGCGTCATGCGTGTCGATACACTCGAGGAAGCCATCGAGGCCGTCAACGAGGTTGACTACGGCCTGACCTCCGGCCTGCACACCCTCGACACCGAGGAACTAGCGATGTGGCTGGATAGTATTGAGGCAGGGAACCTGTACGTCAACCGCGGCATCACCGGTGCTATCGTGCGCCGCCAGCCCTTTGGTGGGTGGAAGCGCTCGGCCATCGGATCGACCACGAAGGCCGGCGGTCCCTCGTACCTGTTGGGTCTGGGCGACATCGAGTCGGACCGCAGTGCCACCGCTGCGGTGGAAGCCACGAACGCTGAGACTCTTGCCCCGAGTGTGCTCGCCCTGAGTGGAGCTGCCGCGCGCCATCTGAGCGAGGACGAAGCGGTCGAGCTGACCCGTGCCATTCGCGCAGACGCGGCCGCCTGGGCCTGTGATTACGGGGTGAATCGCGACGTGACCGGCATGGCGTGTGAGCGTAACGTCCTGCGCTACCGTCCCACACCGGTTCTGGTGCGAGCGGGCAGCGGAACGCCGCTGGTAGATACTGTTCGTGTTCTGGCAGCCGGCCTCCTTGCCGGTGGCCCCATCGGATTGTCGGTCGCCGACACACTGCCCCAGCCCGTGCTGGAGCTGCTGGAGTCCTTGGACATTGAGGTGACTGTCGAGGATACGAGCTCGTGGGAGTCGCGCCTGTCGATGGTGGCGAACTCGGGTGGCTTGGGGATGCGCGTGCGCGTCCTCGGCCCGCGCGAGGAGTCCTCGGAGGATCGTTGGGAGCGCGCGAGCCGCGCGAGTGGGGGAAGCCCCGACGTTGCGCTGTACACGGGAGCGGTGACGCCGTGCCCGCATGCGGAGCTACTGCCCTTCCTGCGCGAGCAGGCGGTCTCGATCACGAACCACCGTTTCGGAACCCCGCTGGACTTGGCTGCGGGACTCCTGTAGCGTTCGCGTTGGGTATTCGGTAGAGCCTCTGTGCTCGATGGAGGACAATGAACGCCCGCGACTAAGTGTCGCGGGCGTTCATCCATGTTCATGATGGGATGCGCGACGCTGAGGCAGTAAGCGAGAAAACGCTGGAGGGGCGAGCCGCTTGGCTCGCCCCTCCAGTGTTACGTCAGTGTTGACTCAGATCGCGCGGGCGACCTTGTCGGACTTCAGGCACTTGGTGCAGACGTTCAGGCGCTTGGGCGTCCCATTGACCAGGGCGCGAACGCGCTGAATGTTCGGATTCCACCGGCGGTTGGTGCGAACGTGCGAGTGCGACACGCTCTTGCCGAAGCCGGGTCCCTTACCGCACACGTCACAAACGGCAGCCACGATGTTCTCCTCGGTATGTCTTCCAGTTCAGTCTTTGGCTCCCCACGGTCGCGGGGAACGCATCCTCCGGTGCTTGAACCGAAGGCAACCATGACAGAATAGCGGATGATGCGCGCTTTCAACAAGTCGCACGCGTGATCGGTCGTGTCAGGTCGCACACAGCAACTTTCGCGGGGAGAATAGGACGGGGAGGAAAGGGGAGTCATGGAGCTCAATGCAGCGGTTATCATCGAGGCCTGTCGTGCCGGTGCCGAGGAGGCAGCGAGGCTCGCGCCCTTTCTTGACGACCTTGATGGCTGGGATGGGGCGGACTGCGATACGGGGACGAATGCGGCGGCAACGATGGCTGCGCTCGCTGCCGCGATGGACTCCCTGGAGCCTCGCGCCCACCTGCGTGTGGCTCTTGAGGCTGGCGTGGAGACGCTTATCCGCCGGGGTATTGGGCACAGCGGGGTCGCGTTGGCTGGCCTCTTCGAAGCCTGGGCCGGGGCCCTGGGGGAGGACCGCGAGGTGACACCGGTAGCCCTGCGCCGCATGCTCGCCTCATCGTTGGTTCCGACGTCTTCCTACATTGGGTGGTCGGATGCCCTGGCGGAGATGCTGGGCGGCGCCGTGCGCGAGCTTGCGGAGCTGGGGCCCACGCTGCCCGATGTGGAGGACGTGTTCTCCTACTTTTCGAGTCAGGCTCAGATTGGCCTGGTGGATGCGACGAACGAGTCGACGGGGCGCATCGACCCGGGCGGTGCCTTCATTGCCCTGGTCCTGGCCTGCATTGACGCGTCGATGCGCGCGGACGCGGGCATCTTGCAGTCGTTCACGGCGATGCTGGCGGACCTGGCGCGCCGTCAGTCGCGTGCACCGGAGCCGGCCTCGCCTCCGCCGGGACGCGATTTCACGGTGGACATTATCCTCGAGGGGACTCAGGAGGACCTGCGTGCGTTGCTGGGGCGTCTGTCCGGCTTGGGCGCGCGTCTGTCCTACGTGGGGCGCGTCGACCTGTTCGGCATGGGGGAGTGGCGCCTGCATGTGGACACCTCCGCGCCGCTGGCGGCCCATCCGACGTCGGGGCAGGTCGTGCGTTTCCAGGTCAGCGACGCGCGCCCGGATGCGCAGATCGGCATTGACGAGCTGGCCGACGAGGGGCTGACGCACCGCGGGGTTCGCCTGCTCCAGCGCCGTCCCATGCGCCGAGTCGAGCGAGCCCGCGTCATTGCCTGCACGCGCGCCCCCGGCCTCGTGGAGGACCTGGCACGCGCTGGCGCGGTCGTCTTCCTGGAGCCCAGCGCGGTCGACGCGGCCGGCATCGTCTCCGCAGCGGCCTCGCGTACGGGCGTCACCCTCGTGGCCCCCTGCGACGAGGCCAGCGCCGCGCTAGTCGGTACCGTTGCCTCTGTCCTTCCCGCTCCGGCGCCCGGAGTGCCCGCGATTCTGCGGGCAGCCAGCAGCGATGATCTCGGAGTCCTTGCGGTCGCCCGCGCGTGTGCCCCGCTTTTTGTCCCGCAGCCAGGGGGCCTTGCGGCGGCTCCGACGCTCGCGCGGATGCTGCGCGACGGCGCCCACGACGCGCTGTCGGCATGGACGAGTGCCCAGCTACCGCTGGACGGGGATCCCGAAGGAATCGCCGAGGCCCTGGCTGAGGCAGCGCGTGGGGGAGGGCAGTCGTGGCGACTGCTCGTCTCTCGCGATGATGACGGCCCCTACACGGTCGCGACGGTGCGCCAGCTGCTCTCCACGCGTGACGCCTCGTCGTCAATCGATTTGGAGACCTGGGATGGCGGGCAGAGCGGGCCGAGCCTCGTCGCCGGGTGTCCGCTGTGAGCGCGCTCGATATCCCCCTGTCCCTGCGCCTGCCGAAGAAGACGGCGAAGGCACTCGCAGGTGCCGGTGTTGCCACGGTGGGCGACCTGCTCATGGTGGCGCCTCGCAGGTACTACCATTGGGGCCGCCTCACCCCGCTGTCTTCCCTGCGAGAGGGGGAGGACGCCACGATCCTCGCAGAGGTCGCGTCGGCGCATTTGATCGCTAACCGCTCCGGATCGGGCGTCCGCCTGGAGGTCACCCTCACGGACGGCATTCAGTTCCTATCCGCCACCTTTTTCGCGAAAAACCAGTACAAGCTCGCACCGATCGAGCGGATTCTCACCCCCGGGCAATCCTTCCTGTTTGCCGGGAAAGTGGGAGCATACCGCGGCAAACTTCAACTCACCCACCCATCCTTCGAAGGCGTTGACGGGGAAGATATCGAGCGAATCGCCTCCCGGCCCATCCCGATCTATCCGGCGACGGGATCACTCGCCTCGTGGGCGATTGCCCGTGCCGTCGGCATGGTCCTGGATCACCTCGACGATGCGGACGTGCCCGACGTGGTTCCCGCCGCGGTGCGCGATCGCGTCGACATTCCCGCCTATGCGCGCAGTCTTCGTCGCCTGCATCAGCCGCAGACGGACGAGGACTACCAGCAGGCTCGCCGCGCACTGGCCTTCACGGAGGCGTATGTCCTGCAGGTGGGGCTGGCGATGAGTCGGCGTGGCACACGCGCGACACCGGCGGTTGCCTCCCCCCAGGGTGCCAGGCTCGTCGAGCGATTCCGCGACTGTCTGCCCTTCCAGCTCACCGATTCTCAGGAGGACGCTGTCGCGCAGATCAGCGCCGACCTCGAGCGCGAGACCCCGATGCAGCGCCTCCTCCAGGGGGATGTCGGTTCGGGTAAGACGGTCGTCGCGCTCATGTCCTTCCTGCAGGTCGTCGCGGCGGGCCACCAGGGCGCCCTCGTCGCCCCGACGGAGGTCCTGGCCGAGCAGCACACGGCGTCCCTGCGGGCCCTCCTCGCACCCCTGGGAGAAGGAGCCCCCGACGTGCGTCTCCTGACCGGCTCAACGACGCCGGCTGCCCGCCGAGAGATCCAAGCAGCCATGAACTGCGCTCGTCCGCTCATCGTCGTCGGCACGCACGCGCTCTTCCAGGAATCCGTGCGTTTCGCCGACCTCGCCCTCGTCGTCGTCGACGAGCAGCACCGCTTCGGCGTTGAGCAGCGTGCCGCGCTCCGTCGAGCCCGCGAGGATGGGCACAGCGTTCATGAACTGGTGATGACTGCGACGCCGATCCCACGCACGATCGCCATGACCGTGTTCGGGGACCTGGATGAAACCCGCATGAGCGGCATGCCCCGCGGCCGTACGCCCGTGGCCACCTACCTCGCGGACGCAGCAAACGCCGCGTGGGTGGAGCGCACATGGGCGAGAGCCGCCGAGGAGATCGCGCAGGGGCGGCGCGTCTACGTCGTCTGCCCGCGTATCGACGCCACCGACGAGGTGAGCGATGCCGACCAGGAACACGCGCGCCCACTGGCATCCGTCAGCGAGGTTGCCGCCTACCTCCGATCCCATCCGGCGCTCGCGGGAGTGGCCATCCATGAGCTCACGGGGCGCACACCCGCGCCCATGAAAGCCCAGATCATGGAGGACTTTGCCGCCGGAAGGGCCCCGCTCCTCGTCGCAACAACCGTCATCGAGGTCGGGGTCGATGTCTCGGAGGCAACCCTCATGGTGATCCTCGACTCCCAACAGTTCGGGCTCGCTCAGCTCCATCAGCTGCGCGGGCGTGTCGGGCGTTCCTCTCTGCCCTCCCTGTGTATCGCGATGCATCGGCATGAACTCACCGATGCCGGGCTCGCGAGGCTGCAGGCATTCGCTGAGACGACGGATGGTTTCGAGCTGGCTGAGGCCGATCTGCGCTTGCGCAAGGAGGGGGACGTCCTGGGTGCAGGGCAGTCGGGCAAGACCACGCACCTGCGGTTCCTCTCCGTTCGCCGCGATGAATCCCTCATCCGCGTGGCCAAAGAAGCGGCCGATGTACTCCTCGAGACTGACGCGACGCTGGACAATCATCCGGACCTCGCGCGCGCCCTTCGCGGCGCCTCCGAGGGGCAAGTCGAGTGGATGCAACGCTCCTGAGCTGCGCCCGGTAGGGTAGGAGTATGACCAGAATCGTCGCAGGTAGCGCCAAGGGACGAACCCTCGCCGTGCCCAAGTCTGGGACACGCCCCACGTCGGAGCGCGTGCGCGAGGCGCTTTTCTCCCGTCTCGACCACATGAACGTCCTGAATGGGACCGTCGTGCTGGATCTATACGCCGGGACGGGGGCGCTCGGCCTCGAGGCGCTCTCGCGCGGTAGCGCTCACGCAACGCTCGTCGAGAAAGCGTCTGCGGCGGCGCGCGTCACCTCCGCCAACGTCCGCTCGACCGGTCTGCCTGCGCGTGTCGTCACAGCTGATGCTCGTGCGTATCTTGCTGCGCGCACCGGCGAGGATCTGTGTGGAGACGTTGACCTTGTTTTCATCGACCCTCCTTACGCCATTCCCGAGACGGACATGACCGCCATCCTGTCGCTCCTTGGCCCCTGGATCGGCCCCGATGCTCTCGTCGTCGTTGAGCGCTCGACCCGTGCGCCCGCGCCCACGTGGCCGTCCTTCCTCGTCCTGGAAGACCAGCGCACGTGGGGGGAGACCGTCGCCTATTTCGCGGGTCCTCCTCTATCCGAGGAAGATCTTCAGGACGGCGCGAATGCTCCCCGAGAGGCCGAAGCCTCGTCGCTGAATGCGGAGGATGCGCGATGATCGCACTGTTCCCGGGCTCTTTTGACCCCTTTACCAATGGGCATCTCGACGTCGCCGAGCGCGCCTGCGCCATCGCCGAGCGGCTCATCATCGGCGTCGGCATCAACCCCGCCAAACGTGGGCTCATTCCAACCGAGTGCAGGGCCACTCTCATTGAGGAAGCCGTCGCCCACCTGCGAAATGTCGACGTCGTGCTCTTGGAAGGTGCGACGATGGACGAGGCCTCGCGCTTGGGCGCCACCCTCATTGTCAAGGGGGTGCGCTCGGCAAGAGATCTTGATCATGAGGCTCCTCAGGCCGCCTTCAACGACGAGGTCGGTGGTATCGACACGTGGTGGATTCCAACCCGCCCCGCACTCGCGCATATCTCATCGAGCGCCATCCGCGAGCTATTCGGACTCAAAAAGGATATTTCTCGGTATGTCCCGCCAGCGGTTGAGCGATTTCTGACCGACAATAGAGAATGAATCATGCCCGGTGGAACGCAGGAGGCAGCCATGGCTGACACGCCCGACAACAAGACGCAGGACGAGTGGAACGAGGAAACCGTCTACGGTCCTTCCACCGTGATCGCCGCCCTCGATCAGATCGAGGACCTCGTCGAGTCCTCGCGCACGGTTCCGCTGTCCGCATCCATCATGATCAATAAGGCCGAGTTGCTTGACCTCCTCGATCAGGCGCGCGAGGCTCTGCCAGAAGACCTCGTCGCTGCCGATGCCGTCGTCGCCGATGCTGACGCTGTCCTGGGACGTGCTGACTCGGCAGCTGAGACCCGCATCGCCGAGGCGAATTCGCGGGCATCCTCCACCCTCGACCAGGCCAACGAGCGCGCCGCACAGATCATCTCCGACGCCGAGGAAGAGGCTGAGCGTACGCGTTCGCGGGCGGACGACGAGGCGACTGCTCTCGTCTCCCAGGCGCGGTCGGATGCCGAGGCGACGATCGCTGACGCGAATGCGCAGGCTGCGCGCATTGTCTCCACTGAGAACATCGTGCGCATGGCCGAGGACCGTGCGCGCGAGATCGTGTCCGAAGCGAAGCGCTCGGCAGCATCGCTGCGCGAGGGAGCCGACGACTATGTGGCGAACTCCCTCGACGAGCTCGCGCAGCTCATCTCCGATCTGGCGCGCCGCACGGATGCCGGTCGGCGGACGATCGCCGAGCGCCGCGGCGTTGGCGTGACAGATGTGGACCTGGCCAATGAGTGACAAGACCCTGGTTCTCTCCCTGGCGCGTCTGCCTCGCGCCCTCGGATCTACCTTGCATGAAGACCTTGTGTGGGTGACCCCCGATGACCTCGGGACTCCCTCGATGTCGGCCGTGCCCGGCGTGCCTCTGGACATCTCCGTGGACATGACCAGTGTCGAGGACGGTGTGCTCGTCTCGCTGGCAACATCGGTGGACCTCGTTGGAGAGTGCGTGCGTTGCCTCGATGAGGTGCGCGAACACCACGATGTCGTCAGCCAAGAGGTCTACTTCGAACCCGGCGCCCCTGCCCTGGCGCCTGCGGACGGAGAAGACGAAGCGGCAGAGGACCTCTTCGTCATCGGTGAGCGCGACACGATCGATATCGAGACCCAGCTGCGTGACGCTATCGTCCCCCTCGTCGACCCACGCCCGCTGTGCAGCGATGACTGCGTGGGCCTATGCGATGTGTGCGGCGAGAAGTGGGTCGACCTGCCCCAGGATCACGAGCACTTCGTTGTTGATCCCCGTCTGGCTTCCCTGGCGTCCCTGCTGGGGCAGGACAGCGAGTCGGAGCGTTCGTGATGGCCCGTTCGAAGCACCTACCGGTACCCCCTCGCACGGACACAGACGCCCTCGTCGAAGCCTGGGGGACGCGCATTGACGCCCCGCTGTTGCAGCTCGCTCTCGTGCATCGTTCCTACGCGAATGAGGCCGGAGGCATCGCCAATAATGAGCGACTCGAGTTTCTGGGCGATTCGGTGCTGTCGATCGTGATTGCGCAGAAGCTCTACGAGCAGTACCCCGACGCCGCAGAGTCCGACCTGTCGCGCATGCGCGCGGCAACTGTCTCGCAGCAGCCGCTGGCGGCAGCGGCTCGGCGCATTGACCTGGGCGACTTCGTCTTCCTCGGCAAGGGAGAATCTACGCACGGAGGACGCGACAAGGATTCCATCCTGTCCGACACGTTCGAGGCTCTCATCGGCGCGACCTATCTGACGAGCGGCCTCGAGGAAGCCCGTCGCGTGATCTTGGAACGTCTGAGCTTCCTGCTCGTGGATGCCCCCTCTCGTGGGCAGCACCAGGACTGGAAGACGATCCTCATCGAGTACGCGCAGGCGGAGGGCCTGGGTGAAGTGTCCTACGAGGTGGAGGGCGAGGGACCGGATCACCAGCGCGTGTTTACGGCACATGCCTTCGTCTCCGAACGTTCGGACGCACTCGGGACGGGGCAGGCCTCGTCGAAGAAGCATGCGGAGAACGCGGCCGCGCAGGATGCGATGAGCCGACTGTCTCCGGAGCAGTAATAAGTAGTAGTCACTGAGGGCGTGTGTCCTCCCGACCGTTAGAATCAGACACGTGAGTGAAAATACCGTTGCGCGTACGCGCGTCATGATCGTCGACGATCACGAGATCGTTCGCCGTGGCATTGCTGAGATCGTCGACCGAGACGAGGCCCTTGAGGTGGTCGCTGAAGCCGGGTCGGTCGCTGACGCCGTGCGTCGCGCTGATCTGGTGCTTCCCGACGTCATCCTTGTCGACCTGCAGCTGCCTGACGGAACAGGCATCGACATTATGAATCGCCTGCGAGCCTCTCATCCGCAGATCCTCCCCGTGGTCCTGACGTCCTTCGACGACGACGAGGCCCTGGCTGAGTCCCTCGAAGCTGGAGCACGCGCGTACATCCTCAAGACCGTGCGCGGAGCGGAGATCACGGATGTCATCAAGGCGGTCGCGGATGGCCGTGTTCTGCTGGATGAGCGTACGCTCACGCGTCGGCGCGTCGACCATGAGGATCCGACTGCTGACCTGACGCCGTCGGAGCGTAAGGTCCTGGACCTGATCGGTGATGGTCTGTCGAACCGAGAGATCGGCGAAAAGCTCGGTGTCGCCGAGAAGACCGTCAAGAATCACATCACGTCGCTGCTGTCCAAGATGGGACTGCAGCGTCGTACGCAGGTTGCCGCCTGGGTCGCTGGGCAGAGGGCTGCGGCGTGGCGTAACTGAGCCAATGCCTCGTTCCTGAGGGCAGTGAGGTCGACAAGCGGGTCGGGTAACTGGCCCGCTTGTCGTATCTGTGATCCGAACGTACGAATTGTATGACCGTTCTAGTTTCCTCCTAAACAGGGAACTCCCTGATTTGTGAGAAAGCTACTATCAAACTGATTCATGGGAAAGCCCTGTGGGGTAACGTTCGCCTCATCCTCACCGTTGAGGACGGACACTGTTGTCCACCATTAACCCTTGAAAGGACACCCCGTGAACCTCAAGCGAATGCTTGCCGGTTGTGCGGTCGCTACGGCACTGGTGCTCGCACCCATGAGCGCCCCCACCGTCGCCGACGCGTCACCAGCGCCTACCGGCGTCCCCGCAGCGGTCCCACTGAGCTCCACCCCCAAGATCGCCAAGTGGCAAGAACTCCAGTACGGCATGTTCATGCACTTCGGCGTTTACTCCGTCTACGGCGGCTACTACAACGGACACCGCCAGGGAATGGGCTACCCCGAGCAGATCAAGGCCTGGGAGAACATCCCCACCGAGGACTACCTGCGCAAGGCCAAGGACCTGGCCGCCAACTTCGATGCCGCGGCCATCTGCCAGACGGTCCACGACTCCGGCATGAAGTACCTGATGATCACGTCGAAACACCACGACGGCTTCGCCATGTGGGACACGAAGACGACCGACTACAACATCGTCAAGCAGTCCAACTACGGCAAAGACCCGATGAAGGAGCTGTCCGCCGAGTGCAACAAGCGCGACGTGAAGCTCGCCTTCTACTTCTCGATCATCGACTGGACCAAGCAGACCCCCGAGCCCTACGGCAACGTCAACCCCATCGATGAAGACTTGATGACGACCGTCATCAAGCCCCAGCTCACCGAGCTGCTTACCAACTACGGTCCCATCGCCGAGCTGTGGTTCGACATGGGTGGCCCCACCGCCGAACAGTCTCAGCGCATGGCCCAGTGGGTCCACGAGCTCCAGCCCGAGACGATGGTCAACTCCCGCGTGTGGAACAAGGCCGGTGACTTCGAGGTCGGCGGCGACAACTCGGTGACCACGGACTTCCACATGGGGCCCTGGGAGTCGATTCGCTCGATCTACCCGGCTTGCTGGGGATACTGCTCATGGGCGAACCGCGACGATAGCGCGAAGAGCTACAAGGAACGCGAGCTGATCAACAACCTCATCGGTACGGTCGCATCGGGTGGCCAGTTTGCCTACAACGTCGGCCCCAAGGGTGACGGTACGATCGACGCCTTCGATAGCGGCGTCGTTACCGAGGTGGGCCAGTGGATGGCGCGCCACCCCGACGCCATCACGGGAGCGCGCCCGACGTGGTACCCGGCCCCCAACTGGGGCAAGGTCATGACCAAGGGCAACGACCTGTACTTCTTCCCTGAGCTGTGGAGCCCTGGCAAGACGCTGACGCTTCCCAGCGTCGGTGGCCACGTCACCGCTGTGACCGTCGACGGCACCGACCGTTCGCTTGAGTTCACCCAGGATGGAACCACCCTCACGGTGACGATGTCGGGTGAGAACCCGGAGCCGAACCTGCGCCCCGTCATCAAGGTAACCTTCGACGGCGCCCCCGCGTACGTTCCCACGCAGACGGTGACCGCCGTCGATGGGGCGACGATCTCCTCGGAGCAGTTCTTCGGACGCGCCTCCGCACTGCGCTACTCCGGCGCGCAAGCATACGACGCCTACCTCGTGAACAAGACGGACAAGGCCATCACCGACCTGACTCTGAAGTTCTCGGGCAACTTCGACGCCTCTACGACCTACAAGATCACCCTCGGGACTCATTCCATTGAGGTGACCGGCGCACAGATCGAGGCCGGAGAAGTTGGTGAGGGCCTCATCCTTGAGCCCGGCCAGGTGACACCTCTGCGCCTCGAGCTGGCACATCCCGCCTACTACGCTGATCCGATTCGCCTGGGTTCCGTGAGTGCGACCGTACATGTCTACGACGAGAACGCGGCCACCCAGCCGCCGGTCATCGCCACGGATCCCTCCTCGGTGTCTGTGAAAGCGGGGGAGAGCGCTACCTTCACGGTCGTCGCTTCGGGCCGCCCGGCCGCCACCATCCAGTGGTACCGCGTCCCCAAGGGTGCGACCGAGGGAACGGCAATCCCGGACGCCACGAGCACCATGTACACCCTGACGACGACACTCGAGGATGACGGCGCACAGTTCTACGCGGTTGCCACGAACGCCAACGGATCGACGACCTCTCAACGCGCCACCCTGACCGTTACCAAGGGCAGCGACAACCTGGCCCTCAACAAGACGGCCTCCATGTCCTCCGTCGGTTGGGGAGGCACCGCCTCGCGCGCCGTCGACGGAAACACGGACGGCGTGTGGGATAACGGCTCGGTTGCCCACACGGGCAAGCAGGCGAACCCCTGGTGGGAGGTCGACCTTGGCGAGACCCACCCCCTCGGCGTCGTCAACGTCTGGAACCGCTCGTCTTCCGACAACTGCCAGGGAATCTCCTGCGACCAGCGTCTGCACGATTTCTGGGTCGTCGCCTCCACGACGCGCCTGTCCGGTAACTTCAATCCGGCCACGGCCGGCGCGGTGGACGGCGTCCACGCGATCAAGGTCGATGGAGTCGGAGGCCGCCCGAGCGCAGTCGACTTCGAGGGCTTCGACGCGCGCTTCATCCGCGTCATTCAGCCCACCGAGTTCGGCGAGTTTGCGCTCGCTGAGGTCGAGGCCTTCGAGGCCACCGCACCGACCCCGGATCCCGATGAGCAAGAACCCCCGGTCATCAAGCCGCTGACGGTCACCGCCAACCCGGCGGAGGATGCGCAGATCTCCGGAGATGGTGCATTCCGCACCGTGACAGGCAAGGAGGGTACGCAGGTCACGATCACAGCCGAGGCCACTGGAACACCGACTCCCACCCTTTTCTGGCAGATCAAGCGTGAAGGCTCCGACTCGTGGTCCATCGTCGAAGATGAGAATGGTCCTGAGCTGACTCTCACGATCGACGGCGAGAGCAATGGTTCTGTCGTCCGCGTCATGGCCATGAACGAGGCTGGGGTCACCGAATCGGGGCTTGTCACCCTGGCTCTCGCGGAGGAGCCGACACCGGAGCCCGAGCCGAGCCCCGATCCGACCCCGGATCCCGCACCCGCTCCCGATCACACGGTGGGTACCTGGATGCATGACGGCACCGGCTGGTGGTGGAAGATCACCTCGGGCGGCTACGCCAAGAACGAGACTCTCACGCTCGGTGGCAACGTCTACCGCTTCGACCAGAACGGCTACATGCTGACGGGTTGGGTGTACTGGGACGGCGCGTGGCGCTACCACAACGGTGCAGGCGCTCAGGTAACCGGTTGGGTGAACCTGTCGGGTTCCTGGTTCTACCTGGCACCCGAGACCGGGGCGATGGCCACAGGCTGGCAGATGGTGGCAGACAAGTGGTTCTTCTTCGCAGCCAACGGCGTGATGAAGACTGGTTGGCTCTACACGAGCGGCGCGTGGTACTACCTGGATCCCTCCGGCGCGATGCACACCGGCTGGCTTCAGATGGGCTCGCACTGGTACCTGATGAGCGACAGCGGTGCCATGATGATCGGATGGGTTCCGCTGGGAAGCACCTGGTACTACTTCGGAGCCTCGGGCCAGATGGTCACCGGCTGGCAGCTCATCGATGGCGTCTGGTACTACTTCGGGACCGGAGGCGACATGTACACGGGCGGCCACTGGGTCCGCTGGCGCTGGTACACGTTCGGGAGTGACGGACGCTGGCTGGGCTGATGCTCAGCTGAGAGCCGGGAGATAGCGACTCCCGTCCGCGCGGTGGGGGTGGAGGTCCAATCGGAACGTCCACCCCCACCGCCGTGTTGCGCGTGCGTCTGGTTAGCCCTCAAGCGGAGCGATCCACCGGATCTGGGTGCCCACCCCTCCCTCGGCGCTGCCGGCATCGAAGGAGCCTCGGTGGCGTCGTGCACGCTCCGCCATGTTTGCCAAGCCGGAGTTTCGGGTGCGGGACGGATCGATGCCTCGTCCGTCGTCGGTGATCGTGATACGCACTCGCCCCGACTTTCCCCGCCCCGACACATCGACGCACACGGCCGCCGCGGTTGCGTGTGCGTGGCGGGCGATATTCGACAGGCCTTCGCGCACGATCGCGACGACGTCGTCGGACAGGTCGAGGTCGACGCGACCGTCGAACTCGTCGATGACGACGAGCTCGTTGTCCAGGTCCGAGTTGATGGCGCTGCCGTCGAGTGTGATGAGCAGCGAAGGGGCGAAGCCCAGGACGGAACGCGTGAGCGACGATTCGCGGCGAATACGCTCAACCAGACCGACTGCTTTGTCACGTTCTCTCAGATTGTGCACGATGGTGCGGATCTGACGCACAGCCTCGTCGATAGATGCGAGGGATGAATCGATGAGCGCCTCGATGGATGAGGGATCGGCTTGCCCCGCAGCGACTTTCTGCTTCGCTGCGTCCAGTGCCATGCCGGTGGCGAAGAGCTGCTGGATGGCGAAATCGTGTAGGTCACGCCCAATGCGGTCACGTTCGTCAAGCAGCGCGGCTACGTCCTGGGCGTGGCGAGCGGACGCGAGCTCAAGCGCAAGGGTGGCTTGAGACGCCAAGGATTCAGCGAGGGAGAGTTCCGAGGCGTCGAACTCGGGCGCACCGATTTGTCGCAGGAGAATGAGAACGCCGGAGGAGACACCACGGGAGCGCAGGGGAGCATAGAGTGCGGACCCGAAGGCGGCGAGTTCGGGGAGGCGCATCGTCTGCGCGCGTGACATCGAGTCGACGATCATGCCGGTACCCTCGTGCAACACGCTCATGGCGCGCCCTTCGGGCGGGAAAACGAGACCCAGCAGGTTGGAGGCGTTCTTGCCGTCGACGATTTCAGCGGCCCACGTGTCACCGACGGACTGCAGGACGATGATCGCGGTGTCAGCGTGGGAGACCTCGCGCACGGTCTTGGCGATGAGCTCGAGAGCTTCTTCTTCGTCCGCGCCCTCCAGCATCGTCGTTGTCAGGGACTGGGAGGCGCTAATCCATCGGGCGGTGCGCTTGGAATCCGCGTAGAGGTTCGCGTTTTTGACGGCGATGCCGGCCGCGGGGGCCAGGGCTGCAACTACGGCCGCATCCTCTTCCGTATAGCCGCCGGGCTTTCCCATCAGGTAGAGGCGCCCGTAGACCTGTTCGTGCACGAGGACGGAGACTCCGAGGGAGGGAGGGGTGGAGGCGGGCAGATCAATGTCGGGCGCGTCCTGCGGGGAGTTGACGAGGAGTGGCGTGTTGACGGGGATGACCGCCGGCAGTGACTCGGGTACGGGCGGGGCAGGGTAGGAGTCGTGGTGCTCCAGACGCAGGGTGGTGGCACCCCACGTGTCGAGCACGCACATCGTGGCGTGCGGCGAGCCGGTAAGGGCGCAGGCCTGGTCAACGAAGTTCTGCAGTCCCGACTTCAGGTCGAGTGAACTCGTCAGGTCGAGCGCCGCCTGGAGAAGCGTGAATTCTGTGCGTTCGTGGCTCATTGTTCCTCCTGCTCGAGAGCCCACTGGTAGGCGGGGAGAGTGCGTGTGACGTCCTCATGCGTGCCCTGTGCTGCGACGTGAGCACACCCGCCCGGTTCGTCGGCAGCCAAGACGAGGACATGGTCGGCCTGGTTGAGAGCGCTGAGTCGGTGCGTGACGACCAAGGTAGCGCGGTCGGCAGACGGTGTGAGGAGTGTTTCCATGAGACGGTCCGCGGTGGCCGCATCGAGGTGCTCGGAGGCCTCATCGATTGCCAGAACGGGAGCCGGGGCAGCCAGTGCGCGCGCCATGAGGAGTCGACGTCGCTCGCCTCCCGATACGGTCGTTCCCCCGGAACCGATAACCGTGTCGATCCCCTCGGGTAGGGATTCGATCCACTCGTCGAGGCCTGCCCGCGTCAGCAGGTCCGAGGCCTCGTCTCGGGTAAGCGAGGCGCGCGCCACGCGGAGGTTCTCGTAGATGGTGGTTGCGAAGACGTGGGCATCCTCGGCCGTCATCGTGATGTGTGCGGTGAGCTGGTCACGGTCCGCTCCCCACGCCGGTATACCGTTGACGAGAGCGGTGCCCGACTTTGGTGGGATGACACCCGTGAGGGTTGCGAGCAGCGTCGTCTTACCGATGCCGGAGGCACCCACGACGGCGAGCGAGGAACCGGGGCGCAGCGTCAGAGAGATGCCGGTCGCCAGGGTCGGCCCGCCCGGCCAACCGATCGCCAGGTCGCGTGCCTCGATCACGGTCGGGCCTTCCGGAATGGTGTGGGCCTCGGTGGGCACCTCATCGTCCAGCAGAGCGCACATTCGCTGTGCCGCCTGGGCGCTGCGCACCAGCTGGGAAGCCGCGGGAGCAAGCTCGGCGACCCCCTCGAAAGATGAGAGCGGAATGAGGACGATGACTGCGAGGAGTACCTGAGCGAGCGTGCCCGACGTGGTCTGCGGGATCCCGATGAGGAGGGCACCGATGACGGCTGCGCCCATCGCACACACGTCGAGGCCTCGGGCCAGCGCGGAGAGCCTGGCCGAGTGGGCGAGGGCGGTGGACAGGCGCGTTTCGGAGCGCGCGAGTGAACTCTTGGCGTGGCTGAGTGTTCCGGCGACAGACAACTCCGTGGCGCCTTCGAGCACGGCGAGTGTCGTTGCCGCGATGTCGGTGCGGGCCTGTGACCCCTGTGTTTCAGCGAGCCGAACCGATTGCGTGATGAGCGCGGGCGCCACGATGCCGGAGACAACGAGAGTACAGGCGAGGATCGCCCCAGCGGCGGGAGAAATGATGGTGATGACACCAACCGTTCCCACGCCCACGATGGCAGCGACGAGGGAGGGGAGCAGGGTCTTGACGACGACGTTTCCCACCTCGTCGACGTCTGAACCTGCGCGCGTCATGAGGTCGCCGCGTCGCAGCGTCGTCAGCGTTGCCGTCGGGGCCTCGGACAATTGATCGTAGAGGTTACCGCGCAACGCGTCCATGCCCGCTAACGCGACTTTGTGCGAGGCGAGACGCGACAGGTAGCGGGCAAGGGCACGCGAGATGCCAAACAAGCGTACAGCTGTCGCCGCGACGGTCAAATACATGACAGGCGGCTGCTGGGAGGCGCGCGCAATCAACCACGCAGCGGTTCCACCGAGTGCGATGGCCGAACCTAGCGCGCCCACACCGAGGATGAGTGAGAGCGCGAAACCGGAGCGCGACACCTGGAGCATGGAGATGCAGCGACGCAGAGCGGTTGACTCAGAGCGGGTCAGAAAGAGTTTCATGCGAGGGCCTCCTCGTCAGCGGCGGATCGGACGTCGATGACGACATCGGCGGCTTCCATCATCGCTGCTCGGTGAGCAATGACGATGACGGTACGCCCTTCCTCGCGCATGGCGTCAATGGCACGTACGACTGTTTCTTCGCTGAGGGCATCGAGATGTGCGGTCGGCTCATCGAGGATGACGACCTGAGAGTGGGCAGCCAGAGCGCGCGTGAGAGCCAGGCGCTGGCGCTGGCCGACGGACAGTCCGACACCGCCCGACCCGATCACGGTGTTCCATCCGTTGGGCGTGGTAGCAAGGACGGCATCAAAGCCTGTCGCAGCAGCTGCCATATTGAGCTCCTGAAGGGAGAGGCCGCCCATATTGTCCAGGATCGTTCCAGGCACGAGGGTGGGGGATTGTGGGACCCAGGAGATCTGCTCACGCCAGAGGGTGGAATCGATGTCTGACAGTGCGATCTCCTCACCGATGGAGGATGAGGCCGTCTGGTGCAGGAAGATGCGACCCGCATCCGGGGTCATATCAGCGAGGAGACAGGCAACAATCGTCGATTTGCCGGCGCCCGAGGGGCCCGACAGGGCCGTCACTGCCCCGGGGCGGATGACCCCGCTCGTCGGGCTTGGCGCCCACGCTCCGCGGGCCCGAACACCGACGCCGTCAAGGACGATCTCCGTGCGTGACATATCGGGGCACGCGGTGGTGCCAGGGGAGCCGACGGCGCCAGCCTCCTCGATGATGTCGAATGCGGCGCGGGAGGCCGTGACACCGTTCGCGGACGCATGGAACTGTGCGCCCACCTGGCGCAGCGGCTCAAAGACCTCGGGCGCGAGCATAATGACAGCGAGGCCGTGGAACAGTGAGATATTACCGAACACGAGGCGCATACCGACCTCAACGGCCACGAGAGCCACCGACAGGGTCGTAAGAAACTCCAGGACGCCGCCGGAGAGGAAAGCGACGCGCAGCGTGGCCATCGTGGCCTTCGTGTTTGCATCTCCAAGTGCACGCAGGTGGGTGCGTGGTGCCTTTTCTCGGCCGAGTGCGCGCAGCGTCGGTAGGCCAGACATGAGATCAAGGAGCTGGGCGGTCAAACGTTTCATGGACGCGAGCTTGTCTTCGGAAGCCGCCTGTGTGAAACGCCCGATAAGAATCATGAAGATGGGAATCAGCGGGATGACGACGAGTGCGATCAGCGCCGACCAGAAGTCGAGGAAGAGAATCACGCCGAGAGCTGCCGGCGTCACCGTGCAGACGAGGACCAGCTGAGGCAGGAAGGAGACGAAATAAGGACGCAGGTCTTCGAGTCCGGTCGACAGGAGAGTCGTCGTCTCCGCGCCGTTCGTTGCCCTCCAGCGCGGGCCCAGCGTGATGCTGGCATCGACAACGCGTCCGCGCAGTTCACAGACAGCCGCAGCCGCCGCGCGCGAGCTAACCGACTCACGGGCAGCAACGACAAGCGCACGACAGGCGAAAACGGCCGCGATACCACCGATGGCAGGGAGAACATCGCGCAGGGCCGCCCTTCCTGAGACGACAGGGGAGAGAGCCGCAGAAATGAGCAGCGCTTGGGCGAGCACCAACAACGCGGTGATCGTTCCGAGCAATGCTGTGACGGCGATAGGACCGCGGGCTGAGCGGGCATAACGCAACAAACGAGGATCAAAGGGACGCACGTATCTATTGTGCCCGAAAAAGCCGTGTCATGGGCCAAAGGTCCCCGGCCTCGCCCGTCTTACGTACACGAATGCGCCCGGCCCCTGAGTGAGGGACCGGGCGCATCAGTGAGGAGGTCAGCCAGCGAGGAAGTTCTCGCCGACGCGCACCTTCTTCAGGAGCAGACCCGTCTGGGTCTCAACGTCCTCGGCGCCCAGGCGAGCGCGGAACATCCAGTAGGACCAGAAGACGTAGACCAGAACGATCGGCAACAGGCAGACAGTGACGATCGTCATCACGGTCAGCGTTGCGGTCGTCGACGAGGCCTGGTCGATCGTCAGCGAGTACGCCGGGTTGATCGACGACTTCTGAACCGCAGGAGCCATCGACGAGAAGACCCACGCAACCGTGCCAGCAATCGCAACGGCGGACGCCGCGAAGGACCAGCCCTCATGACGCAGCGACGCCTGCGACAGGGCAGCCGAGGCAATGATCGCCAGCGCCGCAACAACGAGCGGAATCCACGCCAGAACGTTCGTCGTGTAGGCGAACTGGCCCCAGATCAGCCATGCGGCCGCAAGAACGGTCGCGCCGATCGTCGCGGGTGCGGCAATCGCGTTGGCACGGTCGCGGACCTCGCCCGTCGTCTTCAGGGCCAGGAACTGGGCGCCGTGAGCCAGGCAGACGGCCAGGACAGCCAGGCCGCCCAGGATCGTGTACGGGGTCAGCAGCGAGAAGAATCCACCCGTGAGCTGGTGGGTCGCGCCCGCGAGGGACTGATCCACCAGGGTCGGATCGATGATGGTGCCGGTGGCAACGTCAACGACCTCGATACGCATGCCCTGGACGAAGTTAGCGAAGGCAACACCGAGCAGAATCGGGACGAGCCACGCGCTGATCGTGTGCGCCCAGTCCCACGCGTGACGCCACTTTTCGGTGGCGACCTTCGAACGCCACTCGAGCGCCATGACGCGGATGATCAGGCAGACGAGGATCAGGAACAGGGCGAGGTACATGCCCGAGAACATGGTCGCGTACCACTCGGGGAACGCGGCGAAGGTGGCGCCACCAGCGGTGAGCAGCCAGACCTCGTTACCGTCCCAGTGGGGGCCGATCGTGCGCACAGCCTGGGTGCGCTCGCGGTCGCCCTTGGCGACGAAGGGAAGGAGCATGCCGACGCCGAAGTCGAAGCCCTCAAGGATGAGGTAGACCGTCCACAGAACGGCGATGAGAACGAACCACAGGATAGACAGAGTCATGATCGGTGTTCCTCTCAGTAGCCGAAGGACAGGTCGGTGGGAGCTTCGTCCTCAGCCTTGTCGGCCTTGGACGAGTGGATGCCCTCGACGGCGTAGCGCTTCATGAGGATGTACCACATGACGCCGAGGACGCCGTACAGGAGCGTGAACAGGATGACAGTGGCGAGCATCTGGCCAGCCGGAACGTTGGGGGAAATACCTGTCTCGGTCATCATGTTGACGGAGCCCAGGTCAGAAGCCATTGCCAGTGCCTGCTGGTTCGGGACAACAACCCACGGCTGGCGACCCATCTCGGTGAAGATCCAGCCGAAGGACGCAGCCGCGAACGGCAGAGGCAGGTTGACCAGGGCGAGGGTGCTCAGCCACTTGTTGGACGAGGTGCGCTCGCCGCGCGTGGCCCACAGGCCCCACGCTGCCAGCAGGAAGGCCACCATGCCCAGTCCGATCATGAAGCGGAAGGACCAGAAGGCCACCATCTGCGGCGGACGGAAGTCGTACTGCGAGGCATCGCCGTACTTGGCGGTGAAGTTCGCATCGGAGTTGAGCAGCTCCACCATGCGAGCCTGGACGTCAGCGACGCCCTCAGAGGTGGCGGTGAAGGAGTTGTGCGACATGAAGGAAGCGACGCCAGGAACCTTGATGAACTGGGTCGGCTGCGTGCCATCCTCCCCGAGGGGGCACGAACCGAACTGGGCGACGGTGAATGCTGCGCCGTCGGTGTCGACGCAGATACCCTCGGCAGCTGCCATCTTCATCGGCTGGACCTCCACCATCTCCTGGCCCTGGATGTGGCCGGAGGCAACGGTGCCAAGGCCGCCGATGAGGACTGCGGTAAGACCGAAGCGGGCGATCGGACGCCAGATGTTGCGCGACTGAGCCATGGCCTCGTCAGAACCTTCGCGCGCGGTGCGCACCATCCACCAGATGGAGATGCCGGCGACGAAGGAGCCGGCGACCAGCCATGCGGAGGTGATGACGTGGGCGTACTCACTCAGGTACACACCCGAGGTGATGAGCTCCTGGAAGCCGCTCACGCCATCGAGTTCGGCGCGGCCGGTCTCGGGGTTGAAGCGGGCGCCGACGGGGTGCTGCATCCAGGCGTTGGCCGCGAGGATCCAGGCTGCGGAGAACATGGTGCCCAGAGCGACGCACCAGATTGTCAGCAGGTGCATGCGCTTGGAGAGCCTGCCCCAGCCGAAGATCCACAGGCCCAGGAAGGTGGACTCGAGGAAGAAGGCGAGGAGCGCCTCAACGGCCAGGGGAGCGCCGAAGATGTCGCCAACAAAGCGGGAGTATTCGGACCAGTTCATACCGAACTGGAACTCCTGGACGATGCCGGTGGCGACGCCGAGGGCGAAGTTGATGAGGAGGAGCTTGCCAAAGAAGCGGGTTGCTTGCAGCCAGTATTCCTTGCCGGTGCGGTGCCACGCGGTCTGCATGATGGCAACCAGCAGGGACAGGCCGATCGTCAGCGGCACGAGGA